>Ga0208498_1000097_pt1 | contig 36168 bp, 57 predicted proteins | sample CryBogCBE12Aug09_FD_185502 | JGI IMG/M metagenome (GOLD analysis project Ga0208498, IMG submission 185502) | Freshwater microbial communities from Crystal Bog, Wisconsin, USA - CBE12Aug09 (SPAdes) (version 2) | ecosystem: Environmental > Aquatic > Freshwater > Lake | place: Crystal Bog... | reverse complement strand
TGCAAACGGTAACAAAGTCGGTGCTTTTGATGGAGTAGGAAAAACTCTTACTGTTCCTCAATTAATTTTTTCTCCTACAACTGGCGGCATAAAAGGAACTACCACCAATGATAGTGCGTCGGCTGGTATAGTTGGAGAAACCGTAACATCGACTGGTACGGCTGTTAGTCTTTCATCAGGTACTTCTGCAAATATTACATCTATTTCTCTCACAGCAGGGCAATGGTTAGTGTATGGGTCAGCTTCTTTTAACTTAGCTGGAACTACCACCGCCACCATATTTTCTGCTGGTATTAGCACTACATCAGCTACTTTACCAACCGTTCCAGATTTTGCGACTTATGCAGGTTCATATTTAACAGGTGGAAACCCAGCCACAATATTGACTGTACCACCACAAACATTAAAATTATCAGGAACTACAACAGTTTATCTTGTAGCAAACGGCAGTTTTGCTGTTTCCACTGCGACTTCAACAGGGAAAATAACCGCTGTAAGAATGAGATAAGACATGGCTACTGAATATGAATATTCTTTTATTCACGAGTTGATAACGGGTTTATTGGCAGGTGTTATGACTGTTTTGGGATACTTTGGTATGAGGATAGTAAAACAAGTTGATAATAATGATGTCAAAGTCAGTCTTGTGCAGAAAAATGTCAATGAAGTCCAAAAAAATTTGGACGAACATAAATTAGAAAGTTTTAAGACATTTGCAGCAAACAAAGATGTAAAAGAATCTTTTGAACGGTTACACGACCGTTTGGACGTAGTATCAGAGGACATTAAATCTTTGCTTGGGAGGCACTAATGCTTCTCAAACGCCAACCATCGACTGATGATGGGACACTGGGCGAGTTATTTGATGATGATGGTAATCACCTTTGCTACACCATCGAATTACCGTGGAAAGAAAACCTACCTGACAAAAGCTGCATTCCGCTGGGAACGTATGAATTCAACCGTTATATCAGTCCTAAGCATGGTAGTGTGTGGATAGCACGGGATGTACCTAACCGCACAAACATAGAGATTCACCCCGCAAACCTAGCTGATGAACTTCTGGGTTGCATTGGAGTGGGTGATACCATTGGAAACATTGATGGAATGGTTGCAGTTTTGAATAGCCGTTCAACATTTCGTATGTTATTATCTACTCTAGCTGATTCATTCAGCCTCACCATTCAATAGGGGATTTTATGAGCATTTGGACTAAAATTGTAGATTTTTTTGATTCAACCGAAACCGAAGTAGATACCGTATTTACGGAACTGGAGCAGAAGCTTCTTCCCGGTCTTGCTGCTTTGGCAAAACAAATTGAAGCTACCATCGGCCAACAAGGTCTGACCATTTTAGAACAAGGTTTGGAAGATATTGGTACGGTCATTGCATCGGGCGGTAACGTGGGTGCTGCGATTGCTGCATTGGTTCCACAAGTTACGGCTCAAGTTAAAGAAGATTTGAAGCAAGACGCTGTGAACGCAGCGCATGGTGCTGTATCACTCATTATTGCTAACCTGCCCAAACCCGCTGCTGTGGTAGAAGGCGCTTCTCCAACGGTTGCATAATGTGGTTCAGTGTTGCATTTGCAGTGGTTAAATCACTCATTGGGGGGTGGCTGGACAGGTTGTTCAGCGCCCACCAAGAGCAGGAGGACATTAAAAATGCCATACAACCTTACAAAGATGAAGCGGAGGCTCTTTCTAAGCCTAGCAATAGCGTCCATGACAATGTTGTGCGCTTGCGGGACGACGAATAAGCCTGTTCCTTATTTCTGCCCTTCCCCTGTGATACCTGACAGAGCTACCCTAGACTGGATAGACTCTGTCAGGACTCCCCCTACGTTTGCAGTTTGGTTTGATAAATACACCAAGCAGCAGGAGTTCTTCAAACGCGGGTGTGTAAATTAAGGCGTAGTGATAAATTTGTAAAAATTATTAGCCAAGCTAAGAGGATCACTCAAAGAATGGGATTGAACGGCTTGTTCGACGCACCATTGTTTCAGTTTAATGGCTTGGGCTATTTTTAGATAGATTTTGGCTTCGTCCGTTTGTTTTTCGGCTACGTCAGCCAGTGATGGTGGTTCTTCCGTCATTGGATGCCTCCAGTTAAATTGAATGATGGGTCAGTGCGTAGTTTGTTCTCGAATTTCTTTTGGGAACGAGCCTCTAAAAATTTCTTGTCCACCTGCAAATTCAAATCAGCGTCGTAGTTTGAAACCAAGATAGAAGTTACGCTCTTGCTGTAAAAAGTAGCAGAATGAGCGTGCTCATCATCAATAGTGATAACATTTTCATGGTTTTCAATTAAATTCATCACAGATTTACACGCAGCATCCACCTTTTCTTTGGTGTTGTAAATCAAGCTAATGACTTGATTATGGTGACTTAGAAGAATACTAAGCTGGTACATTTACGCTTCCTTTCTGATTAGTGTTTCAATGTCCATTTGCTGATCCCCTACAATGACGCCGGGGACAGGTAGTTGACAATCCAGCAGCTTTGCAATGTAGGCATAGTCAAAAGTGCGAATGACCCTTTCTTTAATTGCCAGCGGATAGGCTTCTTGTAGGCGGTCATAGTCGGTGATTTCAATTTTGTAGCGTCGTTTAGCCATGGTTTACTCCTTCTGCTATGGTTTTGAGTTCGTCTTTAATCGGATGGTATTTCTTTTTATCGGCAGCAGTAAGAGCTTTCCACCATGATTCTAGGTGTTCAATCCCTTTAGATGCCTCGTCCGTAGCTATTTTTTTCTCCTCCTCGGTTAGAATGACTAAAGGTTTTACGGTAAATAGCTTCTTGCTCCCTCTGGTTGCAGTAAGCGCAATGGTCATAGGTTCGTTAATATGGCTCATGTGGCTTATTCGGATGCCTCCTACCTCCATACCCGCCCATTTTACCTTTTCGTCCCTGTAGACCGTCATAGAGCGTCCTGCGTAGGCTTTGGCATCATTGCCCCATGCCGCAACCATTACCCTGCACATTGATTTACCCGGCTTGTATGGCTTGCCCTGATCCCCTTCATAATGCACAGAAACGGGCTGCTCACCGCCTTGAGCAATAGCAACCTTGGTAATGTGAATGGTCTGGCTTCCACCTATTAAATCATCAGTATTTAGCTGGTCACTCTTGGCGACAATTACTTTGGTCATATCAGACATGCATTCCTCCTGTGCTGTAGTCTTGACGTTCCGTAGCAATCAGACGTAAATGCTCCGTTGAAAGCTTTTCCGAGAATTGCAGGATCATTTCGTCAATCTTATCGTAGAACACTCTAGCGGCCTCAATAATAGCCTCTTGAATCTTAGCGTCGGGATAGACTCGAAGTGTGTACATTGGCAGTCCACCACAATAGCTGATAAAGTCAATCCACTCTCTTTCGGATACCAAAAGCCCCGTCTGTAGCTGCATGACATATTCAGGGGGTACAGTACCGTTCAAAATGGTCTGAATCTGGTACTTTTGGGCGCGGGACTTGCACTCAATTAACCCATCATCCCCCACTAAACCGTCTGGCGAATAGCCCAGCGTAAACCCCCATTTGTCGTTAGTGATAAACCCTACTTCCGTAACAGGGGCGTAGTTCTCTGAATAAAGCCGACGTGACTCTATTTCGTCCTCATAGCCTCTTAGCATATTCATGTTTTCATAGGTGGGTTCAACGTGTTTGGTGATTTTCTGCGAAAGAATCTCATACACATGCGCCCGTGATTTGTCGTTATTGGCTGCTTTTAGCGTCGTTTCAGTAACGATTTTATGCATGTCACTCGCCGTTAAAACGCCACACCGTAAAGCCATCCAGTCCTGACTGCCTTGCACTACTTCTTCATGAATTTTAATCATTGACACCATCCCCATACGCAACCAGTTACAACAATGGTAATTCCTAGGATGAAATATCCTATGATTAACCCGAATAATATGATTTTAGCGCTCATGAAATTTTTACCGTTCAAGGTCGTTTAAGATTTTGGTTAAAAGAACCCCAATTTGATTAACTTTTTCTTTTGATGCATTGACACCATTCAAGGAAATGTTTGCGATTATAATTCCCGTAGATTCGCTAACAATACTTCCTATAAAATATTTTGAATCCAAGCTTTCAAAAGCACCTGTAAATTTAAAAGGAGTTAACTCATGAAATAAAAAAATATTTTTTTCTGTACTGCTCATCACTCCCTCACAATCACGGCTTGTTTGGCGATGAGGGCGTCTGCAATTTCTCCGCCAATTCTGAGCGCAAAAGATGTGCCGTTATAATTATCCATGTTGTACCCTGTGCGCGGCGCTATTAGGTCAACCAACTCCTCCCGCGTCCACACTCGCTGCTGGGGGAGGGTGGAGAGGGCTGCTTTGGCCTCTGGAATGCACTGTCGCCACAAGTCGTTCGGTAGTTTTTCACCGTAGGGGTCTTTTATAAGTCCCATTTTTTTTGCCGCTATGATTCTAGCTTCACGCTCCACCACCTCTTGCTGCGGCACAGGCGCTGTTGTGTGTGGAATAATAGCTTCCGCTGAAACACCGTTGGAACCAGTTGTTGGATTATACGGGCGATATTCATATTCAACAGGCGCGGCTAGCGCTTCATCGCGTTCACGCTTCATGGTCAAGAATGCCATAACAAAATCGGTCATGCTATTGTAAGTGTGGCGTTCGCCAGTACGCTCGCAAGTGAAACCGACTTTTCGCAATTCCAGTTCAGCCACAGGCGCGGCAACGCTGTCTAGGGCTGCTTTTTCAACGTTTACTTTCACCAAATCATAAAGCATTTTGTTCAATCTCTCTAGTGTCGCTCTGCGTGATTCAGTTGTCATTGGGTTGCCTCGTGTGGGAAATAAGCGGTTAGAAGAACTTTCTCTTTATTTAAACACCCCGAACGGCTATCAATCGAAGCACCGATTAAGCTGATGGCTTTTTTGGTAATAGGTTGACATAAATCGTGTGGTGTAGTTTGAATAAAAACTTCTGTTTCATCGCCAAACATCGTTAAAATTTCTTTCAGTTGCAATACTTTCATCACTCGCTCCTCTCGGTGGGTTGTTGTTCTAACATTTTCAACACATCAGCAAATTCATTCGCCACAATATACGCTTCGCCTACACAAATAATGGTCGTGCCTTCTACCTTGTAAGTATCGTATGTTTCTAGCACAGCATTAAAATCTACACCGACCATGCGCGGGTGAATTGAAACTACTTTGTCGGCAACAATAATTACCGCGTTTGCACTTTCACCGATACCTTGCAAATATAGCAATCTCATCACGCCCCCTCTTTCTGCGCTGCTGGTGGCGCTGGTAGTGGCATCCAGTGGGTAAGCACGCAATCCCCCTCGCGCACGCTCGCTTTTCCGGTTCCGCTCTTTTGTGAATGCAAACTAACGAGATACATCGAATGCCTCAATATGTGGGTTAAATGCGTGAAGTGGCTAAGGAAATTATTTGTGCTAGGCTTGGAGATATTTTTTCATTTGAACGCAGCTTGGGTCTTAAATCACGAATAATTTGCTCCAATCCCGCCTGATCTAACGTTGGGGCAACTGCGAGCCCTACACTAGCCAATCGCTCTTTAGTCTCTAATGCAATTCCATCACTAAGTGAAATTTCCAGAATTGTCTTTACAGCGCGCAATCTTTCGGGAGGTGCTAAAAAGACGATCGTGCGAGCCATAGCACTAATAGCAGACTTTGCTAATTTGGGTTCTCGACTTGTTTCAGGCAATATTCTCAAAGCCGCGCGCGCCGCTTCTTGTAAGTTATCAGAATTCATATTTTTAGAGTTACTTGTAACCGCATAAATCAATTGGTTTACGTAGTTCTCCAGTTCAAATGCTTGATCAGGTACTAATTGTTTTAAGTTATCGATCGCAAAGTTCACTGATGCTTGCCCTTCCGCTGTTTGTCGTACTCGTGTATTATTTATTTTTAAAAAGCTTTGAAGTTTCGACATTGTTATTTCTTCAACTCGTATGCGCTCATCCTCGCTCAACTCCGGTTTTGCTTGCTCGATACCAAGCAAATAGCTTCTAATATCCCATGCGCTACCATCCCCAAAAATTGGGCGGCCATCCTCGGTAATTGGCCTTTCATCTTTTGCTTCCGGTGCGCTGGCTAGGAATGCGTCGGCTTTGGCAACAAAAGGAAACGCATATTGTCTCGCGTTGGTGTAGCCATTAACAGTCCCGGCCCAATCCACTGTTTCAACCAAAGCTTCCCGCAACTCCCTCACCAACTCAACGACGCTGGTGTCGGCGGTGTGTTTAGATTCCTCGCTCATTTCGCGCTCTCCTTTTCTGCGGCTTTTAGGGCTTCCCCTAAATTAAAAACTAGACGATTAGGCTCGTGTTCATCCATAGTCGAGGCATAACAAATAATGGCATCAGCATAAGGCAAGATAGCTTTTGCAGCATCAACCACCCGCTTCAGACGTTCGATTTCTTTTGTTTGTTCAGCGATTTTTTCAAGCATCCATTTCCATTCGCTTTGTTGCGGATGTTTAATGCCTTTGGGGTACAATGCGTTTCTAATCCCATGCCTCATCCGCTGAATTTCCTCATAACAGTCGTCCTCGTCGTATTTTACTTCATTGATTTCGCTTTTCAGCCGTTCAATTTGCGCCATCAGACTTAATTCACGCTCACCGCCCATTCCGTTAATGCGGCATTGCTCGTCAATTTCATGCTTTAACTTCTCAATCTCCTCATCTGATTCAGCGCGGGCGGCTTGCAAATACAAAATAGCATTAGCCATTCTTCTTTCACGTTTGGTAAAATTAGGACTTAGGCCAAAAGATTTTTCAATAGACTGCTCTGCAATTTCTTTGCCACGTTGATTTGCCTTTTTAAACGCCTCGCGGTCAGTGGTTTGGGTGGGGGATGGTGCTACGGCAAGTTTACCAACGTCTGCACAGAATTTCCCGCCCTCTTTCGAGGCATCCCCCATAAATCCACCAATGGCGTTATCTACTTGTTCGTTCATGGCTTACCTACAACAGTCACGGTTTTGCAAAAATAAACGTTATGTTCTTTGCGGCAAGCATCTAAATCTTGCTCTCTAATAGCAACAATAACTATCAGGGTAAGAAATACCCCAATTACCAAACCAAACAAAAATCCTATGAGAGAATCATTATCCATGTTATCACCTTGTGTTGTGTTATTATCGTTTTGTAACTTTACAACACGGAATGTATCAGATAGAATCTAGCTGTCAAATCAATTTTTGGAGAAAATAATGTTTAACCATCGAGTGCAAACTTTTTTAGACGACGACATGAAAAAATGGCTGGATAAAATTGTTTCGCGCAACAAAACCACCCCTGCACAATATATACGCGATGTGCTGGTTAAAGAGTATTTATTGAGCGAAAAGAAATGAGCGAGAGCCAATTAGTTGCCGCATGTATTCAGCTTCTCTGTTTGTGGGGCTGTGATGTCATTAGGCAAAACACTGGCGCAATTAAAACAGACAAAGGCCATTACATACGTTTTGGTAAAAAGGGGCTTGGGGATATTACTGCGCTGACACCTTTTGGAAGGTGGGTAGAAGTTGAATGCAAGGTAAAATCTAATCCTCTTTCGGACGATCAGGTAAGACGCAAGCTGATTGTAGAAAAAAACAAAGGACTGTACATTGTTTGCAGAGATGACGTTTCTGAATTAGAGCGCCTTAAAGGGCAGATATTGGCAAAGCAATGGTGACTGTTGCAGAAAAAAAGCATCAGGCATTAGTCAGGGACATAGGCTGTATCGTTTGTTTGCTAAAAATGGGCGAACGTACCCCTGCTAGCGTACATCACGCTAAAACAGGGGCCGGAGGACGTAAAAACGAATTGAAAGTTCTTCCCTTGTGTCACTTTCACCATCAAGGCCGTGAAGGTATCCACACTTTAGGACGCAAAGCATGGCAACAAAAATACTGGTCAGAGGATGAATTATTAGAAAAAGTTGCTGATATTATACGCTGTTTGCCGTATTAATACACCTCCCTTGTGACTACTTGGCCCCCCGTAAAAAGGGGGTTCTTTTTTGCCTTGACCGTAAGGATTCCGTAAATATACTGTCGCAGTCGTATCGGTTAGATACAGTGGGGGGCGGGTTGCTCCGTAATGCTTCAATCAATCCTTTCCCGGATGGAAGCGCCCCCACTACTACTTTTTACAGGGAAAGAAGGGAAAGATTATGACCAAAAAATCATTTATTCTTTATGTCGATTCATTAAGCGCTCTTGATGAACTTGATGACGCGCAAGCTGGGCAACTTTTCAAAGCAATTAAATTGTACAATGAAACCGGAAATGTGCAACTTTCTGGTGTACTAAAGGCTTTGTTTATCAACTTCAAAAATCAGATGGACAGGGATTGCGAAAGGTATGATGCAATATGCAAAAGAAATAAAAACAATGCGTTAAGTAGGTGGAAAGAAGAAATTACCAGTCGCATCCAGTCGCATCCAGTGGGTACCAGTGGGTACCAGATTGTACCAAAACATGCCCATAGTGATAGTGATAATGATAATGATAATGATAAAGGAAGTAAGAAAGAAAAAATTAATAAAGGTAGTAGTAAGAAGATGACTCTTACGGAGTGGGAATTGAAAAGGGGAAAATTAGAAACCCACGACCTGACATCAGTTTGCAAAAAATATGGCATTGCAGTTAGTGATCTGCCAATTCTCATTGAGGAATTTCGTTTAGCTTGCGCCCAATACAATTACAAATACGAGCATTTTGACATAGCTTTTAGGCGGTGGGGTTGGGAAAGAACGATAGACTTTATCAAGAAAAAACGCAATCAATCACCGAGTTATCTGTTATGAAAAAACCATCAGATTTTGGAATTACTTTTAACCTAAGGCAAGGAAATAACAAAACAATTTGCCCTAAATGCTCTCACACAAGGAGAAACAAAAATGACCGATGCCTCTCAGTCACCCTCGATGGACAAAGCTTCATTTTCAACTGCCACCACTGCGGATACAGCGGGGGTTCTCACTCAGAAAGCAGCGGAATTGCTAGAGAACAGGGGAATAGACCTCGAACTAGCAACGCGGCTTGGGTGGAGAAGTTCAAGTCAACTTACAGGTGGTGAATGTATTGAAATTCCTTTCTTTATTGGCGAAGAACACGTCAACAGCAAATTTCGCACTTTGTCTGGCGAAAAGCAATTTACTCAACAAAAAGATGCGGTTAAGTGTTTTTACAATCAAAACGCAATCACCGACTGGCAAAACTCCCCTAATAGCCGTTTAATCATCACTGAGGGGGAGATGGATTGTTTAATAGCCCTACAATGCGGTTTTTTTGCCTGCTCAGTGCCAGATGGAGCACCCTCCAGTAGGGTAGGTGCTGACAGCGTTAAATACTCTTATTTGGATGGTTTCCCCGCAAATGGTGAAATAGTGATTTGTGCTGACGGTGACAAGGCAGGTGCAAACCTGTTGCATGATCTATCGCTAAGGTTAGGAAAGCACCGTTGTTTATGGGTAAAATACCCGGCAGGAACGAAAGACTTGAACGAAGTTTATCTTAAGGGTGGAAGGGATTTAGTTTTAGAAACGATTGCAGCAGCGGAGTGGGTGGAAGTAAGTGGCGTTTACAAAATGAGTGAATTAGCTCCTTTACCTCCTCAGGAGTACCACAAACTTGACGTGATACCGATTAACATACGCAAAGCCGATTTTTCGGTGGTCACGGGTATTCCTTCGCATGGTAAAACCACGTTTATCAATTTTATCACTTATGACATTGCTAAAAATTCAAACTGGAGGGTTGCTTTTGCCAGTTTTGAACAAACGCCCCAGACGCACCATAAGCACAATCTAAGAACATTGATTCTAGGAATGCGGCCTAAACTTGCCCAGCCGGATGAGATTGCTCACGCTGATAAATGGATGGATGAAAAGTTCAGGTTTATTGTGCCTAATATTGATGACGAGGTAACTTTAGGCTGGTTGCTCGAAAAAATGGCTGCTGCTGCTGTAAGGCATGGGGTGGATATGTTTGTCGTCGATCCTTGGAATGAGATGGAACACGATAGGGGGCCGATGACACAAACAGAATATACGGGCTTTGCAATAAGGCAGCTAAAAAAATTTGCCCGCAAATACAATGTTCACATGATGATTGTCGCCCACCCTTCAAAAATGAAACGGAAAGATAAATATAACGATGGAATACCAACGCTTTATGACATTGCTGATTCTGCACACTGGAGCAACAAGCCTGATCTAGGAATAGTTGTGCATAGGCCGAAAGAGGGTGAAACTTTGATAAGGGTGCAAAAATCCCGTGATGATTATTTCATAGGACAGGCAGGGGATTATACTTTGAATTATAACAAGGAATTAAGGACTTACATCCGTCCGGGTGAAGCGATGTTTAGTTTTGGAGGGGATTAAAACAAATCGCTCTCTAAAAATCAGCATGAGCAATTCTACAGCGGGCGGGATTTTGTTTTTACCATCTTCCCAATAAGCTACGCACCTGCGAGAATAACGCGCCGGAGGCACTGCTAAAGTTCTACCCATAGCTTCTTGCGATAAACCAAACGTGCGCCGGATTTTTTTAAATTCCTTGCCCGTCATGGTTGTTCCGTCTTTGCGCTTAAATTCGCGCTCAGGCTCAGGGGTATAATATGGAATATAGATTTTTTTCCATACTCTCATTTTACAATCTTCTGACAAACATCATCAAATTCACGCATAGACCTACACCACAAAAACATTAATTTTGTGAATGCTTCAATTTCTCCTTTGTAAACTCCTGAACGCTTCCCGTCGCGGTTTCTTTCGATCACCCATTCCTTGCCAGAAGGCAGAATAATTACGCTATAATAGCGGCTTGCAAAACTTTCCATTTAGTCCTCTTTTGGAATCTCCAAAGGCTGGTTGTCGTTATCTGCAATTGAACGCATGATCTCTTTAAGGGTTTTTTCATATTCCTCGTCGTCGATTTGAACTAGGCAAACATGCCACGGGCTTTTCTCCATTAGGCACCCCACCCTGAAAAAAACACTATTGCAATAAAAATAAACGTAAGAACGCCAGCGAAGCGCAAACACTCCCGAATAATAACACTTTCCATAAAACCCCCTATTTATAAATGGATTGCAAAAATTGATCTGTTTTTTTAGTCACGTCGTTTGTCCATAAGGCCCAATTAGCCTTAAGGTTTCTATTAGCCCAAGCGGCTGCTCTATAATCGCACCCACCTGTATATAAATCACCTGTTTTTGTGTTAAATGCTTTCTCAATTTTAATTTGCATAGCTGGTTTCATACTTTTAGCCTTTCTTTTGATTGTTTTATGAGGGAATCTTTACCACAGCCGCATTTGTGCGTTGGGTCATTGTAAGCTGAACAGTGCAACCTGTGCGGGGTTTCTTTTACCCATTTTACAAGCTCACCTATCAACCTTCTTTCAATGGACCAGCTAGGGCCGCCTATACAATGGCAATCACTCCCTAATTGGTGACAGTTTAAGCACTCGCAATAATCGGTGAGCATGGCCTAAACCCCTTTCACTTGTTTAAGACGGTCGGCAACTTCTAGTTTTTTAGTATGGTAAGCAATATCTTTGTGTGCACGTTCAATGCATTTTTTATGATAGGAAGCATTCCACGCCCATGAATACCGAGCGTTTTGTTTAGTTTTATAACGTTGTTCCTCCTCTTTATTTCTTTCGTTTTTCAATTCTTCGCAGCGTTGTGCGGCCCCTTCTTTTGTCAAAAATAAGTCTTTTTCCATTATTCTGTAGTGATCAATTGCGCCATAAGTAACGCCTTCGCTAATCGACGCGCTGGTGATAGTTATTTCCTCGATGCATTCCCCATGTTCATAAACTGTGATAAAACCGGCTGAAAAATCATCGCCTAAATATCCCGGACGTTTGCAACATTCGCAATCGAGCGTATGGGCAGAATCATCGCCATAAATAACAATGACGAATTTCTTACCACAACAAACAGGGCAAGGCACTTCCCTTTGTATTGTTTTAGTCGTGGCGAAAAATAATTTTTGGCCTATCTGGTATTGCATGGTTTTATGCCTCCCCGCGTGCTTTGGCGATTGCTTCGTCGCAAGCCTCTCGAATTCCTTGGACGTCAAGGCTGGGCGCATGTAGTGCTATTCTCTCCAGCGTTTGCAACAAATAAGGGGCGGCAGCGATTAGGCGGGCATGGGCTTTTCTATTGTTTAATGGGTTTATGTCAGCGTCGTGCAAAACGTCCGCAATTACTGATCTATTAATTTCTGACAAGATTAATTCATTTTTAACAATCCATGGGCCCGGCGTGTGTTTTGTTTCGTTTGTCATGATATTATGCTCCTCGCGCTTGTGCGTGAACTGTATAACAATCTTGAATATATTTTACTGCCTCATGAGCGTAACGTTTTGCCCATTTAGGTAAATCCTCATATTCATATTCTGCATCGTCGATTGCGTAAGATGCGCCACCTTGTGACTGGTGGAATACCTCGCACGTAAATGTTTTATTGCGGTATTCTATAGACCACGAACCATAGAACCCTGTTAGCATTGCTTCAATCTTTGAAGGAATGACTAGCGTTAACTCTTTATTGCTCATCGAAAATCTCCGTTTAAAAACTGGTTAACTTCACGGTCAATTGACTCATCACCCTCCGCTTTGGGGATAATGTAATTGCTGATCGAAGCGACATTGCACTCCGGCTCGCCATCTTCCGTGCAAGTGAGCAAGGTGAATATGTTGTTGCGCACGTCATCCAGCTGCAAACAATAAAGCTTGCGCCTTGCGCCAAGGGTGGCCGGAGTAACTCGGCGATAATACACGCGACAATTGCCATTGTCGGATGCATCATATACCAGTTTGATTTTATCCATGATGGGCCTCATTGTGCGTTTCGTAAGTTTCTTTATTGGCAATAATTACAGCGCGACGATATAATTCGGCATTGGCTTCAGGTGTTGCCAGTTCACGCAATTGGTTTTGAGAAAAAAACTTAACATTGGTGGTCGGAATTGGCTTTGCGATTCTGAATGTGTATTCGTCGATAATGTAATTCATGGCGATTATTCCTTCCAATGGTCATTACAGCCAAGAATTTTTACAGCTGCTAGGTTTTCAATACGTGAGTAGGTAGTGGGTTTTCCGCCAATGCTTACTGTGAGCGAGCCTTGGCTGGTGTAGCGCTTGCGTGCCCATTCGCACACTTTCAAGTAGCGATCAAACTTATCCATTGATAATCTCATACACATAAGAGTGATAACGGGCGAATCCATGCGTGTGAATGTCGGCAATGGCATCAAAGAAAGCTTTTTCCGCATCTTTGATTGCCTTTACCTCCTCCGCATTCGCAGGCCATTCACTGCCCGCCGTGTCGTCATGATGGCGCGTGAGTTGTTCGATCAGATACAATTCTGCATCGTCTTTGTTATCGAAGACTTGCGGCTCGGATTCTGGCAAATATCCAGGTTGATTAATGATTGCGGTAAACATTGTAAAATCCTCCTTCTAAGTGTTAAGCTGCAAGCTGGTTTACATTAAGCCATGACTCATGTAGCCACAACGTATCGTTCACTAGACTAACGCTAACACCATGCTGGTTGGCATAATCAAGCGCCAGCGTCATTAAGCGGCTTTCTGTACTATCCGAGCCATAGCGTGAATGGTGTTTAGTAAGGTGGTTAATAAAACCTTGCTCAATCTGGCGAGCCTTGGCTTGCCCATGTACTGCAACTTGTAAAGTGAACTTCATGGCTGATTCCCTTATGATTAGCTAGGGTTGATTCCCTTGCGTGATTCAAGATGTATCATAACGAATCATATATTGCAAGCCCCATAATGAAAAAAAGTGCATTATGTGCACACTATTTTACAAGATATTGATATATAAAGGGAATAAACCTCGATTATTTTTTATCCTCAAAACTACACCAAAACGCACAAGCAAGAATCCTCTGAAAGCCGCGCTCTGTCTAATGAAGCGGCGAAGCCAAGATAAACACTACATACAAGCCTATAAGGGACACACAGACACATAAGCCCACGCATCATGTAATTTTGCGTCATGAAATTGTAGTTACGTTTAGTTATGTAAAATTAGAAGTATGGTGAGTTGCCCGCATCCTATATAAAACAATAGGTTAGCCATAAATTTGGTTAAAAATTGGTTAATAAACCGAGTGTTGCCTAAAAAATAGGCAGCATGATTGCGACTACTATATGTAGTAATAGACCTCCCTCATAAAACGAGAATCTATATATATCAATAAGTTAAAAGTTGTATAATATTGATTATGGAAAATAGAGGCTATTCATGCGCTATATTGAACGACTGTTTAATTAGGAAAATCAGCTACCTGCCCCCCGTCCCCCGGCCCCCCCCCTCGGGTGTTTGTTGAACGCAGTGCGGATGCAACACCATCTACCCCCCCCAAAAAAATAAAATGACAGTCACGAATAACGTCGGTATAATCCGGCCATGATGATTTGCGTAATAACCGTCAATATCCAGTAAAGACATGCAGTTAAAGCTATGTAGACATTGTAACCTGCCAGTGAACGCGGATAAGCAGGTATGCACGGAGTGTGGGAAAGAGTACTATGCGCGGAAGTATTCGATGTTTTGTGGGGATGCGTGTCGTAAGAGATATTGGAGAAAGAAGAATGCGTAAGATGCTGGGGAGTTTGATACCGAGAATATGCCGGAAGTGCGATAGGTTGTTCTATGGAAGGTACTTGGTATGTCGGAGGTGTTCATGGAACCAGTAGAGGACGTAGAGAAGAAGGGCTGGAGTAAGACGGCTTTAGAGAAAGCTAAGGACGAGGCTAAGAAGAAAGCGCCGGATGGGTCGGTTGATCCGTTTCCGTTAGAGAGGTTCATGCAATTTATTTCCGCGTTGAAGATTCAGTCGCGGGATGAGGGATTGATTCCGTTTCGTCTGTTAGGTTCGCAGCAGTATGTGCTGGACGAGATTGTGGAGGGGATGGCGGAAGGGATCACGACATTTGTGATTTTGAAGAACCGTCAGGCGGGTATTTCTACCTTGATGCTAGCGATTGATTTGTTCTGGGCGTTTGAGAACGAAGGACTCTTGGGGGTGTTTGCAACGCACGACGAAGGTTCGAGGGATCAGTTCAGAAACCAGATTGACACATTCCTTGCAACCTTGCCGATGAAGTACAAGGTGGACTTTGAAACCAACAACCGGACGATGCTGGTTTTGAAGAACCATTCATTGTTCCGGTATCTGGTGGCGGGAACGAGGGCATCATCCAATACGCTGGGACGGTCGGGTGGGACGAACTTTGCCCATTGTACGGAGGTTGCGTTCTGGGGGTCAGCAGAGAATATCAAGTCGCTGGGTCAGACGTTCTCGGAAAAATACAAAAAAAGATTGTACATCTACGAATCGACTGCGAATGGGTTTAATCACTACCATGATATGTGGGACATTGCGAATGACTCACCTGCTCAGAAAGCTATTTTTGTGGGGTGGTGGAGAGATGAACGAAACGAGTTCAGTGAGGATCATCCGCTGTATCTGAAATATATGCCAGAAGGTACTTCCTCGGTCATTGGTGAACTTGAACGTAACCGGATGATGAAAGTAAAAGAACTGTACGGAGTGAATATTACAGCCGGACAGATAGCGTGGTATCGGTTCCATCTCGAAACCAAATGTTCGGGCGATCAGTCAGCGATGGATCAGGAGATGCCGTGGACAGCCGAGGATGCTTTTATTGCGACAGGGGATAGTTTCTTTAGTAACGAGTCTTTGACCGAAGCATTCAAGCGAGCCAAGCAATCGCTTTGTTTACCTTTTGTGATTAAACTCACGGATAACTTCCAAGACATTCGGATGTTTCAATCGCCCGTAGACATGGCAACCTTCAAGATTTGGGAGAAACCATCCGAAATGGGAACCTATGTCATTGGAGCCGATCCTATCTTTGGTTCTTCTCCCGACAGGGATAGTGGGGTCATTTCTGTGTTTAGGTGCTATTCGGATTGTACCGAACAAGTTGCCGAATTTGCTTCGCAACAAGTATCACCCTTCCAATTCGCATGGACGTTAGCATTCATAGCTGGATTGTTTAAGCATGTTACACTTGTCCTAGAGATGAACGGCCCCGGTGGTCCTGTCTATCAGGAGCTTGTCCAGCTAAGACAGAAATTAGCCGAGATTGCGCCGGGTGAAGATAACGATATGAGAAATTGCCTTCTTCACATGAAAAACTTTCTCTATCGGAGGTCAGATAGCCTGTCAGGGGGAGTTCTCCTGCAATGGAAGTCATCCCCTGATATTCGGGAGCAGATGCTTCATAAACTTCATTTGGGGATTGAGTCAAAGCGCATGATTATTAAATCACTGCTTTGTTTGGAAGAAGCCAGACACATGAAAATTGAGTCCGATGGTTACATTGGTGCTCCTCCTTCTAAACATGATGACCGGGTATTTGGGGCAGGACTTGCTTATTGGGGATGGGATACCAATGTAAGAGGGAAATTGCACTCTCAGGGCATGTCTAAGGCAAGAGTGAAACAGATTGAAGCTACAGGGTCGATTGATCCGGTGGATGGTCTGGTGCGTAAATTCCTCAACAATGCGAAAATTGATGTCCCTCAGTCTTGAACAAACCCACAAATGGCTCAACCATGCCTATGCGGATTTCTGGTACAAACACCAGATGCCCATAACAGGAAGGCTGCTTGATGATTGTTTGGGCCTAACCAATGTTTATCGCTATAAAAGACCCTACACATGGGGTGATGATACGGTTTTAAAGCTTGCACGATTAATTCCTGAAATAGAACGAAGGGCCGTTATTTTTACAAAGGCAAAATATAGAAAACCAGCCCAGATTTATGTATCGGAACCGCCTAAATTAGCCCCCAAGATAAAGAAAATATCAAGCGTGTGGTCACTCTATGCCACTTGTTTAAGTTGTGGGGACAATCAATTCCTTCCAGTGATGATGGAAAAACCGTATGTAGCTTGTTATCATTGCATTGACCCTAAAGAATACAAAGCATTAGGCGGGCGTTTGATAGACGAAAGCATCATTACGACTGCCTTAGAACAGAACAATTATGTTGCCCGTGTCAACCTCAAAGAGTAGTATGCGCCCATGACAGCCCCTCATAAATACAAATGCCTGAATCCAAACTGCAACCCGCCTACAGGGATGAGTTGGACAGGTCTATTCAGGGCTATGGATAACCCTATGCCTGAATGTCCATCTTGTAGAAGCCAGAAATTGGAAGATTGGGGTGATTCCGTAGGGCCGATGGGCTGGATACGAACTGAAAGCGCCCATCCTACCAATCATGATACCCTAAAAAGCGTCGATCAGACTTTGAACAGGCTAGCTCATGCCCATGACATGACCAACATCTCCAATACCGGGGGAAAAGCAGCAAAAGGCGGAGCCGTAGAAGCCCCTGTTGAAAAAGGAGTTTATGGAAACTTAAACGTCGGCGGGTTTAATGTCCCTATCAATGGCGATTTCAAAACCATGAATTTTGGGTCTAACGCCAAAGTAAAATCAGGCGTTCAAAGCAAAGTAAATTCCAATGCTGGTACTGCTTTAGCCCCGCATACGCAAGTGACAGCGAGGCATAAATGAGAATACCTAAAAGCGAAGTTGAAAAAGAACGGTTTGTTCGCACCATCATTGACTCATGCACTGCATCCCAACAGGAACGCCGGAGTTTGTACGACAAGCGCCGGAACTATTTTCTGTACGGACAAAACACCCAGCAGAAAGTTAAATACAACGCCTTGAAGTCGCACATGAAACTGGTAGCGAGCTTTTTGTTTTCGGCGGAAGGACTTACTTACAACATCACTCCCCAAAAAAATGCCGATGAAAAAATTATTAAAAAATTCCTTGCTTTGCAGGATGCGTGGAACGAGGACGTTCATGACTCAGGCATCGCAGATACGTTTGCAGACGGCGTGTTGTGGGCATTAAATTTTGATACCATGATTGGCAAAATAGGCTGGAACGATATTACCAAACAATGCACCCTTGGACTAATTGAACCACAGAATTTTGGTGTGTATCGTGAAGATGAAAGCGATTTTACGTCGCAACCCGCCATGAATCATTCGTTTCTTTTGGATTATGATTCTGCGTGTGAACATTTGGACAGAGCAGGTAAAGCAAGCCAGATACCGCATTTGCAGATTGAAGGTCTTGCAGCAGAGTCAGGGCTTCCTTCCAACCTTCAACAGTTGATTATTACCGCAACCGGAGGGGAAAATCTTGGTGGGAACATTACAGGCAGCGTCAACCCATCTTACGAAGAAGGCGCACGTTTTACCCCTAAAGTAACCGCCCCTATGGTAAGATTCCACGAAACGTGGGTATGGGATACCGAAGCCAAGGATTACCGAACTTTCCACTCTCTTGGTGGAGGAATACTTTTATCTGACAGCAAAGACACGATTGACGCTTTGAAAAAAGCCGAGAAACTTTTGGTGAAGTTTGACAGCACTACCAATTTGTTCCTTGCTGGCGAGAATCCGTTTGTTCCAATTACCCCCTTCAAGTTGTATAATTATTTCTGGGGTGACGCGCACATGGAGGACATTATTCCTCTGCAAAAATGGTCAACCCAACGACTAGAACAGATCAATGAACTACTAGAAAAGAACGTAGACCCCGGCAAAGTATTTTCAGGATTCCAAGGGATACCTGACGAAAAGGCCGAAGCATTAGGTGGGCCGGGTACGTGGGTACTGGAATCTATGCCCGGTGCTAAAGTGGAAGAACTCAAACCTCAACTGCCCGAAGATTTGTTCAGAGAATTTAATGAAATTGGCACTCTCATGATCCAAGCATCAGGTTTGACTGAAGTAGTAGCGGGTAAAAGTTCAGGCGGAGCAAGAGGTGGAGTCCAACAAAGACAGCTTCAAATTACTGGCGGCGGTCAGATTAGAAAAGTTGCCGTAAGTCTTGAAACACCCTTGGTTCGTATAGGAGATTTGGGCGTAAAACTGAAAATGAAAAATGACGCGACTAAATTATCTCTGGATGACGGCCAAGAAATTCTTGCTGAACAGATTGACGGTGATTTTTCTATTCGCGTAGCCGGACACTCACACTCCCCTCTGTTTACGCTTGAAACCAAAGAACTGGCTACTTTACTGTTCAAAGCACAGGCAATCGACCAAGAGTGGCTAGTAAGAATGTTGAACCCCCCTGAGCAATCAAACATTCTGCATTCGTTGCGACTCCGTCAGGAAAAAGCTGCTAAAGAAAAACAACAGGAAGCCCTGATTCACGCGCACACTGACAAAAAACATAAAAAGTAATTTGAACACACGTTCAATAAATGATACATTAGGGGTGGTAGAATTTTCTACTAACCTGAGTATCGGCAAGATTGCGCTGTACTCGCATTAAAGGAGTTAGCATCATGGCAAAACGTGGCCGTAAAGCTGGTCGTAAGCACAAGCGCTAGACCTAAGGAAAAAGGCTCCAAAAATCGGAGCCTTTTTTTATTCCAACACATTACATGGTATATTTGAACGATTATTCAGTTGACCAACCACAAGACCTAGCGTATTCTCACCGACATGAACCCAATGCCAACCATGCCCGGTAACATCGCAGGACCGTCTACACAGCCGGGTGCCTCGCCTGTTGTTTCCCCCGGTTCCAGCGAAGGCTCGATTGCAGCAGGCATTGCCAAATTGAAGGGCATCATGCCTATCTTCTATCAGTTGCTCGCTGTATTCCCGTTTGGTTCCAAAGAACATAAAGCAATTATCAGCGCTCTTAGTTCGCTTTCGTCTGTTGCAGGAAAAACGGACAATAGTTTGGACAAATCGGCTCTCGAACAATTACTGCAAGCAAAACAAGCAGGCGGCATGAAACCGCCCGCACCCGTAGGCATGACCCCATCAGCACCCCCATCTACACCTCAAGGAGATCAAAATGGCTAAAAGTAAACGCGGATTCTTAGAACCTAAAGTCGGCGATCCTGACTTGGTTCGTAAACATAAAAACGGCCTTGCCGTGAACCCCCCTTCCTATATGGAAATGGGTGGCTTTACAAAACCTGCTGACCTGATGCGCGGTGAAACGCTGCTGAATCGTCAGCCCGGTAGCCCAACTGCTCAGAAAAACAAACCCATCTAAAGGAATAAGCGATGCTCGATCCTCAAGCACAAGCTGAACTAGCGCAACTCGCCATTGACCTTGCCAACGATTCCAAGATTGGTAAGTCGGTCAAAAAGCGTATTAGCGAACTTCAACCGTCGCGCCGTTTCTTCGATGTAGAAGCAGACGAACTGCGCGAAACCATGCAGCAAGAGTTTGCAAAACGCGATCAAGACGAGGAAGCTCGTAAAATTCGCGCACACATGGAAAACGAGCGCAATGCTTTGCTTAATTCCGGCCACACGCCTGAAAATGTGACCGCGATTGAGGATGTTATGACAAAATACGGCCTTTCGGACTATAAGGCTGCTGCAAAATTGTGGGCTGCTGAACAACCAGCCAAGCGTGATTACGAACAAAGTGACCGCACTTGGACGCTTCCTACAGTAAACAAAGAAGATGACTACTCGGTTAAACACGCACGCACAAAAGCTTATCAAGTGATTGATGAGCTACGCAGCAAAAAATAGTGAAAGGTTAAGTTATGCCAATTCTCGGTACTGGTGCAATCCCCAACTCAGGCGCAATCGCTAGCGAATTGACCGCCGTAACCCGCCGTTCATTCCTTGAGCGCTACATTGTTCAGATTTGGAAGTCGTCGCCATTTACTTGTGCCATGCTTTCGTCGGCTCTGATGGCTTCGGGTGGTCTTTCGCCGATTACTGCCGTAGTACAGGGCAACCCAATGGTAAATACCCAAGTTACCGATTATTCGGGTACGTTCAACAAGCCCGGTACGATTCCCGGTCTGCAAGATGCTGAATTTAACCTTGCAGCTTACGTAACCCCAATTCCTTTCCTTGGTTTTGAAGGTTTGGTGCAGTTGGATCATAGCATTGTACCGCTGATTGAAGCGCGCATGAACGATGCAACCAATTCAACCATTGATGCGTTCTCAACGGACATTTGGAACAACATTTCCAATCCTCAGCGTGTGGTAGGTCTGCCCGGTGCGATTGATGATGGTACGGCAGCAGCTACTTACGGTGGTATTGCACGTAACTCGTCCAACTCTCTCGGTGTAAACTGGTGGCAGTCCACTTATGTAAGCAACTCAGGCGGTGCTGTTACTCCTACCCGTAACCTGATTATGCAGTACATCAACCAAGTCACCAAGAAAAACGGTGAGATGCCGAAAATGGGTGTCATGGGTATGGGTACTTGGACGCTCCTGACGCAAGATTTTGCCCCACTAGAGCGTTATTCGGTACGTGATGGCAGTGCATACGGTGACAGCATGGTTCATTCCATGTTCCAAGCCGTCATGATTGGTGGCGTTCCTATTTACTGTGATCCATACGCACCAGAAGGTGTTTTGTATCTGTTGAACACGGATTATCTAACCGCCTACATTCATGAAAAAGCGGGCTTCCAGTTCACGGGCTTTGAAAGCACCCTCACCAACGGTCAGTTTGGCTACATTGGTGCAATTCTGACTCTGTGGCAACTCGTCAACGTAAAACCCCAAGCGCACGGCAAATTTGCAAACTTGGCATACCTTAACATCTAGGAGGAATCAGTGAATCCGTTTTCAAACATTAGTTACCAAGGTCAGTCGATTTCTCCGAATGCCCTGCAAAGCTTCCAGCTACCGTCTGGCGGTTCTTATGTATTCCCTTATGGGGTATTTTTGGCAAAACCCGGCCCGCAAACTGCAATTCAGTTTAAGGACTACAATTCGGGTCTGTGGAAAAATTTTAGCTCCGGCCCCAACGATTTTCCTGTTTATATTGGTTCGGATGGTACGAACTATCGCGCAATTAACCTTTCGGGTACAATCAACGGCGCAACTGTAACGACTCCGGGTACGGGCTACACTCAGGCAGGTACTACTATATCTTTTGCAGCCCCTACTTCGGGTGTGACTGCAACGGGTACACCTATCATTGGTGGTTCGTTGACTGCAACTGTTACCGCAGGTGGTTCGAATTACACCAACCCTATCGTATTGATTGATCCGCCGCAAGTTGGTGGTGGTACGCCGGGTCTGTGCATTCCAGCAACCGCTCGCGTTGGTCTGACGGCTGGTGTAATTTCAAGCATCACCTTTGATTTTGCGGGTGCTGGTTATGTTGCTATTCCAAACATTACTATTCTTGACGCGACTGGTACGGGTGCGGTTATTACTGCTGCGATTGCTAACGGTACGGCAGCCAGTGGTGGTCTGACGGGTATTGTCATGACGAACTACGGTTCGGGTTATGATGGTACGCACATTCCTGCAATCACTGTAAACGGGCCAACGGGTTCGTCGGGTACGGCTGCTGCAACTGCACTACCTAACCTTGCTCTTACTTCGGTGACGGTAGGTGGTACAAACACTGGTTACACCGCAACAGTCATTGTAGAATCCAGCCTTGGTGCTTCTGCTTCGGCTCCATTGAATATTTTTGGTGATACGGTTCTTCCTCGTCCGGCACGTGCAACCATTGCTCAAAGCGGTGGTGTACTTGGTACGGCAACGATTGAAGATGCTGGTATTGGCTTCCAAACTGTGCCATTGTTAAAACAAGTTGGTAACGCGACTGCTGATGGTAGTGTAAACGCTACGTTCACGGCTGTTGTTGGCGGCGTAAACAATACTTTAACCGTATGGCAGATTGGATAGTTCTATGAACATCATGCAAGTAAAAGTGACGAATCGTAATCCTTTCACGGTAGAAGATCGGTATGACGGTATTCTTTATACTTTTAATCCTGATGTTCCTGTGAATCTTCCTTACGATGCTGCGGCCCATATTTTTGGTGCTGATTTTACCCCCGGCCCAACTGGTCACATTGATCCTTCGCTGCGTGAAAAAGCGTTTGTTCATGTGTCGCGTCGCTGGGGCTGGAATAGCCCTAAAATGGCCGAGAAAGCCCGCGCTAAATTTGACAAGTTTGAGTTTGGCGTCGTAAAGATTGAAATGGTTGAAACCTCCGTTGGTGAGCAAGAGCTTCCTGCACCTAAGAAAGCAAAGAAAGAAGTAGCGTAAGGATGAATGGCGACACTTCAAGATTATATCAACCAAGTCCAGCTATTAGTCCACGATACTAACGGGGCGGATTTTTCCGTTGCCACTTTAACTAGTTTTGTCAATCAGGCTCGTCAAAGAGTAGCACTTGATACCCATTGTGTACGCGGGTTCATGGGTGTTACCAGCGGGAACGCACTCAATACTATCGCGCAGCAAGAAAATTACCTTTATAATGGCTCTGTAGGGGGTGTGACTGTCACCAATGGTGGGTCAGGATACACTGCACCAAGTATAAGCTTTACCGGAGGTGGAGGTACAGGTGCAGCCGCATCCGCATTGGTAGATAGCAACGGCACGATTACCAACATTTACATGACGAACTGGGGAGTAGGTTACACCAGCGCTCCAACTGTTGTAATTAATGATTCTACAGGCGTGAATGCAACAGCAAAGGCTACTGCTTTATTGAATGTTCTTGATATCCTCTCGCTGACTGTTCTTTGGGGGAATCAGCGAATTGTGTTTGGGTGGCAACCGTTCACCATGTTCCAGACTATTTGTCGGCAGTATGTGAATCAGTATTCCGTTCCCTCCATTTTTACCATGCACCAAGGGATCAAACAGTTTTTTATTTTTCAAATTCCTGACCAAGCCTACACGATGGAAATGGATTATGTCACTATGGCCGCCCCACTAGTGAATTTAACGGACGTGGATTCGCAGATTGTTGACCCATTTACGGACGCAGTGCAGCTTTATGCAGCTCACCTATGCCTTGCATCCCTTCAAAACCATACCATGGCAGATTATTGGTACTCTGGCGACATGAACAAACCGGGAAAGTATGATTTGCGTTTGAAGCAATTATTCTCCACGTCAGTAGCAAGACGTATTTATAACCCTTATTACACGTTCCTGCCACGCGCCAGAAAGATGTAACATGGCCTCTAATCAGTTCGAGGAAAAAGAGGTCGTTGTATTCTCTCAAATGGACGGGATGGATACCCAAGCCGATAGGCATGACCTAGAAATTACTAAAGCCGCTTGGATGGAAAACCTCCAGCCTATTTCTTCCAACCGTTTGCTGGTAGTACCGGGCGTTGCTACCCCTTTAACTACTATTTCAACCGAAACTATTGTAAAAAAATACTATTTTAACTTTGGCAACACAGCGGATTATGTAATTGAGTTTTGTGCATCAGGTGCAGCTTATGCAACAACCAATCCCGGTGGTGTAACGACACAATTTGCGCCACCCGGTACGTTTTCAACCACTCCAGATTGCACTCAGTTAGGAACGCAACGTATTTTGATTGCCGACTCCATAGCGGGATACTGCACATGGGACACGGTGGTTTTTGTAAAGTATGGCGGTGTTTCCCCCAATATCACCGTAACGGCAGGGGGTTCAGGCTATACCAATCCAACAGCAACCATTTCAGGGGGTTCAGGATCAGGTGCAGCAGCATCCGTTCAAAGCACTGGTGGAGTCATTACGGGGGTTACGCTCACAGCAGCAGGTACAGGCTATGTAGCCGGGGATTCTCTGACTATCTCGTTTGGTGGTGGAGGAATGGGGGCTACGGCAACAGTCCATGTATGGCCTAATCTTACCAACAATCCCACTACCCTAGCAGTCTTTCAAGGCAGGGTATGGCTAGCCTATAAAAATATCATTACCTACACAGGTACAGGATCATCCTACGGTGGTGTGGGATATGATGATTTTATTGCAGGGGATGCGTCAGGTTCATTTACCATCAACGAGGCTGACCTTGTTCATTCTGTCACTGCTTTGCGTGCTTATAACAACTATTTGTTTATTTTTGGGGACAACTCGGTTCGTCAAATCGGGAACATTTCAGTTTCAGGGAGCACAACTTCATTTACGGTAGTCGTTCTTTCTTCTGACCAAGGCACAGTATTTAGGGATAGTATTGTGTCCTATGACAGGATTGTGCTGTTTGCCAACTATGTGGGTGTTTTTGCTGTCTATGGTGCGTCTGTTACTAAAGTATCGGATGAAATGGACGGTATATTCAAGCTGATTGATTTTACTCAGTTACCCTGTTCAGCCGTTGCCAATATCAATAATATTCACTGTTTTTTGCTGTTGGTTAAATACCAAGACCCTACCGGATCACGCAGTATCATGTTGTCATACATGAATAAAAAATGGTTTATTATTTCACAGGGAAATAATGTAACATTTATTACAACGGGTATTGTTAATTCCACAACCGAAACATTCGCAACGTCGGGACATGATGTAACCCCAATTCTTTCGCAAGCAACGTCAGCAGTAAATATCAAACTTTCAACGTCGCTCACGTCCCAAGGAAAACCTTTTATCGGCAAGAGAACGATTCGGTACGCAATATCGCAATCCATCAGCAGCGCCAATAATCTTACTTTGACGTTTGAGTCTGAAAGAACTTCTGATGCAGAAGCTTATTCAGCAAGTTCTGGAATACAATTTGTTAATAATTCAGGCAACGCCATTAATTTTATTGGTGCTGATGGTAATCCCTTAATTTTCTTTGGTACAGCAACATTCTTTTATAAAACAGGAAACACACGCGGAATTTCGGGAAATTACATAGGTGCTACTTTGACTGGCACGGTAACAGGTTACAGTTTTAATAACCTAATGATTGAATACGGTCTGACAGCGGCCTTTACTTCTACCGCAGTAGACTTTGGAGTAACAACGTGATAAGTTTTCAGCCAGATACGGTCATCCCTAATGATCCTAACGGATGGGCAGCATGGTTAGATGGTCATTACAGGGAACATCAAACATTCATTCAAAAATGCCGCGCACTTAGCCCTTCCGTAAACCTACCAGATTATGATATATTTGCATGGAAAGACGATCCAAAGATTGTCCAACAATGGTTAGTAGCTCACGAATCTATCCACGCCCAGATAAGACAAGCAACGGGTATTTCAGGAAGCGATTTATCTTTGGTGGATTTTTCTAACGAGGATGATTTTATATCGTGGCTGGATGGTCACGCAAGTGAACACAGCTATTTTAGGAGAGCGCTAAATGTCTTTTAAGAAAATTATTGCAACATTGATTATTACTTTTTCTTTTGGTTGCTACGCAAGCGTTCCTTATATTTTTGCCACTCAGACGGGGAATGTTCCGGCATCGTGGCTTGATGCTGATTTTGCTGCTATTCTCAATTCAGATCAAATTTATTCGGGAAGTGCATTTTTTGCTAATGGTTCTCCTTGGTATGATGTCAAAGCGTTTGGCGCTAAAGGCGATGGAACTACGGATGATTCTACAGCAATTCAAGCTGCAATTACGGCAGCACAATCAAGCCCCACTGGTGGTACAGTTTATTTTCCCCCATCTACAAGCTCTTATTGCGTAAAATCAGGAATATCCGTTACCGGAAGTGTGGCAGTAAGGTTGTATGGGGCTTCAAGAACCATAGCAATTAGCGCTTGTGGGGGGAATACTGCTCCTACTGTGTCCATGACTGCTGCATATTCCTCTATTGAGAATCTCTCGGTATTTGGAAAAGGATCAAACAACGATTCAACTACTTTTGGTGCAACCTACGATGCCGTAGCTATAGGGTCTGGGTGCGTAAATTGTGTTTTATTGCATGATAGTTTATATGGAGGTAAAAATACTTTATCCATAAAAAGCACTTCGGATGTTTTTGTAGAAGATGTTTTCGCTCAAGAAGGTTATGGATCAGCAGTGGTTTATGTAAGTAATGGGGGGAATTGGTTTATTCGGGATAAAATTGACCAAAGTTGGCCTGTAAGTCAGCCTTCTTTTCCTACTACTTTTGGCTCTTGGGCTTCAACCACGGCCTATACGATTGGCACAGTTGTAAGCACACAGGGTTATTTAATTCAATGCACACATGGGGGAACCAGCGGTTCTTCTCAGCCAACTTTAAAAAATTATGGATTGACTATAACAGACGGTTCCAATGGCTTAACATGGCAGTTAGTTGGAGCAGGAACTTACTATGGAATCCAACTAGATACTGGTGCTTCTGAAAATTCATTTATAGATATGGATATGAGTGGGTCTTATACTTCGGGATTGGCTTTAACCAATACTCTTTCTGGTGCGATTCCAAAACACACCAAAATTTCGCATAGCGTTATTGGTCAAAATTATCAATCGGGTGTGTATGCTCATTACGGGGATGATTTGGTTCTTGATAATATGGAAATTGCAGGTCCAATATTATCTGGTGCAGCAAGCATTTATCTTGATACTACTTGGACAGGCGACACTACCATATCCAATAGCATACTTTGGGGAGGATCATACGGTATATTGGTTGGTGCAGGATCAAACATAAATATACTAGGGAATCGTATTTTTGGGGAAGCCACCGCAGGAATACTTCTTAATGGGGGGTCTAACATTAACGTAACTGGAAACGCAGCAGGTACATCTTCCGTTTATGGGACAAACCAAACTGGTATTCTAACTTCTGTAGGTGTTACAAAATGTATGGTGATAGGTAACACAACTTATGGTGCTTCCACTGGATTTACCAACAATGCTTCATGTGCAATCAGTGGTAATAATTGATGATACGTCAATGCACAGTGGATGATATTGAATGGATCATGCACATTGCTAAAACTAAATATGACGACGTTACCAATTTAGATGGTTTTAGGGAATGGGCGCTAAAAGCACTTGTGAATCCTAATTGTCTTACGCTTAGGACGGATGATTCGATCATGGTGACTATTTTGGTTACACATATTCATAATTTAGTCACAGAAGCAACGGCAAGGCATTACGCAGGAAAAGCCCGCGAAATAGTAAGAATGTTCCAAATTTCCATACAGTGGGCCAAAGAAAACGGCGCTAAGAAATATCATTTTGGGTCATCCACAAAGCACAAAGTAAATAAGCTAGCCAAAATACTAGGCGCTGGTGTAGAATCCACGTCATATTCAATGGAGATATAAATGGGTGTCGATCCAATAACTGCTCTTGCTGATACTGCTGCTGTAGCAACAGGCCAAGAAGAACTGTTGCCTTTGATTAACGCTGGGGTGTCTACTGGTGAGAATCTTGCCAAAGGTAAGGGCTTAGGTACTGCACTCGGTAAAGGACTTGTTTCAGGTGGTGAAACTTTAGCCGGACAAGAACTTGCAGGTGCAGTAGGGATTGGTTCAGGAAACACGGCTGTCAACGATGCACTAGGCGTTGACATTTCTCCCGGTGCTACAGGACTTCCTGATATTGGTGGTGGCATTAGAGATGCCCTTGGTGGAGTGAAAGATTATTTGGGGGGTACTTCTACCCCTACAGGTGGAGGGTCATTAGCGACAGGATCAAGTGGCAGCGACATAAACAGTCAGTTTGCAAAAGGTCTTTCTACTCCTTCATCAGGCGCAGGGTTTACATCGGCAGCAAACGTAGGTGACTTGTCTAAATCAGCTTTGGATACGCAACTAGGTTCTACATCGTCTGCAACGCAGCTTGGTTCATCGGGTGCTGATTCACTTGGAATAGAGGGTGGCTTTGCGGATGGTAAGTCTATTGCCGCCTCGTCAGCACCTACATCTACCCTTGGCAAGCTGGTAAGCGGTGGATCAGACATTGCAAAAGTGGCCTCTCTTGGAAATGTTGCGTATAATGCTTTGTCTGGGCCGGGTAAGCTTCCTTCCGCATCGCAACCATTAACAGCAGGTGGAGACGTAACAGCCCCATTGATTGCAACTGAAACCAGTAATCTAGCTGTTGCTAACTCAGGCCAAATAACCCCTGCTGCACAGGCAAGCATTGACCAATACACCCAACAAGCTAAGAACCAGCTCATTCAACAGTTAGCAAATGAAGGTGTTACTAATTTTGCGGGTGATAGTCGTTATATTCAAGGCGTAAACGAGATTAACAAGCAAGCCCAAGCCCTGCAACAAAGCTTCATTCAAAGCGAAATTGATAATGCTTTTAAAGCAGCAGGTCTGGCGGGTAGTAATCTTGGTCAGGTTGCTAACGAACAAGTATCGCAAGATAGTGCTTTCCAACAGAGCCTCAATGCAGCGTTTGAATCTCTTGGTGGCCTATACGGTTCACAACCTAACAAAAAGACAGCGTAATGGATGCCGCCTCACAGATTGGAGCCGCAGTAGAGCCTTTGATGGCTACTGTGAAGCAAGAGAAACAGGCCATGCAACCTGCTGTTGATAAATTCAATCAGGTAGCAGACGCTCCCTTGCCAAAAGCCCCTACGTTAGAAAAATCACCCGAAGCTCCTCAAAGTGGTGATTTTGGTGCAGAAGCCAAAGAATACGTCACGGCTATGTCTGTTCTTTCTACGCTTGCAGGTGCGTTTTCGCGTCAGCATGGGACAGTAGCTTTAGGTGCGTTTGCTAGCGGCATGAAAGGCTACCAACAAGGCAACAAAGAAGCATTAGATCAAGCCCACAAAGAATGGAAAGATGCTACTGACAAAGCCATTACTAACAATAAATTTCTCACCGATCAGTACAAAGAAATTATTGAAAACAGAAAGCTCACTGAACAAGAGCAAATGGAAAAAGTGAAAATCCTAGCTACTCAGTATGGTGATACGATTACCGCGCAACAATCATCTGTTGCAGCCGTTGAAAAGCTGATTGATTTGCAAGAAAAAGCCAAGGACAGAGCCGCCGCTGCTGCACTAGCCCTTCAAAATCGTAAAGCCATGATGGATTATGCAAGAGAATTAAAGCAAACTCCCAATTTAACGCCAGAAGCAGTTGAACAAATTGTAGATACTATTGGTGGCCCCGGTGGAACAGGAAAGTTACCACCCGGTCTTGGTATAGGGATGACGGGAGATAAAAAAGCAGTGTTGGACAGACTTGCTGAAAAATATCCTAATGTTAAATTAGCAGACATGGCAGCCAAATATTCAGGTGAATTACAAGAAGATAGGACTGTTGGGGCAAACGCTGGACGGATTAAACTTGCAGCTAATAGCTTGTCGCGCATGATACCAATAGCTAAAGAAAGCATGAAGAAAGTTGATTTGTCGCAATTCCCTGATCTAAATAAATTAGAGAATGCCGTAATTACAAAAACTGGTGGTCCAGAAGTGACCAACCTAAATACTAATTTGCAAGCTATTGTTGCCGATTATGCCGCTTTAATGGTGCGTGGTGGACAGCCTACAGTAGAATCAAGGAATGCCGCCAGAGAAATGGTAAATGCAGCAATGTCAAAAGGACAATTAGAAGGATTTTTTGACCAAGTAGAAAAAGAAAAGCAATCACAATTAGCCGCGATTGAAGATACAAAAGGAAATGCACCACAAGGACAAATAGATCAGCCTTCATCTTCAAACATTGTTCACTGGGATGACCTTAAATAATGGACGTACAGCTTCCAAACGGAAAGATATTGCGCGGCGTACCGGATGGAACGACGAAAGAGCAGCTAAGTGCTAAATTAAAGGCAAATGGTTTGTCCGTAGACAGCCCTAATTGGTTAGAACGCGAAGGTAAAGCTGTAGCCCAAGGCGTTGGACGTGGTGCTGCTGAAAGAATGCTGGGAGTAGGGGAATTAGCCAATAACCTAGGTGTTGGCAAAACATTGGGGTTACCTTCTAATGAAATTCTGGAAAGTGCCAAAGGAATTGCCGAAGAACAAGGTAAGGGTACGGGCGTAGCAGGTGCGGTAGGAGAGTTTATCGGTGATCCTTTGACACTTGCAGGTGGGGGAGAAGTAAAAGCAGCTCATGGTGTATATGATTTAGCCAAAGCAGGTGCTAAATATGGTGCAGCGGCGGGTGCTACTGAAACAGGGGCTAAAGACATTAAAGAGAATGTCCAAAATGCCGCAGAAGGTGCTGGCATAGGTGCAGTAGCTCCTTACGCTCTTAAAGGTGCTGGAAAAGTCATTGGCAAAGTAGGATCAGAGATAGGCCAAGCAGGTAAATTATTTGGAGAAGGATTTTCGGCTCGTTCAAAAGAAGCGTTAGACGCTGCTACTCGTAAATTTGATGATATAGCGGATGAAAATTACGCTCAGATGCGAACAAATGGTGTTAAAATTACACCTGAAAAATCTGTAAAAATAGTAGATAGCATTGAAAACCAAATGAAAAAAGACGGTAAATTGACACCTCTTTTGCATAAGAAAGCTATAAATTTGGTAAACACAATGCGCTCAGAGGCAGCCAATGGTTTGTCTGTAGAAGATTTAGACATTTACGATAGGGCATTTGCAGAATTGTACACTACGTCTGCAAGAGCAGGAAAAGGCAACCAAGCGTTCAAAGCAAGACAGGCTATGGATGCCATTGATGATGCTTATAGTGAATTAGGGGCTAGTGACCTACCACCTGAGGCTAAAAATCAACTGGACAGCCTTACAAAAGCAAAAGCCACATGGTCAAAAAAGAAAAGCTTTCAAAAATTAGCTGACATTGCAGAAAAGTCCGAAGGCGACCCCAATAAAATCAAAAGCGAACTTGAAAAACTTGTGAATAACGACAGGCTTTCTCGCGGTTTCACAAAGGAAGAAAAAGAAGCAATCCGAGAAGCCGCTAAAAATACCACCATTGAGGGTTTAACTAAAATGGCTGGCAAATTAGGTATCACTTTGGGTGATTCTCGCGCTGCTGCAACTGGTAATGCCCTTCCTGCTGTAGAACTTCTTTACGGGGGCATGAAAAAAGGCATGGCAGGTGTTGCTGTAGGGACTGGCGCTAAGTATGCCCAAAAGAAAATGGCCCAAGCCAAGCTAGAGCGCCTCCTTAAAATGATTGAAGGACGCGGAGAAACATTAGGGCCTGAGGCAACCGAAGCTCTTGGTGCTACTGCTGATCCTTTGGCTGGAATTGAAAATCAGCAGAAGATGATAAAATGACAAAAATGACTCCAGTAGAAAGCTCTACCATCAAAGCAATCGGCTATGATGTGCTGAATAGAGAATTACATGTGGACTTTCATAAAACAGGCAGCTATATCTACAGTAACGTACCGATTCAAAAAGCATCAAGCTTGCTCAATGCGGATAGCCACGGCAAGCATTTAAGTCAAATCATTAAGGGTCAGCACCCGCATAGGAAAAAATGACAGAAGAACTGAACAAGTTGGAGCTAGCTGTTGAAAAAGCCATACTTGATGTTCTTAATAATAAAAAATCCACTCCCGCAAACAAGATGCAAGCCGCCAATATGGGGCTAAAGCTTATTCAGGCTCGCAAAGGAATCACCGGAAAAGGTGAGGAAGAAAGTTTTTTCAGCAAAAAATAGGGGATATTATGGAAAATGAACAGCCAGTAGATGCCGAATTGTCCAACGTAGTGCGCGTCATTTCACAATGGAGGCTTATCTTGAATGCCCGTTTGTTAGCCATGCTTTCGTTGATAGGTGCAATGGTGATTTTTGGGTTTGTGATGTACGATCCATCAAATTTACGTTTGTGGGGGGCAAGTCTGTATTCAGTAGGAGTTCTCTGGCCTATTTTTATATTGTACGCCCGTAAAGGATAGCAGATTCAATAGAAGGTACTCCAAGGCTATTGCAACCCACTAAATAAGGTGGTAAGGTGTGTGCAAATAACTTTTGGAGTCACCATGAAAAAGATTCTTTTGGCCGCTACTTCTCTGCTTTTGATGGCCTCGGCAGCAAACGCACAACAATTTCCTTACACCTTGTACGATTGTTCAATCAGCTCGTTGACTGGTTCGTCGCAGCAAATTATTGCAGCTAACCCACAGCGTAAATATCTGATGATTTTCAACAGCGGTGCAAACCCTGCTTATGTTAACCTTGCCGGGGGTACCGCTGCAACTTCAGGTGCTAGCAGCGTAGCTCTTTCGGTAGGTGCTTCCATTGTTGTAAGTGGCCCAACTATTAGCACAAGCAAAGTAACTGCAATTGGTACTGCTGCACAGCCTCTTACTTGCTATGAAGGGAGATAGTCGTGCGGAAGCATCTTCTTCTATCCACGGCGATCTGCTTGCTGGCAACCGCCGCATACTCTCAAGTTATTATTCCATCATTATCTACAACAAATTCGCGTAATACCTATACGGGTTCTACTTCGGGTACGACCACGGTAGTAGCATCGTCAGTGGCTTCGGGTACTCTTACCCTTCCGGCTGCTACGGATACGCTTGTAGGACGCGCAACGACTGATACACTGACTAATAAAACTCTGACAGCTCCAACAGTGAATAATCCAGTCATTACTGGCCCTGCACCTGTAGCAGTAGGCGCAAGTTTGGCCGTTACTTCTGCAAATTCAAACGGAACTTTGCTTCTTAATACCGCAGCAGGTTCAACAGCAACGCTTCCAGCAGCTACTGGTACAGGTAACAGATACAATTTCATTGTTACCACCACTACTACCAGCGGTAAACATGCTGTTCTGGCTGCTTCTGTTTCTGATTTCATTAACGGTATTGCTATTGGTCAAAACGGTGGTACTGCAAAAATCTTTTCTTCTGCTGCTGCAACTAACCATTCTATTCAAATGCCTTTTACTGGTTCTCAGCCTAGCGGTGGTTTTATTGGTGATACAATTTCTTGCACCGATGTTGCGACAAATTTGTGGAATTGCAGCATAACTTATCAAGCTGGAACAACCCCAACGACTCCGTTCTCTAGCGCAACTTCATAGGAGATTTAGCGTGAAAAAATGGCTTACGCTTTTTCTCTTAGCCCCATTTGTTGCATTTGCGGCAGTTGGCCCTTTGGTTAATGCTTCTACCCTTACCATTACAACGGGCGGCACATGGCAAACGATGTTTGCAAAAAACCAGAATCGGTCAACTTTGTGGATTGAGAATCCTTGCAGTGCAACCACTCAGGGTATTACTACAGCAGAAAGCTTGTTTGTAGCGTTTGGTTCGGCTCCTAGTGGCGGCGGTACGTCTGGAACTTTTGAATTAGCCCCATGCGGTACTCTTACCATGACTGGAAGTTATATTAGTGAGCAGGCTGTTTATGTCTATGCAGCAACCACTAACCACGCATTTGAGGCAGCGCAGACACAATGAGAAAGATACTTGCCCTTCTTTTCATTTTACTTGCCTCACCATCCCTCGCCCAATTTGCTGGCGGGGGTATTTTTAATCCGCTTAATTCTACGACTCAAGGCCAAAGCCCAACGGGTCAGAATTACGCATTTAGCCCTGTATTAGCAGCAGGCGGTACAGTTCTTTGGCTTGATTCCAATGATTACGCTTCTTTGACTTTATCAGGCAGTAAAGTTGCCACTATCAACGATAAATCTGGTAACTCATACAATGCAAACCAATCGGGCGGTGCAAAACCAATTTGGTCATCAACTGGGTTTAATGGAACTGCCCCCGGCATGGATTTTCAAGGCCTTGATGACCTTGTAGTAACAGATGCATCAAATCTTCAAAATATATTTTCGGGCGGCGGTACTATTTCTTTGACCGCAATGGCTACTGGAAATGGTTCAAACAGCGCGATTTTTTATAAAAGTACCAATGTAGCAGGGGTCACTACTTCTGGTTATTCTGCTTTGTTTTATGGGTCTGGCTCTAAAGTAACTATGAGGTTTTCTGCTGGGGGTAGCACCACAACTGGTATATGGGATACTCCGGCAATTTTTGCGCTTAATGTTCCGTATGAAATAACTATTTCTTACAATACTTCTACGCCAACCGTAGCTCCAGTAATTACGGCCAACGGTGTAACTTTATCAATGACCACAGTTCAAGCTTTCTCGGGAACACCGGGAACAGATGCTGGTGGTAATTTAATTATTGGTAACAACCAAGACGGAGGTTTGCAGCCTTTCTTAGGTCAAATTGGACAATTTACTATGTATCGCGGCGGCGTACCTTCGTCATCGTTCCTTACGCAGCTTCAATCGTATCTTGGTGGGTTATCGGGCATTAAAACGGCACTAGTATCTGTCTTGGCTGGACAGAGCAATATGGTAGGTAACGGTGCAGTAGCAAATACTCCTTTCCCGTATACTCCAGCTAACTATCCTAATTTGCAGTCTTTGATTTGGAACGGGAACACTTTTAGCCCCCTATCATCCGGCAATAATAACCAAGGTTTAGATGCAAAAAGCATAGGGCCAGAAGTATCTTTTGGAGCAGCGGCTACAGCATTTACGGGACAACCTACCTATATTGTAAAATATGCAGTAGGAGCCACTAGCCTTGCAACTAACTGGAACCCATCCGGCCCCGGTGCTCAATGGACTGGTTTGACAAACGCAGTAAACGCAGCTTTGCCAGCGATTGCTTTAACCGGACAAATTGCGGTAGTGAATGATTTTATTTGGGATCAGGGTGAAACAGACGCGCAAAACCAAACTAATGCCAATGCGTATCAATCCAATCTAACGGCATTTGCAGCAGCTTTGAAGTCCACTTTGTTTGCAAGCTACACGTTATCTCCAAACTATTTATTTGTGATTGCAGGTTTGCCTAATCAGTCTATTGCGACGGTTCCTTATCAAGCAACTGTACGCGCTGCTCAAAAAGCAGTTGGTGCAGCAGCGGGTAACAGATACGTTGATACCACAAACTTAGCTCTAAACGCTGATAATTTACATTTCACCGCAGCAAGCGAAATGGCTTTGGGCAATACCTATGCAGCAATAGTTGATAGCACCTATGGAAGATTTACAGGGAGCGTTTTAAATAACACCAACTACAATCAAAATATCACGCTTCCATTGATTCTTGGTACGGGTGGATACATTGACACAATCGATACTATTGCAGCGCAATTCACAGGAAACGTGAACAATTACTACCAAGTAAGCATTCAAAATACCAATTCAGGATCAGCAGCAAGTTCCGATTTTGTTGCAACAGCAGATAACGGTACGGCCACGACCCATTTTATTAATATGGGTATCAATAGTTCTAATGGTGGAACTTCTCCGTTCACATCAGCTAATGCGGCCTATTTGTATTCAACCGACAACGAATTGGACCTATCTGCAAATGGGTCATCCGGCGTTGTTAATATTTATGCAAACGGTAACAAAGTCGGTGCTTTTGATGGAGTAGGAAAAACTCTTACTGTTCCTCAATTAATTTTTTCTCCTACAACTGGCGGCATAAAAGGAAC
>Ga0208498_1000094_pt1 | contig 36870 bp, 54 predicted proteins | sample CryBogCBE12Aug09_FD_185502 | JGI IMG/M metagenome (GOLD analysis project Ga0208498, IMG submission 185502) | Freshwater microbial communities from Crystal Bog, Wisconsin, USA - CBE12Aug09 (SPAdes) (version 2) | ecosystem: Environmental > Aquatic > Freshwater > Lake | place: Crystal Bog... | reverse complement strand
CTTTTTTCGGATGGGCTGTTTTTTTAGTTTCTTGCTCGCATTACCGACCGGAGCCACCCATGCTCATAACCGCCCCGTAATCGTCTTTAGAGTAGTCTATGACCGGTGAGCCATATCGTCTATATATCCCTCTCTGCTCTAGTTGTGTCTTCTCAGCATGATGCGTTGAACACAGCGATTGAAACTGATTGTAAGTAAATGCAGTTACCCCTATCTGTGACCATGGAAATAGATGATCGACTGTATTAGCAGAAATGTACCGTCCCTCCATAAGACAACCGGCACACATAGGATAGAGACTAAGCTGGATTTGCCTTAGCTTTTTCCATTGTTTTGTTTGGTACATGTCATTGAATTCTTTTCGGTCTTGATTAATCTTCGGGTTATATCTTGGTGTATTTTTTCCGCCATGGACCATGCAAAACCGATTGAATTCTGACTTTGGATTCTTGCAACCCAATTCACCGCATAAAGAATATTTAGGAACTGATGGCATTAATATTTCTTGAATCGTTCTTCAACTATCTGAGGCACTGTGTTTTTCCATCGTACTGAATGATGTATACGAGGGTTTTTACTGTGCATTACTGCTATCTTTACAGACGACGGCATATAAAGAATTGAGTAAAACGACTTAACGTACGTACCAGAGTCCAAATAAAGCTCCGTCAATCCTCCGCTATTCTTTTGCGTTTGCTTTTGCTGAAGCGATACGATTGTCACAGTTACGAACAGTTTTCCTTGTGATCCGAGGTAAACGTACATATTTACGTCTTCGTTTATTCTTCCAAAGAATTCGTACGGTCTATCAACGCTAAAAATGAAGCTATTCATCACCTTACGCTTTGGCTTTTCGATAGTACCGCTATCTTTTCCACCGATAAAGTCACCGCCCTGAGCCATAGCTAACGAAGTTATTGGCGTATCCTTGAAATAATCAAGCATCGCATCCCAAACCCCGTCTAAGTCTTTGATTCTTTTATCCGAATACGTTCCATAGTTGTTACGTTTATGCCTAAAGTCCGTATAGTCGTCATCGAGCTGAATGTAATATTTATAGCCCAATTCCTTAGCGATTTCATTATTCATATTACGAGCATAAACAACGCCACGCAAAGTACCGAAGTTATCACCGCTATCCGTTATCTGACCAGCTTTCACCTTATCAAATACGTAAACCTGATCCCTGTATAGCTTTTTGTATTCATTAGCTTTTTTGTCTAGACTGTCGATAACGATCACAATTGGACCTGTATAGCCGCATTTTCTCAGCGTTTCGTACGTGTAAACCTTATTCGCTCTTGCATTGCTCAGAATAAAGGCGCAAAAGTCCTTATTCTTCATCGCTATCAATATCCATGTATGAATCAGCGTAAATATCGTCAATCTTTTGCGACATTACGACATAACCCTGCTCAATTGCTTTTTGGAAGTCAATGATTACGAGTGCAGAATTTTCCATTAATTCCTGCATTCCTTTACCAGCATGAGCGTAATATTCAGCTATTTCTTGATAATCAAATACTAAATGCCGCTGAGCCGCTATTCTTAAAAACTCTTTTTCTTCATCCGTAACTTTAGAATTATTGATTTTTTCTATCAATTCATCCGATTTACGTCTATCGACCAGCATCGACAAATCTGGCTTTTCGCCCTTTGGTTCGTATATAGGCGTGTCGATCTTTTTTGTATATTCCAGCATTTCCTTGGATTTTGAATCGTCCATCAAATCCAATAAATCTGTAATTTCATCCTGTCCGAAACCAGTCAACGAAACATTAAAACCGCTTTCCTCTAACTTTTTCAATTCCAAAGCCAGAATTTCGTTATCCCACTTAGCATTTATAGCGATTTTATTGTCAGCAATAACGTAAGCTGACTTTTGCTCATCGTTCAGGTGAGACAACTCAATGGTTGGAACCTCTGCAAGTCCCAAAAACTGAGCCGCCATCACCCGCCCATGACCAGCAATAATACCGTTAACACCATCCAGCAACACCGGATTGTTAAACCCGAATTCTTTAATACTATCCGCTATTTGTTTTATTTGCTCTTTGTCGTGAAGTCTGCTGTTATTAGCAAAAAACATTAACTCAGAAGTTTTTTTGTATTGTAGTTTTAATTTCATGTTGTAGGGTCTTCGATAATATGTATTGGGTTGTTGTCGATCCAGATATCAATGTTAATGCCTAATTTCTTTACGAAATCCATTTTTGCCTTGCCCATCGTAAAAATGACGTTTTCCTTCCCGATCACTTTCCCGATAGAATCTAACAAATCCTGATTTTGCTTCTCACCTGTGTGATGCGTTACGCAGTAAAGTTTGTCTTTTCTAAGTCTAACTAGCTCGATGAACACGTTCCAAAACTTAGGATCAGCAGAATAAGTATTGTGATAATCCAAAGCAAAAGTTAATTTACCTGCTTTTTTTTCTTTAATTTCTATAGATTCAGCACCAGCCGCATGAGCCGCTTGCCCTACTTGGACCGCTTTTTGTTTGGTATCAAACGGACCTTTTGAACCCCAATACCATCCGTCCGCTTTTTTACTTATCGGCATCATTCACCCCTTAAAAAATGTTGGCACATCTGGCAACGGCACATCTTCTGGCCATAACCCATGATAAATTAATTGAAATACAGTCTTTTTATGCGCCCTGTACCAAAAATCTTGTTTTTGTTCTTTTTCCAATTGTCCTTGATCGATCATCGTATGGCAAGAAAAGCATAAACTAGCAATTAAATTATCATCACATTTTATGCCACGTCCTTTGCCTCCCTGCCAATTACCGTGAGCCGCTACGATTGTTCCGTCATCTTTACCGCAATGCTGGCACGGAATTGCCCTAGCATTAGCTAAAAGCCTCTTGCTTCGCACGTACTCATGTTTAGGAAATCTCATACTTCAATTACCGATTCAGCTTGTGAACGAATCAAATCTGCGGTTTTTTTAATCATTTTCTCGTATTCCGATCTTGAAACTGACGATCTTTGTAAATCATGATATTCGTAAACTTCACGCATAGCTACGATTCCTGACCCATTTAAACCCATTTTTTTGGTTTTTTTATATCTATCAGCCGCTTCATACATACTTTTTTGCAAAATCTGTACATATGGCAACACCTCTGGACCAATTCCCGATAACGCCATCGTTTCTGCAATATTCATCATATCCACAATAGAACGCCAATCGTTAACCGTTCCTTGACCCGTCCTCATAGCTTGCATCGAGGTCAATTCCCTAATTCTGATTTGATCTAAAACCCTTTTTTCGGTTATTGCCGCACCCGTTATTGCGTGCTCAATAGGGTTAATCAGTAAGTAATGTGTACGTTTAGTTTTTTTTCTCATGTTCTGAACTAAAAGTTATGCCATTCTGTGCGCCCCATGAGTATAAAAACTCAATAAAGTCGCTTGCCTGTTGTTTTGAAAACTTTCTTGACTGAAAACCCAGTTGAACTATTCCTAGACCAGATAAGCTCGGAATAATCCTATCCTTAGCTCCAGTCGTATCTTCAATAAATTGCTGAATGAGTAGTCTTTTCCAATCGTCAGCCGACCATTTTGAGCCCAAATGTTCCGCTTGTTTGGCTATTTCACCAATCAAAGCATGATATTTTTGCTCCTGATCTCGATTCTTATCTACATCGGTAATTATCAATTTTGCTTGATTTCCAGCTTCAAGGTACGTTTTTAAGGTACTCCAAACTGTTTTAATTACCTCATAACCCTGATTTGCAGAGATTAATTGGAATTCGCTGTGCATATTTTTAGCATCCTTATTGCAGAATCTGGACTATCGACAATTGCAAGTGGTCCACCTTTCCAGCTTGCATGCCAATCCATTTGATCCTCGGTTAATCTTCTAGCCGAAGGCGGTTTATTTCCGTCCTTGACCTCCATCAAAATCGTATAACCCTGATACCCTACCAACAAATCAGGCACACCATGACCTACACCAGCTAATGATTGAACACTAGCTCCATAAGCTCTTAATACCGAAACCACCTGTTCATGATTAGCGTCAATTCGTGCGAATTTCATAATTTCCTTGTAAATCACCGGTTACGATTAAAGCCATTGCGACAATGTAATCAGGCACAAAACCACCAAAACGAACTTGATCGAGAATTTTGTTTGCTTCATCTTTAGTCATTCTTGTTCCTTATATTCCAAGCCCATGCAATAACAACTGCAACAATGACAACAGAAATTGCATAAACCGTTTCAATGTCCATCACGATATCAATGTGTAATGAAGGTTGAATCATTCTTGTCCCCTTGCTCGGATTGTTTCAGCAATAACTTTTGATGGGTGTGGATAAGCAAGCACCCATTCGTCTGCAATCTTTGCACAATCCTCACGTTCTTTTTCTGCTACCAGTTTGGCAAATTCTTTAATAAAATTACGCACTTCACCAACAGTAATTTGGTCGCTGTAAATATCAACCCATGTCTTGCTACCAATATGTGCTTGCTTAGCCATGTCCATAATTTCTTGATCATTCATTCTTTACCTCTTTTGTATTCATCTTTTAATAATTTAAGTTTGGCTAAACTTTCAGCCTTTACCCTATCTAATTCCATCTTTTCATGCAGAGTTAGCTTCTTCTCAATCATTAAAACGGGTTTTTTAGGAATTTCTGGACCTGCATTGCAAAAATCCCGAAACTTTATTGCACTTGGCACAAAATCACCACTTAAACGAGTGAGTGCATAGTCCAGAGACGGCTTGTAAGTCAAAAAGTTACCGACTTGTCCCTTCCATACTCCCCGTATTAATTCCGTGCCCATGCCCTCGAAATGACGGTTGAATGTAGCTCCATAGATAGCACCCATGTTTGCAAAAATGTAATCTAACCCTTCGTCTTTCGTACAAAAATCAGCTTCCGAGTAGTTTGACATTTAAACCCCCCACTAAACCTCTGGTTAATCCAGATAAAACCGATTGATTCATTTGCCCAGTCTTAGACATTTGATTACCATCATTCATTGCTTTTAAATACCAGCTATGCTTGAATGCCGCCCAATTACTAAGACAACAATATTCCACACCAGTTTGATCCGAAATATTAGCCTTCATAAACTCAATGCAAGTTTGTTTCCAAGCTGTCTCAGTCATCGGTAACTTTTTAGCTTTTCTTATTTTCATCCAATCATCCCAGACTTGCTCCGTGACTGTGTGAGGACGAGCAACGATAGTTGCTTTTTCTTTCTTTGTCTCTTTCTCTTTCTCTGTCTCTCTCTCTGTCTCTAGACGATCATCTTGATATACGTTTGATATCAAGTCGATACAATCATCTTCGATCCAATGAGACAATTTGTTAATGCAATCTTTAGTATCCTTTTCGGACATTCTCAATCGAAAACTTAATATTTTTGTAGATGGTATCTCTCCATCATTTTCAGACGCTATTAGCCAGAGCATTGTTAACACTTTTGCCGCTTTTGAGTCCAGCTCGTGCCATTCAATATCGTCTAATAAATCACGATAAAGTTTGACCCAAGGCGGTTTACGATCCTTAAAGTGTTGAAATTTAGACCAATTTTTAATCCGCATGTGTTTTTTTCCTTTTTAAACACACCTTTGTGAGAAACTTCGGCAGGAGAAGGTGTAACTCTTTTCGGTGGGATAGCTACCCCCCACCTAGCCTCGTTTCAACTTATTCTATCTTGATTTTGCGTTGTAAACCATTCGGGCTTCAAAACCTTCAATTGCCAAATTCTTGCCTGTGGAATTTCTTTCCATTGAGCAACCGCAGGCTGGCTTATTCCTAGCAATTCGGCTAACTTATACTGATTACCAGCAAGTTTGATTAAAGTCTTTAAATCCATCTTTTAATTATAACTGAACTTATAACCCTACTGATTAGTCAACTTATAAAATAACTCTTTACTGTGGTTTATAAGTTACGTTATACTGCATTCAGCCCTCAAACTTCTTGAGGTACTTTTAAAAAGGAACTTAAATGAAAAATGAATTATTACCCCAAGCAAATTGGCAAACACAAGCCAGAGGCACAAATGATCAAGAGTACCAAATATATCTAGCTTGTGCCGATAATGGTAAAGGTGGAGATATTACAAATAACGGAGCACCTTTAAAAACATACGAAGAATGGTTAAATAGTTAATAAGCATAGCCAACTGTAAAAGGTTGGCTTTTTTATTTTAAAAAGGAATTGAAATGATCCGCTATCACAGAACCATCAACGAAGCCTTTCCTAAAACTATGGAATACGGCGCTTCAATCGAAATTTACCCCCAAAAAATCACACTACTGCAAAAGGTTTACCGAGTCGTATTCCTAGTTGCCATCATCGTAGTAGCCTGTGACCTCTTTATCTGGAGACCCTAATGGATGCAAATCAAATCCTCTGCATGCAAGATGATGCAATTGCCGAGTTGTACAAAAACGCAGAACCAGCAGACCGCATGGCTTTTCAAATCGGAATGTTAAAACATACCGTCTTTGAACTATGCCAACGAATTAAAACCCTTGAAACCGAAATCATTTACCTTGAGGCAAAAAATGGAAACTAAAACTAAACTTGTTTACCTAGCAATTAATAAAGTACAAGCCGACCTTGCTAAAACCGGCATTGAAAAGAACCGAACCAACTCTCAAGGGTCAGGTTATAAATTCCGAGGTATAGACGACATTTATAACGCTATTTCTAGCCTTATGGCAGAACACGGCCTTTGCATCATGCCCAGAATGCTCCGCAGAGATATCGTAGAACGCAAATCCTCTAGCGGAGGTAATCTTTACTTCATTACAGTTAAAGCCGCCTTTGACTTTATTTCTGCACACGATTCATCAATTCATACAGTTATTACTTTTGGCGAAGCTATGGACTCAGGCGACAAAGCAACCAACAAAGCAATGTCAGCCGCACACAAATATGCACTTCTACAAACCTTTGCCATACCCACAGAAGGTGACAACGATTCAGAAAACACTTTAGCAGACGTGACTATGAATCAAAACGTAATAGACGGTCTAAACCAAATTAATGCTTGCACCAGCTTAGACCAGCTAGCAAAAGTCTTTGGAACTGTCTACAAAACAGTCGGAAATGATCAAAACGCTCAAAAAGTCCTCATTAAATCTAAAGACGTTATGAAAGCAAAACTCAAATGAAAACTATAAAGCTAGTAGCAAACCTACCTCAACTCACAGGTTACGCCTACCAATCCAGCGAATTCTATAACGCTAACATTGAAATAAAAATGCTTTTACTTTCTAAATGGATTGGCGATCTCATCGGCATTTACGAACAACTCCAAGTCGAGGAACTGGAGCAAAAAGCAATCAAAAAAGCTAAACAAAAATTGGAGAAAAAATGAGACTTTACGATTTACTACAATTAGCTGAAGACAATAGCGATCATTTTTCAGAAGAATTTTTAAATTGGTTACCTGAAAATCCTCACATTGTTAATGCTTTTAACTTTGAAACTTTTAAAGTTATCAATAAAGGATTTAAACATTACTCAGGACGCACCATCCTAGAGGTTTTAAGGCATCACTCAAACCTTAGCGAAAAATCTGAAACTTGGAAACTCAACAACAATCACGCACCATACTTGTGCCGACTTTTCGGTCTTATGCACCCCGAACATGCAGACTTATTTGAGTACCGTGAAACTAAAAAGCCAGCTTTAAAACTTTAAAGGAATATCATGGAACAAGGCACACCAGAATGGCATCAAATCAGACTCGGCAAAGTAACCGCCAGCCGTGTTAAAGACGTTATTGCAAAAACTAAAACAGGTTATGGAGCAGGTAGAGCCAACTATATGGCACAACTTCTCTGTGAGCGTTTAACAGGTCAACCGACTCAAGGTTTTAGCAATGACGCTATGCGACACGGTACTGAAACCGAACCATTAGCTAGAGTAGCTTGGGAACTTAAAAACAATATAGAGGTAGAACAAATAGCATTTATGGATCATCCCTATATCCCAATGGCAGGTGCAAGCCCAGACGGATTAATCAAAGATAACGGTTTGATTGAAATTAAATGCCCCAATACCGCAACCCACCTAGACACGCTTTTAACTAAAAAAGTCAATTCCGACTACATTACCCAAATGCAATGGCAAATGGCCTGCACAGGTCGAACCTACTGCGAATTCGTATCTTTTGACAATCGTTTACCTGAACATTTACAACTGTTCACCAAAACCATTGCCAGAGATGATGACTTTATAAAAACCATCGAATCCGAAGTTAGCCTTTTTCTTCAAGAACTTGGCGAGAAAATTAACCAATTAGGAAAAATCAATGTCTAAAAAAATCTATGACGTAGTAGTAGTTACCGGACGATTCTTAAATAAAGATGGAGTCGAAAAAAGAAAATACCAAACCATTGGGAATATTTTTCAAGTAAAACAAGATCAACTTATGCTAAAGCTCAACTCTACCCCCATCGGAGATGAGCATTGGAATGGTTGGGCATATCTCAACGTACCATTTGAAAAAGATAAACCAGAAACCCAAGGAGACACAAACGATGATATCCCTTACTGAACTTATTAGAGACGACCCAGACGCTTACGACATATATTTAGAAGAAAAGCACAAAAAAGAAATGCAGAGACGTTATTGGGCGCATCCTGATTGTCGAGACCCTGACCATATTGGTTGCCCAGATTGTGAGCCAAGCGAAGAAGACAATCAGGAGGAAGAAGATGAAGATGAGTGAAATTATTATTTTTGCTACCGTTTGCGCTTGGCTAACTCATATCATTTTTTGTTTTGGTCATGCCGCTTGGGGTTTTCTCATAGCAGGTGCAATTTTCTTTCCCATAGGAATTTTGCACGGTTTTTATCTTTGGTTTGTATGAGGACAAAATGAACTTAACACCTTTAACCGACTATTTAGCATTACGTTACCGAATGTCTTTGCAAATATTTCTAGCGATTAACTTTGCAGAAGAAGGACATTATGAAAAATTTTTTGAATATATTTTTGAATATTTGATATTGCAAGACGAAATGCTTTTAATAAAAAAACATTTACGACTTTCTCATGAACAATTATTAATAAAATTAATATATGGATTGGGCTAATATTTTTATATGGGCTTTTGCGTTAGGTATTGCTAGTTTATTTTTTATATTCTCAGCAATCCTAACTATTTTAATTATTGAATTTTTTCAAGATTAAGCCCCACATATTCTTTCGCATTGGTGCATCACGTTAATTCGTTGCTCTGCACCAAATAATCCACCATTAATTACAAAAGTAAGTTTGTTATAGTCTTTAGCATCTGCCAAGTGGTTACACCCATGAGTTCGCCAATACCAACCGCCAATTGGAGCCGCATATTTAGGCGTTCTAGCTAAATCAGGATTTCTAACTAAATCTACTCCTAAAGCCTGACCAGCATGATAAAAATTGTCATGTCCAGTTAGCTGACATATCGCAGAACCTCTAAACCTCCATCCATCCCCAGACGCCTCGTCCCTATTACCCATACGATTAGCGTAAATGTGATTAGCTATTTTTTCAGGTTGATGCGCATATTTCATCGCTTCATCATGGCTCGGAAATCTTTTTGGCCATAACTGCATAAGAGTCTCTGGTCGATAATTTAGGTTTTCGCTTAAATCCCTAAAATGATTTGACTCATAAGAAAACTGACCAATAAAACAGGCTTGCTCCTCCTTTGTTACGATTTCAAATCTTTGAAACGTATCATTCAAAGGGTCAACCCATACAGGATCGATACCTAACTGATGAAGTTGATCAGCCGTTACCATAATAGAACCAGCATAAAAAGAAGAAAAAGCGTTATTGCTCCCATAAGAGCGACCACTATTTTGTCGTTCATTGCACCCCCCCGTTTACTTTTTCTCTTGCGTCGTTGTACTCAATGATGCAGGCATTGAGGAGTTTGATGGCGAGTTTGCCGTCTGCAACGATGGCATTAATACTTTTAAGAGTCTCTCGCTCAGATCGTCCACCATCGGTTGAATTTCCGGACTGAGTGGAGGCATTTGCACCGGCTTGTACACCACAGGAGGTTGGGAGGCGCAACTCTCCAGCATCAATACGAGCATCAATGCTAGATTGATTTTCTTTAATATCATTTTTTGCCTTTCTTAAAGCCGCACCTGTCTGTGCAATCTTCTTATTTAGCTCTGCTTCTTTTTCCCTAGCTTCTCCATTAAGTCTGTCAATTTCGACTTTATCTTCTGCAACCCGTCTTTGATAGCCGTTATGATCTGCAACATAGTAACCCCCTAAAAAAACTAAACACAATCCTACGATCTTCATTATGAAGGCGTGAGGTTTTAATGTAGGAATAAATCCCACCAATAAACTCAATACGTAAGCAACTGCTCCAGCTACTACCGCAATAACTGCAAGCCAGTAAAACAAATCGTCAAAAAACCAAGCCAGCCAGCTAAACATTTCTAGTGCTTTCTCTAGCTTGTGCCGTTCTCATTCTTTCTTCGTCACTCTCTAATGTAGGCGGTCTTGTTGGAGGAGGAGGAGGATTCCAATTGCCAGCCGGAGCCGTCATGATAATTGGAGCAGGTGGAGGAGGAGGAGGAGCAACATAAGCCGCAGTATTGGCTTTTGCCGCATTCATCATAGTCGTAGCTTCATTAGCCACGCCTTTAGTCAATATTCCACCAATACCACCGACAATCAGCAAAACAATATCATTGAGCATCTTACTAAAAGCCTGATCTATTGGAGCCATTTGTTTAAGTGGCTGAGTCACGAACATGATGCTATAAATCAACGTAACCACAATAAAAAACAGAATCAACGTCACCATAATGACAACGAAAGCTCTGATTCTTACCTCAATTTCATCGGCAGTTAACCGATCCTTGGGGCTGTTGAGAAACGCTAGGAGTAATTCCTTCAATTTTTTTCTCCAATACAGGTGCAACTAAATACTCGGGGCAAGTTTGATTGAACTCACATAAAGGCTTTTGACATTCTGCATCATTAAAATGCGCAGGGTCTTGGCATGTATAACGATACGAATCATGGCACGAACACAAAAAAGGTAGAACAACTAACAAAGTACAACTGAATAATTTCATTTTCCCTCGATCCTTGTTAACGCTTTATTGACCCTGATTTCCATCTGACGCACATCGACATACATCCACATTAATAACGGCAAAAAAAACAAAATCACTACCAGCAAGATAACAATCAATATGATGGCGAATGAGTCATTGTCAGAATCAGAATCCACGCGTAACTCACTATTGCTACTGTAATTAGAATAGCCACCGCTCGATTTTGAATTAGGCTTATTTTTTCCTGACGTTGCCATCTTGCCCGCCGTTCCTTTAACATCTCCTCTCGTCTCGCCATTGCTTGAATATTAGCAATTTGACCGATTTTCTGGTTTACCCGAGTATACAAGTCTTTGAGTTCGGCTGGAACATGGTAGACCATGTAATCCGATAACTCAGTATTCAATTTTTCCATTTGTAGGTTAGCAATCACTAGCTTAATTGCTATCTCGTTGCCTTCCTCAGACGTAGAGTGAAGTGCTAGCTCCTCCTGCTCTTTTATGTAGTTTTTAAGTCCGTTATACGCTTGAAAAAACTTAATCAGAGAGTCCGAAACCTGCTGAAAAATCAAATTTTCATCAAATGCAGGTGCTTTATTTTTAGTTTTAACTGCTTTTGCAGGCGTTTTTTGCGCTTTTTCTGCAATTTTTGGCTCTATTTTGGGCTTACTACCGAATATATTAACCAGAAAGCCTATAAATCCTTTAGCTTTCTTCTCAGCTTCGTGGTAATCCTTAACTACCCCCTCGATCTCTTTATTTATTTCTTGTACAAGTTGCCGGCCTTCTTTGTACATTTCGCACGATTCCTTAATAAAGGAATACGCACTTGAAGCAACCGCAACGAGAGTAAATGGGTCAATTTTTACAACCCTAAAAACTTATGAAAGAACTGATTAGCCACTTCACTCGGACCTAAAAAAACGAGCAACATGACCCCATATAGCAAATATTCAATTTTTGTCATGCGTTTTTCGCCTTCTTTCAAAGACTGTGCGATTTGTTGGTATCTTTGATCACAAACCGCTACATGAACCGCTAAGTCTTTTTCCGTATCGCTCATCTAAGCCCCCTAAAGTCACTAGATTTTAGAGCATTTTTAAATTATCCACGACTATATGAGGGTCGATAAAAGCGTCTTTTTCGTACTTTTGATCCTCCCACCACAAAAACTGCTTTTCTGACAAATAAGACCGGCTTTTTAATAGGTTTACATTCTCAGTATGACCAAAAATCAAAGGGTCTGAAACTGACCACAAAACGATGCCCTTTTTGCCCTCCAACCAAGCCAGATGTTGAAAAAAAGAATCTACCCCTATCCAAGTACGGCATTGTTTTAAAAGCTCTCTTAGCTCATTTAAAGGCAAATTTGTGCGAAAGTCCCTTACTAACCTAGCCTCTCCTTCCACACCGATTTGAATAATAGGCTCGTCTATCAATCGAATTAATTCACTCCAATATGGATAGTTTTTAGGGTTTTCCCTTCCATTCATTAATTTTTTGGAATAAGGAGAAATAATAATCATAGGTACATTTTCCTATACGCTTCCTCCAGAGTCCCAGTCCAGCCCCATTGATCCATTTTTTTATAAATATTCCATTGATCTAAATTGCCGAACAAATAATTTGCATCAGCAATTGACATACCTTCTACGACTTCGGGATAACAAGTGAACAAAAGAGGGTTTTTAATTTCAGGCAATACTTTACTAAACACCAAATGATCGCCCAAACCTGAATTAAGCACCACAATTGTACGATCACGGTACTCCATAAAATTATTAAAAATAAACTCATCTTTCGCATATAGCTCCTGATTAGTCTCTGACCTGATACCCCCATCCGGATTTTTTAAATGCCAAGTTGTGGCATTAGGCACTACGTAAAGCTCATATCCTTTTTGCTTTAATCCGTAACTGAACAAAGTCTCCTCACGATGCGCTACACGAGAAAGCCCTAAATTGTATTCATAGACTCCAGCTCGGTATAAAAAAGAACAATGCAAATGATCTACAGGTAATTTTTGCCGAATAATGCTCCATTGCATATTGGCTTCGTTATTAATTTCCTCTATTTTTCCGCACGACATTGTTTGATCGTACATAAGCGGAGGAGTCAGGATAGAACCTCCTACCGCACCGACTTGATCATTTACATGACTATATAACACTTCCAGCACATTCGGCTCTGGGATAGCGTCATCGTCCATTCGCCAAACCCATTTGTAACCCATCGTATTTGCTTTTTGATGGTTATAGTGCGTACCTTTTTTCTCAGCGAAAATCCACTCCCATTCGATTCGCTTCAAATCCATCATTTTAAAAAAATGATAATATACAAGATCGTTTCTTACGTCCCTCGGTTCGTCATTGTCATCAAATATAACCAGCTTATCTACTTTTTTAGTCTGATTAATAATTGCACTTAACGCCAACGGTAAAGTCGTATCGTACCGACCACGGGTACCGATAGAACATAAAATCTTATCCACGGTCGTACCTCAAAATCATGAGGTTAAAACGATTATGTTCAAAAATAGGCTGAGGTTTATCGTGTATTTTTCCATGCTCATCAATGTAATCTATTTGAAAATCAGGGAAGTAAGACTCATTAAGTCCATGCAATTTGTGATGCTCCCCCCAAAATCCTTTGGGTTCGTTCCATGGAACTGTAATCAATAACCTTTTGCAATGTTTTTTCAGCTTTTCTACGACTTCAAGCCCATTATCCAAATGCTCGATCACTTCAAAAGCGATAATTGTGTCGAACTGCGCTAGCTCTATTTCATTAATATCACCCAAAGAGAATTTGTAATTTTCTCCCCAGTTTTGCTCTTGAGCCACCGTAACGATAATAGGATCGTAATCAATACCTAAATAGTCAATATCATTAGGCAAAAACTGAGCACCGAATCCACTAGAGCACCCTATCTCTAGTATTTTACGACCCTTGAGATTGTTGTTAGCCCACAAATACCGTGTTGCTTCTCTTGGATATACAGGATCGCCTTTTAAGAAAACTGCTCTTTCGTAATTGTTAGTCAGTTTCCAGCGATAGTATTCTGGATTGTGTTGTTTAGCAAAATTAAGCTCATTTATTAAGAGCATTTGCTCCCATGTTATATTTTGTATTGTCATTTTGTTTTATTGTGGTGTTTCTGGTTGACTTTGTTTATGAATTTCAGCAATCAAACCAGCCACTTCTTGATAGGGTCTGGTTGCCAAATATTGCAAAATTGCGTTCACCAGTTGTGTGGGTAAAGTGATGTTTTCCATTAAGCACTCCAAGGCAAAGGTTGTGTTGTGGGGGAAACTGGGGGATTCTCAAGACTATTGATTTGACCTTGGACATTTGCCTCATAATTAGCAATGCCTTGTGCGCCCAGAGACTCTTGAACCCATCCAATAACTGTGGCTTGAGTGAGTTGTGCGTAAGGTGTAAACCCTGCTTGGGCATCAGTAACTGGGTATTGAGTGTTGCCACCAATACTAGCTGTGTGAGTGCCATCAGTACCTGTTAGCTCCCAGTTAATGTTTACGACATATCCTGCATTAGGGCCAGAGGGCCATTGTTGCATTGAAGTAATTGTCCATGTCCATTGATTGACTTGTGCCATTTTAATCTCCGTTAAACATTAGTTGCTTTACTTAAATCAAGCATAAAGAAATTTCCTTCATTTTTCATAGCTTCATAGCATTGAGCCAATAAATCACTTGAAAAATTAGGATTACGCAAAACATAAGGTTTTGTTCCAAGAGGGGATGCAGACATATCTCTTGCCGCTTTGCTCGCCCAAATTCCAGTTGTAAAAGTAATTTCACCTTTTGTGGTATTACCATTAGCATCTTTTTCTGGTTGATAATGCCAAATTATTGCTACAACTTTAATATAAGCGGATGGTAAATCAATACCAAGTGATGCAAATCCAGCATCATGTTGATCTGCTATTGAAACTGCTATTTCTAAAGCCATTTTTTTCTCCAAAAGTATTAGTTAAGATTTGTGATGTCGTAATCGCTTCTTACATAAACTCTACCATAGTATGATGGAATTGACGAACTAAAATATACAGTAACAACATTGCTACAATTAACAGCAATTATAGGAAATAAACCTAAAGAATCTGTAATACTTATATAGTTTGTTGGTGTTCCAGTTGATGAACTAGCAAATAATTGTCTTGATGTTCCATTGATAGTCGAACTATTAAAACTTGTACTTGGGCCAGTGGAACTGCATCCACCAGTGCTAGAAATAGCATTCATAATCATTGTAACTATTGCGGCTCTTTGTGCTTGAACTAAATTGGGTATGCTCCAAACACCACTACCATTTGAATATCCTCTAGGATTACCATCACCATCACTCAATACAATATTGTTACTAGATGTACGGATGTCTAAGCCACCTTGGTTGCCGTTGTAGCCACCAAGAATTGTGTTGTAAGAACCTGTGGTTACATAATAACCCGCAGCTTGATTTGTAGATGCCCTTGCACCAACAAATGTGTTGTATGCACCTGTTGTCAAGCTATAACCTGTGTATGGTCCAACGCAAGTGTTATAGTTTCCTGTTGAACTTCCAGAAGAACCATAACCAGCACCATTACCTAAAAACAAGTTTTGATCGCCTGTGTTGTAGTAACCAGCTTGATAGCCAAAAAAAGCACTTGATCCTGCAGTTGTATGACTATATCCAGCTTGATATCCTACTGCCGTGACATAAGATGCTGTGGTGTTAGAGCGGAGTGCTTGGTCACCCAATGCTGTGTTGTAACTTCCTGTTGTGCTATTTCCATTACCATCTAATGCACCTGCACCAAAAGCGGCATTATGTGAGCCAGTTGTATTTCTATAACCAGCTTGATTTCCTACAAAAGTATTTGGCCCACCACTTGTATTGTAAAAACCAGCTTGATAGCCCATAGCTGTGTTATTTCCACCACCACTAGCGTTTGTATAAAGCGCTTGATAGCCAACTGCTGTATTTGCAGAATCTGAGTTGTTGGCTTGGAGTGCTTGACGACCAATTGCTACGTTGCTTGAGCCTGTTGTGTTGGAATTCATAACCAACGTACCCATAGCCACGTTATCAGTACCACTGCTATTGTTATTCATAGCTAAGTAGCCAACCGCAGTATTGTTTGATGCGGTATTTGAATACAAAGCCTGATAACCAAGTGCAGTTATGTTTGCGCCTGTACTGTTAGAGTAGCCTGATTGATATCCTACTGCTGTGTTGTTAGATGCTGTGGTGTTGTTACCAAGAGCCTGCCAACCCATTGCCACATTGTACAATGCGGTTGTATTTGCGCTAAGAGCACCACCACCTACAGCAATGTTGTAAGAACCTGATGTATTGCGAGCAAGGGTATTGTAAAAGGACGAAGCATCAGCGCCGCCGATTGCTGTATTGTTTCCACCAGTAGTGTTATTTAAAAGAACGGCAACACCAACCGCAGTATTACCATTTGTAGTGTTATTTTTTAACGCTTCGCCACCGATTGCAACGTTATAGTTGCCTGTCTGGTTATACAGTAAAGATAGCCATCCAACGGCTGTATTTTCAGTCCCAGTCGTATTGTTATACCCCGCTTGATAACCGACAAACGCTTGGTATGGGCCACCAGTATTGCTATACCCCGCCTGATAACCAACAGCAGTGTTGTAGGAGGCTGTGGTGTTGCTGTAAAGTGCTGAACCACCGATGGCGGTGTTATATCCGCCAGTAGTGTTTAAATTTAAAGCTCCATTGCCGAAAGCCGAATTAATTTGTCCTGTGGTGTTTTGTGTCAATGCACCATAACCGAATGCAGACCCATAACCACCGCTTGTGTTGCTGTATAACGCATAGTTTCCTACAGCGGCATTTTGAAGTCCACTTGTATTTGCCGCCAAAGCACTAGCACCCACCGCAGTATTTGTTGATACAGAACCCCCACCCAATCCAACAGTCAATCCATGAATGGATGCATCGTTCGCCATCGTCACCGTAGTACCGTTGAACGTGAAATTGGCAGAACCAGCAAACGAACCGCTTGAGTTGTATTGGACTTGCGTGTTTGATCCAGCCGCTACACCAGCACCTGAATATCCGCTATAACCTGAATATCCGCTTACCCCTGAACCGCTATAGCCAGAATATCCCGAATAACCGCTCGCTCCATTAGACCCATTTGTTCCTGAATATCCAGAATAACCTGATGTGCCTGTAGCTCCATTTGTTCCTGAATATCCACTGTATCCAGAAATGCCAGAATAACCGCTATAACCTGACGTACCAACTGCTCCAGAAAGTGAAACAGTCCAATTGCTAAATGATGCACCACCATTTACATATGTCACGTTTACAGTCAATGAAGTGCCCGAATATGATGTAATCAATCCTTCCATGTATTGGCTTGGGACTGATGTGGCATATACCCTGACATATTGGCCAACTGCAAATGCGGTCACACTTGCATCTAAATTGGTTGTAAATGATTTGCTACCAAGTCCAATTGAATTGGAGCCTGTAGCAGTTAACCCAGAATAACCCAATCCAGAATATCCACTAATGCCTGAATATCCTGATATACCGCTTCCGCTAAAACCGCTATACCCAGATATACCCGACTGACCAACCGCACCGCTATAGCCACTTATCCCTGAAAATCCGCTATAACCGCTAACACCTGAACCAGAGTAACCGCTAAATCCACTATATCCTGAAATTCCAACAGCACCTGAGAATCCGCTAAATCCGCTATACCCACTTACGCCACTTCCAGAATAACCAGAGTAACCGCTAATGCCAGAAAATCCACTATATCCAGAAACGCCAGAACCACTAAATCCAGAAAATCCGCTAGTGCCAGAAAAACCGGAATAGCCACTTACACCGCTACCCGAATAACCCGAGTAACCTGAATAGCCACTAACGCCAGAGCCAGAATAACCGCTATAGCCAGAAATGCCTGAACCGCTAAAACCACTATAGCCACTTATGCCAGAATAACCGCTAAATCCAGAAATTCCACTAGCGCCAGATGGTCCAACGATTTGACCAACATTTACCCAAGCTGAAGACTCCCACACATACAAATCGCCATTAGAAGCGACAATGTACGCATCATTAGGATTATTACCAGTTGCAGGCAAATTAGCTGGAGTAGCCACCGTACCTTTAATATTTATAGAAGTCCCTTGTTGACCCGAATATCCTGAAAACCCAGAATAACCCGAAATGCCTGAACCACTATATCCGCTAAAGCCAGATTGACCGCTAAAACCCGATGCACCTTGTCCTCCAGTTGCTCCAGAAATACCGCTATATCCGCTATAACCTGAAGTCCCTTGTGCTCCTGTTGCTCCTGAAAATCCGCTAATCCCTGAAAATCCAGAGTATCCGCTTAAACCACTACCAGAGTATCCGCTGAAACCTGAATACCCAGACGTACCGCTAATACCGACACCGGAGTACCCGCTTATTCCTGAAAATCCCGACAAACCTTGTGCGCCCGTAGCTCCAGAAATGCCACTAAATCCAGAGTATCCGCTTGTTCCTGAGCCAGAAAATCCCGAATAACCAGAGTATCCCGAAATGCCACTTCCAGAAAATCCCGAAATGCCTGAAAATCCCGAAATGCCTGAATATCCGCTATAGCCGCTATATCCGCTATAACCAGCACCAGATTGACCAGAATAACCGCTATAGCCACTCCATCCACTTACGCCCGAACCTGAATAACCTGAGTATCCAGAATATCCGCTTGCTCCTGAAAATCCGCTAACTCCAAAGCTAGACTTGTCTACTTTTACAATTTGATTTGCAGGAGGATCGACTTTAACAATGACGTTATTTTCATTGATTACGTTTACTTTTATTCCCATGATCACTCCACGACAATGCCGTCAGAACGGACAATAAAGAACAAAAAGATGATGATATCTTGAGCTGGCGTAGTCCCATTAGCAGGAAAACTGATTTTAATTCTTCCAGAAAATCCAGCACCATTGACGTTATTAATTTCCAAATCAGGATCGCTTGCCATTGTCCCCCAAGCACTTTCGTCCATCAAAAGTGTAAAAAATCCAGTCGCATCGTTGCGATTTGTGATTGTCAGAGATATTGGAGAAGGCGTAGGAGTGTAGTCTGCTATGTCAAAAGTCAACCCGTTGCGAGTATCCATTACATTTGACAAAAGCCTACGAATAATCTGAGCGTCAATCGTAGCCCCAGTTGTAGGTAAAAACCCTGTATCATTTTCGAGTTGAATATTCCAAAACTCTTTTTGCTGATACACCAACTCACCAGAAAGAATCTGATTATTAAAGCCCGAAATCTGGGCGAGCGAATTCTTATTAAAGACTGCCATAAAATTTCCCTTACTAGGTTTTGACGCTCCCGACCTACTGGCCTGAGTACGAATATTTTATGTTGTTTTTTATTATTTTAACCGCCCATATAAATGCACGCAATCATTTTAACTTCACTAGGCGAAGAAAACATAACATTTTCCCTTGACTTTGCCACCGTGTAAGAATGAAATACATCATCGGATTGTTTCATCCCTTTGCCCACCATATCAGATGCAACAATAAAATCACCGATATTTATATTGCCATTTTGACCGCACACGTTCATTTGACCTTCACCCAAGGCATTAACCCCAATACACCTATACGTATCGTAAATATTGGCATACGCTGGTTTTAATTGAACTTTAGTCATAGTCCCATCTTCAGCCATTGTATATTCAGCCATTGCCGCAGGTACAAAACCTACTCCAGTCGTACCTGTATAAACCCCAATCACTCCTGCTTGATTAGCTTTACTGCTCATTGACATTTGTGTAATCGTATCGTTTACAGTATTAGCCGCCAACACTTGCACATCTACCATTAAATCCCCAATTTGGGGTTCGGTTTCAGTCAATAATTGCATTGCATCGTGAGCACCAGTAAACGGATAAGCCGCACCCGAATAAATGTAATACGCATAAGAAGTCCCACCGTTGTAATATGCAAGTCTAATATCCGCAGATGTTCCAGACTGTAAATTGCTAGCTCCATTAGTTTGGAATTGACCTCCACCATTTCCAGCACCTAAAAGCCCTAAATTTCTATAAGTGGTGAATGTACTATTACCACCACCAACACCAAAAACTGCCGCCGCATTTCCACTTGTATCAGTTGTACCAGCACCGAAAGCATTTCCTGCATTAGTATTAGCTACTAATAATCCATAATAACCAATATTAGCCGATACAAAAGCACCACCAGCCTGATAACCTCCGATTGAACTACCTACACCCAAACCAAAGGTAACATAACTATTGAATGTTCCACTTGAATTGGATTTCAAAGAATTAACTGTGATTGTGTTGGTGTCAATATTTCCGCCATCAATAAACGTAGTACCAGTAGAAGTTGCTAAATTAGTAAAAGATACTAACCCGTTAAAGTTAGTCCAGTTATAGACAGTACTGATCGTTATTGTTTGTGATCCACCATACGTAGATTCGATTACATAATATCTAGCCGCCCAAAACTGCGTTGTATACGTAGCCGTTGGAGCAGTAAACGTAGTTGACCACCCAGATGTTAAACTTGAAAACGATCCAGTAGAAAAGTTATATCCGCTAGCCGTAGGTGCGGCAGGTGCAGTTGATTGTGACGTTGCATAATAAAGCTCTCCAGTAGCCGATCTTGGTCCAGTAGCACCAGTAGAACCCGTGCCTGAATATCCGCTTTGACCTGAATAACCGCTACTACCACTTGCTCCAGAATAACCGCTTGCTCCAGAAAGTCCAGTCGGTGCCCATACAAAAGCACCGCTTTTTGGGCTAAGCGTAGAATTATTAACTTCACTTCCTACAGTAAAAGCAAAATAATAAGTGCCAGCAGGTAATACGTTATCTGCAAAAACAAAAGTACTGCCATTTGTAATAGGTTGATTGTTAGATGATTTAACCGTAATTAAAGTTTGCCAATCACCACTTGAAGGAGTAGCCGATGTTGTATAAAACAAAGTCCCAGTAGTTACCCTTCCAACAGTAGGAATATTTACCGACACATCAATATGAGGAATTGTTGCCGCAGGATAACCAGTTGCAGTAGGAGCACTTAAAGCTGAAAAGAAATTAGGAGAAGCGATACCACTATTAGGAGCAGGTACGTATTGCGTAATTGATCCAGTACCGTATACCGCAGAGTTGTACTCAATCAACTGTACCGAAGCTCCCAAAGTACCATCTGGCATTGAAGACTCTTTAACCTGCATTACTCTAAACTGCTTGGAACTCCATCCGTAGTATGAATTTGTAACTGTTACTACATCTCCAGCATTAACTTGAATTCCTGTGTAATTTGTAGAGAAACTTACAATTAAATCCTCACGTGCTTGTTCTAGCGTTCTATTTGCCAAATATTGAGCCGTAACACTATTGTTTGTTAAATCATACGAAACTGTAAATTTATTAACCGGTTCGTTTTGATAAAGCAAATTAGAAGGAGTCTGCAACTCTACATATCCAGCTTGATCTCGATTAGTAGAATCATTAAACTTTGCTTCAATCTGGTTAATCATCTGTGTGATATCCAGCTCGCTCGTAGTAATATTTCCAATGATATTGTTATCGTTAAAATCAAAAGAAGGCGAAATTGCCTGATTGATAGTAACCGCCCACTTACCATTTGTAACTTGATACGATTGCCACGAATCGCAACACGTCATCATCAAATCAATATTTGATAAAACAGTCTGTCCAGTATCCAGCACTCCATTAAATCTATACCTAGCCTGATATTGTGTAGCTCCTCCACCTGAAGGCGTATATCCAATCAATTGCTCTGAATAAGTATTAAGAGCAGTAGCTGAAGATGAATCTACATAAGCAGGATCGACCGCACCACCATAAACCGTATTTGTAAGATAGTCGTACCATACGTCTCCGCACTTAGCCGCACCTGCACCATTTAGGTAATGACTTACGTAAAAAGTAATTGGTTGAAGTGAAGTTGTTCCAGCCGAATTGTTGTTATACACCAGTCGAACAATAGCAAAAGCCAAGCCGTTCATTTGCCGACCACTACTTACCCATTCTTGACCAGACGGGCACCCATTAGCCGTACTCATTACCGCTGATGGTTGACTTGAACTATTTACAGGCGTGATAGTCCCAGTCTGTGAAGACGTATACAAATTAATGTATAAATGTCCACTAATAGAAGTATCGACATTGCCAGCGCCATCGGTAAGGCTTATAACTTTTGTATTGTCCGTTGCATCAAACGTGATAATTTGATCCTGATAATAAAACTGCGTTGGATTACCAGCCGTAGGTAAATTAAAAATAAACTGTCCATTTGGACTGATATTTGAAATTACCATTACATAGAACATTGATTGTTGATCTGTCGTCAACACCGCATCAACGAATCGTGCACCCGTATACGCATCACCATACACTAAAGGAATTCCAGCCGTAGGATCAGGAGGAACTTGTTGCCGTATATTATTTTGTTGAGTCTGTGGAACATTAGGAGCGAACACCCTTGACGCCACAATAGAAATAGCGAACGTAGCCGCCATCTGAGCACCCCAAGCCGGTATGCCAAGCTCAGGAGCAAAAAAAGCAACTGCCGCAAAAGCCGTTGCCTCAAAAATACTACTAAGAGAAAGGTTTGATAAATTTAAGAATGCCATTTTTTATCTCGTTTTAATCAACTAATAATCCAATTTTTAACTGGATTTTGTTGTGTTGACCCAATCACTTTTGAAGCACTTCCGTCCGTTGGTTTTGATCCAAAGTTAAAGTACGTTGAAGCAATAACCGGAACTCTATCCATACTTGAATCTGTAGGATATAAAAACCGCCAACTTGTAGGATTAGTTTTAATTCCAGCTATACGACTATCCAAAATCAAACGCATTGAAGCGGAGGAGATTACACACGTAACCGTCCTACTTCTTTTTGTTTCGTCGAATACTTCATTAACAGAAATGTTATTAACGATACCCTGATACCTTTGGAAGAATTGTTGCACTCCCCCAATAGTCTCGATTTGATTATTACTATCTAAAAACCCACGCCATAGCTTTACCGGACTACCTTTAATATTAGCCGCTAAAACAGTAAATACGATAGCTGGATCGAGCCCAGAAATACTAAATTTCAAATCGACACTACTAGCTTTTATATCCTGTTGAACGTCAGTTACACCCAAATATTGACCCATTCCGTAGAACGTAATTCCATTAACAGTTATATTTGAAGCCGCATTGCAAAAAGTAAAAGTCTGTTGCGCTTTACCAGTACCAGAGCCAGCCCCCGTAGCCGTAAACGTAACTCCCACAGTATTAGAAGATGCACCAACTGCCGTAAAATCAGTAGTACCTACTTGATAAATTACGTACGACTCACCGACTAAGAAAAATCCTGCATTAGTAGTTACCACCATCTGAATAAATTCAGCATACCTGATTTGACTAGAATTTAAAGCCGCTATTGCTGTGCTCATATTTAACCCGTAATGTATTCTCTAAAAACAAATGGACCCGACCACTCAACAAACGCACCGCTTGTCATTGGATTAAGTTTGTACGTAGGGCATTGTTCAGCCACCACATAGAACGAACAAGCATTACCAATAACCACAGGCGCAGACGATGAAGGTGAACCGATCAACGGTCTATTTATATTTACAACCGATCCAGATGAATCCGCAGTAACTTTATAAACGTACCCGTTAATTGAAATAAAGTCTCCAGCTTTAAACGTTCCATCTGAAGTTATATTTATAGTTTGACTATTAGGCGTAGGAGTCCCATTCAAGCTCGCAGTCGTAGCCGTTCCTTGCATAGCAGTAAACCACGAAAGTTGCGCAGTATTAAAAGTTATGTAATCTGGCAACTGTCTATCTAAATTGTCGATAGCCTGAATAATATTTCTGACTTGTGGATAGTACAAATAATTATTTGGAACCACAGTAAACACCCAAGGCACAGACGTTAAATACTGAGCCACAGAAATTTGACCTGATCTAGTAACTTGTTGTCCTACCGTTCTTCGGTTATTAACCGACATACTTGTCTGAATATTTAATATATCTTGAAAACCAGCCATTATGTTCTACTCCTTGTGGTTGCAATGTTCTTGGTCGCATATTGATTAGCCGCCCAAACTGCTCCCGAACTTCCGTAGATTCTTTCCTCGAATGATTTTGTATCAATTGCTTGAATGTTGTAATTGTTAATGGTTTGATTTGTACCGCCCATAGAGCCAGTCATATGATTTGGTATAACAGTAGACGCACCACGTGGTACGATTATTTCTGGACCATTCTCACCTACAACTGAAGCCTGACCTGCACTTAAATCACCACCTCCAGCACTAGCAGTACCGACTAATGTAGGAACGGCAGTCTCGACCGGAGCTGGACCACTACTTGTTTTAAATAAACTACCCAATCCAAAGAAATTTGAGAACGCATTAGCCGCCTTCATTGCTTGCATTTGAATCTGAATCTGAATCAATCCCAAAACAATGTTACGCACCAAATCTGCAAAATTTAATTTACCAGTCTTAGAAAAATTCTCTAGCGCAGAAGTCATCGAATTCATAACAAGATTGAACGAATTTCTACCAGCATCTGCCGCAGTCATCGCATTTTCTTGATATTGATTAAAAGCCTGAGTCCAACCAAATCCGAATTTTTCTTGTGCGATTTGAGTATCTTGCACGAATTCCTTTGTCATCTTTTCCTGCATTTTTGCAGTTAACATGATTTGATCTTGTTGTTTTTTATACGTAGCAATTAACTCTGCCCCACCCCTAGCCGTAGGATCAGTTTCAGCAATTTTTTTGTTAATGCTATCTATAACTTTATCTCGTTCATTTAGCACTTTGTTAACAGCGTCCTGAACTTCTTTTTCTTTTTTAGTTTGCTCAGTACCAGCCATTTTTTGCTTTAATTCTTCGTACGCTAACCTTGATTGATCCTCATACGTAGCCGACAACTGCTCAGCCATTAACAATTGTTTTGCATAGCTATTTACGACTGTTCTTTCCGCATCACCATTTGGACCCTTAGTCCCTACTCTTTTATTTGCTTCATCAATTTTTTGAAGTGACGCAACATACGTATCCGAATCTTTAGACCATTCAGACGTAAAGTCGTTTAAATTATCAGTTAACTGCTTGAAGAAAGTCCCTTGCGTATAACTCCGATAGTCGAATAACGCATATAAATCTTTTGCTAACAGTTTTGTAATACTCCAAAAATGCTCAAGCGCAGTTAATGAAGCACTTACAAAATCCCCAATAATTTGAGCACCGGTCTTTAAAAAGTTAAAGAACTTTTCCATCATCCCAGTATTTTTTGTAAATATGTCGTACAACGCATTTAACGTAGGTATAAAAGCATTTGTAAAATTCAGCGTTAGATTTTTACTTGTAGCGTCCAGCTTCAAGCTCAACTCATGAGCCTGCTCTACTGCACCAGCATACTTGTCCATCGTGCCTTTATTTTCTTCCATGGTTTTTGCTAAACCAGTAAGATCGACACCTTTTATAGATTTACCCAAAGTTTGGAAAGCCAACCCATTACGCTCTGCCGCATCTTTCATGTTTCCGAGCGAATTAATAGTTTTCTCAAATAAATCTTGCTCCGACAAATGACGCAAATCATTAAGTGTTATTCCTAACCTTGCAAAAGAATCTTGCGCCCTTGCATTACCCTGAATAGCCGACTCTAGCTTTGCAGTAAATCCAGAATAGACACGACTTGTATCATCTGCATGACCTCCGTTTTCCTCCAAAGCCTTAGACAACTCTAAAACTGAAGCCGTAGCCACATCGTTAGCTTTTGCAGTCTCAACAATCTTATTTGAAAACTCCATTGCGGCATGAGTCATTTCTACAAAAGCCGCCACCGACAATGCTTCAGGCAAATATTCTGCTAATTCTTTTAGAGATTTTTTAGCTTCCGAAATTCCTTTTTTGAATTCCGTAGTATCTAAACCGAGTTGAGCACCTAAGCCAGCGATTATTTGTGCCATTACTTACCCTCGAAAAAATGTGTTGGAGCGTCCGGATTTATAAACGCAAATGCTAATAACCGTTGGCTTACAAGCTCTTTTTTTTCTTCCTCACTTAGCGGAGGGTTTATGTAGTCATAAGCTCGTGGAATTATATCGCCTAGTGTATATGGAGCCTTTCCGCTTGGCAACATTTTATTAAACTGTCCAGCCGTCAGCGTTCCTAGCACTTCTAAAATGCCACGATTCCCAATTAGACCATCGGCATACATAATGCAAATGTCTATAAAAACGCCTTCGTCAACAGAATCAGGGTCAGTACCGTGCGCAGTTAAATACGCCTTGACTTGTCTCCGTACTGACCCGACTATTTTCCCTTGTTAGCCGTATAGTTAGGAGAGATGCAATTAGCTATCTGCTCGATCAATTCAAGCTGAATAGCAAAAGGGAATAATTCTTCAATATCTTTATAAGCCACCTTACTCATGTCGAAATCTTTGTTATCAGGCACTAACAAGCGCACGAACTCCGTAATTCGATTTTCAGTAATTAGCTTATTTTTAGCCGTATCTCTTAACGACTTATCTTTTATCAAAATATCATTTTCAAGATATTTAACTTCTGGATCATCTTTGTATTTATCACGATCCTGAAACTCTTTAGTCAAATCCTCATAATACTTTTGCACGATAGTTTCATCGACTTCTTTAAGCCGTTCATACATAGCTTCGATCTCCACGGTAAGCGGAACTTTTACCTTAAAAGTATGTTTACCGAGTTGAAACGTCCTTGTTCTAAGAGCATCTTTATGCTCCATGAATTTAGAGCCAAAAGCATTTGCGAGTTGATTCATGTTTTATTTTCCTATTGTCATGTGTCGAGATTTATATTTTAATAAAGCATTTTTTAAAGAATCAGCCAATGAATCCGTTATCTTTACCGCATTACTTTCTAATGCAGGACGAATAAACGGCATCCCTTCGCCTTTTCTCCATCTAGCCGTACCGAACTCAATAGCCCATGCCCTAGCATCCGAGTGCATGTGCTCTTTTTTTCCAGTCAATTTGTTTTTAAATTGTTTACTCAGTAACCTTTTTTGACCATCATCATCTGGTACGAACTTGTGTCCCGGAGCCACAGTTAACCGCGCAATCATAATCATTGTCGGACTAGAGTATTTTGAATGCTTATCTTTAGGCGTAGGTTTTCTAGCCTCAATATGTAACGAATTAATTAATTGCCCAGTATTAATATTATCGTTTTCTGTTAACAAATTTCTTGCCGTCACTAATGCAGGTTTCATTGCATCACGCATTGCGTTTTGCAAAATCTTCTTTGCATCTTTCTCACCGAAATCGTCTTCTATCTCAGAAAGTAAATCCTCGAACTCCCTGAATCCGTTCCATTGAATCTTAATGTCGACACCTTTAGTGCCTGCATCATTAATGTACGGCATTAATTCAGACTCCGAATAACGATCCGTTTAAAAATATTATTGTTTAAATCTAATACGTAATCAATGACTTGCTCTGGCGTAAGAGTGTCCGCATGATTGCGAGCGATCTCATACGCCAGATTTATTGTCAATATTTTTTGTTGCGGAAATCCGAACCAGTCTTTTTTTCCAGTATCGGATTGCGCTATCAAATAGCCTAGCAAGTCACTATTATTTTGTATTATCGTCATTATTTTATGTATTATTAGACCAGCCGTACTGATTGCCACGTGGGTGAATACTAAATGTGCATTTAGCTTCAGCATTTGGAGCCATATCAATGTCGAACTCAGACACACGACCCGTAAACGCATAAGCGATTGTGTTAGTGCCGTCAGAAGCCGCAATAACAAAAGTACGATCGATAGTACCGTTATATGCGTCTGCACGCATCAACAACAATCCTGCATCGCTAGGATTCCAAGCCGCAGTAATCACCATTGAAGTTGGCTTAGACTGTGTAGGAATAACGTCCGATTGTCTTGATCCAGCTACCGCAAAGTTTGCGCTTGCATCATCTTGACCGAACTTAGGAATAGATTCAACTAGCAATTGCTCGCCACTTGATCCAGTACCGCCAACTACAGTACCTACGATACCAGCCACTTCGCCCGTCCATGTAGACAATTGTGTGAGAGTCAATGGAGTAGGAGTCGCACCAGTTTGACACCAGAGCGACGCTTGAAAACCTGCTAACACTTTATTTGGTAATGCCATGATTTAACCCTTCAAAAGAAAATGAACAAAAATATTGTTTTGTTTTATCAACACGGAATGTCCATTCGACAATCTAATATTATCTGGTTTAATTTTACCGTATCGTCATACGTGTTGTATAGCATCGAAATGTCCATTTTTGCAACATATATGCCGGCAAAACTCCCTTTTACCCCGAATTGCCCAGAGTAACCGTGCAATGCCTGAATAATCGTATTTGCAATACCAAAACAATCATTCTGATCTTGCGCAAAAACTGTAGTTTGAAAAGTCGGGGTATCAATACCTTTGTTAGATTGTGTCTGCCCAGTATATACGGGTTGATGCACATTCCGCAATTGCCAAGTAACGAACTTAGGCGTAGTAGCAAAATTCCTATTGAAATTAGCCGTCACAGCCACAGGCGAAACAGTAGACGCCAAACCATTTTGAATGGCCTGAGCATAATCAAGAATGCTTTGTTGGATAGTCATACTGTTGTTGTTGGATCGTTTCTATAGCAAAGAAGCGTCACATTCATGCGGTCGTTAGACTCCATCACGTCTGTAATACGCCAATCGAAATTGCGCCAAAAAATTGAGTACAGGTTTTGATTATCGACTATTTCCTTCATCCAAGGCGTATAGTTAACAGTCAACCTAACCAAATCCGAATAAATACGATCGTCTTTATTAATAGAAACGGCGTTTTTTACATCCTGCACCCGAGCACGAGAGTCAAACCATTTAGTAATAGTCGTAGTCTGTTGCCCAATAGCGTCCACGCCATTAGCTACTCGATTTACAGTTATGTTTTCGTACCGTGCTATTGCCATTACATCACCAAAGGCTTGTACGGTCTAAGCAAAGTCTGCGCCCCGTATGGAATTTCTTTCAAAGTCCCATTAAACGTGTTTGAACGATTATTGTATAAATGAGTAAGAATCATTAAAGCCGCTTGCTTAATCACAGGATAAGCCGCATAAGGACTAGCCCCAGTAGTATATAAAACGACAATAGGATTAGTCATTGCCTGATTTACTTCATCCGGAATGCCATTACAAATGACCTTATTACCAGTCATATCGTAAAAATACATTGACGGGTCGAGCACCGTATAAACCGGAGGTGTACTACTAGACCAGTACGCTACTTCGTCAATCGTAACACCAGCCCCGTACTGTGACCCTTGACTAACTTCAGGCAAATCTAAATTAACCTGCGTACCCGTCATTCCGTTCCATGCGCCATAGTAAACACGATACTGAATCGGGAAAATAGACATACCGAGAAAATCCTCGATCGTCATCCTAGTCGCTAACTCCAGCCCTAGCAAGTAACTATCTTGCGATTCATCACCGAATAAATTCAGTTGATTCGTTATTTCGTCCAGCGTTAGCCATGCAGTCGATACATCACGATCGACCTGCTCCACTTTCTCATACGAGAACGGGTTACGGGTCGTACCTAAATACGGACCATTCGTGTAGCTATCTAATGCCATTTTTAACCTTTAAGTCGATAAACGCACACCACCGAACACGTCACGAATCGTAGAACATACTCGCTTTTCAGCGAACAATGTCATAAAGCCCGGAGTCGATTGCTCAAACCATTGGAATGACATTAATTCATTATCCGCAATAGTTACGAATCTTTCCCAAGCCGCCAAGTAAATTGGCAATTTTCCAGAACCGATTTGATCCATGTAGGGATTAGGAATAACCGCATGACCAAAAATGTTACCCACAGAATAACCTTCTTTTTCACCAATGTCTAAAAACAAAGGCAATCCGTTTGAATCTTTTAATTCACGCAAATAAGCAATCGTATTTGGGTGCATCATCCAAGCAGTAGAAGGTAAATTGTAATATTGAGGAGGTAAAGCCTGATACAAACCAACCACGTCGTTATAAACAATTGTTCCACCAGTAGCAGATGAATTTGTTAATACCGTATGAATTCCATTAGTCAAAGCTGGACCATTAGAGCCAAAAGCCGCACTTGATCCACTTGTATAACTATTCAATCCACGCAATCCATAAACACCACCATACGTAGTTGTGCTTGATCCAGATTGATCGTTATTAAACATCATAGACAACGCTTCTTGTTGCGCAAACTCTAAAGCGACGTCCGATAAAAGCGTTTCATTTAAATTATTTACATCACTCAAAATAGCCGTACGCACAGGTACTTGAGCAACCACCGCTTGCACCGCCAACTGCCAAAATGAAGTTGCAGTATTAGGAGTGCCTAAGTTAGCAGTAAAAGAGTATCCCCAAGGGTTAGTTGGATTGGTCACGTTACCAGTTTTCACAACGAAAGCCTGATCCGATCCAATCGTAGAAATTGTTCTCGCTCCAGCCATACGAATAGGATTCGCATAACGTAAAGCCGCAAAAGCATCATCGTAAATTACACGTCCACCAACACCCGACCCTGAGCCAGTTAATGCTGATGATTCGTTAATATTAACTGTTACTTTCTCGTCTTTTTTAAGAGACTTTCTGATTGCTTCAAGGATGATGTTCATGAATTTTTTTCCAAGTCAAAAGTTAAAGAAAACGGGAGGGAATTTCTTCCCCCCCAGTTTCATTTAGGTCGCTGTAGCCGTCGAGCGATAGCGAATAATGGAGAATGGATCCATTACAGATGTAGCCAAACGTTTCTCACCATAGAAAGTGATGTAACCTGGCAATGTTTGATCGTAGCGACGTAGAACCATATTCAAACGATCCACGATTGTGTGACCACGTTGCCAGTCACCGAAGTACATTGGGAACAAAGATGTAGTACCCGGAGTCGAAGTCGAACTATCAGGACTATCCATGTACTTGTTAACCACAACGTCAAAGCCCATGATCTGACCAACGATACCCTCGTACACCATTGGAGCCATACGCTCGAAAATTGGTGTTCCGTTAGCATCTTTCAAACCACGAATTTGAGCCAAGAACAATGGATTAATCATGAACTTTGCAGTTGGAGTCCAGTATTCTTGTGGCAACAAGTGAATGAATTCAACGATATCTTGATAAGTCACGTTAGCCGCACCAACACCAGCACCGTTAGTTGTCAACTGGTCGTACGTAGCAAGTGAAGCCAAGCCAGATGTAGAACCAGTACCTGACGAGCCGAAAGCCGCAGTCGTGATTGTTCCACCGGTATAACTTGCATTAGCTCCAGCATACTGATTCAAACCACGCAAACCATTTGTACCACCGTAAGTATTAGGTGTATCTGTCTGGTCGTTATTTTGAATCATTGACTGGCCTTCAACTTGTGAAAACTCCATCAACATATCGTCAACTACGTTTGCCTCTAAACCATCAATATCATCCAAAGCCGCAGTACGGATTGGGAATTGAGTGTTCAAATCTTGCAAAGTCAATTGCCAAATGTTCGTGTTTTCAGTTGTGGGTGAACCGTTATTTTGAACGGCATAGCCCCACGTAGCGCCAGCGTTACCAGTTTTGGCACGGAACTGATATGTAGCGCCTTCCGTAGTTACGTTTCTAGACAAACCACGCATTGGGTTTAACAGACGCAACTTGTGAAACACGGGATCGTAAGCAGTACGACCACCAACGCCAGCACCGCCACCAGTCAAAGCTGAACTCTCGTTCAAATATGCTTGGTATTGCTCATCGCTCTCGAACATCTTAATCTCTTTCTCAAGAGACTTTCCTTTTTTAACAAATTTAGAGAGTTGCTCTCTAACCATTTTGTTAACATCACCACGCACGGTTTTCTCGGGCTTGATGAATGAAGGAACGCTGATTTGTGAAATCTTAGCTTCTAGAGCCGCAATTTTCTCAACGGTTTCGTTCTTAACTTCCTCAACTTTAGCTAAAGTCTCGGTCTTTGCTTCTTCGATTTTGGTTGCGTTTGCAACTTCAATCGCATCAACTTTTTCCAGAATTTTTTCTACTGACATGATTTAATCCTTAATAAGACGCTTTGATAATGCTTTCAGCAATTCCCTTTGCTCTAAAGCAATCAGAATCGCATCGGCCTCGTTTACCACCGCATCAAGCTCACCTTGATTTGGCGTTTCTTCCACTTTGTTTTTTGGCGCATCACGCGATTCCAAAACTTTGCGGAAAACCAAAGATGCGGTGGTCGCATCCTTCCTTGAAAAGCCCGCCTCACGCAAGGCTTTTTCAATCAATCGAGGGTTTAACTTACCCTCAGAATCAAAATATTCCAATTGCATAACTTCAGCCGCAGGATTATTTGGGTACATCACGACTGACACCTCACGCAATCCACCTTTAGTGATTTGGAAATATGCTTCATCATCTGAATCAATATCTGGCCAACCATCTGGACCCATTGGGAATGCTTCACCAGTTGAATCTACATATTGCGCTTCGTCAGCATAAGCACCAACGGACACGCCACCGAAAAGGTTAGGAGATTCTTTTAATACATTATATAAATCTGATCCACCGACCGTACTTAGATATAAACGACCTTCTGCCGTCATACCTGTTTTATCAAAATTGAATTCGTTCCATTCACCGACTGGCATCCCCATGTCGTTATGATTTAAGAACATTGGCAATGGTTTGCCAGCACTAGAAAACTCATTAGCCCAATCCATGAAACCCTCGGGCTGATAGTTAAACTTACGCCCGTCTTCGCCTTCTCTTGGCCCCCAAGTCGTAACCCGTGCAGAAATCTTGCCACTAGGTTCGCTGTTTTTTGGGTCTGCCTTTTCGTTTAGGCTTAACTTCGCCTCGCAGATCAGATTCATTTGTTTCATTGATCACCCCATTATGTATAGATAAATTAATGTCTTGTATTGTAGGGTTTTTTCTATCAATTTGCGGTAGTGTAACACCACTCGTTTTGATTTGTGAAGTGAGAACCCGTATTATTTTGTGTTTTACTGACATATTACGTTTTTCCGATATTCATCTTTCGAGTTTGATTACCTCCACCGCCTCCCGTATCTTGCGGACTTGATCCAGCAATAGGATCGATTTTTGCACCTTTACCACCAATAGGAACATTGGTTTTTGAAATCCCCATTGGATCAATAGCAGGTAAATCATCACCGCCTTCGACCTTTTGCATATTCAAATATTCCCTTGCTTCGTTAGGCGTAAAAATACCAGCAGATACGCCAGCCGTGACAAAATTCATTTGATCGAGAGCCGCACCCTTCAAAAAGTCTTTTGTATCGAACCGAATATAAAGGTTAGGGTATCCACGTAATAAACTTTGCTTGAATTTTTGCTCAATATTAATGACCATCGGGTACATTTTGGTCTTGTAGAACTCATCCAATAAAGTCTGCGTATTATTAAATTTACCAGTCTCCAGCCCCAACATTTGAGCCGGTACTCCGAATAATGCACAAATACGCTTTGTAGTTTGATCTTTTAATTTAGCGCAATCAGCATCCTGCAAGGTCAAAGGTTTTAAAGCCTCGTACTTCATACCCTGATCGAGCATAATAGATTGTCCCGGCTTTGATTGATCCGTAGGACGTGAGCCAGTCATAGATGACCACGCTTCTTTTAGCCTTGCCGCAATTTCCTTAAATTTTGCATCCGGAATTACCTGATCCGTCATAAACATACCGCTTGGCTTTGCGCCATTTTGCATAATGTAATTTGCGTACAGGTCGATATCAGTATCCAGCCCCACCAGCTCGGTTGCCAAAATACCCTTGTTAAAACCAGCCGAACCTTGCCACGGTGCCTCAGTTACGTGAATAACTTGATGAGCCAGCAACGGCTCGTCTTTATTAAATCCATAACTAGGAGTTGATAACCGATACATCGGATAACGTAATTCCGTCATTTGAACAGTAATCAAAGTTGCATCGAGGTTATACATCTCGATTGGAGTTTGCATTGAATCCTGCTGATCTTTTCTAAACAGTAAAGTAAAAGTCTCACCAGCCAGCTCGTGCCACATCGCCCATTGATACCAAAACTCATATTGATTTTGGAAATTATTCGGCTCTTGAAGTAAATTCAAAATTTGTTTGGCTTTTGCTTTATCCCTAACGCCAGCATTACTAGACTGCAATACATCCTCAAACGTACCATCGTCCAGCTTATACATAATTGACACAGAACATTGCGCCAAAGCCCTAGCAATCACACCAACGCAAGACATAATTGTCGAATTTCTCGACAAAACCGACATATCAACGATTCTTCCAGCATTAGTTGTGCTCGAAGTCGTGACATACAATAATTGAAAGTTTGAACCTTGTTGAGTCTTCGGAGTCTGCCTGACAATCTGATTACCAAGCTGTGTTTGCCCGAATAAAGTGTTACTTTCTTTCGTATTTTTCCGCTTAAAAATATCAAAGATTGCCATTTTTTACCCCCATTTTTCTAACATGGTATCATTAAAATGTTCTAAATCCAAATGAATTTGATACATAGGGGTTATCCAGACTGCAATGAGCCGCAATAATCATCGAAATGATACCGTCCACCTTAGCCGCTTTATCAGCTTCATTTTTTCTAACCTTAATATTTCCATTAACGTCCGTATAGCATTCGCAATTACCCAGTTGCCATCCTAAAAACGGATTGCCGTCATGTTTAATATTCTTATTCATAATCATTTTTTCAATGAATTTACTAGGATTATTCAGCACCGCCATACCTTGACCGACCTTTTTAACCGGCATACCAGCATCATGCAAACGAGCCACTAAAGATGCGGCGTTATACGCATCGTATCCAATTTCCTTAATATCGTATTTTTTAGCTTGCTGATTAATAATATATTCGCTGATTTCTCTATCATCCATCACATTACCCTGAGTCAATTTTAAGATGCCAGAGTCAATAGCCACTTTAAAAATGTCTAAATAATGCTTTGGAATGAAATTCAATCCTTCTTCGGGTAGAAAAAATTGCCATTCCGCTTCGTAGTCAGTCTCCCCATACCTTCTCAAAGTACAAACTGAATTCAAATCTCGGGTTGCCGCCAAGTCAAACCCCATGAATACTGCTTCTGGGTCTTTTCTAGGAACAATAATATGACACGCAGGATCGTCCCAATATTGCCTATCCAGCCAAGCCGCATTTGCAGAAACCCAGACATTCAAGGTTTTGCATAAAAACTCATTGAGCACCGCAGGTTTGTGTTTTGCTTCCTCTGCCCTTTGTGCAATCGCTTCATCGAAAACCGATATTCCGTGCATCGGGTTAGCCTTTTTCCAGCTCGTCGGCTCTCGCCAATCATCCCCCAAATCCAGCCCATAAAGCAAACCGAACCATCTTGGATTGTCCGTAGCTTCTCCCCTAAGCATTGACTGATACATCGAAAAATCTTCGTAAAACTTTGTATCCTTTGTAAATGACGCAGTTGTAATATAAACCTTTAAAGGATTCTGCCTAGCAACCATACCAGAGTGAAGCACCTCAATCGAATTACGATCCACAATCTGAGCCGCCTCGTCCACAATTACACAACTTGGATTTTTACCGTCACCCGTCTTTTTAGTATCCCTACTCAAAGCCTTAAACATCGATTGCGAGTCTCCACGCTTACCGATCATGTACTTAGAAGGATTAAAAAGATTAGCCAAGTCTTTTGGCATAGCTTCAATAAAACCCTTTGAAGCATCAAAAACAATTGTCGCTTGCTCTCTGCTGGTCGCCAGAGTAAAAACCTCTGGTCCCGTATCTCCGAAAATAAGCTCGTACAAAGCAATTACGGCAGTTAAAGTCGATTTGCCGGCTTTTCTAGGAATGAACAAAATCACATCCGTGACCATTCTTTTGGTCAAATCCTTTTTGCTCCTAAACCCATAAACGGCACAAATAAGCAAAATCTGAAACGGCTCGAGCTGGATTGCATCTCCAGCTTGCGGACCCTTTGTATGACTCAGCGTTCCAGCAAACTGCAACACGTGAGCCGGAAACCGCTCATCGAATACATATTCCCATTCTTTATTTTCTAGCTGATTTAAAAATCTCTGACACGCTAACCGAACATCATTGCAGACGTTAATCTCACCCTTAGCCACGGCATGCGCATACGTTATCCCACTTTCTATATTCATTGAGCCAGCGGTCCTTTAAGGAATTGAGCCACGGGCGAATTTTCCTCAGTCTTCCCAGAAGATAACCGACTTCTTGGAGTTAGCCCTAGCTCATTCATAAGCTGAATAATTAAAGTCATGGTCTTGTTACGCACCGACAAAAATGGATTTGGACCAATCGTCTGACCATTGTTAAAGCTGGTAATAATTCCTCGCTTCTTAATTCCCTTCGTGCATTGCACGTACGTCTCAATATGATCTGCCAGCATAGCCAAAGTATGTTTGTCTTGGTCGTTTCCGATTCCATAGACTTCATACAAAAATTCTGCCGTCTCCTCAATGAATTTACTCTTGTCCCACGCATCAGGGTTATCCACCCATTCAGCCTTGGGAATTCTCTTTTTTAAATTGTCAGGCAAAAGCATGTGATTGTTTCGACGAGACGTTGTACCGTCAACCACGTGAAGCTCTGGAGGTTTTCGATTCATTTTTTTTCGCTTTTTTTAATAAGTTAGGTAATATCGGGTATCATATGGACTAACCCCCCAAACGTCAAATTACTTTGCACGAATTTAGT
>Ga0208498_1000092_pt1 | contig 37108 bp, 53 predicted proteins | sample CryBogCBE12Aug09_FD_185502 | JGI IMG/M metagenome (GOLD analysis project Ga0208498, IMG submission 185502) | Freshwater microbial communities from Crystal Bog, Wisconsin, USA - CBE12Aug09 (SPAdes) (version 2) | ecosystem: Environmental > Aquatic > Freshwater > Lake | place: Crystal Bog... | reverse complement strand
GTCATGGCGGATTTTTCAGGAAAAATTGACCCGGCTGGCGCCCTAACGCATGTTCGCTGTGATATAGCGTGATAACTAACGCGCCTGCTTGCGGCTGTTACAAGATCGGCAGCACGCTCGTAGGTTGCTGGGCTCCAGAACGAGGTGTGGGGCCAGCGAAATTGGTTGAACATGATCCACTGTCGCATCTGATCCGACTAATTTCTTTTCGCAGATATAACATGTCCAGTTATCTCTCTGCAATACGGTCTTACGTACAGCCTGCCACTTGCTTCCGTAGCCACGCTCCGTAGTATTTCTTTTTGGTTTTACTGGATGCGCTGCGATGTACGCATTAGCACAAGCATCGCATCTACTGTTTGGTCCAGGTGTACCACAATCAAGGCAAGGTTTACGCATACTGCACGAATGTGTGAATCTCTCCACCAGAATATAAATCTAATTCAGAAGCTATCTGTATCGCTTCTTCAATTGCATCTTCTGCATCTTCGACATTCATGTTGCCGAGAACATCGTTATCCTGAGTTAACGAATGCAAGATTGCCATGGCGTAATCTCCGCCTGATCCTGTTGCATAAATTCCTCGCGCTGAACGTTCCCACGAATAATCTTCTGCAATAGAAAATAATTTTCCTTTAATTGCAACAATTAAAGAACCTTCAAACTTTGCAACGTCGTCGTCTTTTTTTATTTCTCCGCCAATTTCAGCAATTGCTTTTTTCAATGACGGAATAAAAGATTTTGTTAAATAGTTCTCAGTTGATTTTCCGCTAAGACGTGGTGCAGTCCATGAATACTGCAAAACATTTAACACTCGAACAGAACCAGATCCTGCGATAAGCGCTGGACCGTTCTGGAAGATTTTTGGTTCAACCATGAATATGAACGTTCCGGAATCTGAATCTGTAGCTTTCGATTCCGATCCGAGAACGCACCATCCATCGCCTTGGATTGCCGCAAGCGTGGTCATGATTTCTCCCTGAAATGGTAGTGGCGAGGTCTCTTTCTTCCCCTAAAGACACCTCGCCGTGGATATTTATACCAGATTGTCTGGTTTGGTGTTAATTGTCCTTCTGGTGGTTCTTGGGTGTTTCATGGAGTGATCCGGCGAGAACTCCCAATGTCGACTTGTCCCACTCGGCCCGACATTTGACGCATTTGGCTGAACTCGGTCCGTAATGGTCCATTTGGACCACCAGACAGTTTTTCATGCCGCAGGCCGGACAGAATCCCTGGATCCTGCGAGGCTGATCCCGCCAGGTCAGTCGTAGCTCAAGCTGGTTGCGGTAATACGAGACCCGACCGGAGACGTGTTCGACCAGTTCGTCGGTCGCGTTGGTCAGAAGGCTAGGCAGTTGATAGAAATTCTCATTTACGGATCGGTAGACGCGCCCGTTGCACATCTCGACCATTTTGGCGCTGAGAGCGGCCGCCTCGAGGAGCAAACCCAGGAGTTCGTCGTTTATAGGCGCCTTAGAACTGGCGAGAATTGACTTAGAACCACCTTCTGCGTCCGAGGAAGGCGTAGACTCATAAACCTCGCTATAAAGCTGCGAGAGGAGTCCTGGATGTCTAGAAACATGCGTTCTACCTGAATCTGTCGGCTCCTGGTGATCGTAGGGCTTACTCAGGTGCGCTACGTCGTCGATGAGCGACGCCATCAGCTCAGAACGGGATCTGGTCATTCAGGCTCTCCTTCTTGCAGTCATGGAGGGAAACTACCAAAGCGTGTGGTCCGTTAATCCCGTTTTTGATTTCATGCAGTAGGCGAATTTTCGCCGTGGTCTCCTTGGAGTTCGAGGACAGGCGGAAGGTCGACCGACCCTGGAGCTGCATCTCGAGCTCCTCGTACTTGGTCAGGAGCTTCATGTCCAGGCGGACTCGGAACCCGCCGGCATAGCAGTCCCAGATCCCAGCGCCACATCTGAAACACGCCGTCTCTTGGAGTGGTGTAACCTTCGCATCTGTCATAAAAACCTCCGGGAGGAGCTTTTGGAATTTTTGGTCATTTTGGTTCGGTCTGATTGAAAAAGCTCTTCCCACTCCGTTCCTCCCCTAGGGAGGAACGGGAGTAGCGGGAGGAGCTTTTTTTCTTTAATCAGAAGCTCCTCCCAGGAGTAACTGGGAGGAACTGGGAGGAGCGGGAGGAGCTTTGTGTTCTGGCTGGCTAAAACCGCCTTGGAAGGTGTCCGACAGCGGATCAAGATGGCTGTCGTAGTGCTTCACGAACCCGAGCCGGCGAGGCGAATTGCGGCTTTCGCCGTCCCGGGTTTCGGCCAAATAGAGCTCCTGGACGAGGATGTCGATAGCCAAATTGACGGCAGAATCCTTGCCCTTCACGCCCTTGATAACCTCATTACGGGACGGATTTTCGTCCTCGGGCCAGTCGGCAACAAACCGGGTCACCCGCTCCATCAGGATCGTAGGACGCATCTTTCCGTCCGCCGACAGTGATGGCATCTCGATACGCCAGAGGGTCCGAGATGGGTCTGAGGAGTCCAGGACGAACGTTCCGGCATGTTTCCCTGGCGATACGGATCTAAGGCCGCCATTTCGGTCCTTCTCAATCGAGAGGCCGATTTTGCCCAGCTTTCCAGGCGCTGGAGCCATCAGTACCTCCGCCGAGAGATAGGTCCCGTCAACGGCACGCTTCTTGGCGGTACCGCCGATGGCATAACCTGAGGATCTGGCGTCAACACCCTTCGGCAAGTGGTCGATGGTGATAACGCAGGCTCCGACCACGTGGGCCAGAGGCTTACAGACCGCTCGGATAGCCTTGGTGATGTCGTCGTTGTCGGTGGACTTCAGTCCCAACATCGGCACGATTTCACCGAGGGAGTCAACGACGGCAATATCTGGCTTCCACTGGATCATGTCTTGAATGAAGGTCCGGAGACCTTGAATGTCCTCAGGTTCTGCGATCCGGAAGAAGTTGGGGTTGGCGATATAGGCAATGGGTGCGCCCAGAGCGACCAGACGCGTAGCTATCTCAGCAGATCCGTTGTGATCCACGTCAAGGTACACGGCACGGCGTTTCTGGAGCAGCGCCTCAACCACAGCGCACATAGCAAGCCATGATTTCGCTGTTTCAGGGTCGCCGAATATGCCGTTGATGCGGCCAGGGTAGAACAGAGAATGACCATCGGCCCGGACGACCCAGGACGGAGGATCTATCTCAGGGGCTTTACCAGTGAGTAACCAACCAAGGTCAGCATAGATAGAGACCTCTTCGTCATCGTCAAGGCTCGCAGGCTGCTGTCCAGGATCAGAAACAGGTGCCAGGAACTCCTCGACGCTGAACTCCAGTCCCTTGAGCTTTCCGTCGCAGTCTTTGCCGTTGCACTGCTCTCGCGGCTGCATTTTGGCCAAGATGATGCTAATACCGCCGAGCAACATGCGCTTCCACTCAAGTTCAGCGGACGTGATGCCTCGGTCGTTACCGATCACCTGGACGAAGTCGTTACCGACGCGCTGGAGTGAGTAACCAACGCCGGAGTGACCGGTCTGACCCAGACGCAACAGTCCCAACATGAGGTCACGGACGGCATCATGGCGTGATCCTTGGCGACCCGATAGCGCATCTTCCATGTCGTAGAGCTTTCGGTTGACAAGGGCGCACGGAACGCCGGGCGTGCACCATTCGGCAAACGCAACGGCCAATTCCTCGGCATTGGTGTCGAGTCTCTCAGTTGCGGGCGTTGCCAGCTGACCTTTGGTCAGTCCATGGACCCAGGTCATAGGTAATTCCGGCAATGAGTCAACGACTGGACCCGCCCCGATGTTGTTCCGGTTGTCCGGATCTATCCACCGGTAGGTCCGACCTTCTGGGTGAAGAGATGGCCAGACGACCGCATAACGGTGGCCGCGATGGATGGTCTCGATTCCAGGTCCAATTTGGTTCGGCCATTGCAGACCTTCTGGGATCTTGTAGAAGCGGATTCCGCTGATTCCGTCATCTCGGGACGTAACGCGCCAGGTCTCGGGTAATGGACCAAAACTTGCTATGGCCTGGGTCAAGCTTTCAAGGCCTGTTTTGTCGCCATAGGCATCGACGTCGATACCCAGGATATTGGCGGGCATGCGCAGAGCTATGTTTCCATCGCCTTTGGTGTTGATCCAGGTGTCTATCTCCGACGGATCAGGAGACACGTGCGCAAACCGCTTGCCGGTGTAACCCGTGGGCGGATGAGACTTCTTGCCTGCCGGAAGCGGTAGGACGTCAGCCCAACCGAGCTTACGGTAATCCCACGCTGACTGAGCGTAGGGACCGACGATAGTTTGTGATTCTTCCTCAGGCATCATTCAGCTTCCCCTGTTTTCTTTGGCGTCCAGTTGATCCGCCAGCACTTGCCCATGACAGTGATCGAGAAGATTCTGTTGTTGGCAAAGTACGACGGCATAATGATAATTTCGAGGACCGGATTGTACGGTCTGTGGCGAGGAAAGGTCGAGAAGCTAACCTCTCGACCCAGGATGCGTTTCCTCATGACTTACCCGCCCAGCCATCGCCCTTGAAGACGATGCCTGGAGCAGAGTAAACCTTGGTCATCATCTGACCGCAGGCACACTTTGGTGCTGCTTGATCCTCTACGCTTGCGATAATTTCTGTCGTAATGCCGCATGTGGCACAACGAAATTCGTACGTTGGCATGAAATTCCCCCTTCTGAGATTTCTAGTACCAGCTAAATTTGACCCAGTGCGCCTTTGCGGCACAAGGTCCACCCGAACCGTAACGCTCGGAGATATATGCCAATGTGGCAATGAGCTGAGAACGTGGATCGTGCGAGTACTTCAGACCAATGTTCTTGTAGGTCGAAGCCAGCAACTGACCAATTCCCTTAGCTGATGATGTTGGATTCTTTGCTTCGTTGTTCCAGTGTGACTCATTGGTCACAACGTAATCCAGGCAGTCAAACTGTTGCTTCGTCAGGATCTGATACGCCAGATATCGGGCGTCATTTACTTCGAAGTTCAGTAGTGCATCAGGTACGAGCTGAACAACCGGCGTCTGCTTGATGATCTTTGCTACTGGGCGATCAACGAACATTCCGAGGGCAAAGAACATGGCACAGAGTGTCACAATGGTGGACACTAGGCGTTGTTGTCGATGATTAGTCTTCATGTGAACCCGCCATCGCTCGGCAAAATTCCAGCCAGTCGCGATCATCCTCGCGATTCTTGATCCAGTTGTGGACCAACCGAGCGGAATTCCAGCCTACGATAAAGGCGAGAACACTTGCAATTACTACTACCATTTTTTACCTCCTTGATAAGAGAAGAGCCCGAGCGAACCCGGGCCCTTCGTTTTCCGGACTAGAACTTCGGCGTAACGGGTGTTGCGCCTAGTTGTTGCATCAACGCAGCAATAGCTGCCTGGTCCATTGCTGGCGCTGATGGTGTTACCGGTGCTGCAGGAGCGGCCGCAGCAGATTGCGCAGCAGGTTGCGCAAAGGACTTTGACGCTTGTGCATCGACCCATGCTTTAGCGCGAGCAACGTCAGCATCCTGGAAGTTGTTGAGGACCCATGCTGGGTTCCCTTTTCCTGTATCAACAGTGCCGACGCGTGCAAGCACGTTTCGAGATCCGACAGAGAGCTTGTTAGTAATGCCGACGTGCCCAACTTTGACATCAGTCTGGAGCTGGTTGTCTCCGTCAAGGTCAACGAAATCGACCGTGAACTCGTCAATGTCTCCCTTGCGCAATTCGTCGTAACGACGACTGACGCTCTTAACTGCAGTGAACAGCACGAGGTGGCCATTGTGATCCGCTGGCTTGAAGAAACCACCGCCGGATTTTGGTTGTTCGAACATGATATTTCCCTTCTTGTTTCTGTTTTATATTGCGATTTTTGTTCTTGCATGTGCAAGCTCTTCTACGTGCATGCAAATCTCTTCCGCAAGCTGATCCGGAATGATTGCACGCTCCGATTTTGGTCGACCAATGGTTCCAGTGCTAGAACCACGAGGCGCAGCGATGTGGTCAGGAGACCCTGGCGAACACTTAGGACGTGGAACCCACGTATCCAGATCCGTCCAGAGATCGGTCGGCTTCATTCGATCGTCTCCGTAACTACAGTATGTGATGGTGTGACGCGGGAACTGTGCAAGCAATGGAAGCTTACGAAGTACTCCGCGAGGGTTCTCAATCATAAACCCATAGGTCGGATCAAGATCGAGAATCAGATCCCGAAGATGCTCAATTATTAAAAGATTTAACTTGGCGTCTTCGGTTTTTGGTTCGTACGCCAACTTGCCGCCACCCCAATGGTGGTGCAAAGAGGCTACAGAGAATGTGATACACGGAGGCGATGACCAAATGAAATCTGGTCGACCGTATTCGCGGATCAAGCTCTCAGCTTCGAGTTTCATAAATTTCTGAGTATCCGGTCCCTTGTACCGAACGTCCAGATTCCATGTCATGACTGTGTGACCAGCTTCGGCAAATGCACGAGTTGGACTACCAGCGCCAACAGAGAAATCGAAGATGAGAAGACTCATACCTTCTGCTGCTTTCCGATAATCTGCTTTGAGCGTTCTGCCTTCCACTTGAATACTTCAAGCGCTGCGCGGAATACGCCAAACTCAGCCTCGGTGACATCCATTTCCACAACCTTGCCCGTGCCTTCTTTTGGCGCGTGCCAAATCTGACAACGAGTAATCTGTGGAACAGGAAGTTCAGTCCCATCAGTAAGGAGAATGTTCTCGGCATACTTATATGCAGCAAGCTGAATGGCATAGTCCGGATAGACACCGGTCGATGTTTTCAGATCCACGAGGGTGACTTCTCCGTCGATGATATGGATTCCATCAAATGAACCTGCATAACCATATCTGTGCGACCAGACGGTGCCTTCAATGGAGATCGGTTGAGGTTGAACCGCTTTGAGAATTGCGCGAAGATTACGTGCGGCTTCGCCCAAGCCTGGCGGATCGAACGGTGAGTTAATGTCCACTTGTCCGCGCAGCAGAGCTTCGCAGTACTCATGAGCATCAGTACCAGCGGCAGCAGCACGATCTCGTGTGCGCCATGGTGATCCCTTGAGCATGTCGATAGCTGCGTCAGCAGGCAAATCAACCCAAGCGGATTTATTGTTGGCCGCAAATTCTGCAACGCTCTTGGCAGCCCAACGCGGAAGCGCTGGTTTGTCCAGGACGTTCAGAACTGTGGTGACCGAAGGAACAACTTCGCCAGAAACCGGGTGCGAATAACCGCGACCAGTCCCGACGGTGACCGCAAGAGCAGGACTCGTCATTTCTTCGCCTCATTGTGTTGCTGGACAACCAGAGCAATCGCCAAGGCGCGTGTTCCGATCTCCTTCAACTCCTCCTCGAGCTCGCGGTAGCGAAACTCGCGTCGCAAAGTATCCGCTTTCAGGATCTTTGCATCTAATTGCTGGACAGCAGACCAGAGCGGTTCGACTCCGAACTTGAACTGGTAGTGCTCAGCATTCTGGATAAACGCATCATGCGCTGATGTGAACAGCTCATGACTCGTTAGTGCCAGCTCCTTCGTTTTTCCCATTTTCCCCTTCTTTCCTTGGTTCACCATAGCCAGCGTCGCGAAGAAGCTGAACCATAATCTTGAGCGGCACGATTGCCGGCCAATTCTCGATACTCGCCGGGCCAAAGCCATCAGGCCGCAGAACAGCGACGGGGATGATCCCGTCCTTGATCCGCTCCGCTGCCTGATTCATGGCTTCAGTGACTGGAAACCCCCGACGTGCTTTTACTTCCCAGTCAATTCCCACGGTTCCTGTGACGTCTGTTCCTGAGCGACCGGCCCCGGTCGATTCAGCAAACGGCCAACCATGATCCGCGAGATAGTTCGCGACAATCTTCTGAGAAGCGTAGCCGCGATGTTTTCTGTGTTGACTCATACAATCCGTTCTCGTGCCTGGAAGACTGCGCTCTCAAGCCAATGCTCGAAAGTCGTCAAGCCTGGCAAGTACAGATTTGCTTGCCAACCATAAAGTATCGCCCGAGCGGTCAAACTGATGTCATCTATGGAATGTTTCGACCATAAAGGTTCGTAATCCCAAATTCCATCGTCAATTGCGCGTAGCTGCTCTGCCTTTTCAATATCGCGGTGGTATAAGTGCATGGAACCCACAGTGTGCGAGTACCAACCCATGGGCAAGTCCAGAGCTTTAGCAATAGCGCCTTGGAGTGCGGCAAACTGAACGAGATCATAGGGCAGACCCAACCACACGTCGTTTGACCGCATCGAAACGCGCATGCAGAGTTCTTGGTTCCGGATAAAGAATTGAATGGTCAAGGTGCAAGGAATATCCTTAGCCTCGAAATCCAGATCCTGGACAGAGTTGTAGATGGTCAGAATTGCCTGGCGTGAATCAGGATCACGCTTGAGCAAGTTGACGACCTTTTCCAGCTGGCCATAAACACGCATGCCGTAGGCGCCGTGGAAAACACCGCCGTCGAGGTAGTTCTGGAAGACGGATGATCCAGAAACTACCAGTTCAGGCGCTGTGGTTGTCCCGACCAGCTGAAGCGCCTCGACGGCTCCGATGAAAGGCTTGAGATCTCGGTACTGAACTTCATAAGGCATCAGCCACGGGCGCTGGATCTTGAAAGTCATGTTGGTAACTTCCTGAGTATCTTGGCCACGAGGAGAGATTTTGTCTCCGTGAACGAGGCAAATCCCGATAGCGGACTCGACTACTTCTGACGGGGTTTCAACTTCAAGAAACATGGATCAAATCCCTTTCTAGGCTATCGGACTCAACAATTCGGCAATTTCGGATGGTCTCTGCCAGATCCAGGTACAAGTCCTGAGCTCTGAGAACGTCCGGAATCTGATCCTGCTCGCCGCGCAACATCAGGGTGTTACTGATGGCATCAGGTGATCGGACAACGACGATGATTTCAGCGCCCATTTCTTCCAACATCTGGTTGCAGAGGTTGAATGACTCACGGCGCTTGAAAATAGAAGGACGGTCAAAGATATGCGGCCAAATCATCTCGCCCACGTGCCAGCGGTCCAGGATGATGTCCTGATCCTCGTCAGCAGCAATAATCGGGCTGATGTATTCCTCGAACCAATGACTGTGGCGTGGAATTCCAGCGTGCATGAGAATACCGCCTTGAGTCTTCTGGAGCCATTCGGCATGAGACGTCTTGCCTGTGCCGTCGACTCCTTCAATGATGGTAATCATGCGCAATCCTTTGGGAAACCCTCGTCGTACTCGCAACCTTCTGACACGGAGCACATGACTCCCGAGTCGTCAAAAGCTCGCTTGCACTCTGGACATTTGCCCCAGACGCCGTCGTATCCTTGATCCTGGCGGATCATGTTTCGGTCGGCCTTTTCCATATACCGCTCCTGGACTTCTTCGGCGGTAGCGCCAGCGGCCAAGAACAGGTTGACCAAGAAGTGCATCACGTCAATAAGCTCGCCGACGTAGGCGTCGCGATTCAGGTGTCGACTTGTCGCCCATGGCTTCCAGCCGACTTCGGCTAGAGCTTCGTGCAATTCGTCCGTTGCTGCTAAAACCATGTCCCGAATGAACTGGTTTCTGGTCTCATCGTCCATGCGGTGCGGATCTATACCGAAAGACTCCCGCTGAAGCTGAGACTGGCGCATAAAAATTAGGTCAAGCATTGTTCCCCCTCGAGATGTGAGTTACTTCTATGTCTAGTTGTGAAGCTATGTTGTCAAGCAGATCCTCTGGATAGACTTGAGGATCTATAGGAACACCGAAGAACACCCGGCGAATCCCGTGAGCAGCAATGAGAGGCAAACATGCCTGACATGGCCGATGCGTTACTGCCAACAGTCCGCCGCGGGTATCCTGAGGCGTGCAGTAGCGAAGCGCGTTGACTTCAGCATGGATCACGAACGGGCGACGTGCTTCCCGATCATCCCAGTCAATCTGAACACCCGATGGTGCGCCATTGTAGCCAATGCCAGCGACAGAATTATCTGGTCGCAGAACAACAGCTCCCACTTGGAACCATGGATCTTCACTTCGACTCGCTGCAGTATCCGCCAACATCAGGGCATATTCATGCCATTCAGGGCGAAATCTCATACGCTGACCAGAATCTCAAGCTCTCCGTCATCATGGACAGCAACTTGATATCGGCACGATTTGCACTCATATCGTGTTTCAAGATATTGGCGAGAACGCCATTCAACCATATCAACGCCACAATGTTTCATCGGTTTGACCTGCCCCTGCCATCAGCGGATCGGACAATTTGCTGAACGCGACTGACGGAAATATCCAAAACGTCAGCGATTTCAGCGTATGTCCATCCTTCAGCACGCGCCGTGTTGATGATGCCAAGGAAATTCTTGCGATTTTCCTCAGCAGTTTTTGCATGATTATGCATCTCGCGATGCCAAATCTTTAGCTGATCCTCAATTTCTTCGTCGTTCATCGGCGATACTGCGCTTCTGGAACTGACAATTCCATTTTGCTAGCAATTCGACGACGCGCATCGCGCAGTGCGTCTTTTGACGTGCCGTGATAATTCGTGAACTGACCGACGTATTCCATAGCGTGAGGCAATTCGCCCTTGTAAATATCGACTTGCCATGCCTTTGGTGCGCATTCGCCAGGACGATTGACTTTTATGGTGTACAAAGTCTGATCCAGAACAGCTGTGTGTGTTGCCATTTTCCCCTTCTTTCAACGAGCCAGGCGGCCCGATGGGAGAAGTCTACCCCACGGGAATAGGCAAAAATGGCCAAAAAACACCCTAAAAATAAAAAAAATTGGCCCTAATTTAGGGCCTAAAACTGCATACCTATCTACTCCAGGGGGGTAGTATTCTCTATATCGGAGCGGCCCCGCCCCGAAGAATCAGGAGCAAGAAATGAAAGAACGTTTATGGATCGGAACGCAAGGCGAAATTACTTGCGAGGAGCACGCTGGATTTTTATTGAAGTCAGCTATTCAAGCTGATCCTGAAACATGGCATCATGAAACTGAACTTGATTGGTGGATTCGCTATAACAGCGGAGAATATAAGTGTGAAACTTGCGTACAAGTCGAGCGCAAAGCGCTTGCAGCAGCGAAATAAGGAGCGACAAATGACTGTTTATCAAGAAATTATTGCAAACGGCTTGAACGTTGATGCTGACACTGCTGAGAGTGTTCGCGATTTTATTTGCAAGTATTTTGATTTCGAGTGGTGTTCTGCAACGATTTTAGACATTGTAAGAGTCGCTAAATACGCCAAAAAAATGATGGACGATGATGTTTTCTCACAGATTGGCGCATAATGAAACGCGAGATTATTGAGAAAATTGCCAAACTCGAGCGCGAGATTCGCGAACTTCGAGGTTTTCCGTCCATGCAATTCCGTAAAAGAATGGAAATTGAAGCTCTTCAGGATCAGTATCGAAAGTTAGGAGACGAATAAATGCTCAGTCCTTTAGGATCATGGCTGATGTGGTTCACCATCAGCGGCTTAATTATCGCATTCTTGAAAGAGAGTCTATAAAAAAATAAAGCCGTCCATAGCGCTAGCAGAAGGGGTTGCTAGTTCTATGGACGGCTTTTTACTATTTTTCGGTGGCTAGTTCTCCACCCAAACCCATATACGCGGCGGCGTCAATCCATCCGTCAACCTTTTCCGGTGTCTGGACGAGACGTGCGACTTTCACTTGATTCATGCACAGAGCTACTTGATGCTCCGAAACCTCTATGCCAAGCACAACGCTCCATAGCGCTGCAATGCGGCGGAAGTTATCCTGAGGAGTTCCGTACTCTTGCTCTCGATCGTTGTACGTCAGCCGAGTGGCTTCATCCAGGATCTGCTTGCGGTTCATCTTTGCCCCCTTGTCGTCTTTTGCGCCCTTGGCTAAATTACAAGGAGCGCACAAAGCTTGTAAATTCTCTTCGTCGTTTGTTCCGCCTTTTGACAGCGGGATTACGTGGTCAATGTGAGGTTCAACCTCAAAAAGACTTGCGCCGCAGTGCTGGCACGTGAAGCCCGATTTAGCAAGAACCCGCAGGCGGATCGTCTGTGGAAACGAAATCCTACCTACGGGTTTCTGCTCTCGGGTACTTTTAACAAGTGCTCGAATGTCCGACCGTAGTGACATAGACTACTTCCGGCATCGGCAACCATTATGCTGACCGCGTTTGCGGTGCTTGATAATGTTGGCAGGTTTGGCGTCATATCCGTGCTCATTCAAGAGACGAGAAATAGCTGCCGCTGCGATGTCGCGGTTGTCCACGAGTTCGAGCAGAGCTTTTCGATCTTCTGAGTTCAGATCCTCAAGAATGCGCGAAACCTTGCAATGATAACCTTGCTGGATTGGCGGATTCTTAAGAAACGCGTCAATTGCGTCTTTTAAGCCCATGAAACTATGCCGCTTTTGCCTTAAGCTTTTGGTAAATAGCTTCGACTACTGGCTGTCCCACCGCAATCAAGGCTGCCCAAGCAACCTTCTTGATGCTGTGATTTCCGGTCTGATAAATACCGACCGCAGTGACCACGAGCGCATAGATGTAATGCTTGACAAGATTCTTAGTCTTTGCTGAGATCTTCATTGTTGCCCTTTCTAGGCGACGGTGCTGAAATAATACTAGAGCGATGCGAGAAAGCTCGTGAGTGGGAAGTTCACTCCAGGATCAACATGACCGCCAATCACCTTGTGAGCAATAGTGATGTCGTGGTGAGTGCAAAATCCCTTTGTCTTACCGTCCAGGATTTCCTGAGTGGTCAGATGATGCGCTGGGATGCTGTACTTCGCCATCAGAGTCTTGCATAATGCCGTAGCTTGAGCAAGGACGCCCCGGGAATACGGGTTGGCCCACTGGGCGACCGTGAACCCGGCTTGTCCGGTGAGTTCGATGCCGATGGACTCAACATTGCGCTCGTAGACATCGCAGTGCCAGGCGACATCGGCATCGTCCACGCTCTGAACAACCTGAGCTGAGTCAACCATGTAATGCGCCGAGGCTTGAGGAGCAGCAGGACCTGCAAACCACTGGGCCAAGTGTTGTGCTTGGCCCGGAAGTTGCTGATTCTCTGCTGAATGAAGAACGATGATCCGGATGGGCTTGCGCTGTCCTGATCCTGGAGTGTAATGCTTTGCAGTCGTTGTCACTGGTAAATCAACCTTTCTGCAAGGTCTCCTGGCGTAACCAGAAAGTCCTCTTTCTCAAACAGCGGTAATCCAGCCTTGCGGTAGCACTCAGCCACCAACTCGGAGCAGATATAGCCGTTCTTGGTGGATAAATAACGCATCAACCGCGTGTTGGCAAGGATTTTCAAGCCAAGGATACGGAAAGCAAGATCGGCAATGACAAAAAAACCGTACGGCTTGCCGATGATTTGGCGCGCTTGGGCAACAATAATCAAGCGCTGCTGGTCGCTGAGAACCTCGTGTTGGTTCCACGCGACATAAGGATACTTGGACAGCGGACTGATTTCGACGCCTTTTGGATTAGCTTCGATAATCTGGTCGCTGCCAATATAGATAAAGGTGTGATTCCAACGGGAGAGAGTGCCGATGCGGATCAGCTTACCCATCAACCCGTTGGTCTTCACACAACCGTAGTCTCCCGGACGAGGCTTAAAGGTTGTCGTCATCTATGGTGTCCAGAATGTGCTCAAGGTTTTCTGTTTGCTGGCGCTCCAACTTGCGGATTTCGCGCAGGATCAAGGCGTCACGAGTCGTTTGACCGATCATGGCAATACCGATCACCAATTCAACGGTAACCGCCAACCAAGAGGCAAGGTTCATCCACTTGATATAGGCTGAGGTGTCGCCAAACCAGCTAGGACGGATCCACCAAACAATGGTGACCGTCGTCCAGAGAATGACAAAGTACCAAGTACGGATCAAGTTCTGAACCATCCAGGAAATTTGCTCGCTGAATGTCAGGCTATCGCCAGTCTTGGGATGCGTGAATTTCTTCTTAAACATCAGAGCCTCGCTTTCGACGAATGCCCCTTTTGCTGGTATTTTCAGTCTTAATGATGTATGTGATTACCCGATGAAAAATCCACCAGATAACGCCCCCGATTGCCCCGATTGAGAATGTAAATCCATAAAGGATATTTGCCCAGTCTGACCAGTCGTTAAGTGTTATTTAATTGTTCCTTACTATTGAGGTTTATCCCCTGCCTCTATTTTACCAAGTAATAACTTTAATGTGATGTTTTCCTGAACCAATTCTCCTATGAGTTGTCTGAGACTTGCAATAATCTCGTCGCTGCTCACTTGTGGCATTACTTAGATTCCAATGTGGCAACACGAGCAGTTAATTCCTGAACAGCTTTGACCAATGGTGCTATGAAATAATCATAAACAAGGCCTTGACGAGATTCTGAATCTGTTGGGTCGTCCATAGTCCAACCAGCGAAATCAAGGTCAGGATTGTCTACCAAGCCCTCGAGCGCTGCCTTGACTTCTTGTGCGATGAATCCATAATGGCGTCGTGTGCCAGCGATAGGAGTTGCAACCGTTTCGCCTTTGTCGTCAATAGTTGTTTTGACATTTCCAACGTTCATCTTAAATGACACTGGATTGAGCTTGCTGATGAAATTCAAGCCGAGAGCGGCTGGCTGAATATCATTCTTGACTCGTTGGTCCGAGGTGTTAATTGCGGAGTGTGCGGAATAAATATAATTCCAACGAAAAGAACTTGAACCTATTGAATAAGCTGCGTCAATGCCTGAGCCAGTGCTATCTCCGGGAACGATATGTCCCTGCGATACCCATCCAGCACTTGAAGAAACCGATGCACCACGAAGATAAGATCCAGTTGAATTGCCCGATGCCAGACCTGCTTGCGCTCCTATTGCGCGATCCGTAATAAGTGCATAAGAGCTAGCAGAACTGTTTGGATATAGGGCTGTCGTTGCCCCTGAGTTTGTGATGTAACCGTTGGTCGTAAATTGCCATCCAGACGATGAATTCCCAATCCAGCCAGAGGTTGCTTGAATTGTCCCGGTAATTGTGGCGCTAGAAGCCGTCAATGCGCCAGCGGAAGTGACGTGAAATGTGCCAGATCCGTTGTTATATTCAATCGAGCTAATGGTTCCGCTAGTGATTTTGCCAGCGTCTAGGTTAGCGATGACGGAACTGGTGATTGGTGAGGAAACCCATGATGAGCCGTTCCATGCCCACTGGCCGATAATGTTGCCGCTTAGGTATTGCCACCAGATGTCTCCGGTATTTGTGCCAGAACCAGAAGGAGTGCTTGACGAGTAGGTAATTTTATTTTTGCCGTTGGCTGATGTTTGTGCGGAATTTGCAGTTGAGAGGGCTGTTGAAGCATCTGAAGCGGCCGTGGAAATTGCAGTGTCTTGAACGTCTGCCCAAGTGCTTCCATCCCAACGGTGTTGCTTGTTTCCGTTGCTGATGTCGAACCATATGTCGCCAATGGCGCTCGCTGTTGGTGTCGGATTAGCGTAGAAGGTGGTCGTTGTCTGGACCGTAGCGATACCGCCGGCATCAGTGTCAAAATCGGTTGATACGTACCACGTCGACTCTGGGATGGGCGTATTAGTAATCTGCGGTGCTATTGGCATCTTTTACCCCTTAGATGGTGATTGAGTACGGATTCATCGGTGACGTGTTAATTTCTACGCGCCATGATGTTGGAGTAATACTGTGATTAAAGCCTTCAACAACGCAATACAGCTCAAGGGTTCTGCCGTCAACCGTGGTTCGTTCAACGGTTACTTGGTCGCCGATCTCCAGGGCAAGAAAATCAGGATACAAAGCGCCCAGGGCAAATGCAGAGAACTGCACGGATTGAACGAGGGGCTGGGGATTGTGATCCTTAAATGACAGATACTTAGCCAATTCGTCGGCGTCGCTGTCGTTGAGGATTGGAGCGTTAACGGTTATGGTCTTGAGGCCGAACGCAGTAGTAGAAGGTAAATGGCGGAAACGTCGCTGTGTTGCACCGTCCCGCTGAATAATAGCTTCGTTGACGACTTGATACGTGCCAGGAGTTGTCTCCAGAACGTCGTATTCAATGGTGCCATCAGCGCGAGAGTCAGACAAGAGAAGACGTGTCGGACGGTTGAACTTGTCGGATAATGGCAAGAACGTAGCTGTACCATCGCGGCTGATATAGAAACGACCCGCCTCGCATGAGACCGCTTGTTCGATGAGCAATTGAAGGGTTGAAGCTTGAGTTGTTGCTTGCATCTGCACTGATCCGGTAAGGCTGCGAGAATCAACCCAGTTGGCGTAGTCAAGCATGCGACCTACGCGCGAAGCGGTTGTCTCGCCAGAGTGCCCTGCCGGAGACAATGCCTGGGCGTACATTTTGGACAAAAGGGCAATGCCGTCTGTAAAGGTCATGGTTGCCGTTGGTGAGAAACCCTGATCCACGAGGTTGGTCTCAAGGTATCCAACAAAAAGGTAGTACCCGACAGTCTGCCACGTGGCAATAATGCGCGTCTTCAGTCCCGCCTGTAGCTTATTAACGCCAGAGACAACGTACGGAGAGCCCGAACCGGTGTACTCAGGATCATAGTAACCACTGAAATTATCAAGAACAATGGTGGCATGACCGGGGTCGTTTTTCTGATCCGCTCGGGTGCGTCCACGGGTAAGACTGAGTTCACGGAGATCGGCAATGTTAACCCGGACCCAAGAACCGTTGATATAGAACTCAACAGCAATGGTTGGACCTACGGTTGAACCATCAAGAAATGACGTCATATTACAGTCCTAAGGCGGAGATAGGTGCACCCTTGCGGCGCAGAAGCTGAGCCATCTCGTTGCGTACCTGGAGAACCAGATCCTTCTGGGCAATAACTGAGCCCTGGACGTTGATTGTCACATTCATCCCCTGTCCCATCCCTGTTTTGCTCAAAGGTACAACTGCTTCAGGACCAGCTTCGCCAATTAAGGCAACAGTCGGCGTGCTTACCACTCCGCCTTCAGCAAGGTGAGGGATCTTCGGGATGTTAATTCCGAATTCAGCTCCACCAAGGAATGAAGGCAGCTTGATATGAATTTTATCTAACAGACCAATTGCGCCGTTGATGAGGTCAATAATGCCGTTGACTTCCATCTTGAAGCCGTCAACAATAAAACCAAACACCTTGGAAATAGCGTCACCAACAACTTTGACTATGTTCCACAGATCCTTGAACACGTTGATGACAATAATAATTGCATCTTTTACGGCGCCGACAGCAATAACAGTTGCTTTCCAGGCAGCCAGTAAAACAACGCCAAGAACGGGGGCCAAAACCGTAACAATAAAGTCTCCCAAAGCTTTCAGGATTGGAAATACTGCAGCAAAGACCTCTTTAATGTCTCCCCATATTTTGCCTAAATCTTTACCAAGACTACTGAAAATTCCCATAGAAGTTCCAGTTTTCTCAAAATGCTGACCCATCTGAATAATCCAGCCAACAACTTCTTGAATAAACGGAACCAGCTTACCAACGACATTGCCAATAGCTTCAAACGCCGGGCGTAAAAGAGTAGTCAAAATTGGCACGATTTTTGCAAAGCCTGACGCTAACGCAGTCAGCGCTGGATAGAGATACTGACCAAGCTGAACCTGAAGACCAGACATGGCGGCGGTGAATTCACGGTGAGCCATGATATTTGCCTGAACAGCTTTGAGGTTATTTGCTGTGAGGACAAGGCCGTATTTCTGGGCTTCTTGCTCAAGTTCAAGCAAACCCTGGCGTCCCTTGTTGAGGAACGGAAGCATCTGAAGTCCGGATCGTCCGAACAGGTTGACAGCCTCGGCGGTCTTCTGCACGCCGTTAGGCATCTTGGAAAACTTGTCTGCGGTCTCGAGCAGAAGTTCGTTCATGCTCTTGATATGACCAGAGGAGTCGCGGGTGCTGATTCCAAGATCGGTAATTGGCTTCTTGTTTGCAAGAACTACCTGCGAGAACTTCTTCAGGGTCATCTGAGCCTGATCCGCGGATAGACCAGTCTCCTCGAAGGCAAAACGAAGCTTAGAAGCATCCTCAGCAGTTCCACCCGTGACGCGCTGGATCTGGAGAACCTGACCGCCGACCTCTTGGAAAGCGTTGATAGACTCTTTTGCGAAATTCTCAACCTGAGAAACAGCGCTCGTGAGGATATTGCCCGAGAACACGCCTGCGGCAATGTTCTTAATCTTAGAAAACGCTCCGCCGGTATTCTCAGCCTCTTTACCGATCTTCTTTAGCGTTGCCGATGCGGATTTGTCATAACCGTAGACATTTACACCAAGATCTGTACTGGGCATTATGTCTCCTAGTCTTCGCTGTTATTGGCTTTTGCCGCTGCTATTAAATCGTTGATAAGTGCCAGTTCTATGTCCCAGACATTAAACGGAGTAATTCCTGGGTAGAAATGACAGAGTAAAGCTATGTGCTTACGGATATGACCTTGGGTACCGCCGCGGATCAGACCGCGACTGATTACTCTTTTGGGTCGGTAACTCCTGCGGTGATTTCGTCAATGGAGTACGTATTCAGAACGTCATCTACCGAAACAATCTTGCCCGCACGGGTCATGCAGATCCAGGCAAGCGCGTAGAGCGCCTTCACCTTGGAATATGCTGGATTTGGATAGAGCTTTTCGCCCTCGGACAGGGTTGACAGAAGTGTCAAACCATCAAGGCCAAAAGCCTCTTCAATGGTAATAATCTCGCGACCTGTTGGGCCTTGAGTATTGTTCTCGCTCGGAAGATCGAACGATTCACCGCGGATAATGAGTGGCATAGTTTCCCCTGTTCTATTTGATAAGACCCGTTTCTGACATTGCGTCAAGAAACGATTTTGCTACTTCTTCCTGAATCTTTGGTCGATACGGCAACGCTGTGCGCAACATAAATGGGCGAGGTGACTGCTCTACCCAGCTGCCTTTATATGTTCCATTTGTGGCACCACGATCCGCAAAGACCGGGTGACGCCACGCCTTGCGGGACAATCCTTCCATATAGCGCGGAAGTTTCTTGTATTTACCGGTCTTGTTTGCGAAGGTGGTGCCAGAAATGTGGATACGAATACTGAAACCCCGTTTAGAATTCGTAGCGTTAACCTTTGTCTGAACTGCAGCAGCAATGCCAGAGCGGAACCCCAGCTCTTCTTCTCCGCGCTGCGCCTTAACTGCTGGTGATCCCGATTTTGACGGGATATTTAATGCTGCCTGCTTAACATCATTAGCAATGGGTTTGGCAATGGCGGTCAAACGCCGGCGCAGTTGTTTCTGTGCACTGACGTCAATCGTCTTCACGGCCTTGTAGAACTTCACAAGATCGGGAGAGTCGATATTGACCTCCATTGCCGCCATACTAGAGGGAGCTGTCGCTTGTCTGGTAGATGATGGTCAGAGGTTGGTCTGATCCGTTGTCGTACGCAGTGAAGGTCATCGCGACGTCAATAACGCCTGGACCTGGAACCTTTGGCGTGTCAGCATCAAACTTCACAGCAGAAACTGTGATGCTGAGGCTTTGCTTGTAGGTACTAGCAATTGTTGCGCCGGTGAAGGTGAGGTTCAACGCAGCTGAAGCATCGGTGAGATACTTGTTCAGCAATGTCAGATCCGTAAATTCAGCGGTAAGCTTACCGGTGATCTTGCGGAAACCGTTGACAATTTGCTCAGCCTTAGCACCAGAAGCACCGAGGTTGTAACGGTCATTCTTAATGACGTTATCTACGCTAAGAGTGAAGTCCTTAACGTTAGCAACTGACGTTCCGTCAACGGTGATTGCACCTTGTGCGAAGTGGAAGATAGATCCGTTGAGAGGATATGACGCGGTAGCCAAAGCGGTCGAGGTTGAGAAACCGGCGCCGTCAACGCTGAACTTACCGGTAGCAAGTCCGCCAGCGGTAACTTCGAGCTCCCATGAGGAGATCTTTGCACCGGTGATGGTCTTAGGTACTACAGTTCCTGTGTACTCTGGAACGCCAACCTGAACAGTTGCTGAGCGACCGTAGATGTCACCAAGGGTAAATGTGTAGCTATAAACACCGGTTGACACTGTTGTTGGTGAAGGAGCAGTTCCTGTAGCCAAAGCCAAAAGCTGACCAAGACCGTTGGTAGGAAGATCGAGCATAATTTCGCCGGTTGCATCGAATGTTGTAACAACACGACGCTGTGAGCGTGGAAGCAAGCCACCAGCACGAAGACCTAGACCTTCGACTGTTTTCTTGTTGTAGTTGATGCCTTCTGACGTGAACTCGTAGAAACGAGACACGGTGACGGCGGTGTTAAAAGTCGTCTCGAATGCGATTCCCAGTTGGGAACCAATTCCGGCGCCGATTGCCATGTTATCTCCTAGTTAGCTGGAGCAGCAGGTGCTGCTGGGGTTTCAGGGGTTGGGGTTGATGCTGGTGTTACTGCTGATGCTGCCGCTTGATCCGCTGGAGCCCAGTTCGATGTTTGCTCCAACAAGGAAGCTGCAACTGCTGCATCTGCAACATCGAAAGTTGTATTTGCCGGGACGGACAGACCCAAGGAGGGAATGTACAAGTCGCCCAGAGGTGAGATGTTCTTGATTTTTGCCATGATTTCTCCTTAGATTCGTGCTCGGTAAAGAATAGTGAAGTCGATTACTACCGCTGATCCGGCGTTGGTCTGCATCTGGCGAATTCTGTGGCTGTCAAGGCCCGAGTACAGAACAGCGCCGCTGAAACTAGGATCAGAACGGATGATGGTGTCCACTGCAGACAAGAGGGTCTGGGCATTTGCCCGATTTGTGCTCATGTTGGTATCACCGCTCTGGGCTACCAGCATGCAATTCAGGGTACCGTCTTCGAACATCTTGTAGTTACCGACGAGTTCCCAGTTGTTCTTCGACTCTGAGGCGATAACGTCGCCGGTCTCATTTCCATCATGTCCGACCGCAATATAGCTGCCAGGATATGAGTCAATGTTAATGTCAGGGCCGTCGTAAATCTGAATGCCCGCTAGAAGCGATGAGGACTTGAAAGCCGCCAGCACGTTGGTGATGAGGTTTTCAATTGCCGAAACTGTTGCCACTAGAGGATACCTGGCAGGCTAATAGGATCAAGAAGTTCCATGACACGGCGTGGCATAGAGAAGGTTGACGCTGAGTAGAAGTCATCGCCGTTCTGGTTGCGGCTAATAACGTTCATAGATCCGCGCTGGGTCTGCCAGAGGTGACGAACAAGTTCCAGGACGCCTTGCTTGGCTTGAGGATGAGGATTGACATAACCAGCGACATAGGACACGGTGATATTGCGTGCGCCGGGTGCCCAGATACCGAAGAAGTTGGGCTCGTTGAGCGAACCGGAGGTTACGCGATCCAAGCGCTGACCCGTGTAGTCCAGGGCGTAATCTGTTGATCCTAAAGTGATGCCGTTCTCGACTACGCTGAGAATCGTGATAGCACGTGGGTGAAGAAGGCGGAGAGTCTGCTGGTTGCCGTCGTAGACTTCATTAGTGAAGGTCTGGCGGCCAAGGATTGTTCCGGTGTAGTTCTGCGCCATTTCAGTCGCAGCATCCAAGAACCGATACAGCTCAAGGTCGTTTGTGGTAACGCTTTGAGAAATGTTGAGATGATCCTTGACTTCGTCCATTGACACAATAGACAGAGAATTAGAATCGCGGACGGTAAATTCATCAGCATAAGAGCTAGCATTGGTTCCGGTAGCAACCCAGAAAACAATGTGCCGTCCTGCTTGTGTAGGGACGTAGGTTGAGTCGTATAGACCAGTCGCGGAGTTGGTAACGCTGGGAGTTACCGTAGATCCGTCCGGAAGGGTAATAGTCAAAGTGACTGAGGTCGCGTTAGCGTTAGCTCCGTTGGCATCGGTGATTGTTACGCCGATGGGTACTTGGCTTCCAAGGAAATAGGTCGTCGCCATGTTATCTGCCCTTCATTTGTGGAGCGGAACTAACATGTTGCGCCATGTTGCCGCGGAAAGAGGTGTAGTTATAGCTGAACGCATGCTGATTATAGCTTACGCCAGCCTGATTGTAAGAATAGTGAGAAACATTGCTAGCAGTAGAAACACGCGACAGCATACTTGGCGCTTTGGCCTGATGCGGTTGCATCGTGCTAGTCGTCATTCAGTGCTCCTTCGTAATGCGTGAGATTTTCTATGAGGCGAGAATCACTGGGCGCAAGATTGGCGGCGAGTTTGCCGTGATGTAGCGCTTCAGCGTATTTCCCACTGTAAAAGTATGCAACCGCCAGGAGATCGTGGGGTAACCATGACCATGCGTCAGGTTCGCAGAGATACTCGAGGGGTTGTTCTGTGATGTCCAGGGCAGACTCGGCAAAAGCAATGGACATCGTCCACTTCTTGATCCGCTGGTAATGCTCAGCTAAATCCAGGCGTGCTTCCCGTGATCCTGGAGACTCAGCCACCGCCTTGAGTAACCATGACTCTCGATTCTGCGGCTCAAGCTTTGCCAAGTAACGCATAGAAGCAGCTCTCTCTGGTGCCCAGACGGCTCTAGGGAGCGCAAGATGTCGCTTGAATTGCTCTGCGGCCTCATCATTCATCTGGTGAAAGAAAAGCTCACGAGCATAATAGAAACAGTTGCGGTCGTCGTCCGGATCCTCGTCGATAGCTAGCTTGAGGAGCGGAAAGTACTGACCGCGAGATTTTGTGTTGTCTGGATGGTGGTGAATCTCGACATTTGTCCAAGAGATTATCTCAGTGATTCCCCGAGGAGTCAGGGTTTCATGAACCGGGTGTTTCCAGAAATAGCCCAGGCGAGAATGAATCTTATCACCGCCGTAGACCAGACCTTCAAATCCATCGTCCTTCCAGGACCAGACGTATTTATACCGGGGACGGGTGACTTCAGGATCAAGGTTGTCCAGGGTCTGTCTCCAGCCGGGAATAAGGACTTCGTCCATATCCAGAGCAATACAGAGATCGAAATCCTCTGGGACAACGTCCAGGGACTGATTTCGAGCCGTATCGAACCGCCAGGGTGAGACCTTGGTCTCGTAGACCTGAATGCCTAAGGATCTGGCGAGCTCAACCGTGTTATCGGTCGATCCAGTATCCATTATGACCAGCAGGTCAGCCTCTTTCGCCGACTCGTACCATGTCCTGACGAATTGCTCCTCGTTCAGGGCAATGGTGTAGACCGCAATCTTCAATGTTAGCCCCCTGATATTTATTAGCTAAAAAGTGCTGCGATTTGCTCGCCGGTAAGACCCAGTGACTGGAGCTTAGCCTGAGCGGCCAATTTAGCGTCAGCTTTGGCCTGATCCGCTGCGGCTCTAGCCTCGGCGTCAGCCTGAGCTTGAGCTGCCTGCTGATCTCTTTCGGCAATTTCTGCTGCTGTCAGCGGGATCTCTGTGACCTCACCTGTAGCGCAGTTGACTTCAATTCGTGTGTCAGCCATTTGTTACTTCTTTCCATGAGGTAGTTGGTTCATCCCAAGAATACATTTTGCCATCGGCAGGATAAGCGACAGGCGCTTGCCATTGGTACTTATCGTCTAGCTTCCATGATCCGAAAGGCTGAGGGGCGTAAAAGACATCGTGGGTTGGATTGTATGAATACCCAATTCCGGCATAGTTAGCCCGAATCGAGCCATCCATCGCAGTCTCTACCCACTTGCCGCCGAGAGAATCTACAAACGATTGTCCAGCGACTATTACCTGTGTGACGATGTTGTTGTCATTTATTTCTGCAAAGTATTGTGTCATTTATTCCTCCTAATATGCATATCGAACAATAACTAGACCAGAACCGCCGTTGCCTCCATTTTGAGTGTCTGACCCACCACCGCCACCAGAGCCTGTATTGGCAACACCGTTGGCACCTGCATTTCCCGGATACGCTCCGCCCGCACCGCCGCCTCCTGCGCCACCAGCACCAGCGCCGCTTCCTAAGTATTGAGCGCCGCCACCGCCGCCAGCGATATAACCGCTAACACCAAGTCCTGTTGCAGAAAGCCACGATGACCAAGTGTTTAAACCAGCACCGCCTGCACCGCCAACGCCAGCAGAACCATTCATTGCAGCGCCTGCTCCACCAGCACCGCCACCACCACCGCCACCGTAAGCCGTTGGGCCTTCTGCTCCTGCGCCACCAGCATTTCCGTAACCAGTCGCGCCGCCTGATGTTCCTTGTGTTGCTGCTGCCGTGCTTCCTGTTCGGCTTGCACCGCCAGATGAACCACCAGCAACTGCGTTTCGGCTACTTTCACCTCCGCCGCCACCGCCACCATTTGCCGTAATGCCAAAAAATGTTGAATTTGTTCCTACTGCACCTGGGCTGCCATAAGAACCACCAGCGCCAACTACTGCGTTATAACTTGTGGCAGTCATTAAAGCAGGTGTTAAATAAGCAACTCCTCCCGCACCGCCGCCGCCGCCTTTATTAGTTCCTCCGCCACCACCACCAGCAACGACTAGCACATCACACGATAGCGCCGTCTGTGGGGTGAATGATCCAGAGGACAAGAAGGCGTGGTACCAGTAAGTGCCGTCTGTCTGGATAATGTCTCCACCGATAGCCTTCGGAGCTTTAGTAGGAGTAGTGCCTACTGCGGCTAGGGCATAGAGAGAGAAGGTGGAGTATTGAACGAAGTTGCCCGATACTGGTGTAAAGCCAACGCTCATAATTGCCGAGTTGCTTGACCATAAACCAGCAACCATAAAGGCGATTGCGGTTGTGCCGTTATTCTCCGTTGTTGTGTCTGATGAGAAGCTCTTGTAATTACTTGATGTGTAATTAGGAATATAAACTTCTGTATTGGCAAAGGTTGATGTGGTTGAGTTGTCGCCGTTAGCAATTCCACCCAAAAGGCTTGTTATTGAATCGCTTGCTGGGCTACCTGAACCAACACCATAAAGCCGCTTGCCAGACTGGTTTGTTGTAACGCCATTAAACAAGATGTTAAATTCAAGCCAGTTTGTTCCATCATGCGCTGAGCCGCGGGTAGATGCAACAACCTTCAAATCGGTATAACCAGTCTGAGGTATGTTGTTGAAGGTGACGCTAGATGCGCCAGCCGATCCTACGGTGATTCTTTCTAACAAAACATAATTAGCCATTGTCGCCTCCTACTTCAAATATCTAACGATGATAATTCCTGAGCCGCCTAAACCACCAACGCCTGAATAACCGCCGCTAGATGGGGATGCTTGTCCACCGCCACCTCCGCCACCTGTATATGGTGTGCCAGCAACGCCGTTGTAATAAGTGCTTGGATAGCCACCAGCACCGCCACCACCTGCACCGCCAAGAGCTTGCGTGTTATTACCGCCCGCACCTCCACCGCCAGCGTAGTAATAGTTTCCAGATACAAGCTGACCTGTTGAAGTTGCGGCAGCCATAGCGTTTAGTAATGCGGATGTGTAACCAGCTCCGCCTTGTCCGATGTTTGTTGTTCCGGCAGTACCAGCAATACCAGCAGTTCCCGCACCGCCACCACCACCTGCGTAGTAGTAAGGCGCGCCACCGCTACCCACTCCACCAGCGTTTCCTAATTCACCGCCTGAAGCGTTTGATGTACCACCTGTTGCGGTTCCAGCGCCACCGCCACCACCGCCTGAACCACCTGTACCGCCAGCGCCATTTGTTCCACCACCGCCGCCACCGTGAGCAGTTGAAGTATTAAATACGCTATTGCCACCTGCCGAACCTGCGGCTCCCGGCCCACCAATCGTACAAGTGTAACCAGTACCGCTAGAGAGCGACTGAGATGAGAGAGTGAGCAATCCACCCGCCCCGCCTCCACCGCCGTTATAGCTTGCGGCGAGAGAAGTAGCTCCACCACCACCACCCGCAACAACCAAAATATCAGCCGTCAATGCGCGGGAAGGAGTGAATGTGCCTGATGATCCAAACGCGTGATAGTAATAAGTCGAGTCTTGGGTGATAATTCCACCAGTAGCGTAAGCGCCAATGTCAGCGTTAGCTATGCCGTAAAGGGTGAAAGTAGAGCCAGCCGAGAATGTACCAACGGTATTGGAAACAAGAATTGAAGTAATAGCATTTATATTTCGCCACAATCCAACGGTTGCATCAATTCCGCTTGCTGCGTTATTTCCGCGAGCTAACACCGTCTTGTAAGTTGTTGTGTTGGCGTAATTCTGAATATTCATAATCCAAGTGGAAGGATTGCCAGAAGAAGGCGCTGCATAATAAGTCAAATACATGCTATTATTATTCCCTGTATTATGCTTACTGGTTGCCAAAGAACCATTAGCCGTAAGAATTGTTTGAGAATATAAACCGCTCGTTGTGTCACCATTGAAGTTCAAAGTAAAGTCGGCAGCATTTATTGACTGGTTGTTTGTTGGGCTACATACAATCATCAAATCTGTATAGCCAGTAATACCTGTTAAATCTAAAGTAACAGATGAAGCACTAGAAGCTAAAGTTGTTGACCGTAGCGCCACCATAGTATTAGTTGTCATAATGCCCGCCTACCGTACGCCGTAAAGAGAGAAGTTGGTGTATTGAGAAAATGTGGAAGTTGTTGAACCAATAGTTATGGAGTTAATGGCTGATGTATTCATCCATAATCCAGATGTTAGGTCAATGTACCCAGAGCCGTTAGCGTCATAACCGCCTAATGTTCTAGCAGTTTTGTTTTTATTGGGGCTTGCATAATCAAGAATATCTACTATCGCCGAACCTGCTGTTGTATTATGCAACCAAGCTTGAATATCCCCACCGCTTGTTCCTGCACTAGAGCTTGCGCTACTGCCATCGCCGCGCAATTCGTGGAAAGAGTAGTTGTTGCCTGTATCGCCATTAAAGCGAAGCGTTACCCAACCCAGCGCGCCTGTAACTACGATAGCTCGAATTTGCAAATGCGTATAAGTCTGCGGAATAGCCGAGAAGGTAATAGACGATTGCCCGCCAGCTCCAACCGTCACACTTCCTAGCGCGTCAAATGCACCTGTAGGGCCAGAGTAGAGATGGCCTGAGATTTGAGAGGCGAGGATGCCATTGAGCAGGAATGGTGTTGGCATGATTAGGCAATATCACCAAGAACGGTAAATGTGTTGCTTCCGGTGCAGAGAACAGAAGCCGCCGAGTATTGTGCGCGAAGTTTAGGAGCTGCTGCTGTTGCACCTGTTGAGGTGATGGTTACGCCCGATCCTGCGGCGAAGGTGACCTGTCCTGTGTTGATCTGCTGAACATCAATAACCTGACCAGTTGTAAAAACTGATGGCGGAACGGTGAGAGTAATGCCGCCTGTGTTGGACAAAGTAACAAGCGCGCCGACATCGCCAATCGCCAAAGTGTAAGAAGTACCTGTCTGTGCGTTAAAGGTCAAAGCAGGTGCAGCGCCGAAAGCATAGGCAAGTGAAGTCCACGCAGTTGAGCCATCGCCAATCTTGAACTTCTTGGTGTCAGTCTCATAGCCAATTTCGCCAGCAGCTAGGGTTGGATTGTTAGATGTCCAGTTAGCGGCGGTATCACGGCGTTGTTGTAGGCGTGTTGTCATTTTATTCTCCTAGTTTAGAAACTGACCGTTGAAGCGCCAGCGTCGATTGTATAAGTCCATGACGCTGTTGTGCTTCCCGAAGAAGTTGCGTCATAAATGATGTCTATATTAGGAACCGAGGCTCCGCCGTCAACATATTGAACAAGGAACGTTGCGCCTGAAGCGCCAGTCGGTCCAGTTGGTCCAGGAACTGTTGATGCGGCTCCGGTTGGTCCCGTAGCTCCAGTTGGTCCGGTAGGTCCGACAGATCCTGTTGCACCAGTCGGTCCAGTTGGTCCGGTCGATCCGGTAGGACCGGTGACGTTTGAGGCTGCGCCGGTAGCTCCAGTTGGACCGGTTGGTCCTACTGATCCAGTGGCACCGGTAGGTCCGGTTGGTCCTTGTGATCCTGCCGCACCGGTGGGTCCGGTAGCTCCGATGGCACCTGTCGCACCAGTCGGACCGGTTGCACCTTGTGATCCTGTTGCGCCAGTTGGTCCGGTCGGTCCGGTTGTGCCTTGAATACCCTGGATACCTTGAACGCCCTGTGGACCGGTTGGTCCTACTGATCCGGTAGCACCAGTTGGACCGGTTGCTCCAGTTGGACCTGTGGCTCCGGTTGGACCTGTCACGGTAGAAGCTGCACCAGTTGCGCCGGTGGGACCCGTCGGTCCGGTTGGACCTTGAGCTCCAGTTGGACCAGTTACGGTCGAAGCTGCACCAGTTGCGCCAGTCGGACCGGTTGCGCCGGTAGGACCAGTTGCACCAGCTCCGCCGGTTTGTGCAAAAGTAATTGCGTCGGTTCCGATAATTATATATCCGTTGGTGTATGTTCCAACGTTGTTCTGGATCCAGTTTGTGGCCGCATTAGCAGTTCCTGCAACAATATACAAATAATCGCCATATTCAACTTCGCCCAGGACAGAGTTGTTGTAATCTGTCGAGCGGGTCAAAACATAAGGAGTTCCAGGTCCGCCTTGTTGCGTAACGGTATAGATACCGTTCTGGGTTGCGGTTGTCTGATTCTTGACAAGAATTCGATCGCCAGTGGTGATGTTTACGCCGTCAATGGAACCGCGTCCATTGCTCGTTGCTGTCAACGTTGCGCCAACACCTGTTCCTCCGCCTGCATCAGCTGATCCTGCGGCATAGTTTGCAGAAAGGTTTGCTGTAGTGGCAAGCTTAGCAGAAGCATGCGCGTTAGAGCTAGAAACTGGACCAGTCGGTCCTGTCGCACCAGTTGGACCGGTTGCACCAGTCGCTCCAGCGGTTCCCGTTGCTCCTGTTGGACCTGTAGGACCAGTTGCACCAGTAGCTCCTGCAGATCCTGTTGCACCGGTTGGGCCCGTTGCACCCGCAGATCCTGTCGCGCCGGTAGGTCCGGTTGCACCTGCGGGACCTTGAATACCCTGGACGCCTTGCGGTCCGGTCGCGCCGTTGGTTCCCGCTGATCCTGTTGGACCAGTTGCACCGGTTGGACCTGTAACACCTTGAGGACCGGTAGGACCAGTGACGGTAGAAGCTGCACCAGTTGGTCCGGTAACGCCTTGCGGTCCGGTTGGACCAGTTGGACCGGTTACCCCTTGGGTTCCTTGCGGACCCGTCGGACCAGTCGGCCCGGTTGTGAGGGAGATCGTAGATATAGTGCTGTCAACCGCGTCAAGACGCGCTCTAACTGATGCCTTGGAACCCTTGGGGTTAGTGCCAAGCTCTGTTTCAATCGCGTGAATCGAGTCATTGGCGTTTGCGTGCTCCGTTGCATGAGGGACAGTAGCCGAATCAAGCGTGTCAGTTGCCTGTGGATTGACAAAAGTGTCAATTCCGTTCGGATACTGAGTGCTCATGCATGCTCCTTAGTGGTGAGAGGCATCAGCACAATATGCCAGGGGGTAACACATTGTGCTGATGCTTTAGTTTTCTTGTTTGAGCGCGATCTCGCGGAACGGTTCATGATGCCGTTCGTCAAGCCAGAAATCCTTCTTATGAGCAAGGATTGCGCCCGTGTTGCAGTAAATAGGAATTCCAAGGGACTGAAGTCTCTTGGAGAAGAGTAAATCCTCGCCAAACCAGCGTCCGGCTATAGGTCCGTCAATAAACCATGCCCAGTCTGATCCTTGGTTCTCATTGGATTTCTTCTGGACCTCAACGATGACGCTTCTGTGGATCAGGAGACATCCCGTGCCAATAGCGTCGACCTTAATGACCTCATCCTTGGGATAGTCATCCATAGCGACCAAACCACGGTCTGGCAAATTGTTGTAAATGGTAGGAACCGGACGAAGCATCTCGTTATCATCAAAGAATGCCGCAAAAACCAGAGCTCCGAGAACTGGACGCTCCTTGGTATGCGCTGATTCAATGAGTTTATCGAAGTTGTCCAGCGTCAAACGCTCGTCCGCATCCATCATCAGGAGCCAGTCGGCGTCGGTTTGTTCTAAAAAGTTCTTAATAAGTAAATTTCTTGAGCGCGTAATAAGCCCAGAATTGGACACCTGAATATAGGAATCAAACTTTTCTGGTCTAAATCGCGCAATATGGATCAAGTCGATGGCTAGTTGTGCGTTAATCTTGCCGTCGTTGATGGTTCCGATGCAAACTTTGTCGGTCTTTTTCATTCCCAGGCGCTCCGAGTCTCTCGTACGTACTCGATGGCGGCCGTTTCGATCTCAAATGCGCCGGATTGCTGTTCCAGGATCAAGGCTTCAAGCGCCTCAATTCCCTTTTCTTTCACCAGATCCCGAGCGGTTATCAAACCCTCGAGGAAAATGGAACTTGCCATAAAAACCCCCTAGTAAGTGTGCCGGAGCACTGACTCTACCCGAAGGCAGAGTCAGCACTTCGACTAGAAATTAGTAGCCTGAAGGAGCTACTGCACCGGTACCGGCGACTGTTGTGACAGCCTTAGCATAACGGTGAGCAAGAGCAGCGTATCCGTAGACCTGGAAACGAACGGTGAGGTTCGCTGACAAGACGTCAGGAAGTACGCGTGTCTTAACGCCAGACTCGAACAAGTAAGAATCAGAGAACTTACCGATAAGAACTGGAGCTTGGTTGGTTGATGAGCCGTAGTTCAAAGGCAGTGTTGCATCAACGTAAACAGGTACGCCATGGATAGCACCAACAAGACCCTTTGAAGCTCCTGGAGCGTCAACAACGCCAGAAGCGTTGAATGGACCAGCAGCCTTAGGAACGATCAACGGACGTGAAGCAGAGTCGGTCTGTGAAGACAACCAGTACCATGTCGAAGGTGACATGACGATTGCTTCTACATCGCGGTAACGGTTACGAACGACTTGGCTGATACCCGCAGCAAATGCCTTGAGTCCACCAACAGCAGAAGGTGTTGTTTCAGTCCAGGTGGTTGGGATACCGTTTGTTGTATCTGCACCGAGGTTGATGAAACCACGAAGGGTTCCTGAAGTTCCGTCGCCGTTACCAGCGACAGCTGTGTTGAGTTGCAATGCGTAGTCAGCCATCAAGTCGCCGAAGACCATGCGGTCAAGGCCACCTGAGAGAGGTGACATTTCAACCAACTGGATCGAGACATTCTCGTAACCAGAGATTGTACGAACTGGCGCTGTTACTGTTGAAGTAACGAGATCGCGAGTTGTTGTCGCAGCGTTGTCTGGGTTCTGGAACGCAGTCTTAGAACCGAGGGTGATCGCTGGGATGTTGATGGAATCTGTTCCCATTGGAAGAGCCATCTTTGTTGCAAGATCTGCAGTCACACGAGCAGCACGAGCGAACTCTGCGTATTCGTTGATCAACCAGATTGGAGGAACGAAATCTCCACCGGTACCGTTTGTGAGGCCGATGTCACGAGTTTCGATTGCAACTTCCTGTTGGTGACGGTGCAAGCGATCCCATGAAGATGAGTCGTTACGAAGTTGTGCGCCGATCATGTCACGAACGAAAGAGTTCTCGCTGTGCTTGTCGTAGGTCATTGCTTCGCGAGTTACTGTCGCTCCGCCGAAGACCTTAACGCCAGCTTCCTTGCGTGATTCTGCGATTGCAGCAGTGCGAGCTTCTACAGCTTCCTGCTTTGCAATGCGCTCATCAAGTGAAGCAATTTCATCTTGCTTTGCTTCAGCTGATGCAAGAGCGTCTGCATCGACTGCATCTGCTGCGATGGTTGTTTCAACCTCGGCAACAAGTGCGTCGCGCTGCTCCTTGAGCTTTGCTGATAGAGACATAATGTCCCTTTCTCTTGGATGTGGGAAACGTCGGGGCTTGTGCGCCGAGGTTTTAACCCTTACGCTTGCGGCGTAAGGAATACTGGTTGAACTTGAGGGCAAGCTTACGCTTGGCAAGCTCAAGATCCTCGGCCTCGGCAGAGCGAGCTCCGATTGAGGTTGAGTCGTACGCTGGCCAGGTTACGGCAGAAACTTCGTAGAGATCGAGATCGGTAAGTGTACGCAAACCGTCTTCGCGGGTCTCTCCGTCCTTGGCTACGCTGAAAGCAAATGACATCTTGTTGACGTCTCCACGCTCGATGGCTGATGCAAGCTCAGCTGCGCGAGGGTTCTTCATATCCAGATCCGCTTCCATAAGGAGACCATGGGAATCCTCAGACAAGCGCATGGTTCCGGACTGAGTTGATGCAAGTGGAAGCTGATCCGTGTCATGGTTAACAAGAAGGAAGACCGGGTTGTCAGTTGCAAGCGAGCGAGAGAACGCACCTGGTGCGATCATTTCGCGGAAGTTCAGTCCGGTTGCTTCTGAGTTAAATGTTGCGGCATATCCTGCGATGGCAAAGTTTCCATCAAGTGTACCGACAGCACGAATCTCTGCATCCATTGTGATGCGTTCTGCTGTGCGGATCATGGTCTTACGTTCTTCAACCATTGCGATATCGGCCTTTCGAGGGGAGGGAAGTGGCTTGATAATTGTCAAATAATTAGAACGGTGGACGTTTACCTGATCCGTAGCGACCCAGCCGTTTCCTGACTCGTGATAGACACGGACATGGAAAACAGGGTTGTCGTCGGTAGCTTCCATGGTGTAACCGTCCGATGATGCGGCGGTACCACGAGCTGTTACCTTCTCAACGCGACCACGTGAGCGACCGCTCTCGGTTGACCAGGAGACGTACGTTCCCTCACCGATACGAGCAGAAGAGGTGCGATCTTCATCGTCCGCTGTCCACTCATCTTCGTCGTCATCTTGGTCGTCAAGCATTTTTGTTGCAGCGTCTGCGTCTTCCGTAGGAGCATAATTTTCAGGCTTTGCCGCTGCGTTCTCTTCCTCAGACTCATCCTCGTCGTCGGGATCTGAAAGACCCAGAGCGTCAATAACAGGATCAAGGGCGAGGTCTGCTGCGCAAATCAGGTAGTACGCCTGAGCTGCGACAGGATCATCGTTCATAATCTGGGCAAGGAGTGCCTGCGCTGCGTCTAACGAAGCATCAGCTGCAGAAACACTCTTTGAGATTAAAGTAGCAGCATCAGCTGAACGCTGAGCGCTTCTTTCATCGGAATTTTTTATGTTAAATGTAATTCCGGCCAAATCCTTGTCCGTATAAATAAATTTTTGTTTTGACATTATTTACTCCCAACACGAAATTGAAGAACATCCCCAGAACGCCCGGTCATGGTGAACGACGTGCCGCGCGCAAGAATCATTTCTTGCTCATTGTTTGTTAAATAGCTTGGATTAAAAGTAGCTACGTTTAGAGCTTTAGTTCCTTCTGGAATTGTTATTTCCATTTTTGTTCCGCCTTGGGCAAACATGTCCGCATAGGTAGAACTTTGACTGCTAGAAACAAAACCTTTATCTGTAAAGGAATCTCCGGGTTGCATTTGTTGCAGTTGATTAGAAAAATCTCCTGGACCAACGCCACGGAACGTTGTTGTGTCTTGAGTTAAAGCTGGCGCTGAACTAATTAAAGAATCAAGCGCAGAAACATCCTGCTGTACCCACGCTGGTGAATCTGTTGCGTCAGTTCTCAAAGAATTGTTGATCTGAGCAGCGTTCATTGCTGATTGCGTATAGTTATTAAATGCATCGTTTTGCTGAGAATTATGATTATTTGCCATTGTAAATGAAGTTGTATCAACCGGAATAGCAGAATCTCCAGTGCTACTAAAGCGACCGTGATCATCTCTTGGTTGATCGTCCGATCTTTCCTCATCATTTAATAACAAATTTTTTTGTTTAATTGAGTCAATAATTTTGTTGGACCATTCAAGTCCGTGAGATCCGGACCAAGTTTGACGAATTTCAATTATATCTTCTAAAACAAGTGGCTGAGAAATTCTTAATGAAAAGTTTTCATTCATTACAACTTCATCTCGCACGAGCTTTGGCGCGCGGAATGTCTCGGCCATTACTCAATCACGCCCATAATAGGAGGTTGAATATCACCGTCAGTTCCTAATGTCGGAATCTGACCGCCAGCGGTAACTGTTCCTGCCAGAGCCTGGTTGAAGACGTCTCCACCTTCGTAGGTTTCGTAACCTTCCATGACGCGAACTTCATTTGGAGTGCGAGCACCCATCGCAACGTGGATCTGGTTAACCTTTGCGCGAGACAGAGCGTCTGAACGCAAGAGGTGAGAAGTATCGAAGACAACGTCGGTTCCTTCTGGGAACAAGTTGGACAAGCCAACCTCAAGGCGACGAAGCCACGGCATAATCGTGTGAGTCAAGAAGTTGATAGACGCTTGTTCGACGTTCTGATAGGTCTGATTGTCACCAGACGCGAGGATCAAGTGAGAAGGAATACGGAAGACGCGAGCAATGTCTCGTACAAGTTGCTCACGGGTTTCGATCATTTCCATGTCCGCCGCGGACGTGGTGATTGGCTTCCACTTTAGACCGTCAGAAAGAACGGCAGGCAAACGGTGCCTCTTGTGGGTATTGAGAAATGTATCACGAACTTGTGCCGCTTGTTCGCGAGTAAGCTTCTGATCCGTCTCAACTACTGAGGACGGCGTTGCGCCTTCTCCATAGAACTGACCGATATGACGGTCCATGGCCATCGCAATACCAATGAGGTTACGGTTCTGGATCATAGGCGAAACGCCGACCAAAGATTGGGGAGGCGTGATCCAGCGGAGATGGAGAAGTTCTTCGCTAGCAATATCGTTTCCGAGATGCAGGTACTTGCGGCCAATTTGGTCGCCGGTAGGAAGAACTTGCATTTGATAAGGGTGAAGTGGAACAAGGCCGATGATGTTTCCGCGCTTGTCCTGATCCTTGTGGACGTAGGCGTTTCCGTGGAGAGCCAGGGAGAACATAATCTGGTGAATAAGCTCAAACATGTTTGATTCAGGATCAGGGTACATGAGCACGTCAGGAAGACCCACTGAAACGCGCTTGCCCTTAACGACCTTGAAGGCTCGAAGCGGTAGCGAAGCTACGGTATCGGACAGGAGTGACACGCAACCCAGAACCGCAGAAATTCCTAGAGCAGACCACTCGTCGATACGCTCGCCTGCAGCAGACGTGATGTTCGTCTGACCATAAAGCTGAGACAGCGGAGCGACGTAGTTGTTGAACTGAGGATAGCGTCCAACAATGCCACGCGTGAAGATACTCATTCAGAACCTGCCGATCCAAGGGATGCTAGAAACGAAAGTGCGAAGATTGCTATTCCCCCGGCGATTAAGCCCGCGCCAAGACCGGCAATGACGCCGATGCCGCTGACGATAAGTCCTGCTCCAATAACTTCAACGATCGAAGTCATCAAATCCAAGGTTACTCGGAATCGCATAAGGGTCCCCCGTTTTTGTCGGTATGTTGTCGAGATTAAATGCTGCTGGTAAGAAATCACCCTGTGAGTGCCACCAGACGGCGCGCTCCAGAGCCATGACGGCTGAAACCGCCAAGTCGATGCGACGCGTAGATCCGCGCTTTTCTTTTGCTAGGCGTGAACCTCGTTGATCCACACGAAGCGTTGCGTTGCCTACGTGCCGAGCGAGTTGAGGATCACCGTTGTGCGCCAGCTGCTTATTGACCACAGCTTCGTAGAAGCGGGTCGTTGCTGGTGTCATGCGTGATGCTGTCTGCGGAAATGTCACAACCGGCAGACCCTCTTCTTCGAGGACCTGGAAGGTTCGTGCCCAGCGATAAGGATCGCAGGCGATTTCCACAACTTCATATTTGCGGCAAGCTTCTCGGATCGCCTCTTCGACGTCCATGATGGGTACTTGCCAGTCTGCTCCAGCCTCGTCCGGTTTTTCCCAGACGTTCAGCGGAACAACATAAGGAACTTCTTCGCAGGTAACCGCGACAATTACAGTGCAGTCTCCGTTGAACGATCCATCGAAGCCAAGAACGATTTTGCTGCCCTCTTCGAGAGGATGTGGATCAGCACAAGCATCCCAAGCGCCATGAGGAAGCCACGTATCGGAAGTCGACGTCCAGACATTTAACCTCTTTGTCTTAAATTCAGCTTCAGGTGTCTGGAGTACCGCCGAGGCAAAGTCATCTTCCGCAACGATGTCGTTGAATCCGGGGTTAGCCGTCTCCCAAGCGAGAGGATCACGGAAGTCAATATCCGGATTTGCTTCCCACCAGGCAAAGAAAAAGCTGGGATCTACAACTTCACCGCTGGCAACGCGCTTGCCGTACTCATAGAGCTGATAGCAGAGTGAGTCTCGTCCACTGGAATCAACCTTGACCCCAGCAGTTGTAATAGCAACAAGCAACGGTTCCTTGCGCGCACCCATTGCGAGAGACATAACGTCAAACAACTCGCGGTTAGGCTGAGCGTGCAATTCGTCGAAGGCCACGAAGGTCGGCGATAAACCTTCCTTCGTGAACGCTTCAGCAGAAAGAGCCCGATAAACCGAACCGGTCTTTGGGTTGTAAATAGCGTCTCGATACACGTCGAGAATCTCAGACAATTCGGGCTGCATTTCCACCATGCGCTTGGCAGTGCCGAACACAATTTTTGCTTGTTCCTTTTCTGCAGCGCACGAGTAGGTTTCCCCGCCTGTGGGACCGAGGACTAGGTGCTCCAGTGCCAGCGCCGACAACCAAGCGGACTTGCCATTCTTACGGGGCAAGCCGATGAGTGCGCGCTTATGCTTGAGCGTTCCATCAGGTCGTTCTGCAAAAAGATTTTTTGTTAGCTCTGCTTGCCATCCTCGGAAAACCAAGGGTTCGCCAGCAGCACCAGCAACCGAGTCCTTAGTGATCGAACACAAGGTCTCGGAAAAGTCAATGACGTTCTGTCCCCTACTGTTGGGGTAATCCTTCGTCGACAACGGAGACAAGTATCTCGGTGGCCAACCCTGGATCTGCGGTGGCTTGTTGACGTTCGTTCCTCTTTTGGAGGAGCTGGTCGATTGCACTGACACGTTTTACCTCGGCTACCCCTAGTCGCGAGCGTGACACCGGATCGAACCCAAGAGAAGCTAGAGCGTCGGTGAAAGCTTTGTTTATTTGTACGTAGGCTCGACCGTCGGCCGAGTCCAGTGTTGCCATGTACTTTGTCCGAGCCGCCGTCACGGCATCGGCGAGCTTGGCCGTGTTCTCAATCGCACTCATGTCTGACTGCGGTGATAACCAAGTTATTGCGCTGTCCCAGATCCTGTTCCAGAAGATCTTGCCATCGTCGCCCAACATTGCGGGCGGTTCTGGGATCTTGTCAGCTCCGGGCAAAATCGTTACTTCCGAAAGTTCTCTCAATCGTCGGCCTCCACTATCAAGCCCTGGCGATCTTCCTGTCACGCGTTTAATCTCTGCCGGTTTTGGCGGACGTCCCATCTCAAATCCCCCTTGATCCAAGTCCGTTTCGTAATTTTGAGCGTGTGCGTAAAAGAC
>Ga0208498_1000091_pt1 | contig 38144 bp, 39 predicted proteins | sample CryBogCBE12Aug09_FD_185502 | JGI IMG/M metagenome (GOLD analysis project Ga0208498, IMG submission 185502) | Freshwater microbial communities from Crystal Bog, Wisconsin, USA - CBE12Aug09 (SPAdes) (version 2) | ecosystem: Environmental > Aquatic > Freshwater > Lake | place: Crystal Bog... | reverse complement strand
GCGGCCTCTTCTTCCGTTTGTATAGGAATATTAGGAATAGGACTGACAGAAACTTCTGATGACAATACATTACTCATAGGAAGACGTTCAAATCTAGCAATTCTAGCATTTCTAATAATTTCTATATCAGGACGTGTACTAACAATTGGAGTTGATTGATTAGTAAGTACTGATAAAGAAGTTGTAACAACAGAAGAAGCTGAACCTGAAGTAATAGAAGTTATGGTTTTATTCATTTTTATTACATCGGAACAGACAAAGCAGCTGTTAGTGCATCTTCAAGTGAGGAAACTGTTGCTATTAACTGAGGTGTCGAATTGCTAGTAGTTGCAGCAGCATTAAGTTGTTGATTGATTAATATTTGATGAATTGGGTGTAAATGACTTATAATAGATTCAGGTGATTTTAAGACAGTTTCACTAAGTGACTTTAAAACTTCTTCTTGACCACGACCGTTTATATCTGAAACAGTTTGAAGTTGTTTTATTAAATGAGATGTATCATTTCCAAATATAATTTGAAAAATAAGAAGAGAAGTAACTAAAACAAAACCAATTAATAAATAATTTTGCATATTATTATGTAAGTCTAAAGCTAACGCAATTTGATTATTATGAAGCTGAAGAATTTCAACTTTTTGTGTCAATATTGCGTTTTTTGTTTGTAAATCTATAACAAAATTATATACATAAAAAAAAACACTAAGCATACCAAAAATAAAAAACGATAAAAGGTTTAGGAATAATAAATTATTAAAGAACGTCATAGTTTTAATTAAGATTAGTTTAAGTTTATATTATCTGTAATAACAGTTAATATTTTTATAATAAAAATTTATATACCAAAAGCAATTTATTTAATAAAATGTAAATATAAAAATTACGGGATTTGAACCCGCAACACGACAAGCTGTCGCTATAACCAACTAAGCTATTTTTTAGTTGGCAATATTAATTTATTAAAAAGGATTAAAATTATTTCGAAATTCTTGTGAACGCTTTAATAAATTATTTGAATTTTTTGACATTATTGTTGTTAAAAAATAATCTTCAAAATTAGATTTAAAAGGTGTATTGTAGAAAAATGTAGAGACGGCATAATTAGTAAAAATAATATTAAAAAAAATACAAAAATTTTCATTTTCATTTTCTCTAAGAAAAGATAAAAATTTAAATTTTTTATTAATAAAAAATTTTTGTAATAATAAAATATTTAAAGCATTATCAAAATCTTTTTTAGTATTTAAAATTGTTTGAGTTTTTTGTAAATTAAAATCACTATTTAAATATTCTTGTTCTTGTTCAAAAAAAGTTGGAGTTGAAATAATATATTTATTCTTAAGTGCAATATCTGAACCATGACTATTAAACCAAAAATTTGTTTTTTTAATTGAATTTAATTTTCGAGTAAAATAGGTATCTTTTAAATCAATCCAAAAATTTATATTATTTTGTTTTTTTAACAATTTTGAAGACAAATTTTTTACTCCTAAAAAATTAATTCCCTCTGAATTTGAATACAAATTAATGTTTAAAATTTGAATAAATGGATAAAATTTTTTTAAAAAAAAAATTAAAATATCAATATTTTTAAATTTTTTTTTTATACAATTGCCTAAAATAATAAGTAAATATTTAGATTTTTTAAAATAATTTGAAAATATAGATTTACCAGAAAGAAACATATTTAATTTAACTATATTTAAATTTATTAAACTTGTTTTATAACCATTTTTAATATTTAATCCAAATGAAAAAATTGATGTTTTTTGATTATTTATTTTAATTCGAAGTTTTGTATTTAAAATAACATTCTCTATTTTTAAATTTAAACTAAAAATAAAACAAAATTTAATTGGAAGTTTAAAAACAAAAAAACTTTTATTAAACAAAAAAGAATTCAAATAATAATTATTTTTTTTACCTATTAATGGCAAAACTCTAAAGTTTTTATGACAATTTAAAAATGAAAAAATATTTAATAAATTTTCCATTTTTGAATTGTCATCAACTATTAATAAAAGAGAATTTTTATCTTTTATTTTTTGTTTAATTAACTCTAATGATATTGGAACAAATTTATTTAATTCTTTTTTATAATTTTGTTTAACTCTATTTTTTAAAAAACCATCAAACCCAAATCTTATTTTATCTGATATTAAAGTTTCATTAAGTAAATAATTTGGTTTTGGCTGAACTCTTACAATTTCTGTTTCTTTAAAATTTACTAAAATATTACTACCGAAACCATCTGTACAATCAATTGTTTCTTGTGTTCTTAATTCCCAAGGGCGAGCTTTAAAAGCATATGTTTTAAATGTTAAAGCACCAACAGGACACAAATCTACAATATTTCCAGAAATTTCTGAATTAAATAATGATTGAGCATAAGAACCAATTTCTGTATTACCCCCTCTATTTAAAGTACCAAAAACTGGAGAATCTGTTAATTCATCAGAAAAACGAACACATCTTGTACAATGAATACAACGGTTCATTATAGTTTTTATAAAAAAACCAAAAAATTTATTTTCAACCGATCTTTTTTTATTAAAAAAACGACTAGAATCCCCCCCTACTAATTTTGTTTGGTCTTGTAAATCGCAATCACCGCCTTGATCACATATAGGACAATCAAGAGGATGATTAATTAATAATAATTCTAAAATATTTTCTCTAGCTTTTTTTACTAAGGGAGATTCAGTATAAATACTCATATTATTTAATATAGGCATAGTACAAGCTACAACCGGTTTTGGTGATTTTTCAAGCTCTACTAAACACATTCTGCAATTTCCTGCAACTGAAAGTATTTCATGATAACAAAAACGAGGCAAATTTATTCCCATAAATTGACATGCCTCCATTATAGAGCGATTTGGATCAATAAAAAAATGAAAAGAATTAATTTTAATTAAAACCATAATTATTAATTAAATATTTTTAAATTTACACATTTTAACGTTTAACTATACAATTCAATTCTACCTTTTAAACAAATCAAAAAGATTTTATTTATTATTTAATTTTAATTGAATTAAATAATTTTCTATTATACCAATAATTGGAATTAAAACAATAAAAAATAAAAAATAAAAAATAGTACAACCTATTCCAATTTCAATAAAAGGAGATTCTACTGGTTTTTGTCCAATCCAACCAAGTAATAAGAAATCTGATACTAAAAACCAATAAAAAAATCGAAATATTGGTCTAAATTTACTACTTCTAATTGTAGATGTATTTAATATTGGTAAAACTAATAATATTAAAACAGCACCAATCATAGCAACTACACCCCCAAGTTTATCCGGTATAGATCTTAAAATTGCGTAAAAAGGTAAAAAATACCATTCAGGAACAATATGCGGAGGTGTTACTAAAGGGTTAGCAGGTATATAATTATCAGGATGACCTAATGCATTTGGGAAATAAAAAACAAAACTAAAATAAATTAACATTATAAAATTAAAAAAAAATAAATCTTTAACGTAAAAATAAGGATAAAAAGGTATAGTATCGATATTTGTATTAACTCCAATAGGATTATTTGAACCTTCTTGATGTAACAAACTTAAATGTACTAAAACTAAACCTGCTATTAAAAACGGTAATAAATAATGTAAACTAAAAAATCTATTTAAAGTAGCATTATCAACTGAAAAACCGCCCCAAAGCCACTCCACAATAGCTTTTCCAACTAACGGTATAGCTGAAAACAAGTTAGTAATAACAGTTGCACCCCAAAAACTCATTTGCCCCCAAGGCAATACATAGCCCATAAATGCTGTCGCCATCATTAACAGAAAAATAATAACACCACTACCCCAAAGCAATCCTCTTGGGTAAATATAAGAACCATAATATAGACCACGAAAAATATGACAATAAACCACAATAAAAAAAAAAGAAGCTCCATTAGCGTGCATATAACGTATTAACCAACCATTATTTACATGACGCATTATATGTTCAACACTATTAAACGCATATTCAGTATGTGGTGTATAATGCATAGCTAAAAAAACACCTGTTAAAATTTGAATTACTAAAAAAATACCAGCAGCTGAACCAAAACTCCAAAAATAATTTAAATTTATTGGAGTAGGATAATTAATTATGTGACTATCAACAAAAGCTAATAAAGGTTGTTTGTTCCATCGTTTATTATTCATAGAATTAATTTAAATTTTCAACTTTATATATAATCCAAGATAAAAAATTCTCAGCAGAAATACTTTTAACAGCAATAGGCATAAAACCATGATTTACACCACAAATTTCGCTGCATTGCCCAAAAAATAAACCTTCACGTTTTATAAATAATGAGGCTTGACTTAACCTCCCAGGACAAGCATCAACTTTTATACCAAAAGAAGGAACTGCCCAACTATGAAGTACATCCGCTGCTGTAACAAGTAGTCGTATATGAGCCCCTATAGGCAACATAACTCGATTGTCAACTTCTAAAAGACGAAAACTTCCTTTAACTAAATCATTAGTAGAAATCATATAAGAATCAAATGTAATACTTTCTCCACTAGATAATTTTAAAAAATCAGAATATTCGTAAGTCCAATACCATTGATGACCAATTATTTTTAATGTAATATCTGGATCAATTAATTCATCTAAAGAATATAAAAGAGCAAAAGAAGGTGTTGCTAAAAATAAAAGAATAATAGCTGGAAAAATAGTCCACACTATTTCTAATAAATTAAAATCCGTAAATGTATTATTATTATTAGAAAATTTTATATTGTTAAAAACTTCTATAATAAAATATAAAATATAAAAAACTAAAATACAAACTAAAATGTTAAAAAACATTAAATAGTTATGAAAATAAAAAATACCTTCAGCTATAGGTGTTGCTGGGTCTTGAATGCTTAATTGCCAATCGACAGGCGCGTCGCAATAACCAACATTAAAAATAATAATATTAAACCAATTAAAAAGTAAATTCATAAACTTTTTACGATAAAATAGAAGGAATCGAACCTTCAATGTTCGTATCAAAAACGAATGCCTTACCGTTTGGCTATATTCTATTGGAATTAATTGGACTTGAACCAACAACTTTATATATGCAAAACATACACTCTACCTTTTGAGTTATAATCCCATTAAAAATTTTATTTAAAAAAAGAAAGAAAATTGTCTGTTCTAACTTGCTGTCTAAATTCTATTTTTTTAGATTTTTTATTAGTAAAAGTCAAAGTTAAAACTATTGAACCAATCATAGCAACCAAAAGAATAATTCCTGCTATTAAAAAACAGAAAGAATAATAATTATATAATAATTGACCAATAAAAAATTCAGAAGAAAAATTATCAAAAAAAAAAAAATTAAATTGATAAAATAAAAAATTTGAAAAATAATTTGAAATATGAAAATAAATTTCTAAAAAAACTATTAAACTTAAAATATAAATTAAAGAAAAATAAGAATTTTTATTTTCACCAAGTTTAATATTTAACATCATAATAATAAAAATAAAAAGTACTGCAATCGCACCAACATATATAATTATAAAAATTAAACCTAAAAAGTCTGCCCCAAAATAAAAACATATGCTAGAAGAACATAAAAAACTAAGAATTAAAAACAAAACCGAATTAACAGGATTTTCTGAAATAAAAACGAATAAACTAGACATTATTAATAAAAAATTTAAAAAAACTAACATAAAATAAATATCGGAATGATATGATTTGAACATATGACCTTCTATTCCCAAAACAGATACGCTTCCACTACGCCACACTCCGAAAAATTATTCTTTATTAATTTGATGTAAAAACAAAATTAAATCAAAAAAATTTAAAGTATTCCAATTTTTTAATAAAACAATTGTTTTTGTATAGAAATCAACCTGCATAAAACTACAACGCAGTTCTTTAGAAATTCGATTATTAAAAACATTTAAATTAAAATTTGTATTAATATAAACAATATCACCCTTTTTTAAAACATATTTATTATTTAAACATATTTGACCATTAATTAATAAACCACCACTTAATATAACATTTCTGGCTGCATACAAACTAGTAAATAATTTTATATTAAAAAGAAATTTATCTAAAAAAAATTCATGATAAATTAAATCATATAATATATTTTTAGAAAATATTATTTTTTCATCAAATCGACATTGAATTTCATTTTTAAAAAGTAAATTTTCTTTATATGTAAGTTTTACTCTACTCCAAGTTTTAAATTTTGAAATTTTATATTTTTGATTTATTAAATTAGCTTTAAATGGAATTTTTTTAATAAAACTTTGAATTAATTTCCATTTGGATTTTTTAAAACATAAAATTTTTTTGTAAAAAAAATTTAACTTTAATTTTGAAAATAGTTTATATTTATTAAATTTTCTCATAATTTAATTTTTATTTATTTTATAAAATGTTTTAATTAATAATAATAAAATAACTAAATTAATATTATTCTCAATTTCAATACAAATATTATAATAAATAATTTTAGTTTTATACTGAATTGTAGATAACATAAAATTTAATTTATTTTCCTTTAATATATCTTTAACATATATATTATTATCAAGTAAAATTAAAACTGCTTCTCTACTCGGTATTTTGTCATTTGAACTTACAAAAACTCGATTTTTTAAATTAAATTTTAATATATATTTATTAAGTAAATACGAATGTTGTTTATTATTTGTTATTAAAAAAATCGGTAAAAAAATATTTTTTAATTTTAAAAGTTGTTTTATTGTTTTTAAGCTAAAATCGTAATCAATTAAAAAAAAAGATTTCTTTTTTGTAATTAAAAAGAAATCTTTTTTTAACAAACTTTCAATTAAATAGAATTGGTTTTGTTTCATTTTTAATTTTTTTTAATTGGTTTTAAAATTAATAATTTTTCTTTATAATAAAAACCACGACATTTATAAACATCGGCTTTTTTAAAACAATAAATTCTTTCAACTAAATTTCCTAAAGAAATCGAATTATAACCAAAAAAACTTATAAAAAAACCACGTAAACCAAATTTCTTGATAGTTACATTAAAAAAAGTATATTTAGGTATATATATTGTTGGTTTACTATAACCTAATTTTAAAAAAAATTTTTCATCATTTTTTAATAAATTTAATCCAAGACCTTTTAAAATTAATTTTTTTTTTTGTATAATATTTAATTTGTATAAAAAATTTTGAAATCTTACAGTAAAATTATAAAAATCAAAAAAATTTTTTTTTTTTTTTAATTTGTTATTTAAAACAAAACAAAGATCAATACTATCGTGATGCTTTATAATTTGAATATAACTTGGTATTTTTATATATAAATATTCATTAGAATTTTTTATATTTACTATTAAAAATTTATCTGATAATAATGTTATAAAAAAAAGTTTTGCAATAAGTAAGATTTTAAAAATATTAAATTTTTTTAACATAAAAATAATAAACGACCTCCTATTTTTTTTTTTTTACAATCGATGTTATCTAGAACACCATATAAAGTAGCTATAAAAAATAATTTTTTTGAAACTTTAATTCGACTTAATTGATTAAATTTTACAAAAATAGATATTGATGATTTTGATAAAATTTTAAGATAACTTAAGGGTGAAAAATTATAAAAATATCTAAAAAAAATTTTTACTTGTTTTTTTGAAACTTTTGTATAACCTTGAATATAACCTTTTTTGTAAAGAGTTTTAGTAATAGAAAAAGTTAAAGAAGATGTATTTAAAATAATACTAGAAGAATTTTGTAGAGACCTATTTTTAAGTTTTATTAAAAAATTTATTGTATTATTATTCATTTAAAAAAAAAAATTTAAATTTTAATTTAAAGACGAAATTTTAAAACGAAATTTTAAAAATTTAGAAATTTTTAAAATAAAAAAATAAAGAATAAAAAAATAAAAAAAAGAAAAACTAAAAAGAACCCAAAATATTTGCACAGAAAACGAATAAAAATCAAATTGTGGCATAATTAAATTAATTAAATTAATATTTTTATAATAAAAAATATAAAAAAATTTAAAAACAAAAAATTTTTAACCTTTAATTAAAATTTCTTGTAAAATATGAATGCTTCCACGAATTCTATAATATGTAATAATAATAGCTAATCCAATAGACGACTCAGCTGCAGCAACTGTAAGTATAAAAAAAGAAAAAAGTTGTCCTGTTAAATCATCTAAATAAACAGAAAAAATAACAAAATTTAGATTTACAGCTAATAAAATAATTTCAATACACATTAAAATAATTAAAATGTTTTTTCTATTATAAAAAATACCAAAAATGCCTATGAAAAATAACAAAAAATTTATAGAAAATTGAAAATTAAACATAATTTAAAAAATATAAGAGTAGTGGGATTTGAACCCACACACTCTGCTTGGAAGGCAGAAAATCTACCATTAATCTATACTCTTAAATCTAAAAATTATTAGTTTTTAGATTTTTTTATTCCAACTGCACGTTCCCGTACAATTACCTTGTTACGACTTCATCCCAGTTAAAAACCTCTAATTAAACAATTATTTTAAAATATAATAAAATAATACATTGTAGAAATTAAAATATAAAATATATTAAATTAATTATCTTCAATAAAAATTTTTTTCTAGCATGTGACGGGCGGTGTGTGCAAGATCTAAGTACAATTTCACCGTAGCGTGCTGATCTACGATTACTTGTGATTCCACCTTCATGTAAACGAGTTTCAGTTTACAATCTGAACACGATAAATTTTATAGATTTACTTTAAATTTATTTATAGTTAACTTTTTGTTTTTATCATTGTAGCACGTGTGTAGCCCAGTTTATAAGGGCCATAAGGACTTGACATCATTCTCACCTTCCTCTGATTTATCATCAGCAGTATTTTAAAAGTAGATTGTTTTTATTAAAAAAACAATTACTAACATAAAAAAAGAGTTACGCTCGTTAAAGGACTTAACCAAACACCTCACGGCACGAGCTGACGACAGCCATGCAACACCTGTAATATTTTATATATTTAAAAATACTTATTTTTATAAAATTAATTAGAATAACCTAATTAAAAAAATATTATACAAAAACTGGTAAGATTTCGCGCGTATTATCGCATTAAACCACATGCTCCACCACTTGTGTAGATCCCCGTCAATTCCTTTGAGTTCCAGTCTTGCAACCGTACTCCCCAGGCGGGACACTTAACGTGTTAACTTTAATTTAAAAATAATAATTCTTAAATCTAGTGCCCATATTTGACAGCGTAGACTACCGGGGTATCTAATCCCGTTCGATACCTACGCTTTCGTGCCTCAACGTCAGAAATAGTCCAGAAAACCGCCTTCGCATATGACATTCCTTCATAAATTTTAGAATTTTACCTCTATGTATGAAATTCTATTTTCCTCTACTAATCTCAAGTATTGATTTATTAAAAACAGATTTGATGTTTTACCAAAATTTCATTTTTAAAAAAGTAATACAGTCTACGCACTCTTTACGCCCAATCATTCCGAATAACGCTTACCCCTTTCGTATTACCGCGGCTGCTGGCACGAAATTAGCCGGGGCTTCTTCTTTAACTAAATTCATAATACTCATTAACGAAAAAGTTTTAAAACCAATTATTATTTTTTTATAATAATCTTTTTTGCTTTCCTCACTTACACGGCATCACTGGATCAAGCTTTCGCTTATTGTCCAATATTCCCCACTGCAGGCTAAAGCCTGGGCCTTGTCTCAGTCCCAGTGTGGTTGATCATCTTCTCAGACCAACTAAGGATAATTGGCTTGGTGCGCTTTTACCACACCAACAACCTAATCCTATGCAAGCTTATCTTAATCGAACTTAAGTTCTTTAGGGAATTTTCGCTATTTTTTACAATATTTTTTTAAATTAAAATACAAATATTCCTAAAATCAAGGTAAATTCTTACATTATACTCACCTGTGCGCTATATATTAATATATTAAACTAGCATGTGTAAAGTGTGCCGATAGCGTTCATTCTGAGCCAGGATCAAACTCTCATTTAAAACAGAATTTTTCTGAAATTTTATAACAACATTTTAATTTAAATAAACATATATAGATATATTTAGTACTAATTAACTAAAAACCTTACAATTTTTACATTTTTAGCCTATCGCGTAATGATCTTTTACGATTTTTAAAAATTTGTATTAAAGAAAATTTCTTACTTAGATGCCTTCAGTAATTATTTTTTACATACGTAGCTAATCGGCGTTGCTTTTTAAAACAACCGATAGACCATAGGTACGCGAATTTCAGTCCTCTCGTACTAGAAATTAATCTTTTCAATTTTTTACTTTTGCAGCAGATAGGGACCGAACTGTCTCACGACGTTCTAAACCCAGCTCACGTACCACTTTAATCGGCGAACAGCCGAACCCTTGGAACCTGCTTCAGCTCCAGGATGTGATGAGCCGACATCGAGGTGCCAAACGTTTTCGTCGATATGGACTCTCAGAAAACATTAGCCTGTTATCCCCAGCGTACCTTTTATTCGTTGAGCGATAGCTTTTCCATGCAAAACTACCGGATCACTATGACCGACGTAAATCTCTGTTTGATACGTTTATCTTACAGTCAAGTAATTTTTACCATTACACTCTTAATAATTAAAAATTATTAGAAATTACCTTTGTACGCCTCCGTTACTTTTTAGGAGGCGACCGCCCCAGTCAAACTACCAAGTATACACTGTCTAAAAAATATTTAGTACATTTTTTAATTAAAAATGGTATTTCACTTTTGCCTAAGCTCCCATTTATTCTACATAAAAATAAAAAACATACAATTTATACTTATAGTAAAGGTGCATGGGGTCTTTCCGTCTAACTGCAAAAATTCCGCATCTTCACGGAAAATTCAATTTCACCAAGAGTGTGTTAGAGACAGCGGAGAAGTCGTTACACCATTCATGCAGGTCGAAACTTACTCGACAAGGAATTTCGCTACCTTTGGACCGTCAGAGTTACAGCCGCCGTTTACTGTGGATTATCTTTAAAGCCGTAGCTTTGCCGTTTTACCTTACAGCACTGGGCAGGTGTCAATCCCTATACATCTTTTCTCAAATTTGCAGAGATTTGTGTTTTTAATAAACAGTCGCTTCTCCCTCTTTAATGATAACCTTTTAAGTCACTCTTTATCCCTAAGTTACAGAGCCATTTTGCCGAGTTCCTTTAACACAATTAACTTGGACGTTTTAGTATATTCTACCCATCTACCTGTGTCGGTTTAAAGTACGATTTTAATTCTTTGCTATTTCCCGAAAAAATAATTTAAATATAATAATAAATTAAAAATATTTATCCTATTTTTTGTCACAAAAAAATCACCCATTAACTTATACAATTGTAATTTGTCTTAGGGGTCGTAATAACTCGATTTCATTTAGTGTTGAATCGAAAACTTTAGATTTACAACGATAATGATTAAACATTATTTTTAGCTACTCATGCCAGTATACTCACTTTTGTTATCTCCAAATAATTTAACAATTATTCTTCTTAGACCTACAAAACGTTCTGCTACCTCTTTTACTAATTCGGCTAAAAATTTAAGTCTCTATAAATTGTCGATGTAAAAAAATTAGATTAATGAGCTGTTACGCTTTCGTTAAAAGATGGCTGCTTCCAAGCCCACTTCAAAATTGTCTTTATTTTTTTACAATCTTTTCACTTAAATAATTTAATTAAAGGCCTTATTAATTAATCTGGGCTGTTTCCCTTTTGACTATAGATCTTCGCACCAATAGTCTGACTTTACAAATAAATAATCAACGTATTATTAGTTTAAAAAAATTCCGTAAGGTTATTTAACCCCCTTTATTAAAATAGTGCTTTACCCCATTGATTTTATTTTGTAAGCTATACTTAAATATATTTCGCAGAAAACCAGCTATACCTGTGTTTGATTAGCCTTTCACCCCTAATCACAAATCATCCCAAACTTTTTCAACAGTAACGGGTTCGGCCCTCCTACATGTATTTCTACAAAATATTCAGCCTGTTCATGATTAAATCACACAGCTTCGGGTCTTATAATTTAAACTTTTTTGATTATTAAATCTTAAATTTTTTTCGTCTTATTATACAATTAAACTTGCTTAAATTATAAACTCACTGGCCCATTATGCAAAAGGTACAATGTCACTAAATAATTAGCTTCATCAGATTATTTGCAATAAATTTTAGGATCTTTTAACTCTTAATAAAGTTCTTTTTCACCATTCCCTTACGGTACTTTTCACTATCGATATTTTAGTTACATTTAGGTTAGAGGATAGTTCCCCTAATATTAATTATCAAAATAACATTTTTCAATTTTTTAATAAATTAAATAATTACAATTACAGGACTTAGACCTTCTATGATTCATATAAAATATTTAATTTTAAACCTAGAATCGCATTCGCTCGCCACTACTAACGATATCTCGTTTGATTTATTTTTTAAGTTACTATAATGTTTTACTTCACTTTACTTAATCTCAATAATAGAGAAATTTTTTTGTAGTAATTAGATTTCATAAAATTTTTATATCTACTTTTTGCAATACACAACTATATCTAAAATTCAAGGCATCCTTTTATTGCAGTAAAATAAAGCTATGTTTCCCATAAAATAGTATCTAATAGCGTTCAAGATTATAACCGTTGAATTCAAAATGGATTCACGTTAAATTTATCTTAAACTTTTATAAAATAATATTTTTAATGTAAATTAACTGCAGAATTTATATACATAGCCACTAACAAACTAAATACAAAAGCTTGTATAAAAGAAACACCAACTTCTAACAAAAAAAGAGGAACTAACATAAAGATAGGTAAATAATGTAATAAAAAACCAAAACTTCCAGCTGTCATTAAAACAAAACCTAAACCAGCAATTATTTTTAAAAGTGTATGTCCAGCCATAATATTTGCAAATAATCGTATTGCTAAACTAATTGGTCTAAAAATATACGAAATTAATTCAATTGGAACAAGCAAAAAACCTAAAATAACACTTGTTCCGCTTGGCAAAAATAAAGAAAAAAATTTAAGACCGTGATTTAAAAATGTTAAAATATTTATTCCTAAAAAAATAAATAAGCTAAACACTAAAGTAGCAATAAAATGACTTGTTACAGTAAATGTATATGGTACTAAACCTATTAAATTTAATGATAAAATAAAAAGAAAAACAGAAAATACAAAAGGAAAAAATTTAGCCCCGTGTGTTATTCCAATATTTTCAACAACAACACCCAATATCAACGAATACATACCACTAAAAACAATTAACCACTTTTTAAAAATAAAAAAAACTGAATTATTTTTAGAATTTGTTAAAAGTTGACTTAAAACAAATAAAAAGAAAAAAACTAATAAAATCATTATGGTACTATTTGTAACTGAAAAATCAAAAAAACCAAAATAAATATTAACTAAAGGTAATATTTTAAACTGCTCTAGTGCACTTACAAACATAATTAAAATTAACTACCCCACCAGTAGATTGTTATAAAAAGAAATAGCCAAACAACGTCAACGAAATGCCAATACCAAGCGGCCGCTTCAAAACCAAAATGATGTTCTCTAGTAAAATGGTTATAAAACACTCTAACTAGACAAACAATTAAAAAACAAGTACCAACAAATACATGAAAACCATGAAACCCTGTTGCCATAAAAAAAGTAGAACCATAAACACTATCTGAAATTGTGAATGTTGAAGAAACATATTCTAATCCCTGTAAAAAAGTAAAAATAGTTGCTAAAATAACAGTTAAAATTAAAGAAATTATTGCATTAGACTTTGACCCATAAACTATAGAATGGTGAGCCCAAGTTACCGTAGCTCCAGAACTAAGTAATAAAATTGTATTTAATAATGGTATACGCCAAGGGTCTAACACTGAAATATAAATGGGGGGCCATACACCACCAATAAAAGGACTAGGATTAAAACTTGAATGAAAAAAAGCCCAAAAAAATGCAAAAAAAAACATAATTTCAGATAAGATAAAAAGTAAAACACCTAATCTTAATCCCTGAATAACAACAAATGTATGTTGACCTTCAAAAGTCGCTTCTCGAACAACATCTCTCCACCAAAAAGACGCAATAAATATTAGAGTAAATAACGAAAAAAATAATATAAAATTACCTGCATATCCATGCATATACAGCACACCACCAAAAAAAGTAAATAAAGCACTAAAAGCAGAAAAAAAGGGCCATGGACTTGGATCTACAATATGAAAACCGTGTAATTGATTATTATGATTTTTTAAGTATGACATTTAAAAATGTTTTTTTAGTCTTAAATAGAGTTGAACTATTGACCGTACACTTATCAGGCGTATGCTCTTGCCACTGAGCTATAAGACTTAAGATAACCATATTAAAATTTAAATTTTTCTTTAACCCACTGACGTATTATACGAATTTCATCAAAATTAGAAATATGACCAAACATAAAAAAATACCAAAAAATAAATAAAATAAATAAAAATACTAAAAAAAGACAATTTAAAAAAATAAAATAAAAAACGAAATATAAATTAGAAATTAATCCATTAGGTGAATTTATATTTAAAATTAAAAACGCTTTTAAATAAGACAAATAAAAACGTTTATAAGAAAATAAAGAAGATTCTTCTACAAGTAATATTTTTAAAAAAATTAAAAAAAATAGTAAAAATAAAAATATTGTAAGAAAAAAAAAAATAAAAAAAATAATTAATAAAATAATATGTTGTTTCATATTCGATAATAAAATAAAATTTTTTTTGTTTTTAATTAACTTAAAATTAAATAGCCTACCATCTAAAATGGATATTAGAACGATTTACTATTATTTTTAAGTTATTTTGTTTATTAAATTCTAAAGTTTTAGAATTTTTATCTTTTCGAATTATAAGTAAAATTTCAAATTTTAACTTTTCAAAAAGAGATATTTTACGTTTATCTTTACAAATCGCCTCTCGAAGTTTTTTAAAGATTAAATACGAACGCCTATTTTTACTAATAGAAAAGGGTATAAAATATATTCTCCTTTTTATTTTTACCTGACGAATTTCTAAAAAACAATTTAAATTTTTATATAAAACTAATAAAAATTTAATTGGGGATATATTATATTTAATTGAAAAATAATTTAATAGTTGGACTATAAGTTTAAAAGCTAAATAAGATTTTCCAGATTTTAAAAAAGAATTTTTAAATTTATTAAGAAGATTTATCGGTTTTTTTTGTTCCATATTTTGATCTACTATTTTTACGTAACGTGTCACTTTTAAAATCGTATTTACCGCGTATTAAATGATATTTTACGCCGGGTAAATCTTGAACTCGACCACCCCGCATTAGTACAACAGAATATTGATGTAAGGTATGCCCAATACCAGGTATATATGCTTCTACTTTTTTTTTATTAGATAATTTTAGTTTTGCAACTTTACGAAGTGCAGAATTTGGTTTTTTGGGTGTACGTGTATATATTTTTATACAAGTACCTTTAGTTTGCGGATTACCCAATAAAGCTGGTGTTTTATTCTTTTTTATTTTTTTTTTTCTGCAAGATAAAATCAATAATTGTTTTAAAGTTGACATTATAAATATTTTAACTTTTCAAATAGGATTTGAACCTACAACCAAACGATTAACAGTCGTACGCTCTGCCATTGAGCTATTGAAAAATTTTAATTTTGTATACCGCTAGATAAAGATATAATTTTAGAAAAACGAGAATATCGAAAAATAGCTAAAATACCACCAAATATTCGAGTAAAAATATATTTGTTTTGTTTATTTAATAGCACTATACAATTTTCATAAAAAAAACAAAAATCGCCAAATTTGTTTTGAAAATTTTTTTTTTTAACACGAACTATAAGTGCTTTACAAACGTCTCCTTTTTTAACTTTAGATAATAAACGTCTTTTTTTTCGTAAAGTTTTTACCGTTACAACAATAGTATCCCCAAGGTTAGCTGAATTTTTTTTAAAACCTTTACCTAAATAAATACACATTGCTGTTTTTGCACCTGAATTATCAATAACCTTTAAAATTGTATTTTTTTTTATCATAATTATAAAAAATCTAAATATATCTTGTTGGAATTGAACCAGCAACAACTAACTTAGAAGGTTAATGCTCTATCCTATTGAGCTAAAGATATTGTAAGTGGGTTGGGATTTGAACCCAAGACATTTAGATTAAAAGTCTAATGCTATACCAAACTAAGCTACACACTTAAGTATATTTTACCATACAAGTTTTTTATATCCCGGAATCAAACCAAATAAAAAATATTCGCGCAATTTATGACGACATAAACCAAACCCTCTACTAACACCCCGTGATCTATTTGTAATAATACAACGATTGTTTATTTTATTATGAGAAATTTTTATTAGTTTTTTTTTTATTTTAAAATATAATTTAGTTAATTTTTGTTTAATAAGAAATTTTTTTTTTAATTTCTTATTAAACAAAAACTCATGTTTTAAAAAAAATTTATTTATTAATAAAGTTTTCTCTAAATTTTTAAAACGAAATCTTAAAAGTTTATCTTTATACTTTAAATTTAACATACTATTCCCATTCTAACGCACCAACAATCCAAACATATAAATAACCTATACCTAACTCAAAAATAAAATCAAACATTATCCAAAATGAATTTAAATTTAAAAAACTTAAAGATACACACCATGGATAAAAATAAACTGCTTCTAAATCAAAAATTATGAATAAAATTGCAATAAGATAAAATTTAACATCAAAAACATTTCTAGCGTCTTCATACGGGTCAAACCCACACTCGTAAGCTGAAACTTTTTCAGTATCTGGATTGTAAATACTAAACCGATATGAAGCAAAAAGAATAATAAAACATAAAAAAATACTAAAAATTAATAAAATTCCTACTTTATAAAACTCTTGATAGAATAATAGCATATATAATTATTGTTGAGCGATGAGATTTGAACTCACATCTACCAAAGTCACAGTTTGGTGCTTTACCTTTATCGCTACACCCAACAAATTACTATTTTAAAATAAACTTAATATTATTACTTTTAAAAATCTTTCTATAAGAAACAAAAGTTAATATAATATACTATTAATTTATAATAAAACGTAAAAATAATGGTTCATTTTATATTATGAACTCAAACTTAATTATATCTATTTTAATTTTAGATAACACTGGAGTTGAACCAATAACTTTTTCGTTGTAAGCGAAATACTCTACCATTGAGTTAGTTATCTGTTGCAAAGGTAAGATTCGAACTTACGACCTCCGGACTATGAAACCGATAAGCTAACCTAACTGCTCTACTCTACAAAACGTATTTGTTACGAGAATTGAACTCGTATTATTTTCTTGAAAAAAAAATGTCCTTACCATTAGACGAAACAAATAAAAACAAACAGGGGGGGACTTGAACCCTCAATATTTGGTTTTGGAAACCAAAACTTTACCATATTAAGCTACCTATTTGAAATATAAAATTTTTATTGAACTTACTTATTATTGGACTTGAACCAACACCCAATATATTAGAACAGATTTTAAATCTGTCACGTCTACCATTCCGTCAAATAAGTTTATTATTAGTTAAAAATATTTAAACTAAAAAGTCTTATTTTTTTAATATCTAAAGGCAGGATCGAACTGCCGACAGTTGAGTTTTCAACCCAATACTCTACCACTGAGCTATTTAGAAAAATAATTAAACATAATAATATTAATTTATTTTTAGATAAGATAGGATTTGAACCTATGATATATTTATATACTAATTTTCAAAACTAGCGCTTTAAACCACTCAGCCACTTATCCTTTATATTTTTAATTACGCCAGTATATGGTATATAATATTTATATATATAAATTAATTTTTAACTATTAAAAATATTATTTACTTTTTAATAGTTAAAAATTAATTAAGTATGCTATAAATTTTATGTTTTACAATTAACAATAGTTCAAAATTAATATTAATTTTGAACTATTGTTAATTATTTTATTATTATTGTTAATACTATAATAAAATATATTTATTTTAATTTTATTGCTTATAAAAGAAAATAAGTTTTATTACAAATTAACTTATATAAAAACTTATTAAACTTTTTATCTTCTTTTTAATAGTTAAAAAATTAATTAAGTATGCTATAAATGTTTATAATCTAAAGTTAGTAATAATATAACTATTTAACATACATTTTAATTTTATTAACTATAATACATAAATAAATTTTTTATTGTTAATTTAATACTTTATTAAAAATAATTAGACTATAAAAATAATTTTATTATAGACTAATTAATATAAAAAATTAAGAACTTATAAATTAAAATTAGTGTTCTACCATGTAATTTTGTTTTTTAACTATAAAAAGAATAAGATGAAATAATAATAAACATATTAGCTTTAGGATCTATCTATAAGAGCTTACCCTTTCTTTAGTAATAAATATATTAATTATTTTTTAATCTATTTAAAAAACTTTATATAATAATTATTAAACAAAATTACTATTGTTTAATAATTATTAAAAATCTTATTTCTTATTTAATAGTTAAAAAATTAATTAAGTATGCTATAAATGTTTATAAGCTATAATTAGTAATAGTTCATAAAACAATATTTATTTTAATATATTATTAACTTTAATTTATTGTTAATTCAATATTTTATTAAAAATAGTTAAACTATAAAAATAATTTTAATAAAAAATTAAGAACTTATAAAATAAATTATTGTTTTACCATTTAAATTTATTTTTTTAACTATAAAAAGAATAAATTTAAAGTTTTTATAATTTTAAATAATTTACTAGAGTGATGAAATGGTAAACATATTAGATTTAGGATCTAACGCTAAGAGCTTAAGGGTTCAAGTCCCTTCTTTAGTAATAAATATATTAATTATTTTTTAATCTAGTTAAAAAATTTTATATAAATTTTTTGAAAGAAAAAATAGCCAAGTGGTTTAAGGCAGTAAATTGCAAATTTATGATCGTAGGTTCAAATCCTTCTTTTTTCTTTTGTTAACATATGTTTTTATTAATTATTAAAAAAATTTTTAGGCATTATGAAATTTGGATTTTTTTATCCGTTATGATTTTTTTTTTTACTATTACTCGTATTTATTACCAAGGATATGAAATAGATGAAATACCTATAATATTAAAAGACGCTTTTAGATATATTATAGTGGGGTTTTTTTGTATTTGGATTTTAGATATCGATTTCTTATTTCAGGGTAAATTTGTTGATTGCGATCCTAATTTTAGAAAAAAACCTTTTGTAGATAAAGCAGTTGATATATTTTACACATTTCCTGCGATATCTTTTTTTGGAATAATGTTTTATCTATACATGTTAATTAAAGAATTTAAGTTTTGTGTACTATTAAATTTAAATTATGTTTGTTTTAAATATAATTTAGTTTTATATCTTTTTTTTGACAAAACTTTTATAATTCCATTTTATTTTACTTATTTATCTTTATTGTTTATATCTTTTTCAATTATTTTATGGTTAAAAAGAAAAATAATATTAATAATAATTTTTAAATTTATTCAAAATTTAATTTATTTTATTGTATATTGTCCAATAAATTTTCTTTTTAAATTACCTATTTTTAAACAACTTAAATTTTTATTTATGTTTATTTTATCTATTTTAACCATAATTAGTGGATTACCAGATCCCGAAGAGGGAGAAAAACAGCAAATTGAAAATATGGAACACAATAAAAAGTATTTTAATTGTTTAACTGATTTTTCTAGATCTAGACAAGAGTATTTATTTGATAGTTTTTTATTGTGTTTTTTAATATATATTAATTTTTTCTTTTGTTTTTTTTTTTATTTTTTAAAATTTATATTAATTTATTTTTGTAAGGAATCAATTATATTAGATTTAAATAAAAAATATATTTGCGATTTACCCTTTTTTGATATTTATTTTGTATTTGAGGGTTCTACTATAATAATTTTAAAACAATATCTAACATATTTTATTTTTTTATTCTTTTTATGTTTATTTTTATTATTTTTTAATTTATATGGATCAGACAAAGAATATAAAATAAATAAAATATTTGCGATTTACCCTCTTTTACTATTTATTTTATATTATAGGGTTCTATTATAATAATTTTAGAAAAATATATAAATATATAACATTTTTTCATTATTTTTATTACTTTTTAATTTATATGGATCAGATAAAAAATTTAAAAATTAACAAACCTACATCTCCTGGTATTAGACACAAATTAAAAATAAAAAAATCTTTATTATCAAAAACCTCTTTTTTTTTTAAAAAAAATAGATCGATTATTAAGCAAAATTCTGGTCGATCATCTTCTTTTGGCAAAATTACAGTTAGACATAAGGGGGGTGGGGTTAAGAGAAGATTATGTAAAATAACAAAAAATGAGGGGGTTAGTATAGTTGTTGCAGTTTTTTACCAACCTTTACGAAATACTTTTCTTTGTATAAATTTTATTATAAAAAAAAAAATATTTTCTTTTAATTTATTAACTGAATATACTACAGTAGGCTCACTTATTGAATCTTGTTATAATAATTTTTTAATAAAAAATGGATCGTATTTACTTCTTAAAAATATTTTTGTTGGTAGTTTAATTTCAACATTATCTTTTAAAAATCGTCCTTTTGTTTATTCTAAATCATCTGGATCATTTTCTCAAATTATTCAAAAGACAAATAAAGAATGTAAAATTAGATTACCTTCTGGAAAAATAATATCGGTTTTACTTGATAAAAATTTTGCTACACTAGGTTCAATTTATGATAATAAACATAATCAGGTTGTATTAGGCAAAGCAGGAAAAAATCGGCTTAAAGGAATACGACCTTCGGTTCGTGGTGCTGCTATGAATCCAGTAGATCATCCACACGGTGGTCGTACTAGAGGAGGCATGGCCGCTATGACTCCTTGGGGTAAACTAACAAAAGGAGTAAAAACCTCAAAAAAAATTTAATTTTATGACAACAATAAAATCTAAAACTTTTTCTCCTAAATTTTTTTTTAAAAAAAAAACATTTTTAAAAATTTGGAACCGTGATTTAATTATACCTTATATTTTAATAAATCAAACTGTGTTTGTTTATAATGGTAAAATATTTAAAAAAATTTATATAAGTAGAGATAACGTTGGTTATAAGTTTGGAGAATTTGTTTTTACTAAAAAGTCTCCTAAAAAAATTAAAAAAAAAAATTAACTTTTTAAGCATAATAATGGGACAAAAAACTATAAAAAATACACTATTACGTGTACAACAATTAAAATCTCTAAATTCACAAACATATTTATTTAACAAAAATTTACAGTTAAATAATTTAATTTTAAATCTTTTTTATAAATCCAATTTTTATATTGATACATTAACTATAGATTTTTCAGCCAATAAGATTTCATTGTTTTTAACAATTTTTTTATCTACTAAAAAAATAATTTTTTTTAAAAAAAAAAAAACTAAATTATTTTACACATTTGATAAAGAGTTAACAAAAATATTTAAAAATTTAAAACTTAATAATTTTAATAATATTATTTATAAAATTAAAATTTTAAATTATTTAAATAACAAGGAAAGTTTAATATATCTTTATAATAATTTTAAACAATATAGTAAGGTTTTGTTTGAAAAACGTTTAATTTTATTTGTTGATTTTATTAAAACCATTTCACTTTTAAATGAAAATAAAATTTCTTTAAAATTTTTTGGCGTTTTTTTAGGTTTAATTTTTAAACGACTTCATAAATACAAGCATAAAAAATTTTTTGTGTTCTTAAAAAAAATTTTTTTATTTTTAAAAAACAATAAATTTTCAAAAAGTGTCGGGGGTTTGAAGTTTGAATTATCCGGAAAATTACGTGGTAAAACTATGTCAAGTAAAATAACTTTTTCAAGCGGTAAAATTTCTACTCAAACGTTTAAAAATTCACCTTCTTATATACAAGAGCATGTTTTTACTAAATACGGTGTGTTTGGTTTAAAATTATGGTTAATAAATAATATAATATAATGAGAAACTTATCTAAAAAAAAACAAAAAGGTAAATTAAATAACTGTACCAATTCAGTTTTAATTTCGACTTTTAAAAAAAAAAACATTATTATTTTCTTAAATCATCGGAATTTGGTAAAATTTCAATTAATCAAATTAAAGCTTTTAAAAAATTAATAGTTAAAAAATTTAAAAAAAAGTTAGCGTTAATTTATTTTAATTTAAATGCTAATATTCCTGTAACTAAAAAACCAACTGAAGTTAGAATGGGTAAAGGTAAAGGTAGTATTAATTCTTTTGTACAAAAAGTAAAAACAGGAACTTCGTTATGTGTAATTAAATCACATTCTCACTATTATACTATGTCAGTATTAAAACAATCACAAAAGTATTTACCTATAAATACTAAGATTTATTTTTTTTAATTTTTATTTTACTAACGACAAAAATTAAATTTATATGAAAATTTTATTTAATAAAAGTAATCAACAATCATATTTTAAGCATGTTTTAGAAAAAAAATCTAATATGTTTAATTATATTAAATATTTAAACAGAATTGACTTGTCCGATTTTTTATATTTATTAGACAATTTTTATACTTATACTTTTTTTAAATCCCAAAAACAAAAAATATGTTATTCATTTGTAATTAATTTATTTAAATTTAAAAATAATTATAATAAGAGTTTAAATTTTATTTATTATACAAAAGTAAAAACTTTTAACAAAACAACATTAATATTGTTAAATACTTTAAAACAAAAAAAAATACACCTTTTAATTTTAAAAATATCTCCGGGTGGTTTTTTTTTATTAGTTTCTAGTTTTTGGGGTTTTTGTCCAAAAAACGAAATACTTTCTTTTCTAAATTATAAATATAATATTTTAATTAAAAAAAATTTATATTTTATCTATTTAAACAATTTAAATATAATATTAAAAGCTATTATTAGTAACGAAACTAGTCCTAAAAATAGTTTGAAAATTAACAATAATAAGAAGATTTTTAAATATTTAATTTCATTTTCAATAAACGATGATACAAATTAAACGGATTATAAACTCTTTGGACAATATTTTTTTTTTTAATTTAACTCAACAATATCCTATATATGTTGTTTCTAAAGATTCTATAAAAAATATTTCTTTTTTTTTAAAAAAAAATATAAATAAACAATTAAAATTTAAATCAACAGATTTGAAAGTTAGATGTTTTAAATCTGTTATTGATGTATTTTCTTATATAATCAACTCAAATGTTATTTTTGTTTCAATTTTTTTTCTTTATTTTACAAAAAAATCTGATTTTTATAAATATATGCTTTATCATAAATTACCCATTTTATATTTATTTGAATCAAAAACATTTCTTTCCTTTTGTTTTTTTTACTTAAAAAACTCTAACTAATCTTTTAATTTAAATTTTGTTTTTAAAAAACAAATACATTTTATTAATATTATTTTATACGAATAATATTAAAAATGCAATCATTAAAGCAAATAATGCAATCGCTTCAGTAAAAGCAAAACCTAGAATAGCAAATCTAAATAAATCCTCTTTTAAATTCGGGTTTCTTGAAACACCAATAATTAATGAAGCAAAAATTAAACCAATTCCTATTCCTGCTCCAGCTAAACCAAAAGTAGATAATCCCGCACCAATTTTTTGTGCTGCTTGTAATAACATAAAATATATTTTTTAATTTGTTTATTTATTTAAATTCAATGAGTCTAACAGGGATTGAACCTATATAATTACCGTTATGAGCGGTATGTTTTACCATTAAACTATAGACTCTTTATTAAAAAGTATGGGTAATATAAGTATTTTACAGTTGATTTTTTTTTTTTTTCTTATTTTTTTAGTTTTTGGTGACTTAAAAAAAATAAAACGAGTAATATTTTCTATTTTGCTTAAATTAAAACGCTTTTTAAATAAAAATTAATTTTCTAAAATTAATTGTATTTTTAAAGTTTTAACTTTATATTTTAATATAAAATTGTTTAATTCATCTTTTTTTAAAAATATTTTAAAAAAACTTTTATATTTTATTATACCAAAATGTTCTTTAGCTTTTTTAAACACGTGCGGTGATTTTAATAATGTAAATGTTTTTATTTTATTGGGTAAATATATTTGTTTGTACTTAATTTTATGGTGTTTTAATATTGTTATCAAAAATTTTGTGTATAAATTAAGACTTTTACGATAAACACTTTCAATTTTTATTTTTTGAATTAAATTTGTCATATGATTTATTTTTATGATATTACTTATCGAATTTCGTTTTTTCTTTATTCTTTTTTATTTGTTTTAGGTATTTTTTATAATTATTCTTCGTTTTTGATGTGGTTTTTAAGCTACTCAATTATTAAATATTGTTTAATTCAAGAACAATTAAAGTCTTTGGTTTATCATAATCCCTTAGAACTTTTTTCTGTATCTTATATTATTATACTGGTTTTTAGTTTTATTTTTAGCATTCCATATATTTTTTGGTTAATTTTAGATTTTTTAAAATCAGGAATTTTTAAATTTGAGTATAATCGTCTTAAAAATATCATCCATTTATTCTTTTTTTCAGTTTGTTTTTTTAATTTAATAAATTTTTTATTTTTTTTTAATTTTGTTTGGTATTTTTTAGATAATTTTAATCTAAAATCTAGTACTACAATATATTTTTTTTTAAATTTAAATATTCATGATTTTTTATTGTTTATTGTTGATTTTTTTTTTTTTTTAAATTTTTTTTTTTTTTTTATTTTTTTTTTTTTTTTTTTTTTTTTTTTTTTTATTTTTTTTTTTTTTTTTTTTTTTTTTTTTTTTTTTTCAAACTTTTTAGCGATATCAATTATATTTTTTTATTTTTTTATGTCTTATTTAAAGTTATCTGTTTTTATAAAATATAGAAATATTTTTTTTTTAATAAATTTGTTAATTTCTACCGTATTAACACCCCCCGAATTAATTTTTCAGGTTATATTAATTATAATTCTTTCAATATTATTGGAATTAAAAATATTTTTTTTGTTAATTTATATAAAGATTAATAAGGCAATAAATTAAAACATAATGTTGAACAAAATGTAAATACTAAAATTGAAATGGATAATGGTAATAAATTTTTCCAACCTAATATCATTAATTGATCATAACGATAACGCGGCAAAGCTGCACGTATCCAAACAAATAAAATTACAAATATACTTATTTTTATTCCAAACCAGAAAGAATATGGTAAAAAAGTTATAAATGCAAATGGGCTTTGCCAACCTCCTAAAAAAAGAATGGTAGCAAAAGAGCTAATTAATAACATATTCGAGTACTCACCTAAAGAAAAAAGAGCAAAACCCATTGCCGAATACTCCACATTGTATCCGGATACAAGTTCAGATTCTGCTTCGGGTAAATCAAATGGATGTCTATTTGTCTCCGCTAATCCAGAAATAGAAAAAATTAAAAATAAGGGAAAAAAAGTAATAATAAACCACGAATATTTTTGGGCTTCAACTATTTCTTGAGGATTAAACGATCCTACACAAATAATTATTGTAACAATTATAAAACCAATAGCTACTTCATAGGATATCATTTGTGCGCTTGAACGTAAAGCACCCAAAAAAGCATATTTTGAATTACTCGACCATCCAGAAAGTATAATACCGTATATTCCAAGTGAAGATACAGCTAAAAGATATAAAATACCTAAATTTAATTCTGCTAATGTACTATATTTACTAAATGGTATAGCAGCCCAACCCAACAAACTAATAATAAATGTTAAACCTGGTGAAATTATAAAAATAAACTTATTAGAACTACTTGGTGTTACAGTTTCTTTTAAAAAAAGTTTTAGTCCATCTGCTAATGGTTGTAATAAACCAAATGTACCTATTACGTTGGGGCCTTTTCTTCTATGAATTGCTCCAAGTATTTTTCTTTCTGCAAGAGTAAAGTAAGCAACAGCAATTAATACTGGTACTATGATAATTAAAATTTTTATTAAATTAAGTAATATAAACATATGTTAGTTTTGGAAAGAATGGGATTTGAACCCATGATATTTAAATTAAATATTTTGGTTTAGCAAACCAACGCCATAAACCTCTCGGCCACCTTTCCTATTTTAAAACTTTAAAACCTTTTTGTTTTTTTCTTTTTTGTTTTTTTTCTTTACAACCGTTAAAACATTTTTTATATTGTATATTTAACAAAAGAGTATTTTTTTTCATAATTTTTTTTATAGTAAATAACAATCTTTTACGAATTATTTTTGGAGCAATTATGGTAAATAAAGTTTTGTTTTTTTTTATTTTTTTTGAAATACGATATAATAATTGCGGTATCATTATTTTACTACCAAATCTTAATAATTTTTTTGTTATTTTGACTTTATTAATGCCAGATGAAAAAACAGCAATAGTTTTATTTTTTAAGTTATTTAATGTACAAAATATATTGTTTTGTTTAATTTTTAAATTAATAATATATTTTGGGGTTTTTTTCATAAATTTTATTAAATTATAATTAAAGATTATATTATAATTTAATAAAATTTTTCTAACCCTAGTTTTTAATATTTTTTTATTCTTTTTTTTTAATTTTTTTTTTGTTTTTGCATTAGTATGACTACGTTGACCTCTTGCGGGGTAACCCATTATATTTCTATAATTTTTATAATTTTTTATCTTATTTAAAAATAATAAACTTTGTTGTTCATATGTTTTTTTTTTAGATTTTTTTATATAGTTTAAAATAAAAAAATTATCTTTTTTTCTTATTTTTAAATTTTTTTTTTTAACATTTAATCCTAATTTATTAAATATTTTATTTTTTAATTTGTAATAATTTATTGTTATTTTATTAATTACCATAGAATAAAAATGAAATAAGGTTTTATCCTTTTATAAGAAACAAAAATTTGTTTTAAAAAGTATAGTTATAGTATGTTATTAAAAAATTTAGCTTTAACTGTACTGGTTCTGTTAAAATTTTATATAAATAACTAGTTAAACGGTCTAAAAGTTTGTTGATAATATAACTATTGTTGGTTCAAATCCAGCGTTATTTATTTTTTTTATGGATTCGTTAAAAATTTTTATTCCTGAGTTTTTTTTAGTCACAGTTTTATTATATCAATTAATTAATACTATTTTTTTATTTAAATTTACTACTCAAAAAATTTATTGTATAAATGAAGAATTATTTAATCAAAATTTTTTTATTTATTTAATACTATTTTTTTTAACTTTAAACCAAAATTTTGTAGGTAATTTTGAATTATTTTTTTCTTCTGATTCTAGCTCAATTTTAATAAAAAAAATTTTAATTTTTTTTGTTTTATTTTCTTTTCCAGCTATATGGAGAAGTTTTGTTAATCAAAAAATAAATTTTTATGAATACTTTATTATTATTTTTTTAGCTTTATTTGGTTCTATGCTTTTACTTAATGTTAATGATTTTATTTCTTTATACTTAATTTTAGAATTACAAGCACTCTCTTTTTATCTTTTAGCTTCTTTTAGAACATACTCTGCTTTTTCTAGTGAAGCAGGACTAAAATATTTTATAATGGGATCAATTATCTCTAGTATTTTTTTGTTGAGCTGTTTAATTATTTTTTCTTCTTTAGGAACAACGAATTTTGAAAATATTTTACTTTTACTTTCTATTCCTGTTAGTAATTTTGAATTTTTTTTAGTTTTATACGTAAGTTTTTTCTTTTTAATTTTTGTTTTTTTATTCAAATTAGTTATAGCTCCATTTCATTTTTGGGGACCTGATGTTTACGAAGGCTCACCTTTGGCTTCTACTATTTTTTTTTCGATTATACCAAAACTTTCTTTAGTTACTATATTTTTAAAATGCTTAAGTTTATTTCTTCCATTATTTAACTATTTTGAAAATGCTTTATTAATTATAGGTGTTTTTTCAATTTTTTGGGGAGCATACTGTGCTTTATTCCAAAAACGTTTAAAGCGTTTTATAATTTACAGTTCAATATCTCAATTAGGTTTTATAATTTTGGCGTTATCAATGTATAAAACGACATCTTTTTCTTCTATATATTTTTACTTGTTTATTTATTTATTAAGTTCGGTTTTAATCTGGTCTTTCTTAGCAAATTTTTATAATATTAATACTACAAACAGTTTATGGTACAAAAAACAAATTCAACCGTCCTTTTTGTTATCAGACATTTCAGCATTATTTATAACAAATAATTTGTGGGCTTGCTTATTGTTAATTTTATTTTTTTCTTTTAGTGGTATTCCTCCACTGTCAGGTTTTCTTGCAAAAGTTTTTATTATAATTAATCTTATTCAAGATCAAAATATTTTTATTTCTATTTTTGTTATACTTGTTAGTTCTATTTCTACATATTATTATTTACGTGTAATTAAAATTGCTTTTTTTAATAAAAAAATACAAACATTCGTTTTTAAAAAACATAGTAATTTTAATACTCTACTATTAGATTTTGAGTATACAATTGTTTCTATTGTCTTATATTTATTAATTTTAATTTTTTTTTATCCATCTCTTTTAGGTATTATATCGCAACTTTCTATTATAAATTTTTTTTAAAATTTTCTATGTCGTTAAATATTTCTCAAATAGTTCCAATTATAAGTGTTCAAGTTTCTAATTCAGAAAATATCGTAATTGTTTCAGCCGATAATCTCCTTTTTTTTTTTAATTGTCTAAAAAAACATATTAGTTATAGATATCAATTATTAAGTTATATTGCCGGAGTTGATTTATTGGGTTATAAATATAGATTTTCAATTATTTATGATGTTTTAAGTTTAACTTATAATGTACGTCTTCGTATAAAAGTTTATTTAAACGAAGTAGAAGCAATTTCTTCTTTAACATCAATTTATATAAATGCTAATTGGTGGGAAAGAGAAATTTGGGATCTATTTGGTGTTTATTTTGAAAATCATCCTGATTTGAGAAAAATTTTAACCGATTATGGATTTGAGGGTTATCCATTAAGAAAAGATTTTCCTCTTTATGGATATTTAGATTTAAGATATGACGAAGTAAAAAAACAAATAGTTGTTGAACCAATAGAATTATCTCAGAATTTTCGTTCTTTTGTGTTTGAAACTCTTTGGTAAATTTTGAAATGTTATTAAAAGAAAATAATTTAAATAATTCATTAAAAAATTTTACTATTAATTTTGGTCCTCAACATCCAGCTGCTCATGGGGTTTTACGTCTTATACTAGAATTAAATGGTGAAATTGTTGTACAAGCTGATCCACATATTGGTTTGTTGCATAGAGGTACTGAAAAATTAATAGAACATAAAAACTATCTTCAAGCTTTACCTTATTTTGACAGATTAGATTATGTTTCTATGATGGCCCAAGAACATACATATTCATTAGCTGTTGAACAATTATTACAGCTTAAAATACCTAGACGAGCAAAAATTATTAGAGTTTTATTTTGTGAATTAACTCGTATTTTAAATCATTTAGTTGCTGTTGGTTGTCATGCTTTAGATGTTGGTGCGATGTCTCCTTTTATGTGGGGGTTTGAAGAGCGTGAAAAGTTAATGGAATTTTATGAAAGGGTTTCTGGCGCACGAATGCATGCAGCCTACATCAGACCTGGTGGGGTTTCTGCTGATTTACCAATTGGTTTATTAGATGATATATTCATTTTTACTAAACAATTTTTAATTCGATTAGATGAAATGGAAGAAATGTTAACATCAAATCGAATTTGGAAAGAACGACTTATAGATATAGGTATCATATCCGCTAAAGATGCAATAAATTGGGGATTTAGTGGGGTTATGTTACGTGGTTCGGGAGTTTCTTGGGATTTGAGAAAAAATAATCCTTATGAAATATATAAAGAATTAAATTTTTATTTCCCAGTGGGTTCAAACGGGGATTGTTATGATCGTTATTTAGTTCGTATTGAAGAAATGAGACAATCACTTGTTATAATTGATCAATGTTTAAATTTAATTTGTGAAGGTGAGGTTAAATCTTTTAATACAAAAATTACACCTCCTTCTAGATTAAATATTAAAAATTCAATGGAATCTGTAATAAATCATTTTAAATACTTTACAGAAAATTTAATTGTTCCTTTTGGTGAAACTTATACCGCAACTGAAGCCCCTAAAGGTGAATTTGGAGTGTACTTAATTGCTAATAATACGGAAAAACCTTATCGTTGTAAAATAAAAGCTCCTGGATTTGGTCATTTACAATCTTTAAATTTTATGTCTAAAGGACATATGGTAGCGGATGTTGTAACTGTTATAGGAACTCAAGATATTGTTTTTGGTGAAGTTGATCGTTAATTCGTTTTTGTTAAAATATTATTAAATAGATTATTTATTATATTATTTTTTATATTTATTAAATTTTATGTTGTTAACATTAATTTTTTTTGTTTTATTTGTTTCTTTAATTATTATGTTTTTTTTATCTATTAATCAAATTGAAATTATAAGACGTATTTCTTTGTACTCTTCTACTTTTGTTTTCTTACTTTCTTTATTACTTTTAATTTCTTTTAATTTTAATAAATATCATTTTCAATCTTTGTTAAGTTTTAGTATTGATATTAACTTTTTTAATATTAGTTTACTTTTTGGTATTGATGGTTTATCAATTTATTTTTTTGTATTAACTTGTTTATTAATGTTTTTATGTATTCTTTTTTTATGGAAAGATATAAATTCAAAAGAACAATATTTTAATCTAATTTTACTTGAATTAGTTTTACTCTTAGTTTTTACTACTCTAGATTTATTTTTATTTTATATTTTTTTTGAAGCAGTATTAATACCTATGTTTTTAGTAATTGGTGTTTTTGGTTCAAGATCTAGAAAAATTCGAGCTGCTTATCTTTTATTTTTTTATACTTTAATAGGTTCAGTTTTAATGTTAATAGGAGTTTTATATATTTATAGTAAGGTTGGAAGTTCTAATTATGAATTAATTCAAACTTACAATTTTACTATTTTGGAACAAAAATGGTTATGGTTAGCTTTTTTTATTTCGTTTTCATCAAAAATACCAATGTTTCCATTTCATATTTGGTTACCCGAAGCTCATGTAGAAGCACCTACGGTAGGATCCGTAATTTTAGCAGGAATTTTATTAAAACTAGGTGTTTATGGATTTATACGTTTTTCTTTAGTTTTATTTCCGGATTCTTGTGTTTTTTTTTCTCCGATAATATATTTACTTTCTATAATAGGTATTATTTATGCTTCTTTAACTGCCATAAGACAAACGGATATAAAAAGAATAATTGCTTATTCATCTATAGCACACATGAATTTAGTTGTTTTGGGAATTTTCAGTTTTAATGTAATGGGATTACAAGGAGCAATTTTTCAAAGTTTAAGTCATGGTTTTGTTGCGGGTGGTATGTTTTTACTAGTTGGAATTTTATATGATCGTTATCATTCTCGACTTTTACATTACTATGGAGGTATTGTTCATGTTATGCCTATATATTCTTTTTTTTTTTTAGCTTTTACTTTAGCTAATATAGCTGTACCTGGGACTAGTAGTTTTGTTGGAGAATTTTTATTACTTTGTGGATTATATAAAACAAATATTTTTGTTTGTATATTAGCTGGTTTAGGGGTTATATTATGTGCAATATACTCTCTTTGGTTATATAATAGAATAATTTTTGGAAATTTAAAAATAGTTTTTACAAAACATTTTTATGATATAACTTTACGTGAATTTATTATTTTAAGTTATTTATTTTTAATTATTATTTTTTTTGGTTGTAATCCATCATATTTATTATCAGGTATTCAAATTTTTACTACAGGATTTATTGAACTACATTAATTAAAAACTTTATGATTACTAAAAGTTTAAAATTTACTTATAATAATTATTTGTTAATATGTGAAAATATTAATAAATATAATTTAAAATCAAAGTATAATTCAACGACTATAGAAAAAATTTCTATATCAATTTATTCAAAAAATGACATATTAAATAATGAATTAAATATTAAAAAATATTTTATTTTTTATTGTTTAACTAATTTATTTCCTAAAGTTTTTTATAAAAATTCCAAAAAAAAATATATACAAAACAATTTTTCTTTACTTAAATTTTTTATAGAATTAAAAAATAAAAAAGATTTAAATGCTTTTTCTTACTATTTTTTTAATGAACTGTTAAAATTAAAAGAAAATATGTTTATTATTAAAAACAAAAATCAACTTATTATTAGTTTTAAAATATCATTAAATTTAATAAAAGAACTAACGATTTTAGAAAACATTATTGATATTCAGTTTGAACAGCAATTAACTATTAAATTTTATTTATCAAAATTAAAAAAAAAAAAGTTTGTTAATAATATTCCATTTTTTTGGGAAATTTTAATTTAATATATTATTTTTTATTGATTTTTTATCAAAAATTTACTTATGTATTTTTTGTTGTACCGTTTATACTTTAAGTTTTTTAATACTAAGACTATTATAACCAAAATGTTAATTTTAATAATTTTATTTCCGTTTCTTGGTTTTTTAAGTGGAATTTTACTAGGTCGTTTTAACGGTAAAGGGGTTTGCTTTTTAACATCCTTAGGGGTTGTTTTATCTTTTTTCATTTCTTTTTATTTTTTTTTTGATTTTATAGCTACAGGTGTTATTTGGAAAATTACGTTATTCAATTGGGTGTTTTCAGAAAGTTTAATTGTAACCTGGAATTTTTGTTTTGATAGTTTAACAGGAACAATGCTTATTGTAGTTACTTTTATTTCAAGTTTAGTACATATATATTCTATAGAATATATGAAAACCGACCCTCATTTACATAGATTTATGTCATATTTATCTTTATTTACTTTTTTTATGTTGATTTTAATAACATCTAATAATTTTTTACAATTATTTGTTGGTTGGGAGGGAGTAGGATTATCATCATATTTATTAATAAATTTTTGGTATACAAGAATTCAAGCAAATAAGTCGTCAATTAAAGCTATGGTTCTGAATAGAATTGGTGATTTTTTTGTTTTAATTGCCATTTTTTCAATTTTTTTATTATGTGATAGTTTAGATTTTGATGTTGTATTTAGCCTAGCTCCCAATTTAAAAAATTATTTGTTTCAAATAGGTTATTTTAATGTTTCTAGTTTAGATTTGATTTGTTGTTTTCTTTTTTTAGGCGCAACAGGAAAATCTGCACAGTTAGGTTTACATGCTTGGTTACCAGATGCAATGGAAGGTCCAACCCCCGTTTCAGCTTTAATTCACGCTGCAACAATGGTAACTGCTGGAGTTTTTTTAATAATTCGATGTTCTTTTCTTTTTGAACACTCTTCTTGGGTTTTAAACTTAATTATAATTATAGGCGCATTAACAGCTTTTTTTGCAGCCACAACAGGAATGTTACAAAATGATATTAAAAAGGTAATTGCATATTCAACATGTAGTCAATTAGGATATATGTTTTTTGCATGTGGTTTGTCGAGTTATGAAGTTGCTTTATTTCATTTATACAATCATGCTTTTTTTAAAGCTTTACTTTTTTTAGGTGCTGGTTCTGTAATTCACGCATTAGCAAATGAACAAGATATGAGAAAAATGGGAGGATTAAGAAAAATTTTGCCGTTTTCTTATGCTACTACTTTAATTGGATCGTTAGCGTTAATAGGATTTCCTTTTTTATCTGGTTTTTATTCTAAAGACGTTATTTTAGAAGTAGCTTTTGCAAAATTTACAATATTTGGCCATTTTTCTTACTATTTAGGTCTTATGGCGGCTTTTTGTACAGCTTTTTATTCAACTCGTGTATTAATTTTAGTTTTTTTAACTAATACTAATGGTTTTCGTAATAGCATTATTAACGCGCATGAAGGTTCTTTTTATTTTATTATTCCTTTATTCTTACTTTCTATTTTAAGTGTGTGTAGTGGTTTTTTTTTTAAGGATTTGTTTATTGGTTTTGGTACAAATTTTTGGGAAAATGTAATTTTTATTCAACCCAATAATTATTTGTTGACAGATATTGAATTTATAACTGAACTATTTAAAATACTTCCATTAATAATTGTTATTTGTGGTATTATTTTTGCAATTTTTTTATATTTTTTTAACCTAAAACAATATTTTAATTTAAAACAACAATCAAGTTTTAAATTAATATATATATTTTTTTTTAAAAAATGGTTTTTTGATAAATATTACGTTGAATTTGTAGGTTTTCCAGTACTAAATTTTAGTTATGCATTTAATTATAAAGATATAGATCGAGGAATATTAGAATTATTTGGACCGTTTGGTTTAATTAATCAAATTAAAAATACTAGTATAAAAACTCAAAATATTCAAACGGGCTATTTATATCATTATATATTTTTTTTATTGCAAATAATTTTATTAACATTTTTATTTTTTGTTATTAATCAACAATTTAATAGTTTTATTGTTTTATTTTTTTTTTTATCTTTTTTTTTAATTTTTTAATTTTATTATTACTTGACTTAACGAAATAACTCAAGGATAGAGTATCGGAATCATAATCCGCTAGTTATGGGTTTGAATCCCATTTTCGTTAAATTTTAAAAAAGAAAAAATAGCTAAGTGGTTAAAAGCAATAGATTGTAAATCTGTCAACAAAATGTTTTCGTAGGTTCGAATCCTACTTTTTTCATTTATATTAATTTTTTGTATTTATTTTATTATTTTTGCCTAATTATTTTGTTATCTTTTAACTATTCTTTTTTTTCAAGATGGTTATTTTCCACAAACCATAAAGATATTGCTATTCTTTATTTTATTTTTGGCGGGTTTTCTGGAGTTTTAGGAACTGTAATGTCTATTTTAATTAGAATGGAATTAGCACATCCAGGAACTCAAATATTAGCAGGAAATCATCAACTTTACAACGTACTAGTTACGGGTCATGCTTTATTAATGATTTTTTTTATGGTAATGCCAATAATAATAGGTGGATTTGGTAATTTTTTAGTTCCTATAATGATAGGTGCTCCAGATATGGCTTTTCCAAGAATGAATAATTTAAGTTTTTGGTTAATGCCGCCATCTTTAATATTATTACTTGTTTCAACTTTAGTAGAATCTGGGGCTGGTACAGGATGGACTGTTTATCCTCCTCTTAGCAGTGTTCAAGCTCATTCAGGTCCTTCAGTTGATTTAGCGATTTTTAGTTTACATTTAGCTGGTGCTGCTTCAATATTAGGTTCTATTAATTTTATTACTACGATTTTTAATATGAGAGCTCCTGGAATGAGCATGCATCGATTACCGTTGTACGTTTGGTCGGTATTAATAACTTCATTTTTACTTGTTATTTCTTTACCTGTATTAGGGGGCGCTATTACTATGCTTTTAACAGATAGAAACTTTAATACAACTTTTTTTGATCCTGCTGGTGGAGGGGATCCTGTATTATTTCAACATCTTTTTTGGTTTTTTGGACATCCTGAAGTTTATATATTAATTTTACCTGGATTTGGAATAATTAGTCATGTAATTGCTACGTATTCTCGTAAAGCAGTATTTGGTTATATTGGAATGGTTTATGCAATGATATCAATTGGTGTATTAGGATTTATTGTTTGGGCTCATCACATGTATACTGTTGGTTTAGATGTAGATACACGTGCGTATTTTACCGCAGCAACAATGGTTATAGCTATACCTACAGGAATAAAAATTTTTAGTTGGTTAGCTACTATGTGGGGGGGTAGATTAACTTTTGAGACGCCAATGTTATTTGTAATAGGTTTTTTATTTTTATTTACTATTGGCGGAGTAACTGGAGTTGTTTTATCAAATTCGGGTATAAATGCTGCACTTCATGATACATATTATGTAGTAGCTCATTTTCATTATGTTCTTTCAATGGGTGTTATGTTTTCAATATTTGCTGGATTTTATAATTGGTTTCATGTAATTACAGGATTAAAATACCCTGAAATTTTAGGTCAAATACACTTTTGGGTATTTTTTGTGGGTGTAAACTTAACTTTTTTTCCAATGCATTTTTTAGGTTTAGCGGGTATGCCAAGACGAATTCCAGATTATCCAGATGCTTTTTTAGGTTGGAATGGAGTTGCATCACTTGGTTCATATATTTCAGCTACTTCAGTTTTATTATTTTTTTATATTATATATATTTCTTTAATTTCTAAAGATTCAAAAAGATAAAAAAATATTTATAACTTGTTGTAAATTAAAACTATAAAAAGAGACTAATTAAAATAAAACTTATTGTGTTACTGTTAATGCTATAAAATCGAAAAAAACGGGACTTGAACCCGAAACCCACAACATGACAAGCTGTCGCTCTAACCAATTGAGCTATTTTTTCGTTAGCAATATTAATTTATTAAAAAGCATTATAATTTTTCAAATTATTGTTATTAAAAAATAATATTCAAAATTAGATTTAAAAGGTGTATTGTAGAAAAATGTAAAAACGACATAATTAGTAAAAATAATATTAAAAAATACAAAAATTTTTATTTTCATTTTTTCTAAGAAAAGATAAAAATTTAAATATTTTATTAATAAAATATTTTTGTAATAATGAAATATTTAAAGCATTATCAAAATCTTTTTTAGTATTTAAAATTGTTTGAGTTTTTTGTAAATTAAAATCACTAGTTAAATATTCTTGTTCTTGTTCAAAAAAAGTTGGAGTTGAAATAATATATTTATTCTTAAGTGCAATATCTGAACCATAATTATTAGATTAAAAATTTGTTTTTTAATTAAATTTAATTTTTAAATAAAATAAAATAAATATATTTTATGTTAACAGTAATGTTTATTTAGAAATTTAAACATAAAATACAACAGAATTAATTTATTATAAACATTTAAAAAAATTAAACCCCTCAGTGACTTTATTTATTTAAAATGAACCAAACATATAATTTAATGTATCGTTAATTATTTATTTCTTAAAATAAGCTTAAATATAAAAAAGACAAAACATGTTGCTAATTTTTAATTATACTTTTTTAAACTATCTTTGAATTCAATCTATAATCGCTTTTAATATAGTTTTAAAAAGAGAAGATTGAGTAGGTATACGTGTAACATTAGACGGATTTGAACGTGTAATTATTTGTCGAACGATATTAATCATATCTCTGTAATTACGAAATGAAAGTCCTGCGCCTATTCCAATAGTTGCGACTATAAAACCTATGCGACCTGGATTTCTCCTAATTAATCCCCAAAATGTTGCCTCACGCAATCGTTCAGAAAATACATTTCTAATATTTTGTATATCCGCGACTAAACGATTACGAGAAGACTCAACAAAACGTCTAGAATTTATAAAAATATGATTATTTTGTAAATTTATTCTAGCTATTGATATAAGTCTAAAAAATAAATCTATAAAAAAAGAAAAACTGTTTGTTAAAATATTACCATCTACAAGAGCCGAAAATAAATTTCTACTAAGACGTAAAAAAATATAAAATTCAACAATATGTAAAGGGCTAGAATGTGCTGCAAAATAAACAAGATTGTGTAAATTTTCAAAAAGTGAAGATTCCAAAGATAAAATTAAATTGTAAATAGGAAAAAAAATTCTAATTAAAACAGAACTACTAGTTTCTTGCAGAGTAGAAATTTCAATTGGAATAGGAAAATTTAAATTTGAACTATTAAAAATTAAATTTTGTCTTAGAGTTTCTAAATCAGGAAGAACACTGTTTTGCCAGGATCGAATAGAACTTATTAATTCCTGATGACGAGTAAAAACATCAGATATTATTTGATTAGAGCTAACAATAGGTTCTCTGTTGGCAATCAATAAATTATTAGTAGTTAATAAATCACTAGAAGAAGAAACATTAGATTGAGGAATTTCATTATATCTAGATGATATTATATCTAATATTCTAGGAATACTTATGCTTGCTCGCTCAGAACTATCTAATCTATCGACTATATTACTAACAAAAGAAGCGGCCTCTTCTTCCGTTTGTATAGGAATATTAGGAATAGGACTGACAGAAACTTCTGATGACAATACATTACTCATAGGAAGACGTTCAAATCTAGCA
>Ga0208498_1000089_pt1 | contig 38790 bp, 29 predicted proteins | sample CryBogCBE12Aug09_FD_185502 | JGI IMG/M metagenome (GOLD analysis project Ga0208498, IMG submission 185502) | Freshwater microbial communities from Crystal Bog, Wisconsin, USA - CBE12Aug09 (SPAdes) (version 2) | ecosystem: Environmental > Aquatic > Freshwater > Lake | place: Crystal Bog... | reverse complement strand
CTATTTTTATTTTCATTACTATTTACCATTTAATATAAATATATCGGTAAATAGTAAAAATCAAGAACCAGTACTACCAAACCCGCCGGCACCTCTTTCAGTATCAGATAAATTGTCAGTTTCAACAAATTCAATTTGAGGATATGGAATTATCATAATTTGTGCACCTCGATCACCAACATTGTATGAAAAACTATCTAAACCTTGTGTCTTCTTGAATGTGGCTTGAAGTTCTCCTCTATAACCACTATCAATAACACCCACACAATTAGATAATATTAAATCTTGATTACGAACTGATGAACGTGGGAAAATTAATCCAACATAACCTTTAGGGATTTCGATTGCAATACCAAAACCATATGTAATACTAAAACTGGTATTTTCTTTAATATCTGTGATTGTTAAATCCATACCAGCATCCCCATCTTTTGAATACTTGGGAATGACCGCATTAGGGTCTAATTTTTTAATTTTAACTTTTGTTATCATACTTTGTTGTTGATAAGCAGATTGCATATCGTTACCTAATTGATTCAATAATGAATTTAATTCATTAATAAATTCTTCATCTGCATTAGATGGATTATCACCACTTAATTGAGATTCAAATTCAGTTAATTTCTTAATGTAATCTTCAATATTTTCTTTTTCCATTAAAATGATTTTTTAAAAATAAACACCGATATTTCTACCGGTGTTTTAATGCTTATTATTTGTAATACTCAGGTGTGTTTTTTGCATCAATTACACACTCAATTGGAAACTTAGCGACACTTAAACTTTCGCTACCTCTTACGTCACCTTCACGGTATTTAGCAGCAACAATAGTTGCTTCTTCTACTGATTCGGCTTGGATTACGTATTTTACTTTTTTAATACGTGGGTTTCCTTCTCTGTCCATTTGTTCGGTTTCATAACCGATTGTAACTTGATAATACATGTTGATTCTATTTTATGATTGATTTAAAAAACTCTACTCTATTTTTTGACACTACACTTAATGAATATTTGTGTTTAACAGTTTCATATAAACGATTACCTAAATCTTCGATCATATTCGGATTGTCTATTAATTTTTTCATACATTTTGCCCAATCTTTATGGTTTCTATTTTCAGGCACTAATAAAGCATTCCCTTTATCGTTAAATTGTCCATTATCCATCGCCGAAATTAAATCGATAGTATAGGGTTCAACTTGACTGGCAATCAATGCTTTCTTATGGAATCCTGCTTCAATAACTTTCAATTGAGATTTATTATTATTGAATACACTATTCACAAGTGGTGCCAAAGATACATCAAAAAAATTATAATTGGTTGCATAAATACTAACTTCTTTCGTCCATCTTCTTCTATATGGTTTATCACTATCCTCGTATGGAGTTTCAGCAAAGTTCATTAAATAATTCTTATAATCCAAATCTAAAACACTATAATTATCGGTAAAATATTGTTCATATTTATACCAAACAGTTTCCATAGGTTGGATTGGTCTTTTTCTTTGTTCTCCTGTTTGTGGATTAATTTCAGTTACAGAACCTCTAATATCGAATCCACACAATACAAATTGTACCTTGTCTTTGAATGTATTGTGAGTAGTTGAGATACCGTTTGCAAGTAATTCTATATCACTTAAATGTGATGAGCCCCCTAACCATCCAAATCTTATTTTATTTGAAGGAATGTTATTTGGTTGAAATTGTGGTTCCGTTTCATCAACAGCATTAGGAAAAACTTCTACATTTTTTAATCCTAATTTTTCTCTAATTGTTTTTTTGAATACTTCAGTTGTTGTTGTAACATAATCAACTAATTTCATCATTTCAATTTTCTTCTCACCTATTTTATTTTGTTTTATAGCTTGATACATTGGATGTCTTTGATCAACAAACCAAAGGTCATCTATATCCATAATGGTTATAATGCCCTTTTCTTTCAATGATTTGATTCTCGCTAAGTTATCTTCGTGATTTGTTTGATGTATGAAGCTATGAAAAACTACAATTTGGTAGTCTTTGAAAAAATTATCCTCTAAAGGAGCGTTGAATGATATATCTACGTGTATATCATTTGAAAAGTTATCACCAATAAATTTAAATGGATCTAACATTCTGAATTTACCCACACCGAATTTATCAGAAGGTATTGCTAAGATTTTGATTTTTGACATTAAGTAATATTATATGTCAATAATATACATAAAAAAAATTAAAAAACAAATTACTTAGCTTTATTTACACCAGTAATTTTTCCTTTGAATATAGAATCACCAACTTTCAATACAAGATTTTCATTGATTGATGATGTTTGTTGAGCTGTTAAAAGTTGATTTAATTTTTCATCCAATACTTTACGAATTGTGTTTTCAATCAAAACTTCGATTGCTTTCATATCAACATTTGAAGATACCTGTGTATTACTATTTCTTTGAGATTGTGAATTCTTTGTTGGTAGACCTTCTTGTTCCATTAGTCTTTTTGCTCCCTTTATAAAATCCATATCCAATGTTTCATTTAATGAAATTTGTGGAATTGGTTGAATAGGATGGTCAATCATTGCTTGCTTAATTGCATCTGGTAATTTTGAACCTTGGATTTTATCCATATTTAATGGACCACTTACAGGTCTATTTAAATTTCTTTGTTGAGGCACTGAAGATTCTTGTAATCTACCCGCTAATTCTTCTGGTGCTGATCTTAAAATACTTTCGTCTACATTTCCTTTTTGGTAACTTCCGCCATCGACCATATTCATAACTTTTTTGGCTTTAACTAATTTTGACATTAAGTCATTCGCGGATATTGTTCCTGTTCCTTCTTGCATATTAATAAATATTTTATTTTATAATAATAACGAAAATTATAATAACATTAAACGTTTAATTCTCATTATGTTCTCTTTCAATGTGTTATCTTCTTCTTCACCTGCATTAGGTTCTTCTTCTGGTTTGGAAGGTTTCTCTATTGGTTTAGGTTGTGGTAACGGTTTTTTTGTTTTGGAAACTATAGGTTCAGGTTTTTCAACTGAAGGTTGTTTCACTTGAGGCGCAGGTTCAACTGGTTCCTTTTGTTGAGGAACTTCAGGTTTTTCTGTTGGTTTCTCTATTTGACTTGGTTCCGGTAATGGCTCTGCTGTTGGTTTTTCTGGTTGTATTGGTTTTTCTACTGGCGGTGTGGGTTTTTCAGGTTGTGTAGGTTTTTCTATTGGAGGAGCAGGTTTTTCCGTTTTTGCTTTTGTTGGTTTTACAACCTTTTTTGTTTCAGGTTTTTTAGTCCACAAAGCTGTTGCAATAATACTTGACATAGATTTGTCACTTGCACCTTTATATTTTGGTCTTTTGACATCGAATGTTTTCATATCTAAAACCACAATACTACCCATTCTTGAAACCAAAAAAGTTCTCCATCCATAATTGGCTTTTTCATTACCAACATCACTAGGTGTGCCTCTTTTGGAACGAGACGGCGTATCAATATATGCACGTAAAACTAAATTACCTTTTTTATTATATCCTAAAGTAACACCTTCTGCATCGAATCTACCTCCCGCTTTAACTCTATCTTTACCTTTTCTAGGTCCATTATAGTCAAATGTAATAGGATGTCTGTTTATTACAGCATATTCCAATTTTTTTTGTTTTGAAACATCTAAAGTTTTTTTATCTTTAGGTGCTTCATTAATAAGTTCTAAAAAAAGTTTTTTTAATATCATGATGTTGCGAAATCTGGGTATGTTTTTTTAGGATTGTATGAATTAGAAGCCAACTCAGCATTTCTTGTCTGAATATCGATAGGTGTTACCGCTGTAGAAGCGTCAGGTACAAATAAACTATTATTCCCAACACCGTATGGTTTTGTGGAACTGAATTTGTTACTTGCTATTTCAGAATTTCTTATCGATATATCTATTGGGGTCACAGCAGTTTCTGCATCTGATGTAGACAATGTACTGTTTCCAACACCATAGGGTTTGGTCGCACTAAATTGATTACTTGCTATTTCAGAATTTCTTACATTAATATCAACAGGTGTAACTGCTGCTTTTGCTTCTGACTCATATGATTTATTAGCACCTGCGTATGGTTTATCTGGTGTGAAATCGTTTATAGCGACTTCTTGTTTTCTATATTGATTAGCTAATTCTTCTAACGGTGAAATGTTGGTTTTACCGTAATCATAACTTGGATTTGATTCAGTATTTGGCATATTAATATGTTATTAATTTTTTTATTTTATTTATTTCTTCAAATAGTTTACCCATTTTTAAAGACGAAACAGATGTTTTGTGTGAATTACTTTTTATCAAATTCAATGGAGGTAAAAAATCAGGTTTTTTGGTATGTTTTTTTAAAAATGAATTTTTTCTTTCTCCTGTCATCGCACCCCTTTCATCAGCATTTTTTCTACCTTCTTTTTTATCTTTAACAAAATCTCTTTGTCCATCTAAAAATTGTTTTGCCCAATTATCCATAAGTTCACCACCCATCAAATCATACTTATTTCTTTCCTTTACTTTGTCTATGTTTTGTAGATCGTGAATAATTCTTTTCAATTGGCCATATTTCACTTTCTTATCAACTAATAACTTTTTAGCTCTTTCTATACCGTGAACAGTTTCACCATTCAATCCAAGTATAGTATGGTTGATTTTACTTAAAATATCGTGCGGAATTTCAAATATCCTATCTTTTAAATCTTTATTCATCTTCTTTTTTTAGATAATCTAATAAATCATTTATAGAAATATTATGACTATCCATACTATGTTTTAAAGCTTCAATTTGTCTAACTATTATTTTGTCTAATTCTTTACCTTTTTGTTTGGAAAGAACATCATTTTCATCTTCTTGTTTTTTCTTAAGTTTGTTCTCAATATATTCTTCCATAAATTTCATTGGATTTTCAACTAAATTAACCATATCATCAGGTAATTTAGGATCATAACCCATTTCTTTTAATCTTTTTTCAGTCTCTATTTCATCCAAACCTAATTCTTTTATAAAATATCTTTTAGCTTCCTCATATGTCTTGTTTTTCAAAATAGTCTCTTCAGCTCCCAAATTATTATCTAACTCAACTTCGACCATATCTCCTTTAGGTTGTTTACCTTCCGCCCAATATCTCAATGATGTGTGTGTACCACCAATACCGTGAATACCCATTTGACCATATGCTGTTTGAGCAACTTCATCACTTGTTTTTGTATCTGAAATACCTTTTGTTGCTAAATCAGTTGGTTTTTTACTTCTTGCTATATTACCCTTGCTATCCACAATTTCATCAACTTCTTCTTCCTCGTTTTCAACTTTTTCAGGAATTTTTTCATAGTCTGTTTTATCTGAGAATTCTTTCGCCCACTTAGACCATTTTTTCCCCTTTTTACCACCTTTTCCTGCTTGTGCGTAGAAATATCTTTGTTGTGCTTTTGAAGCAAATTTCTCTTCGATTACCTGTTTTATAAAATTATTCATCTAAATATGCTTTTTTATAAATATCAAAAAATACTAAAGATATTTATAATAACATGGCGAGTCAAAATATTTTAAATTATTATGGGTCTAAACTAGATATTAGGGTAGATTATTCAGAATTATTCGATTATCAATTATCACCAGTTCAAGGTGATTATGATACTGAGGTTATCAATTTTAATACTCCTATTACATATTCATCATTAAAAATTAATGAAAGTATGTTAGGATATAGTTGTAATATAAATACTATTTCAATAAATGAATTTGATTACCGCACGTACGATTCAAGTTATATCTATTCGGGTTTATCTTTTACAATTGACTATGCTAATTGGATTAATTATTTCGATACTTTTGGGGGTTTATCATATGAAAACACTATTTTAAATAATGATACTTTTACTTTTATAGGTATAACAGGAGAAGTTCATTATTTTATTATTTCAAATTACAATGATTCCCTTTTTATTGATCCATTGTTATCAGGTTTTACTGAATCTGAAATTATTTCAGGTTTTACTCCTTCGATATTTGCTTGTCCTTTAGGGATAAGTCAATTTATTAACCCACCATTTTTTGCGGAATCAAATAAAACTCCTTGGACAGATTCACAATATTTCACAGGTAATGTTAATTATCCTCAGTCTAAATGGTTTTATGGTGAAAGTTCATTTGCTGTTGTATCTGGATGGACATTAACAGGTTCTACTCCCGATTTCCCAATCGAACCATTCACAGCGACCACATATTATTCAGGAGCTTGTTGTCCTCAACCTGACGCTTTAAATGTTAAACCTTGGGCTTATGAGTTTAATACAGGTTCAGGTGATGATTTTTGTGACCCTATTTTAGAAAGAAGAACACAAAGTGGGTGGACATTAGATTTTGTTTTTAATAGAATGGGTTTAGATTGGTCTCAAGGACGAACATTTTATTATTTTGGTGTAAGAGGTGAAGATGACATATCAAAATATGCAGACAATAATCTTTCATTTCAATTTACACCCGAAGGAAAAATAAGATGGGTATCAGTAAGATATTCTGGTGATTGTGATACAACAAATGGTTATTCTTATGATTATTATGTGGATACAGATGAAACACCAACAATTTGTTCTTCAGGTTTAACTACTGATTTCAACATTTCGATTGTTTTCAATAGATATAATCATTATGATTATTGTGATGTAAATAACAGAGGGGGTTGGAACGATATGATTTCAGGTAAAACTTTAATCAACGATCCTAACGCAATTATTTCAGGACAAACTGAAAAATATGAATTAATAGAAAATTTAGATTTAAAGTGGTGGAATGGTTTACAAGATAGAATGGGTGAATTAAAAATTTATTTAAATGGAAACCCAATCTACAAAAAACAAAATTGGATTGAAATTGTGCCTTCTACAAGAGGATATCAACCATTTGTTCAATCTTGGGGAGGTGGTCCAAGTTTAATGGGAGGAGTTCACGAAGGAACTTGTTGTTTCAACATAAAACAAATACAATATTATGAACAACCTTTAGATTATGTTCATATTTATCATAAATATATTACAGAGATAATGCCAAATTTTAATATATATGGATGTGGTGGACCTTGCGTTGAGGATTTTAATCTTTTACGTTCTATCGACATATCAGCAACTCCGACTAATACACCTACACCTACTGTTACACCAACTGTGACAGTAACTCCGGGATTAACACCTACGGCAACATCGACATTAACTCCAACTCCAACACCAACTGTGACGATTACTCCAAGTATAACTCCTACTCATACGGTTACACCAGGTTTAACGCCTACAGCAACTCCAACACCTACTACAACAAATGTAGTTGGTTCTTGTACAGGAATAAGATATAATTTATTATCAACACCTATTACTCAACCATCAGATACAAATAATTCAATAGTTTTTCTTGATATTTCAGGTGATGTCACTTATGATCCAAATTCATTTGATACTTGTTTATTTGGAATGATTGATGCTTATGGAACTAATCAAGAAACATATTTCAATAACTTAGAAAATACTATATATTTTGTTACATTTTGTCAAGATAGTATAAGTGTTACATATAGTGGTGATCCATCAGGAGTAGACATAGTTTCTGAATCGGGAGTTACCTATGTTACATTTTATGCTCCTGATTTAAATTTAACAAGTGGTAGTGTAAGTAATTTCAGAACAGGATTACCTGTTTTTGTAAGTTTTACTTATACTCCTTTACCAACTGAAACACCAACAGCGACTCCAACGAGTACACCTACTAATACACCTACATCTACAATTACACCTACGCCGTCGGTAACTCAAGGTTTAACGCCGACTGCAACGCCTACAAACACTATAACACCTACAGTAAGTGTTTCAAGTACCGTTACACCGACGCCTACTATAACAGTTACGTCAACACACACAAATACTCCAACCCCAACAATTAGTCATACACCTACACCTACTTCAACATTAGGTGTATCAGCGACACCAACGCCAACTGCAACTTTAGGGATGACACCAACACCTACAACTACACCAACACCAACAGGTTTTGGTTCAATTCCTTCGTCAGGTTTTACGTTCGATTTTGATTATATGGTCGTTGAATATTTTTTTACTGACGGTTTAGACACTGATACAATAACATATATTTCCAACCCATCTATAATGTTAAGTAATAGTGGGGACTCCAATGCTGTTCAAGTAACAGGCGGTAATTATTATGATTACGTGGGTACTTGCGCAGGTCCAAGTATGGATACTTACCCATATACAGGAACGCCTTATTTGATTTATGGTGGTGATAATCACGGTACAGGCGCAGAAGCGGTTTTATTTGATTTGAATCAGTTCAAAATTCAAAATCCTAGTTCTCATAATATAGAAATAACTTTTACTTCAACTTTTTATAGTCAAGTAGGTGTTAATCCTGTTTTTTTGAAGGCAACGTTGTGGAAAGGAGGTACACCTGAAGCTGATGGTTATACTTTTATTAATACAAGTGCCACAGACACATTTTTTGTGGAATCAACAGGAACTACAATGAATTTATTTACTCAAAATTGTGTTCCATTCCAAGAAATGGGTAAATTTGAATTTAATACTTTAACATATAATGGATATTTTGTTTATCCACCAAATCCTACAATACTTATTCATAATGATACAAATGCAAGTGGTATAGTAGTAACCGGATTAACGATTAGTGGCGCTACTCAAGTATTAGATTTCAATGCATTCCCTCTTAATGCTAATAACTATGGTGGTTTATATTCACACCCTTCCGTAACAGGTACTGGTAGTGATGTGATAAATATTTTATTCGATAATAGTAGCGGTAATTTATTTGACGTTATTGTAACAAAAAATAATATCGTAACAATTTCTGAAATATCTTTGAATCAAGATACATTATCTCTAACTGGTTTATCTCTTAATGCAAATGATGTTATTGTTATTTCCGTATATGATAAGGGTGGTGAACCAACTCCGACCCCAACAACTATAGCGGTGACATCAACTCCTACACCAACTATAAGCATAACCCCTACTCATAGTTTTACACCTACAGTAAGTGTTACAAGTACTCCAACGCCAAGTTCAAGTGCGGTAGTTATTACACCAACTACAACACCTACAGTAACTGTTACACCTACTCATACTAATACACCAACACCAAGTATTACATTATCAAATACACCAACACATACACCTAGCTCAACAATGACTGCTACACCAACTGTAAGTGTGACAAACACACCAACACATAGTGTGACACCAACGCCAACACAAACAATGCCGACACCAACACCAACTCCTACATTCGTTTGTTATACAATTAATTTTGATATAATAAATAACACTTCACAAGTTATACAAGGAATGAGTTATCTTGGACAAAATATCACAACACATGTGAGTGGAAATACATATTCAGGTATTGTAAATGGAGGTTCGGGAAGATATAGTTATTATTTTAGTAATAATTCGACAGAACCTTTCTACATTTATTTTACATATCCATTTAATACAGGTGTTTATGTACATGTTACGGATTCACTTGGTAACACATATTGTACCACAGGTGGCGGTGGAAGTCAAACAAGTAGAATAGATATATACGGAACTTGTAGCGGACCAATAACAATAACAATTAATAATACACCTTGTTAAAATAAAACTATTTATAAATTATGGAATTTTTCATTAGACAAGGTTCAACCACACCAATTTTAAAATTAAGATATTTATAAATGAAGATATTTATGATATATGGCTACAACAAGGCTTTTCGCTTATAACACTGGTTCAACAATACCTGATACAGAGGAAGTTGGACACTTAGCAATTTCCAATTCAAATGAAAGATATGATTTGGATTATGGTGGAGTTAAATGGTGGATGGGACCTGATGAATCAACGGGTTATGTAATTGCAAAAAGCGTTCCTGATAACTCTACAACTACACAAGTTTCTGGTTTGACAGCATCAGTGGATTTCTACAGATCTAAAAATTTTGATGAGAGTTCTTTTTTATATTTTGCTAATAAAGCTGCAGGACAAATCTTTACATCGGGAAATGACGCATCAACATACTTAACAAATAATGGATTTTGGAATAATTGGTCTACTATTTTTCTTCTCAATGAAGATGGTAGTTATTTATTACAAGAATCAAATAATAAAATTAAAATATAATGGCAACTGATCAACGAATATCGGCCTTACCCTCAATAACAACCCCTTTATCTACTGACGTATTACCTATAGTAAGTTCAGGTGTTACAAGTCAAATTAGTGTGGGTAATCTCCTTACAGGTTCAATTTTTCATCAAACAAGCACGGGTTGGACTACAAATAACAATATAGAAATAGATGGTAATCTTGTTATTTCAGGTACAACTACCCTTGGTGGTAATATTGTACCTAATACAGCAAGAGGTGCCACTCTTGGTACGTTAGATAGACCATTTGCAGATATATTTGTATCGTCGGGGTCTATCAATATCGCGGGTATCCCTGGTCAACCGAACACTACATTATCAAATGTGAGTGGTGCGTTATTGGTTTCTGCAGGTAATATGCAATTAGTTGGTTCAGCATCATTTTTGGCTCAGACAGGTTCGTTTTCTTATATTAGCGGAGCTTATAAACACGATGGTACATTAAATCAAGTTGGTAACACACAATTGACAGGTAGTTTGAACATTACAGGTAGCGGTTTTATTAATACACATAAAATACTAACAGATTTAGATACAGGTTCATTTGCGATAACCGGTTCAAACGTGTTTATTTCAGGACAAACAATAACAGGTTCTTTAAATGTTACTGGTTCAGCATTAATCACAGGTTCATTAACAATCAATAGCGGTTCCTTGATTATGGATTCAACCGCACAAACAAATATTTTAGCAACATCAATTACAAATCCAAATAATTATGTGATTCATCAATTTTTGACATCATCTTATCAAGCGGCGACCTACGCGTTTGCAGCTGTTGAAGATAGTACAAATAAGGTGACGGCGTATAGTAATTATATTGTTGCTCAAGGGGGTGGTTCCATTAATTCAACTATTGGTGGTGATTCTAAAGTAACTTCAGGTGCAGGTGCACCAAATCCGACATTTACCGTTGCATTCAGTGGTAGTTATGCGCAATTAAAAGTTACAGACACAGGAACGTTCACATATCGAGGAATTGTTCAATTATATTAAAATACAGAAGGAGATGTAAAAATCTCCTTTTTTTTATATTTATAACATATGGAATTTTTTATCAGACAAGGTTCAACCACACCAATTTTAAAATTACAACTTATAGATGATGGTAAAAATGATATGTCATCATTTAACGATCAATTAGAGAATGCTGTTATCAGATTCGAAATGTCAGATTCAACTACAAATGAACCATTCATATTAGATGCTTCTTGTTATATAACTACTAAGACAGAATTATATAATCAAACAACAACAAGTTATTATATTGTTTATAATTTCAATTGTGAGCAAACACGTCGCGTGGGTAAATATGAAGGTAAAATAACAATATATTTTAGAGACACAAATTTAAATTCAACAGGTACTTTAATATTGCCGGTTAGAGAAAAATTATACATTAATATTTTCTAATTCAAAAATTTTATTTATAATTTAATATTATTGAATTTTAAATGACAAATCCTATTAATGTAAGCGGAGCCAAATTAGAAAAAAAACTTTCTAACTTTCTTAAAGAATATAACTACACATTCAAATCAGGCGGTAACAGTGATATTGATTTTATAATTGAAACTGTAAGTAAAAAGATTTACGCCGATTGTACTAATCAAAATAGTAGTGGTAGTGTTATCGATAAACTTCCTCAAAAAATTTTCAAATATTATAGAAAACACAAAATGGATAAGTTTTATATAATAAGAGGATTATATAAAGATTTTCCAAAACCTGTTTTAGAACATATAAAATTTTTAGAAGAACAGTTTAATGTAGAAGTTTTTATTTTAGCATATGATGATTTTGTAAAAATTGTTGAGGTGGCAAATAATATTTCTTTATAATTTTTTTTTACCCTTTTGTTTTTGTATATTTAATATTGTAAACAAGGCAAATTGTGATTTAATCGCAAGCTAATACGTCACATTAAATAAAATAAAATATGCAAGAGGTTATCTCTCAAGAGGTTATTGAACAATTCCTCAATGGTGGAGACGATGAAAAATACATCGTCGGAGTCGAGTACGATTATCCCACAAATATAATTTCCAAAATTATTCAAGACCCTGATAAGGGTAAAATCATTAAACAAGATACATTCACCCCATTTCTTTGGGTTGGTGATTTAACAGGTTTAGGGTTTTATAAAGAATCAAAGTCTCTACAAAAAAAGAAAATGGTAGAGCACGGAATCATTATTGATAAATTAGAAACACAAGGAAACGAAAGATTAGAAGCAGGTATGAAATACTTGGTTAGAAGTCTTAAAACATATACTGATTTAATTAATTTTTTCAGATATGGAGGTATAGACCCTTGGAATGAAAATTTCAAACAATATTTCACTGTATTGAATCCTGTTGAACAATATTTGATTCAAAAAAAGAAAAGATTATTCAAAGGTATTGAAGATTATGGTGGTGTTCATAGATTTGTATTCGATATTGAAACGACAGGTTTGGATCCTGAAACTTGTTCTATAATTTTAATAGGAATTAAGGATAACAAAGGTCTGCAAAAAACAATTCCTGCATTTGGTGAGGATGGTGAAAAAAAATGTATTGAAGAGTTTTTTAAATATATTAGAGAATTAAAACCTACAATTATAGGTGGCTATAACTCGGCCTTTTTTGACTGGCCATTTATTCTTAAACGTGCGAAGATATTAGGTGTAGATGTTACAGCATTAACTCAAATATTCAATCTACAAGGTATGAAAGAAAAAGAGGCAATGTTGAAATTGGCAAATGAGGTTGAACCATACACACAACACGTTATTTGGGGTTTTAATTTAATTGATATTGCACATTCTGTTAGAAGAGCTCAAGCAATAAACTCAGAGATTAAATCTTGGGGATTAAAGTATATAACACAGTACTTAGAAAAAGAAAAACCTAATCGTGTTTATGTCGATGGTGGGAAAATATCTAAGATTTATCTCGATAATGAGAGCTATTATGTCAATCCAAAGACAGGAAAGTACAAAAAAATAGGTGATGTGGGAACAGAAGGTCTTTTAGATAAATTTCCTGGTAAATTTGAAATATGGCCTGGTAGAAAAATTGTTGAGCAATATCTTGATGATGACTTAACAGAAACTATGGTCGTTGATGATAGTTTCTCGCAATCTACTTTCTTACTTTCTAAATTGGTACCAACAACATACGAAAGAGTTGCAACAATGGGTACGGCTACATTATGGAAAATTATAATGTTAGCTTGGTCTTATGAAAATAATTTAGCAATTCCCGCTAAAGATGAAAAACGTGCAATCACTGGTGGTTTATCAAGATTATTAAACGTTGGTTACTCGAAGAACATTGTTAAGTTTGACTATGCGTCTCTTTATCCATCTATACAGTTAGTTTACGATGTATTTCCTGAGTGTGATGTGATGGGTGTACAAAAATCAATGTTAAAATATTTCCGTAATATTCGTATTAAATATAAAAGACTTGCAGGAGAACTAAAAAACAGTAACCCTGTGGAGGCTGAAATGTATGATCGTAAACAATTACCAATCAAGATTTTCATCAACGCTTATTTCGGAAGTTTGTCAGCTCCTCACGTATTTCCTTGGGGTGATATGAATATGGGTGAAACTATTACTTGTGTGGGTAGGCAATGTCTCCGTATGATGATTATGTTTTTTATGAAGAAAGGTTATAAACCTTTGGTTATGGATACGGATGGTGTGAATTTTGAAACTCCCGAAGATATTGATACTCATATTTACATTGGTAAGGGATCGAATGAATTAACAGAAAGTGGTAAAGAATATAAAGGCATTGAAGCTGATACAGCTGAGTTCAATGATATCTTTATGAGAAATGAGATGGGCTTGGATATCGATTATATTGCACCTGCTTGTATAAATGTTTCCAGAAAGAATTACATCATTAAAATGATTAAGAAAGGAAAGGAAAAAATAAAGCTTACAGGTAATACAATTAAATCAAAAAAATTACAAACATACATTGTTGAATTTTTGGATGAGGGTTTAAAATATTTGTTAAATGGTGATGGACATTCTTTTGTTGAACTTTATTATTCATATGTAGAAAAAATTTACAATAAAGAAATTCCATTAGCAAAAATAGCAAACAAGGCACGTGTAAAACAATCAGTTGAAGATTATAAAAAGCACATAAAAAAAACCACAAAGTCAGGTTCATTAATGTCTCGTCAAGCGCATATGGAACTAATAATTCAAAATGATTATCCTGCAGGTTTAGGTGACACTATCTATTATGTTAATAATGGAGTTAAAAAATCTTCAGGGGATGTTCAAAAAATTACCAAAGCGACTAAAAAACAACAAGAAGATTATTACATAGCTTATGGTAAACCGATGCCAATGAATTACATCGAGGTGAATTGTTATATGATTTCTGAAAAAGACATAAATGATAATCCTGATTTAAAAGGTGATTACAATGTTGCTCGTTATTTGAATAATTTTAATAAGCGTATTGAACCTTTATTATGTGCATTCAAACCTGAAATAAGAGATGGCATATTAGTAGAAAATCCTCAAGAAAGACAATATTTTACTAAAAATCAATGTCAATTAGTGAATGGTTTTCCATTAAAAGAGAGTGGTCAAGATAAATTTGACGAAGTAATGACTCTTGCTGATAGTGAAGTTTTATTTTGGAATCGTGTGGGCCGTGATCCGTTCTTTATGTATGTTGAAAACAGTTTAGAACTTGCTGACCAATATTGGGTTGAACATAATAGAAAAGTTGTTTCTCTTCAAGAGAAAAGTACAATAAGTAATGAAGAAGAGATAATTGAAACCAACGGTCACGATTATGCTTTTCACGCAATAGAAAGTTAAACCACTTGTATAGGAGCGGGCATTGCTCTGAACTTGAGAGATTTATTAAGATTCTCAGCTTCGCCCGCTTTTCTTTCTAACATTTTATCAGGGCGTAATCTTTCAAGTCTTTGCATTAATTCTTCAATTAATTTTTGTTTCTCATCTTTAGCTTCTGTAAGTAGGGTATTGTAATCTAATTTAACCGAGCTATCAGGAACTTGTAAATCCCCTGAAAACTTGCCCCATATTCTCGCTAATCCTTCTTTTGCATAAGCAATCAAATATTTTCTAACCCAGTTTTGAGATGGTCTATTCAAATCAGACCAAATTAATTGTTCCGTTTGTACATCTGAAGGTAATTTAACAACATCTTTATTTTCAGCAAGACAAGTGTCTCTATCAGTTGTTTCATAGTACCAATACCAAACTTGAGCATTGTTCATTTGTATTGAACCAAAATCATATTTACCACCTGGTACATTTAATAAATGTACAATTTTAGTTCCCTCAGGACCTGCTGTAATTCTATATGTCATATCACCACCAATCAATCTGTTTTTCAAATTTCTGTCTCCCATTCTAAGTAAAAGGTCATAAGCAGGTAACATAAAATAAGAACCTGAAGCTCCCACTTGAGCAAATCCACCAACTCCACCGAAACCAACCCCACCAAGACCACCAAAACCCCCTAAAAATGGATCCACAATTGAATCACTTAAAGACGCGCGTTCGAACCACATCATTTCATTAATTTCACGGCCAGCAGGTATCACATAGGTTTGAGTATTTGCAGTTAATGTAATAAAATCTTTTTTTAAAACCCAATCACCACCTGCTTGTAAACCAACAATTTTAGAGTAAGCATACGTCCATCTTGTTTCATAATCTAAACTTTTAGTTGTAAATGCTCTACTTAAAGATTGAGTATCAAGGTCTAATCCGTTCAATGATGACCATTGGGATTCAATTAACCAATCTTCCACATATTGCTCGTATTCTGAAAGTGATAACTCCAAAAAGGTATCTAATTGTTCTTCCGCTAATTCGATTCCTCTTACAGGTGCTCCCAATACATTCAAAACCTGTGTATATAGTTTGTCACGTTCTGCGGGTGATATAATTGTTGACGACATAATAATTTACTATTTTAAATAAATAGTTTATATTTTACAATATGAGCAATAAATTAAACGAATTATTCCACATTACAGGTAAAAACGACTTCGAATTCACTTATAAAACTGAAGGAGATGATAATTTTATTGGATTAGATATAGATGCAAAAAAAATTTTAATTAACATCGTTAACCCTGAAGATGAGGAGTTGGATATTATGATCCAAGATACAATCAATACAATTAAAGCAAACTTTTGATTAAATCCTTACTGAAGGATTCGGAAAATTCTCCGTCACCCATAACTTGGTCGATTATGTTTTTCTTTTTTTGTAGAATATTATAAATTATTTTTTCTACTGTATTTTCGAAAATGGGATAATAAACTAACACACTATTCTTTTGGCCATATCTGTAAGCTCTATCTTCCGCTTGACTATGGTGCGCAGGAACAAATGATAGGTCATTCATAATCACAACTTCTGCGGCCGTTAAAGTGATACCTACACCACCAGCTATAATATTAGAAATAAAAACTTTTATTTTGTCTTCGTTCTGAAATCTATCCACAGCTTCCTGACGTCTTTCTTTACTCATACGGCCATCTAAGACTACTGAATTTTTTTTGTACTTTTCATTTAACATATCCAAAGTCATTGTGAAATTCGTAAAAATGATAACCTTTTTTCCTTGGTCCAAACATTTATCAATCAATTCACAAGTAACAGGAATTTTTTCATAAGAAATTAATTGTCTTACTTTCATTAGACGATTAATAGTGACACTTAAAGTTTCTTTATCTTTATTGTCATTTGTAATCCTCATAAATTCTTGTATTTCTTCATCATACATTTTACTCTCCAATTCTAAAAATACAGGGGTTATTATTTTTTCAGGTAAATCAAGTATGTCTGTTTTCATTCTTCTAAGAACTATATTTTTAGTTCTTTCTCTTAATTCATCCAAATTAGAAGCGCCACTTGTATTCCATACTTTTCTATTTCCAACTGTAAATTGATATCCCTTACAATATCTCCTAACATAGCTTTGCCAATTCAAAGTAAGAGGAGATTCTACAATTTTCAAAAGATTGAAATAGTTGATAGGCCTTGATGTCATTGGAGTTCCTGTTAATAACCATACCTTAGGAATTTTTTCTAAAACATCATTAAGTAAACGTGTTCTGTTGGCAGTGGTATTGGAAATATAATGAGCTTCGTCTACGATTGCAAGATCGAATCCTACGTTCACTAATAATTTATAATCATCGCTATCTTCACTTTTATCAGTAGAGTGATAATTTTTAATTATATCATAGTTGATGATATAAAAATCAAAAGTAGAGCCCCATTTTCTGCCTTCAACAATTAATATTCTTCTATCGGTATAATTTTTTATTTCTCTTTCCCAGTTTATTTTTAAAGATGCGGGACAAACAATTAATACTTTCTTTGCGCCACTTTCTAAAGATGCGATTACAGATGCGGTTGTTTTACCAAGCCCCATATCGTCGGCCAATATAAACTTATCGTTTGCTAATAATTTTTCAATTGCAATCTTTTGATGTTCCATTGGAGGTCTACTTCCATATTTTGAATAATCGATAACTCTATTCAATTTTTTTTCAGGTTGCATTACCGCTGCTTTGGGTAACCATATTGCGTGATTTTTTTGTGTGTCTAATATTTTACCCCATATATGAAATGCTTTATCAGAATCACATAACAATTTTTCACACCAAATTTTTTCTGGTGCTTTAGGTAATAACATATCTTCCATCAACTTTTCGCCAAATGTCGATACTATTTCAATATATTTTTTTGCAACCTTAGGGGTTACTTTATGGAACTTTAAAACATAATCAGATTGTGGTCTCGTTAATTTGAAATTTTGTTGAATCTCAAATTTTTGTTTCCATTCCAATAATTGATTGTTTGAACCTTCATAGTTCAATAATATATTTCTCGCTTCAATTTCAGGTATTAACGTATCCATTATATATAAAATATAACCAAAAAGATTATATTTCTAAAGTATTTATTAGAATGGATAATAAATTACCAATTACCCGTTTGGGTAAGTTTTTCAGTCAGGACGACTTTGATTTACAAGTCAGAATCGGGCAGGAATATTTGCAAGGGGATTTGAATATGAAGCTTGTTTTATATAGAGTAGATAGACAAAAAACGGATATCGATGATGTATATTTGGAAGTTGGTACCGATCAGATTAAGTATTTCCCACCTGTTGAATTTAGTGGAATAGTTAAAATTGAGGCCCCTAAAAATGAAACTTACAAGGAAGGTTTAATAAGATATCTCGAACCAGGTAATTTGGTTGTTTCGGTTTATATAAAACAATTGGATGAATTGAAGTTAGATATAAGATATGGTGATTATATAGGTTATCCTGAATCTGAGACAAAAACAAGATTTTATACTGTGGTTAATGATGGGAAAATTGTTTCCGATAATAAGCACAATATGTTTGGTTATAAACCGTACTATAGAACAATAGAATGTTCTTATGTACAAGACGTATCATTTAGAGGAGTTTAATATGGGAATAGCAAAAAGAAAAAAAAGTTTGTCGATTTATAATACGAACAAAGGTATGTCTCGTAGAGAAGAGTTATTGAAACAACTTACTCAAAATCAAACAAAACTTCCCCAATCAATATTACACGATGACTTAGATAGAGGTTTTTTAGATTATGTAAAATCAAGATACACAATTGTGTCCGATGGTTTGCAGATTCCAATTATTGAAAGAATAATGACAATCCAAAGATGGGGTGAATTTACACAAAACTGGTCTTTTAGTGATGATGATGGTAATATTGAAGTTCCATTTATCGCTATTATTAGGAACCCTGAAGTTACTTATGGAACTCATCCATCTAACGCTTTTAATGTGCCACAGCAAGCTCTTTGGTATTATGCAACTGTACAAACTTGGAATGGGACCACAGCAGGTGCTGATGTTTACAGAATCCCACAACCTGTTCCAGTTGATATAAAATATGAAGTAACAATTGTTTGTACGAAATTTAGGGATTTGAATGCAATGAATAAAGTTGTGTTAGAAAACCTATCAAGTATGCAGGATTATCAAATTGTTAATGGCCATTATATACCTGTATTTTTAGAAGGGGTTACTGATACCTCACCAATTAATACAGTTGAAAATCGTCGTTTCTACGTGCAGACATATAAATTTACTATGAATGGCTACATTTTGGATAGTGAAAAATTCGAAGTATCTCCTGCAGTCAATAGAGCATTGTTGTTTTTTGAAACACCCAATGAAGGTTCGAAAAAAGAAATCAATCAAGTAGCAAACTTAGATATTACAACTGTTACATTTAGCTCTGATGGTGTGGATACTGTGTATAATGTTAATGAAAATATTGGAATATTGATAACAGTCAAAATAAATGGTTTAACACAAGAACAAAATACCGATTATTTTTTTATAGGCGGATCTTCAAGAATAACCTTCTCGGATGCACCATTAAATGGAAGTGTGGTTACCGTAACATACATTAAGAATGCAAATACAACATTGATGGATCCATTTGGTAATGTACTTTTAGTTAATAAAGAATATTTTACATATACAGGTGGAACTCCAACTTTCGAAATTAGTAATCCAATTAAAGCAATGTTAAGTTTTGATGTAAACGGTCTTGAGGAAACAGAAAATCTTGGTTATCAATTATTAGACGCGACACATATCAATCTATTCGATGAACCAATCATAAACTCCAAAATAGGTGTAATTTATATTTCTTAAAATGTCAAATATAATATTAAGTACAACAGTATCAAATCTTTTAATACCAACGAGTAGGGTTTTTCAATCGACCACAAATAATTTTGTATATACAGGAGGGACACCAAGTTTCACCGTTGTAAACGAAATTAAAAACGTTATTAGTATCAAAATTAATGGTTTAGAAGAAATACAAAATGTTGGGTATAGAGTAATTGATAAAAATATTGTGTCTTTTAATTACGAACCTGTTATACCCTCGAACGTGACAATAAACTATTCTTACTAGTTTATTCTCCGTATATATCCTTTTTTTTGGGTTTACAATTATCTTCAATCCATTTTTGTATAACCTTATATATTTTCAATCCTTTATCATCACAATAGTTCTTAATCAGTTCGTGATGTTTTTTACTTATTTTAACATTTTTCATTTCTGTTTCCATTCTGTAGATAGAAAAAGATAGTTAAATATCTTTTATATTGAAAATACGTAAATCTTTGATAAAAATAAAGATATTTATGAATAATAATAAAAAAACTTTTAATTAATAACAATCAATGGCAACAGCATCAAAAGTATTCGTATCTCCCGGTGTTTACACTTCCGAGGTAGATTTAACGTATGTGGCTCAAAGTGTCGGAGTAACGACATTAGGTTTAGCGGGTGAGACTATGATGGGTCCAGCTTTCGAACCTATTTTAATACAATCTTGGGATAGTTTCAGCTCAACATTCGGATCAACTAACCCTGCAAAAGACGGAAATGGAAATCCTGCATATGAATTACCTTATGTAGCAAATTCATATTTGAAAGAATCAAATCAGTTATTTGTAACCAGAGTTTTAGGTTTAACAGGTTACAAACCGTATAACACATTCGCAATAAAAACATTAGGAGGTATAAACGTAAATAAAGAAGCAACCCCTAGTGAAGCAGACTTTACGTTTTCAGCAACAACCCTTTCACGCGAGCAAGCAAGTGCTATATATGTTGAACTTTCGGGTAAAACAGCTTATAATGGTATGTCTATTACCGATTATATTTTAAACACAACTAGTGGTTACACATCAGGTGATGATGGTAATTGGTTTACAATTGGTTTAATACCAAGTGCAGATGTAAATTCACAATCAGGTGATGAGGTAGTTAGCCCATTAACAGGTAATTACACAGCTAATAATAACAATAATAAAGAGTGGTATAACATATTCTACCATAAAACAGGTGCTACAGATAGCACAATTGATGGTGTTTATGCATATTTGTTTGTTTACAACCACACTGGTAACACATTTGATGTTGTTAGATACAAATATCCGGCTTCTCTTAATAAAAATTACGATGGAGTAGTTGCTTTGGCATTAAGATCGAGAGGTCACTATGACGCAACTCATACATTAGATTTAGAAGTTGCTGGCTCTACAGCTTACGAATTAGTAAGTGCAAGTTCGAGTAACGGTATTGAATCTAATCCATTTGCAGAATTCACTTTGAATGTGACAGGTGGAACTAACGGTGCAACATCATTCGTTATTTCATTGAATAATTCAATTACACAATATGCTCCTAAAGTTTTAGGTAACCAACCATTTGATAAAACATATCAAAATTTCCCATTATATGTTTATGAAATCTATGATAATTTAGTTAACGTAGCTTTCCAACAAGGATGGATTAGAGGGTTGGATATGAACATTTATCAACATTTGGATGATAACGCGGATACTCACGACTTTTTAAATGAATGGGATACACCAATGTCCCCTACAGTAGTTTCTGAAGTTAGAGGTGGTGTTGTTCACGATTTATTCCAAGTAATACCAATTGCAGACGGTGATTCGGCAAACTATCAAATTAAAATTACTATTCAAAATATTAATATCAATACAGGTGATTTTGATATAGTTGTTCGTGATTTTAATGATACAGATGATAATCAAGTAATATTAGAAAGTTGGACAAGATGTAATATGGACCCTTCTTTAACAGGTTATATTGGATTGAAGATTGGTACATCTGATGGTAATTTCCCATTAAAATCAAAATACATTATGATTAACTTAGCAGATAATGCCCCTTCTGATGCATTCCCTGCAGGTTTCAAAGGTTTTACAAGTTATAACGGATACACAGGAAAACTTAATAATGGTTCTAATGCAACACCTGGTAATTTGGGTAGCGTAATTTACAAGACTCAATATTATAATGCAGGTGATGTTATGTACTATGAAGCTGACGGTACTCCACATATCTCAAGTGGTGATTCATTAAGAAAAACAACCTTAGGTTTATTTTCTTCTAATTCATTTGAAACATATTATGATAATAGCTTATTCCAATATAAAGGGAAAAGCGCAAATGAAACAACATTCGGTTTCCACTTGTCAGTAAATGCTGCGGGAATAACAGATGTATCAGGTAATACTGTTTATCAAACAACTCAATACGATTTAGAAGGTCAAACAGGTAATAACAACCCATTAACTAACAAAAATGCTTGTAAATTTACATTTGCTGTAGCTGGTGGTTTTGATGGTTGGGACATCTACAGACAAACAAGAACAAATACCGATGGTTATATTTTCGGTAAAGCATTGTATAATGCAAGTAATACAAATAACGGAGGTGTATTTAGTTCATCTTTTGGAAATTCTGATTACTATGCTTATTTACAAGGCATTCAAACATATGCTAACCCTGAAGCTGTTGCTATCAATGTGTTTGCAACACCAGGTTTAAATTTTAACGATCATTCATCGTTAACTAATTTAACAATTGATATGATAGAAACCGATAGAGCGGATTCAGTATACGTGATAAATTCACCAAACTATAGTACAGCTGCAGAAGTAGTTTCAGCAATACAAAATCAAGGTTATGATAGTAACTATTCAGCTACATATTGGCCTTGGATTCAAGTAACTGATCCTTATAATTCAACTCAAGTATACATCCCACCAACAGGTGAGGTTGTAAGAAACATTGCCTTAACTGATAATGTTGCTTATCCTTGGTTTGCATCAGCAGGTTATACTAGAGGTTTAGTAAATTCAATTAAAGCGGTTACTAAATTAACTTTAAGCGATAGAGATAATCTATATAACAACAATATCAACCCAATTGCTACATTCTCAGACACTGGTACTATCATTTGGGGTAATAAAACATTACAAGTTGCACAATCAGCTTTGGATAGATTAAATGTAAGAAGATTGTTATTACAAGCTAGATTATTAATATCTGCGGTAGCTGTAAGATTGTTATTTGAACAAAATGACGATACAGTTAGACAAGAATTCTTAAGATTGGTAAATCCAATTTTAACCCAAATACAAAAAGAAAGGGGTTTAACAGACTTCCGTGTAACGGTATCTAGTGATCCTTCTGATTTGGATAACAACCTGTTAAGTGGTAAAATATACATCCAACCTACTCGTTCTTTAGAATTCATAGATTTGGAATTCATTATTACACCAACAGGTGCATCATTTGAAAATGCGTAATTTGGAAGAATATTAAAAAGAATAAAGGGGGGTGTTAAAACATCCCCTTTTTTTATTTGTGTTGTTCCAAATGACATTTTCTACAATACCATATAACATCAATTGGTTTATTATAATCGGTATGATGGGCTTCACTTTTTTCATCACCACAAATACTACAAGGAAGTTTGGTTAATTTTCCCCTTTTTACATAGACATGTAAGTAAGCTCTGGCATTCGATTTCATTTTCTCTTCTTCTGACAGTTCACTATAATTTTTTCTATGTAGTTTTGTATTCTCTGCTTTACATTTTCTACAATATCTTTGTCTCCCAACTAACTCATTTTCAATTGGTTTATCACATTTGCTACATGTTAATTTATAAATGCCTTTAGGGTTTCTTATTCTCATAATCTATTTTTAAATAAATATGTTAATGTGGAACATTATTGTGATTTGTGGAACAAATATAAGAAAAAAAAATGATACCCAGTATACTAGACTAGTATATTATAGATTTATTTGAGGTATTAATTAATTAATTAGAAATTTAAAGTATTTAATTATAATAGAGATAATTAATATTATTGATTAAAAAGTATTTAAAACTGGTTCTAGTAAAAAACTACGGAAAATAATTGATAAAGTCAAGTAAAATGGAAAAAATATTTTTTTAAAACGAAGATATTTATAATAAACAAGATAATTAAACAAAAACAATTAATATAAAACAATATGGCAGATTTACTAATGAAGATGCCGGTTCCATATGAACCGAAAAGACAGAATAGATTTATCCTAAGATTTCCTTCATCAATGGGTATAAATGAGTGGTATGTATCTAGTTCACAAAGACCTAGTGCTAAAATAAACTCAACTGAAATACAATTCCTTAATACTTCAACTTATGTTGCTGGTAGATTCGTTTGGGATACTATGAAAGTGAAATTTAGAGATCCAATTGGACCTTCAGCTGCTCAAGCATTAATGGAATGGTTCCGTTTACACGCAGAATCAGTAACTGGTAGAATGGGTTATGCTGCTGGTTATAAAAAAGATATTGATTTGGAGATGCTTGATCCAACAGGTGTTGTTATTGAAAAATGGACATTACAAGGTACATTTTTGCAAGACATCAACTTTGGTCAATTAGATTACTCTAGAGATGAAATTGCAGATATCGACGTTACTTTACGTCCTGATAGATGTATTTTAGTATATTAATACAAATTTAAATTTAAAATTAAACCGGTATCCTATTTTGTGGGTATCGGTTTTTTTATTTAAAAAACTTTACTTTACCATAGTTATTATATAAATTGATACTATGGAAGAAACATTTAGAGTGGATCCTACGATTCAATATGACGTAGTCCCATTACCCTCACAAGGAATTTATTATAAAAATAATAAAAAAAGTTTAAGAGTTGCTTATTTAACTGCAGCAGATGAAAATATTTTACAATCACCAAATTTATCTCAATCAGATAATAATTCAATTGTTGATGAATTATTGAAAAGAAAAATACTTGATAAAGACATTTCAATTGATGAAATAGTAGATGAAGACATACAAGCAATATTAGTATTCTTAAGAAATACTGCTTTTGGTAGTGAATATACAATTAAATTAAATGATCCTATAACAAACAAAGAATTTTTAGCTACTATAGATTTATCGGTAATGAAAACCAAAGATTTCAATTTAATTGCAGATGCTAATGGTGAGTATGAATTCTTCCTTCCTGTTAGTGAAAAAAATATAACTTTTAAATTTTTGAACAAAAAACAATTGAGTGATTTAGATAAAATCAAAAATGACTCCTCTGTGGCTGTACCACCAATTAACACCAAAAGATTGGAAATGTTAATTAAATCAATTGAAGGAAATAGAGACCCAATGGCGATTTATACTTTTATTCAGAATATGCCAATTAAAGATTCACAAGCCATTCGAAGATTCGTGAATGAAAATAAACCAGGTTTAGATTTAATTGTTGAAGTAACAGCCCCATCAGGAGAAAAAATCCCAGTTTTAGTGGATTTTGGGGTTGACTTTTTTCGTCCCTTCTACGGAATATAAAAAAAATCAAATACAAACTACGTTATTTTTATTAAGGAATGGTTTTTCATATAATGAAATTCTTAATTTACCTATACACGAGAAAAATAACATTGTTGGCCTTTTATTAGAAAATAATGAATAAGCTATTTATTATAAATAATAGATTAATATATGTTACTCCAAAATAAACCCGATGATGTATCACCTGGTACGAAAGATTATATCGATGGTAAATTTCGTGAACTTCAAACAAAATTTAATACCAATTCTTCAGCTCTTGAGAAAACAGTTAGTTTAGTAACTGCTCCTCTTGTAGATCAATTAGATACCGAAAAATATAGAATTGGTTTGAATGATGTTGAAAACACTGTGGACAAAATTGTTGATAGATTGTCAAGTTTCAACATACCTGGTTTAATTGGTGATTTAACTGGTGGAGCTACAAAGGTAATTCAAACAATTGCACAAATGGACGCAGAGATGCGTACTAATTTAGAAGGTCAGGGCTCAGCGTATGGAGAGTTAGCTGACGGTATGCGAAAACAAATTGGTTTCATCGGTTCTGAAGTTGCCAATTACGGAGTAACAATGAAAAACACCATTGATGGTGTTAGAAGTCTTACAGAAGCAAGTGGAAAACTTGCTTTAGTTGGAAAACAAACCATAGCTGAAGGATTAGAAGCATCAGCTGCATATACTAAATCAAACACATTTCTATTAGAAAATGTAGAGAAATTTAGAAGTGTTGGCTTAGGTTTAGCAGATGCAGCCAAATCGGTTAATGATATTGGAAAGTCATCTATTGGAATGGGCCTTAATGCCAAAAAGGTAACAGATACATTAGTAACAAACTTAGATAAACTAAATTCATACGGGTTTAAAAACGGCATTGAAGGTTTAGGCAGAATGGTTCAACAAGCTCAATCATTAGGTATTTCTATTGATAAAACTTTGAATATTGCTAATGATTTATTTGACCCTGCTAAAGCAATTGATATGACTGCTAATTTACAAGCTTTAGGTGGTGCATTTGGTGATTTTGGTGACCCAATAAAATTAATGTATGATGCAACAAATAATGTTGACGGTTTACAAGATAGTTTAATAGGAGCTGCTAAAAGTTTAGCCACATTTAATACAGAACAAGGTAGATTTGAAGTGTCTGGTGCTAATTTAAGAAGAGCAAATGAAATGGCCAAAGCTTTAGGTATGTCAACAGGGGAATTGACAAATATGGCTGTTAGGGCAGCAAACAAATTTGAAATAATGTCCAAAATAGATATGTTTCCAAGTATAAAACCTGACCAAAAGGAGTTTGTTGCAAATTTAGCAACATTAAAAGGTGGTAAAGTTGGTTTTGACATACCTGAGGATATCGCTAAAAAAATGGGTATGGAGGAAGGATTCCATTCAATAGAAGAAATGGGAGGTAGTATAGGTGAATTCCAAAAACTACAAGAAAAAATGGCTGCACAAAATCCGATTGATATAGCCAGATCTCAATATACTGCCACAACAAATATAATGAATACCGTTAATAGTATAGCATTAAGGATAGGTGCAAGAGCATATAATAGTGAAAGTTCTAATAAACTACAAGAAGCAATGAGTGCGTTGTCTACTGCATTATACAATGCTAATACAAATCCTGAAAACAAAGGTAAATCATTAGGTCAAGTTATGCAGAGCGAAGCATTCAAAAAAGATATTAATGCATCGATGGAAGCATTTAAGGGAGCTAGCGATGCTATGTTAAATGAAGTTGGTAAACAAATGGGTATCAGCGATCAAGCTATGGATAGTTTCAAAAAAGGTATTGGTGCTGTATATGATAAAACAAAATCAGTATTATCTCCTATAATATCCAAAGCTGAAACAGGTATTTCGAACATAGGAAGTAAGGTATCTGAAAAGGTAGGAAATTTTGTACAAAACGTTACAGGTAATTTAACTGTTACCCATAATTTTACAGGTCTTTCTTTTCCTCCAGGTTCGGTGGGTAATTTAGTTATCAATGACCCGAATGTTAATGCTCACTTTGATACAAAAATACAACAAGCACTACAAGCTAAACAAAGTGGTAGAGATTATACTATACAAAAATAAAATACAATATAATCTATTTATAGAAAAGAGAAATAATGCCAAGTTACTTAGATTTTGATTCAACAAACAATTTTAGAAAAGCTCTGATAGGTAGAACATTACAACAACCTAACGGTCCACAGACTTTTTCAAGTAACAACTATGCGTTTGCTTCATTATCTGATTCTGCTGATGTTTCGGGTGGCACTATTACTTACAGTCAAGCAGCTGAATTAAAACAAAGTCAATCTATAAATACGTATAAACCTTCTGAGTATTATGAAAAGGATTTAGAAGTATTACCAAGAGCAGCTAATTTACAATTATATCCATACTTCCAAGCTAGTGAACATACATTAATCGGAATTGTTGAACAAACTGATTCATATAAAAACGAATCAGCATTATATAAATTTGCAGTATCAAATATTTTAAATAATCCACAAGGTCCTTTTCAACAAAGAGTTTCACAAAATATAGCAGCATCAGCAAATGGTTATGGTGCTTTAAGTGATGCGTTAAACAGTAATTCGTCAATAACATCAAGTTTAATAAGTGGAAAACAACCTTTAGTAAAGTTAAAAAAATCAATCACAGTTGACCCTAATGCTAAGACCGATATTGTTAATTTTTTAGAAGTATTAGAAGGTAATAAATCATTTGAAACAAAAATACCTGGTGTTTATTTAACTGATCCTAACAATCCTTATGGTGCCGGACCTTCAACAACAATTGGAAATATCGTTCAAGATGCTACAAGTGTTTTAAGTTCTTTACTTGGAATGAGAAACCCAAATGCAATTGCTCAAAAACCATCGGATTTATTTTTCCAATATTTGGGTGACACTCAAAAACAATATCTATTAGATAATCTTTCATATAATTTTTATGCTCCTGATTATTCATCAACAGCAATGGGTCTAACAAATACAGGAGGTTTGAATATCGCAGGAAATTTAGGTAAATCATTATTAACCGCAATAGGTTTAGGAAATCCACCATCAACAGCTTACATTGGTGATGATAGAGGAAATAATCTTAACTATGCTATGAGTGATTTCAACGACAGACCTGTTAGAAGTCCATATTATTTAAGTTTATTTTTTGACCCTATTCAAACTAGATTGATGCAAATTGATACTAATTTGTCTGAAGGAGGTAGAGTTGCAGGTAATTTAACTTGGTTAAGTATTAATTCAACTAAATTAAATAAGTTAGGTGCTAATAATAATGAATGGAATGCACAAGCTTCTAATTTCACTCAAACAGAATCAACAAACTATCAATTTCCTGAAAATTCTATTTTTGGTCAAACACAAGATTTATTGAATACATTACCTAATACAGGTGGTTCAGCAAGAGCACACGTAGCGAATGCTATAGACCAAACCAGTCGAATATTTCAAGATGGTGATAAGTTTATGGCAAGAGGTTCTGCGGTTCAATATACAGACCAATATGGTCAATTAAAGGGTGTTGAATATTGTAGAACTTGGACAAAAGATAGACCTTATTATACATTCGATAATTTAATGCCATTGGCAGCAAATAAATTTGATATTGCACAAAAAAAATACATACCAACTTCCACTCCATATAGGAGAACAAATGTTAGAAGATACGATTCAAGTGTAATGTCAAATACTTGGAACTTAAATATGGCTCCAATGTCAGATGGTAATAAAGGTTTTCAAAGTTCATCTAATATTTTTGAGAAAACACCAGGAAAAGGGGATTTTTATGCAAAAAAATATATGTTTTCAATTGAAAACTTAGCTTGGAAGACATCTAACATACCTGGTTTTACTGTACAAGATTTACCTTATGATGAAGTAGGTCCTAATGGTGGTAGAGTTATGTGGTTTCCTCCATATGATTTGAAAGTTACCGATCAGAATAGCGCACAATGGGAAAAAAATACATTTGTAGGAAGACCTGAACCGATTTATACTTATCAATATACAGAAAGAACAGGAACCTTATCTTTTAAAATAGTTGTGGATCATCCGAGTATATTAAACTTATTAGTAAGAGAATATTTTAAAAACTTTAGTTCAGACGAAGAAGCTGACAACTATATAAACGCATATTTTGCTGGTTGTCAAGATTTGGATTTCTATACCTTAGTTAGAACATACACGAATTTGAATGATACTGATATTAAATTAATATTAGATTATTTGAATAATGGAAGTGATCCTAAAACAATCATTGAATACAAAGCACAAACTATTCAACCTACAACACAACCTCAACCAAATGTAAGTCCAACACCTTCAACAAAAACACAAAGTATTAAAGTTGATTTCTTAACTTTCCCTAATGATATACCATCAAAAAAGAATAACAATGGTTATCTTGCGAACCAATATTATGGGGACATTTATCCAACATTAAAAGCCAATAGTTTCCAACAAAATGCAAAAAATAGTTTGAGCGATGCTATGACATCCATTTCAACAACTCCTACTAATAAGAACATTAATGATATTAATGTTTTAGTTGGTAATGGTGATTTTAAAAGTTATGTTAGTGGATTAACTTCTAATATTTCATTGAAACAAACAGATTTAGAAAATGCTTTCACAGATACAGAAAGTTCTTTTGATACTTTCAAGGATGGGTTGACTCAATTAAAAACTGATTTACAAACTGCAGCAGTTAAAGGTCAAACAATAACAATGACAATTGAAACCTCAACTTCAAGAGTAGCCGAACACGATTACAATCTTGCTTTATCTATAAGAAGGTCACATTCAATAATTGGTGAAATTATTAATGAAATTGCCGCAACGTCTTTCAGTATTGATGATAGATGGAATAGTTTAATTACTGCTAAACCACCATTATCAACTGATGTTACTTATACTGCTGATGACTTAGTTGTAAGTTTCGAAGAATTGGGTTACCCTAATTTGGACGGAGGAAAAATTGTTTTCAAAACAATTAATGACGGACAAAATGGTACATTGAATGGCTATGATTGTAAAAATGGAATTTTTAACAATACTAACTTGAAAATATACGCTCCTATAGCATATGGCTGTAGAAAAGCGTCAGTTAATTGGAGTTATAGTGAAACAGACCAAATCAAACAAACTACTAATAATTCTCAAACTACTCAACCTGGTACATTACCAAAAACAAGTATAGTTGAGGGTCGTAAAATCACTTCAACACCAAAAGCTAATAAGCCTTCTATTGATACAATCAAAAAAATTATTGGAAAAACATTACAAGAATCTTATTACTTCAAAAAGATTGAAGAAACAGATCCGATTGTTTTTACATCTTTGAAGGAAAAATTAAAATATTTTCATCCTGCGTTTCACTCAACAACACCTGAAGGATTAAACAGTCGTTTAACTTTCTTACAACAATGTTTGAGACCTGGTGATACTGTACCAATATCTACAAATCCCGAAGCAAATGATATCGGAGCAAGAAATACATCATTTGGCCCACCACCAATTTGCGTTTTAAGAATCGGTGATTTTTATCATTCGAAAGTGGTGATTGAAAATTTAAACATAACATACGAAGATAATAATTGGGATTTAAATCCTGATGGTATTGGTGTTCAACCAATGATAGCCAATGTCCAATTACAAATTAAATTTATTGGCGGACAAGGATTAGAAACACCGGTGAACAGATTACAAAATGCATTGTCATCAAATTTCTTTGCAAACACAGAAATGTATGATGAAAGATCAACCGATACAAATACAAGTATTGGTGGTCAATCAGTGAGTGGATTTACAAAATCATTTTTGGAACAACTACAGAAATCAGCACCTAAAAGTCCAAGTTCAAATAATAGTAATAGTGGTATTAAAACCACACAGGCACAATATATAGGTACATTGGTAAATCCGCCTGAGGGCGAATTAGATTACACAGGATTAGTATCTCAACTATATTCACAAATGTCAGCATATGTAAGTGGATACAATACTATGTATGAAAATTTAATTAGAACGTATGGTACCTATATTACTAATATTTTCTTATCAACTAAAATAAGAACAATAAGTGAATATGACGTATATACCAATTCAGGTCCTGTTGCTTATTATTTATTTGGGTTATTTCCTTCTTCTAAAGGTCTAACAAATTATTTAACAGATTTTGAGAATCAATTAAATTCTGCTATGGCTTCATTATCATACAGCCAATTTTGTACTTTATTTGGATTCAATCAATTGACAGATACTAAACAACAAATTGTATATAGTATTTTTTATTCTTGGTTGATTAACACTTATTTCCCAACCTTTTTCAGTCAACTGAATAGTGATTCGACAACTCAAATATTCGAAACAAATACAAGAAATCCATTAATTACTACATTCGATAAGTTAAATTATATTATGCAGTATGAAATGGATACACAAGTTAATGGTAGTACAGGAACAAATGCAATTTTAGATGGATTTGACGCATCTGAATTTTACTCAAATTATAATTCTATTGTTACATATCTTAATGACAATGATACTGAATTATTAATTGCAGAAGATATAACACCTGTAAATGATTCATTACCTAATATATTGTCAGCTATGTTGGAAAATCAAGTGAATACTATAGTAAACTTATTTAGTGCCAATGGTACTTTAGATAGTAATACTGTAAAAAATCTGAGCAAAGCGTTAAATAATTTTATAACCAATAATGCATCAAAACCATTAACATACAATGAAACAGGTAAACAAAATTTAACACAATCAAACTCTAATACAATACAATTTGTAATATCAAGTTTAGAGCCAACAACGGATTCAACAATGTTACAAAATATACAAAAAATAAACTCAACAAGTCCAGTTAAAGCTACGACTACGTTAAATTATTATAAAGCAGGATAAAATGAGTAGAAATTATTTAAATAGATATCAATATTTCGTAAACAATCAAGGTAATTTTACTATTGTACCGGGAATTGAGTTACCAATCAAAGGTACCGATAAGTATGTACAATATGTTAAAGGAAAAGATAGGTTAGATAAAATATCTCAACAATATTATGATTCCCCAACTTTTGGTTGGTTGATTATGCAAGCTAATCCTTTAGCTGGAGGTATTGAATTTCAAATACCAGATAAATTTATACTTAGAATACCATATCCTTTAACAACGACTTTACAAGATTACAAAAGTGCAGTAGATTTATATAATTTATATTATGGCCAACAATAATTTAACAGGTAATGAAGATATATTAGTAAAAGTAGATCAAAATAATTTAATTTATATTGACCCTAATACTGTTGTGGATAATGAGGGTAATGTTCAACCAAGAGCAATTTTACAAGAAAATTTAGTAACATACGTAAATTTAGAAGCGGATATTATTCCAAGAACAATATTAGCAGCAAGTAATGATAAATTAACTATGACTTCAATTGCTAAGGGTACTTTAAGTTTCTTAGGTAATAATGGAAAAAATTATGACACAACTTGGACTGACACTTATTTAAATGTGACAGAAAATTCAAGTACTGGTGATAAAACAAATAACTCTTCACCACAAAACAAAACTTCACAATCTTTAGGTATTCAATCAATAAGTATTTTAGTTAAAGGGGCTAATTTTGTTCCTCAAGTTAATATTAATTTTATTGACGTGAGAGGTAAAACGTTATTTGAAGCACCTGATGATTCTCCATATAATGCATTTTTCCATTTACCCTGGCCAATATTTTATTTAACAGTTAAGGGTTATTATGGCCAAGCGATCAGGTATAGATTACACCTTGTTAAATTCACATCTAAATTTAATGAAAACAATGGTAATTTTGAAATAACTACCAATTTTGTTGGTTCAACATATGCATTTATGAATGACATACCATTGAAGGGTATATTGAATGCACCATATATGTACGCTTATGATAATGAGCCAATAGGTCAACAAACATATAACTCACAAACACAACAATATAATGTTCCTGTTAAACAATCTTCAAGAGGGTATCAACTATTAAATTCAGTTTATGCTGAATATAAAGCTCAAGGTTTATTAGCACCAGATTTTCCAGTAAAAACATTGAAAGAAATCGTAATGACTGCTAAGACTTTAGATAAAGTTTTAGAAAGATCACTTTTTGGAGGAGGTAATAACGGTTTAGACCCACGAATTTTACAATCATTAAAACAAATGGGTGAAGTTATTGAAAAGTTCCAAAATGATATTTCAAGTTGGAGAGCTACCAATACAATAACGTCGGGATATACAAGCACCAATAATGTTTTTTATAGTTACTTGTCAGGCACAATTGATGATAAAAAATCAACCAAAAAAATTTACAACCCTAACGCTACTACACAAACAAATACAACTTTAGAATATAAAATTTTTGATTATAACAAACAGATTAAAAACATTAATGCCCAATTTGATGAAATAGCAAAACAAAATCCAAATCTACCTAAAATTAACATTAATACGGTAGATGTTGTAAATTCATATGTTATACCAAGTTCAAACAATGGGACATCCTCAATACCTGGTGGTTTAGTTGGAGTTGCAATCACAAAACTTTTAAATGATATAAATGGGATTAATAATACATTCAGTAAAGAAAAACAAAATGTACAAAAATATTTAGAGAAAAAAATTAATGATGTTTTCAAAAACCCAAGTCTTGGATTAGGATTTGAACCTACTCTAAGAAATATATTTGCTGTAATTATGGCAAATGCCGATGTGTATGTTAGATTAATGAAAGAAACACATCAAAGAGCATTTGATGTTGGTGAAGAAAGAAAGAAAATTATTAAAGATTATTGTATTGAGGCGAAAAATAATGATAACATATATCCTTGGCCAGAAATTAGAAAGAAAAATGCTGATGGAAAACAACAAGTAATTGCTTATCCTGGTGAAGCTGATTTACAAAATAAACTGAGCTCGACAGACAAGAGACTTTGGCCTGAAGTTGATTTTTTAGAAAACTATTATAAAATAACAACTTTAATGGTTGATCCGAATGGAGTGAAAGAATCAACATCAAGTAATGTTAATTTTGTATTTCCTGATAATGGGTATATAAAAAATGTTAAAGGTATTGGAGCAGCATCTACTTTATATTTTACTGTACCATATTTGAATCAAACACCATCTTCATTTTTATATGAAATATGGGAAAGAGCGTATTATTTTTCTTTATATGACTCATTTAATGTTAATACTATTAGGGAATTAGCAGACTTAGAATTTGGTAATATCAAAAATATGATAGTACAAAACGGAGGCGCTAACGATGATAATATTGAGCTTATTAATATATTAAAGGAAAGAGTTAACACCGTTGAAAATTTACAAGTTCTATTAAGTCAATTTTCACCTTTTGATAGATATCCATATTATAATGACCAATTACCAACCATTCCTTTTTTTACAAATGTAAGTAATCAACCATTCAAATTACAACAGTATATTTCAACATCAGCAACAACAAACAACGATACTAACTATGTTAATTTGAATAACTGGTTAAACAATTACATAGTTGAGGATTATAGAAAAAACATATATCCATTTAGTTCGTCATTATATCAAACATATTTGACAAACAAATCTTTTTATGATGTAAAAGGAATATTCTCAGTTAATACTAATGATGGTTTAATTACTGCACCAATAAATCCATATATCTATGTCAAAGATGAATTTATAAGTAATTTATTCAATCAAAAAATAAATAACGGTAATACTAACATTAACATACTTAACACACCTTATTTCCATAATCAATTATTTTCTGATTTTAATAATCCAAGTAACTACGGGAAATATGTTGGTTCTGCTTATCTTTTATTAAACTCATTACCATTTTACGATTTGAACGATGATGTTTCTTTTGGGACAAAAAATCTTGTTCTATCATCGATGTTTAGAGAAGTGGGTGTTACTAATTTTATACCATATCATTTGATAATAAAATGGGGTTCGATATATCATAGATATAAAAACTACATTAAGAATGGAACAGATATATTAAGTGGGTTTTTAGATACAAATAATAAAACACAACCTATAAATCAAAGTGTCTTTTTTGATAACGAGACAAATCAGATATTTTATGTTCCTGACAGTTATGATAATTCTTTCGATGACATATCATACAGTGGTGCTACAGATATTGGGATACATCCTTTTTATGATGCTATTTTCAGTCAGATTGTTAACGGTTATTCACATTATGACATAACACAAGGTAGTTCATCTTTTGACAATAATGTTGTAAGCGGAGGTATAATTGAATATAATACAAATAACCCAAATAATTCATTAAGATATTGGACACAGTTAATGAATAATTCAAGATATGGAGATGGAACAGATTTAAGATATACAATATTACCTTCTTGTGCTTTGAATAGTATGAACCCAACAGATACTTTTAATACAAGTAACGAATTCTATATGAGAATTCTTTGGAATGATTTCACAACTAATGAATACGTTAATGATTCATTCACAGGTATTACATTCCCGTCATACTCAGAAAATTTAATTTCAACAGATAATACATATTCTTTAACCGAGAATTATAAAAAAGTAATTGATTTAATTGGTACATTTAGCCCTGATATCCTTAATGAATTTGAATCTATGTTTTTAGATTTTGCGTCAGATATTGGGGTAATCACAAACGAAGAAACTCCAAATCCAAAATTTTATAATACTTCATATACTCATTTCCAAAATTTATTAAAAGATATAGTTTCTTTTACTGGCGTAACTAATAATAATGATCTATTAGCATTAATCAACTCTATCAAAACAATACAATCTGAAACTTTAAAACAAATTACAGGTAAAATATTAAGTACAGATAATTTAGTGAAATTCACTTTAGCTAACCCTAAAGAATTAGATTCACACGTTTTGAATGGTTTTGCAAAAACGTCGCTTACAAATACATTGATGAAATCAATTGGCAAATTTTATTCATCACAAGCTACGCAAATTAATTTGAATTACATTAAACTTTATATTGGTGAAGATATTGATGGTTATTATTTAGCTTTTTTTGAAAACAATGATATCGAACTAAATGAAAGTAATGTTCTTTTATTTAGACCATTAATATTAATTTATGGTGGTTTTATGAACACTCATCAGGCGGGTACTTTTTCTGATTACATTAAAAATGAAATAATTTTAAAAACTAACGGAAATGTCGATGGATTTAACAATAGATTTATAAATTTTTTAAGTATTTTAATTTCTAATTTTGGAAGCCTAAGTCCTTCACAAAGTAAAAATGACCAACCAATAAACATTGTTGGAGGTTATAACAGTGACCCAATTAAAGTTGATATGTATAATAATTTCAAATCATTCAACGATAAATGGGTGGCAGGTAATTCATTAGGACAGAGATCACTTATCGAAGAGTTTTTATTCTTAGATAGAGCAAATAAAGATATTGGGGATGAATTTTATATTGATATTCAAAAATTAATACCAATTTGTGATGAAAGAAATAAAGACATTAATTTATATGAAGCTGTTTCTACATTAATTCAGAACTCAGGTCTTGATATGAGACCGTTGCCAGCTTATGTTAATTTTTATGGTACAAATTATAATAATAAATCAAAAACATCGGCTACAAGGAAAACAGCTACAGATTTATTTGGGACATTTTTGGATGTTAATTATCAAGACGCTTCACCAAAAATAGTGATACAATACGTAGGGGATAATTCAAAATATCTTGCAAATGGAAGTAAAGATAATAAATTTAATGATGATAGTTTCAACTGTTCAATGGTTAATAATAATCCATTATTGATTACAACATCCCAAGCACTTACATTAGGTGATTTAACCAAATCTAATAAAGTAGTGTCTTTTGAAGTTAGTTTTGGCGACCAAAATCAAGGAATTTTCAAATCATTACAACTTGACCAATCTACTCTAAGAAATACTGCAGCTTCAGCTTATGTGTTAGAAAACTTAGCAAGATCAGAATCTGGTGCAAATGCAAATAACATTGACATAAGTCTTTATGATTATTATAGAACAGCGGCATATAGTTGCGAGGTTAAAATGTTGGGTAATGTTATGATTCAACCAACTATGTTTTTTTATCTTAAAAATGTACCGATGTTCAAAGGTTCTTATTGGATTACTGAAGTATCCCACGATATCAAAAACAATAGTGTAATGACCACATTTAAAGGTGCCAGAGTACCTATTGGTGCATTACCAAATCCTAAAGATTCATTTGCAGCATCTTACAAAACGTTATTCGATAAGTTAACAAATCAAGCCATTGATTATTTAAAACTTAAACCAGTTAATCCATCAACAGCTGAAGTTATTTTAGATAATGTTTTAGGACCGGTAGTTTATGATGCAGGTACACTACAAAAATGGGAAAATAAAAATATTTTTATGAACAACAATGCAGGTAAAACAGCATATGGTGTTCCTTTCAATGGCGGAGGTATAGGTACTCACGGAAAATATGTACAACATATTAAATATAATGGTACCAATTGGTTAAGAGCTAATGTTATTATGATGGATGATAAAAACTATGCAGGTAGAACAATGGATATAATTAGTTTGTTATCGAATGACAGTTTTACTATAACTTGGGAAGACTTGAAAAAAGCAACCAATTATAATTTATCATATTTCTTTTCATTGAATTATGAATTTTTTGATAACACAACAGCCGTTTCAGCAGATAGTTATTATCCATTACCAAGCAGAGGCGGTATAATGGGTACTTTTTATAATGCAAATCCTAATCTAAAACTAAACAAAAGGGCGTTCATTACAGAATACACCTACAGCACGATAGACAATAAAAAAACACTTCAAAGAATAACTGGCCCCGTAAGTAAATTTGTACCTGATGGTTATGGTATTGCATTATCACCAAGATTGATGTCAGATTTAAAGTTATCAAATGGGGATTATGTGTATTTCGATGTGGATAATAATCAAATTATTAACGGAACTCAAAATCTAAGCCAATAATATTGGAATAATAACAAATTACAGATATTTATATAAAAAACCTATATGGAAAATAATAAATTGAAAAATTCAATGGATCAATTTCTTGGACCAAAAACGTCTATTAGAAATGTATCTAATGATGGAATGGAAAGAGAAGAATGTGATTTAGTAACAGGAGAATGTTATACAATCAGAGAAAAAGACGGAATTGTAGAAAGAATAAATAAAAAATACGTTACAAAC
>Ga0208498_1000082_pt1 | contig 40992 bp, 44 predicted proteins | sample CryBogCBE12Aug09_FD_185502 | JGI IMG/M metagenome (GOLD analysis project Ga0208498, IMG submission 185502) | Freshwater microbial communities from Crystal Bog, Wisconsin, USA - CBE12Aug09 (SPAdes) (version 2) | ecosystem: Environmental > Aquatic > Freshwater > Lake | place: Crystal Bog... | reverse complement strand
TTGATTATCCATCACTTATTTATCAGAATGAGAATTACAAAGACCAACTTATGCAATTATTTCATTCTAACAAATGGGTATCACCAATTTATTGGGAAATTTCTTGTAAATCAAGTTCTGGTATTGTAGGTAAGACAAATAATATGCAAAAAATTTATACAATGGGTGTATTAGATCCAATGACATCATTAGATGATAAAGGTCGTCCAACTGAAATTATTATTATTGCAGAAGGTGAAGGTACATCTAAGCAGAAAGCAGAACAACAGGCTGCATTGAATGCATTAATTAAGTTTAAGCAGATTAAGGAAAATCAAATTAAATAAATTATATTATACTATATTATGAAGATTAATTTATTAATTTTTGTTTTATTATTAATTATATGTATTGTATTAATTAACATTTATTTTATTACAAATAATGAACATTATAATTTTATAGAAAAAAATTATTCAAATGTAGTGGTATTTTTAATATCACATGAAAATTCAAATACAGGAGCACCACTTTATTTATATAACTTAGAAAAATTTTTTATTAAAAATAACATTAAAACAGAATTACTTTTATTAAATAAATTTGAGGATAAAAATTTAATTATTCAACATGGTATAAAAGTAGGTCCAAATGATATAGAAAAATATATTTTAGATAAATGTGAAGCAGAAAATATAACACCTATTATCATATGTAATACAATTTGTACATATGAGTATTTATTAAAATTATCACATTTAAAATTAAATATAATTTGGATAATACATGAATGGTTAATAGAAGATTATTTTAGTCATTTATTTGATAAAATAATACAAATTGAAAATGCGAATATAATTTTTTTATGTAATGGTCAGAAGAATAATAATGATAAATATTTTAATTCAAATAATAATAGATACGTTATAACAAATGGATTTGATCCGTTAATATTTAAAGAACAACAAGATAATAAAATAAATTTAATAGATAAAATTAAAATAAATAATCCAATAATAATTTCGATTATTGGAACAATTGACAAAAGAAAAAATCAACAAGATTTTATAGATAATGTATTTAATGTATTAAAAAATAAATATACAAATCTAGTATTAGTATTAGTTGGACAAGGACATCATAATTTAAAAATTAATAAAAATAGTAATTCAATAATATTAACAGGTTTAGTTAATAATGCGATGTCGTATATAAATGAATCAGATATTATAGTAAGTCATTCATTAAATGAAGTATTACCTACTAATATAATTGAAGCAATGTTTTGTTCAAAACCGATTGTTTCATCTAATGCAGGATGTTCTTCATCAGAAGTAATTAATGATGTTAATGGTTATATTTATTATAATAATAATGAATGTATAAAATATTTAAGTATGTTAATTGAGGATAAAGAAAAAAGAGAGTTAATGGGATTAAATAGCAATAAATTATTTTATCAAAATTTTACAACAGCAAATTATAATAAATTTTTTGATATATTTGATATTATATTACAAAACAATAATTAATTATTCATAATATTATATTAAATAATAATATGAGTGAAAATACTAAAACAAGAGATGAATTTGTTAACCTACAATTAAATGGTAGGATATTTCCATCTTGGATATTACAAAATTTTAAGAAATATCACTTAGATGAAATTAAAAGAGAATTAGGTTCAGATCCTTGTGCAGTCCCTCAAGAAGAATTAAAATTAAGACAATATCAAGAATTTGTAGCAAAATTTTTAGATTATAGAAGTCCATATAGGTCAATATTATTATATCATGGTTTAGGTTCTGGTAAAACTGCTACTGCAATCAATGTATACAATGCATTATATAATTTTTCTAGTTTATGGAATGTATTTGTATTAATTAAAGCAACACTTGAAAACAAGCCATGGATTGAAGATTTGGAATATTGGTTAAATAAAGATGAAAAGAAAAATATGAGGTCACAAATTAAATTTATTCACTATGATTCACCTAAAGCGGATAAAGATTTTATTGAAGCAATTAGAAGTGTAGATGCATCTAAAAAACCTTTATTTATTATAGATGAAGCACATAATTTTATTAATAATGTATACAATAACGTAACTGGTCAAAGTGGTAGAAGAGCAAGTTCAATATACGATTATATGGTAAGAGAAATGAAAGACAATGATAATGCAAGAGTCATTTTAGTGAGTGCTACACCAGTTGTGAATAATCCATTTGAATTAGCATTAATTTTTAATTTATTACGCCCAGGTATCTTTCCAACAAGTGAAGTTAAATTTGAAGAGCGATATATCACTACAGGAAAAGTTAAAATATTAAATCCTGCAACCAAAAATATGTTTCAAAGAAGAATTTTGGGATTAGCATCATTTTATATAGGTGAGACACCTGATTTATATGCAAAGAAAAGATTAATACAAAAAGAATTAGTGATGGCTGATTATCAAGATGAAGTGTATAATACATTTGAATTTATTGAGAAACAAATGGAAATTAGAAGAGTTCAAAGTAGGTCAGAGGAAGGTAGTTTTAATTCTTATACAAGACAAGCAGCATTATTTGTATTTCCATATGTTAATGACAAAATTAATGGTGAAAAACGACCTAGACCAAATCAATTTAGATTAAAAGATATTGATGCATATAAAATTGCAGAAGGTAAGACAGAAGAATTTATTGCATCGTTAAAAGACAAAGAAGAAATTAACGGTGCTGAATTATATCAAAAAACATTACAAGACTTTTTATTATCCACTGATAAATATTTTATGCATAAACATGCAATGGATGAAAAGAACAAACATACTATTTTTGATGATATTGAAATATTTAAAACAGAATATAGTTACAAATACAAAGAATTTATGGAAAAGCATAAGAATAAAAGTAATTTATTAAAAGCATTGCACGATTGTTCATGTAAAATGACAGCAGTATTATTTTATGGATTAAGAAGTAAGGGTCCTATAATGGTATATTCTAACTTTGTATCAGCGGAAGGTTTAGCTACATTTGCAATATATTTAAAACAATTTGGGTATGCACCATATGGTACAGGTAATGATTATTACCAATATTTAGAATATCATGGTGGTATAGATGATGCTAAAAGAAAAAAGACAATTGAGGTATTCAATCAAATTGGTAATGTAGATGGTAAGTTAGTTAAATATATTTTACTTGCACCATCAGGTAGTGAAGGTATTTCATTAAGAAATATTAGACAGATACATATATTAGATCCGTATTGGAATGAAGTGAGAATATCGCAAGTAATTGGTAGAGCAATTCGTCAATGTTATCACAAAGATTTGCCGATAGAAGAGAGAACAGTAGATGTATATAGGTATAAAGCATTAAAGAAAAATGGTGAACAAACAATTGATGATAAGATAGAAGATATTGCTAAACGCAAACAAATTTTAATTGATAGTTTTTTAAAGACAGTAAGAGAAGCAGCGATAGATTGTAAATTATTTAAAAATCACAATATGATGGTTGAATCATATCAATGTTTCCAATTCAATGAAAGTTCATTATTTGACCCACAAATTGGTCCTGCATACAATGAAGATATTTATTATGATACAAAATTAAATAATGGATTAAATTCTTTAAACAGTGAGGTAAAAAGAATAAAAGTAATTAAAATAAAAGGTATTAAGGTAATTGATGGTAGTAGGGATAAACCTAAAGATTATTGGTATAATCCTGATACTAGAGTAGTATATGATTTTGATTTAGATTTTGCTATTGGCAGAGTAAAATTAGGAGCGGATAATCAGCCGAATAAGATAGAAGAGGGAAAAGAAGTATATTATTTAATAGAAGAAGTAATTAATATACCAAGATTGAGAACCTAATTATTTAAAACTAGTACGAATAACACCAATACGAACACCCATGATAATTTGATGCCAATAGAAAAGAGGGTGTCTAATATAATTATATTTACTGGCATAATTTGCTGGGTCATTAATTGAGGATGCGTTATCATCTAAATAACTAATGCTTAATGGTACACCAGTTGAATCATAAAATTTAAAACTTAATTGAGGTAAATTAATTAAATTATGTTCTTTGTATACTTTAGTTGGAGCTCGAACACTAGCATAAGCAATATAATTTCTAGCTCTAGACATACGAACAATAAAAGAATAAGTAGTTTGGTCGGTAGTTAATATAGGAGAATAAGGAAGTTCATTAATTTGTAATCTTAAATAGGGATTGCTATTTAATTTGTAAGTAGAGCTAAATCCATAATTCCAGAAATTACCACTACTATCAATAGTGTAAACAACACTGATATTAAAATTAATAATAAAATCAGTTTCACCATTTACATTATTACAGATAGTATAAGTGTTAGCACCATTAATAATATTTTGATTAAGTGCAACGGTATTAGTTAATAGATATGTTTGCATAAAAGTGCAATTAGGATCACCAGGAATAGCTACTTGCATTAAATTAAATTGTGGTAAAGAGATGTAAAACATTTGAAATATTTTAACATTTTTATAAAATTCAGGTAGTTTAGATGTTTGAAAATTAAAAGGATTCGGATATTTAGCATAATCACGGTCTTTAGAATCTATTGTAGATGAAATATATTGTAACCATGTAACAGATTCATATTCACCTTTTTCAAAATCGGGTGGAGGTACATATAATCCGTAAGAAGTTGGTAATATACTTTTGCTCAAATCTTCTTCTTCATTTTCTTCAACATGAGTTTCATTGGGTATTTGTCCATGAGCTTTGTCTGATTTAAATTTATAAACTGGATTATAAGGATTATAGTTCTGCATAATTTATATATTATAATAATTTTATATAAAATATTTAAGGTTATAATATAAAAATAATATAAAATAAATCAATATGAGTCAATTATATCCATTATTTGTAAATCCAAGGGTGTTATCATATATTACAAGCGAGTTTGTTAATCATAATAAAATAGATGTATCAAATCCTAATAAATTAAATCAAATTCAACAAGGTGTAAAAAAAGCATTAGATGAAACATTTCATTTACTAGATAAAACAAAAATATCAAAACACAATGTATCAGATGCAGTAGAGAAATTTATGAATGTAACATTAAAAAGATTACAGATTCCAATTGGTAATAAAAATCCACAAATACAAGGTGATAGAAGAATGCCAGCACAATATAGTGCAAACACTAGAGTACCTGGTGGTGATGAATCTGTAGAAAATAAATATAATAAATATATAGAAAATTATAGAGAATTTGCACATTCTAATAAACCTCCAGAAGTACCAGAATGGTTACAAGGTAAACAAACAAATCCTAAAAGAATGCAAGATGAGCAATATAAGAAAACACCATTAGAAGCTTTTAAAAGTACTGCTACCAGAGCACCACCAAAACAATATTCAAGTAGTGGATTATCAGGTGAAAATGAACCAAAAAATGATATTCAAGATTATGGAGGTAGTACCAATTTTAGTTTTTTCAATGAAGAACAAGAAATTAATAGTGCATTTGATGATGCATTTTATACAACAGGTATTGATCCAGAAAAAATAAATGAAGATAATGAATCATTAGATGCAAGATTAAAAAAGATGGAATCAATGAGAGGTAGTATTTCTGTTCCTGAAAAGAAAGTAGAAAATATTCATGAATTATTTAATCAAGATATGCCAGAGATAAATCAAAATATATATACGAATGACAAAGATTTACCTAAAATTCATCAACAATATAATCAACAATATCAACAACAACAGCAACAAAATAGACAATATAGAAATGCAACACCTCAATTACCACAACCACCGCAACAACAGTATCAACAACAAAATGGTCAACAACAACAAATGATAGCACAAATGCAAATGTTACAAGGTAAAGTTGTTAAATATGAAGATTATTTAAAAACATTAATGGAAAAATACAATGAATTAAAAGTAGAAAGAGATAATCTCAAGCACAAAGTATTGAATATGAATGAAACAAATACAAATAAATATTCAAATGATGCAATGGAAGAGAAGAAGAAAGAATTAATACAATTAAGTACAAAAGTTCAGGAACAAATTAGAAAATTAGAAGAATTACAACAAAAAAATGAAACAGATCAAGAAGAATAAAAGTCTGTTAATATTGGATTATGGTCAGATAAATCAGAATTAATAAATAAATTATAAGTAGGAAGTAATTTACTATTTTTAGAATACAATATGTAATCAGTTTGTTCATTTTGACTGAAATTAGTATGAATAGAAATTTTAGAAGAATTATTAAATAAATCAGTAATATTTTTTACCTTATCAAAATTTTTATAGCGATAATTATTTTGTTGAGTATATAAGTTAATATTAAAATCACCGCATAAAATAATACTATCATCAAATTCTTTTTCAATAATATATTTAATAACTTCAAATTGGAGTACAATATTATCTTTAGTTAAATCAACTGGTGATTTATCAGAATAATATGCTAAATGTGTGTTTAATATCCAAACAGGTTTATTATTGTACTTAACTTTAATAGCAGTAATATTTCTGTTAATGAATAAGTGAAATATCTTTTCTTCTTCAATAGGTAATTTACTATAAATAGCATTACATATCATATAATAAGATCTGGGTTCATTAAGAGTAAAATTATTTTTAACAGTTTCACCAATACAAGAGTAATTGTAACCTAATTTTTTCATTTGTTCATTAATATATTCAAAATTAATTTTTTGGATTTCGTTATAATCAATAATATCTTCAGTAAGAGGAGAAGAAGGAATTGGAACAAATTCTTGCAAACAGATAACATCAGCATTTACTTTTTGAAATAGTTCATAGAATTTAGTAAAATTACGACCTTTTTGAAATAGATTAAAATTATTATTAAAAATAGGAGAAACACCTTGATTGCATCTACTAATAAAATTATGAACGTTAAATGTTAAAATTCTTAAATTACTTTTTTTATCATAAATATCTCTTGGTTTTTTATTACATAAATTAGATAATTTCCAATCTTCACCATGATATATATATGGTTTATCATCAGAAAAAATAGAAGAATAGGTATTAAAACCCATTTTAGATAATTCAGTTAAATCAGGATAGACAATTTTATTATTATTGATATTAGGTATTTTATAATATAAATCTTTCATTGTGTATGATTTAGGAAGTTCTAATTTATAAATATTATTATTAGTATTAATTTCAAATTCATGTGGTTGTATATTTAATAGTATTGCATCAGTAGAATTAAACCATGATTCAATTTGTTCATTAGTAATATCAATAAAATAACGTGTTTTAAAATAATATTTCATTGTACTGATATATTCATTTTTATTTACTATTTTAGTTTCAGTTGTGTTTTGTTCAGTATCAAATAACTGAATAGACTTTGGTATACTAGTATTAATAGTAATATTTAATAAACGACTAATTGCTAATAAATCAGTAAGTTGAGCAGGTCTAGCACGTAAATTTCGAATAATAATTTCATAATCTAATTTTAATAATTTAACACCTAAAAAATAGTAATGATAATTAGGATTAATAATTAGTTCATTGAAATTAGATGCACCGAGTAATTTAGCACGTTCGTTTAATGTATCTTCCCATTCTTTATTTATTTTTGATTTATCGAATGCATTATTATAATAAATATCAATTGATTTTTCATTCTTATCAATGTAATCTTTTATTTCTAGAGTAATATTAGTATTATCTAACACAAAACCATCAATGTCATTCATAGCACGAATACCATATGAAAATAATACAGTACTACTAATAAATAAAAATTTATTTCTTTCTAAAAGGGGTAATTTAAAAAGTAATTGTAATAGATTATTAAATTTTGCAATACCATCAGAAAATTCAAGTAATCTCCATGATAATTGTTTTTTAGTAAATTCAATTGTATTAGAATCAAGAAATAAATAAGAATAATTAATAACTTCATTAAATGTGTCGTTGACATGAATGTAATCATATTCACGAGGATATATATCTAATTGTGGGTCAATCGTATTATTTTTAATATCTTCTGATAAAAATATATTACGTAATTCGCTCTTGAAAGAAGAAGTAGAACCATTAATTTTATTTGCAATATTTAAATGTTGATAAACTATAATTAAGATATCATTCGTATAACCAATTTTAAATCCTAATCTATCTAATTTGTATACAATATGATTGTTAGATTTCATTCGAGATGCATTTGCATATAACTGATAAATAATATTATATGCTTGATAATAATCAATAGTTAAATATTTTTTATAATAAACTCTACCATTATTATCTAAAAGTTTAAATAAATCTTTTAATTTATCTTTTTTGGATAAAGCTTTAGGATATACAATAATAAAATTATTATCAGAAAAAGATTTAGAATATTCTAACATTATTTTATCATTGATATCAGACTGAGGTAAAATTTCTTTCTTTTTTAATAATTTATCATAATTTAGTCCTGATAGTATATCACGGTAATAATTGGGCTTAATTTCCTTATGATTTTCTGCTAGTAATTTTATAGGTTCTAAGTAGTCGTAAGGTTGAATATTCTCAAATAGGGGTTTAGTATTAGAAGATATAAAAGTATTCATTATAATTATTAATTATTTTTTTTATTAAAGTAAACTACGCTTCGCTTCGTCTCGTTACACTCGTTTTTATGCTACTCGCATAAAATTCGCTACGCTCAGTTAACTTCGTTAACAATAATGATTTTTTTATTTAAATTAAAAATTATTAATATAATTTTTTAATCCTTAAATGTTTGCGTAGCAAACTGAGCGTTAGCGAATTTTACACGATTAGTGTAAAAACGAACGAAGTGAGACGTAGCGAAGCGAAGTTTAATTAGCAAATGTGTGCGACGTCTTCGCCTTTAATTTTTTTATCATAACCGCTAAAATATGTTTTTCTACAGACATTAATTTCTTGATCTTTGATACGAGATTTATGAATTTCATCAAATGTATCACCACGTAAAATTCTTGTAATAAAATTAATAGAATAAATACCGCATTCAGATCCACCAAACTGGTGTTGTAATTTATTCCAACGAATATCATATTTTTGTTCTAATGCATTAGGTGTATCGTTCATATAAGAATTAACAGGTAATGACATTTTTTTACCAGTATCATCAAAATAGAATTTTTCAGTTATTTTTTTAACTAATCTTCGTACACGTAATTCAGGTGGTTTACCAGAAGAATCAGAATAATAAATTCTTTTATTAATAAAATCAATATAAAATGCTACCCAATGAGAGCCGGATTTGTAATGTTCATCTAAATTATAAATAATACCGATTTTTGTTTTACCTATTTTTTTAACTAATTTATCATAATTTAATGAGCGAACACCAAATTCATCTAAATCTTCAATATCAATTGGTACAGCACCAACAAATAAAAAATCTTTATACAATTTCATTAATCTTTCCATGTAATCGTTAATTTCGGTGGTGCTTAACCATTCAAATTGTCCACCGGGACCAGGTGTTTTAAAGGCCATTTTTAAATCTTCATTATTCTTTAAAAATTTTAGGGTAGCCCAACAAGTTTGGTCAGGGCAAAATTGTTTTAATTTTTCATTTAAAACAGACAACATTTCAGATTTAGAAGGATATAGTTTAATATTATCTTTAGGGTATTTATCATTATAATCTTTAGCAATTTGATGCAATTCTTCTAATGTAAAACATGAGCCTGAATTAAAATCTCTATTTATAGAACAATTATTTGCGTCTCCTCCATTCATTTTATGCATATAATTAGAAAATAAATTTGTTATTAATTATATATGAGTAATAGATTTCCAGGAAATAATTATCCCAGAAATAGTTTTCAAGAAATTAATGGAAAAGATGGTGTTAGTGCTGGAATGACACCCACTCCTCTTACAGCTACATTTCCAAATAGAGATACAAATCCACATGCCTTTTTAACTGAAAATTATCAAAATCAAAATCAAGTATTAGCAAGTACAGATTATGCATTAAGAAGAGGTATTATTAATGATAATAAAATTAAATATCCTAAAAATCCAAGAGAATATGGTTTATATTTAGATAGAAAAGAATTTAAATTAGAAACACCTTTATGGCCAAATATTAGTGAAAATGTAGCATCAGAAAATGTAAATGAATATGTAGTTGTTATTGATAGTAGTGATAGAGATACAGCACTTTATCCATCTCCTTTTGCTTTACAAGCATATTTTGGAGAATCAACAGATATTACGAAATTAAATGTACCTCAAGTATTTGAAAATGTAAAATTTATGAGAATAGAAAATGTAGTATTACCAAGAAGTTATTTCTTAACACAATATCCAGTACCATCACCCGCATCTGGAGGTATTTCATCTAATGCTACTATTTTAGCACAATTAACATCAGGTATTGGAGCAACAGGTGCAGCACAAGAAGCAAGTCAAGTCCAAACAATTTACAATAATTTAGTATCAAGTTATATAACAAGTAGTGCATTAATTCCAAATCCATTAACAAGTGGTACAACTGGTTCTATTGATCCATCAGGAAATGTGGAAACAGTTTACGTAACAAATTTAAAAACATATACATATACGGTAACAGTTAAATATCAAACATTAACTGGTTATAATAATTCAGTTGTTCAAAATAATACAACTGTATATACAATTACATATCCAAGTGTTCCAACATATACACAATATTATTCTCAAACATTAGTATCAGGAACAAATGTAAGTGATGGTACAATTAATAATCAAATTACGAATTTTAATCCATTAACATTAACATCGGGTTCAGCAACATATACAGTGCCAGGTAGTGGTGGTACATCAAGTATAACTTATACATATGTATCTAGTACTTTAACACAATATTATATAGAATTTATGATGGCATTATCATCAAATGGTGGTTACAGATGTAGTTATGAAATTTTAGCAACACCAGGAGCAACAGGAGGTACTGTAAATTTCTATTATTTTTCATCCAAAAGTTTAGATAGTGATAGATATTTAATATTAACAATTAATGAAATAACAGATAATAATATTAATTCAACAAATAATGCATTAAGACAAGCATTTTGTTTATTATATCCAGATTCGTATGGTGAACTACATTACTATGCAGCGACGAACTATCAAGATAAGATATGGAAAATGTCGAACTTGGCGAATATTAATCGTTTGACTTTAAATTTATCAGATAGTTTTGGTAATCCATTACAAATGCCAAATTTAGATTATTATGTAACCACAGGTAAAATATGTAATTGCACAGGTACTAACTATGCATGCCCTTGTTTTTATATTAGACATCCTTACTATAAATGGTTACAAGTTCAATATATGATTAAATTTGGTGTAGTTGAAACTGAAATTGATAAGAAGATTTTCTATTAGTCTATTTTTTATATTCAATAATTTATAAAAATTAGTATTACCATAATGTTTATTTCTTGCTTAAACAATTATTTTATTTATTATTATGCAACAAGTAACACTTTTATATGATAAAAATGCATATTGGGAAGTAGATTATATTAATTTATTATTGGAAAAATGCGATATTAAAAAAATGCATGTATCTGTATCAGAATTAATTGCAATGAATGATGAATCTATAATTAATAATAATATATTAGTATTTTCTACAAATGAATATCCATTTAATGTAATATATCCAATTGTTTTAAGAATCAAGCCATTAATAATTATTCAGTTATCAGAAGAATGGGGAGGACGTGCAGAATACATGAGATTAGCAGACCATACCAAGTTATATATTAGACAATATAATAAAAAAGATTATCCAATTAATAAACCAAATATGATTCAATTACCATTAGGTTATATGTCTAAAATGTTTGATTCAAATCCATTAAATAGTAAATTAATTCCAATTACTGAAAGAAAGTTAACATGGTCATTTATTGGTAGAATTAAATCAGACAGACAAGAAATGATAGATAAATTTAGAATATTTGATAATTACATAATAGATAATAATATATCATCAGATAAAATGGCTAGAATTTATGAAGATTCTATTTTTGTTCCTAATGGTAGAGGTAATGTGACATTAGATTGTTTTAGATTATATGAAGCAGTATTTTGTGGTGCAGTACCAATAGTAGTAGGAGATGAAGAAGAAATTAATATTACATTTTGGTATAATAATAATAAACCGCCATTTATATATGAATTATCATGGGATAATGCAGTAATTAAATGTAGATACTTATTGGAGAATAAGGATAAACTAAAGGAAACACAAGATAATATTTTTAGGTGGTTAAAAGATTATCTCGAAGACTTACAAATTAAAATTAAAAATATATTAGAACCAACTAGCACTGGATGATTTCTTTAATAGAGTTGTTGATTTCGGTGTTTTAGGTGCAGGTTCACCACCCAAATGTTCATTTAAAACTGCTAATTCATCATCAGTTTTAGGTGTATTATCTTTGTATCGATTACGACGTTCTTTATTCTCTTCTCTTTTAGCCAAGATTTTATCTCTAAATACATTAGCCATTTCTAAATCAGATCTATAAAATTTAATCTTATTCCATACTTCTTCATAAATTGGAAATTTTTCAGTAAACCATTTACGGTCACGTTTAACTTCACAACAATGAGAATTTACAATACGCCAATATAAAATTTTATCAAATGTATAACCAGGAATAGTTTGTTCTTTCATCTTATTTGCTAGTTCAATATTAGCATCATAATCACCTAATAAATTATCGGGATAAATATACTTGGAAGTAAATACTCTTTTATCAAAATCAGCACGTTTTTTGTAAGCATCCATTGAATATTGTAATACAAAACCATAAGTCCATTCATCTTTAATGTCAGATACTTGGTCTTGTTCATGTTTATGGACCATAGGAACAGGTTTTTTCCATTCTTCAGGATCTGTATATTCTACAATTTCACATTGCCAGAAATCACAATATTCTAAATCACAACATTCTAATTGTAATTGAATTTGAATCCAATAATAATGAGGACAAATTTCACCATCGATTTCACCTTTAAACAGAACCTTTCTTTTATAAGGACATTTAATTTCAATCATACGACCATAATTTGCTAAATTCTTCTTACCATCTAATGTATATTTATCACAAATACCATCAGGTGATGCACCAAAGAAACTATATTTAGGATGCTGAATTAAACCATATTCATCTACTTTTGTATTTTTATAATGCTCATAAAATTTAGTTGCAATCTCTTCATATTTCTTTCCATGATGCACAAAATCATTATCTACAAATTCCCTACCAAATACTTTTTCCATAATAAATACTTCTGGTTTTTCATATGGATTTTCACCAATAGCAGCAGCACCGCTACTTGCAGTAATCATATTATTTCTCATATCAAACCATGCTTTGGTACGTTGTTCAGGTTGAGGCACAGTTTTAATATAGTGCATTTTTTTATCTAAAATTTTTTCATATAATTCATCAGATTCAACTTCATCTACAATAATTATAGGTTTGCATTTATTAATAATAATATCATAAATAATATCACGAGATACATCTAATTCAAAAGATTTAAATGATTCATATATATATTCAGTTAATTCATCATAAGAATTAAATTCATCTTGATCTAAATTATCGATTAAATCGTTAACTTTTTTAGTAATTTCTAAATGAGTATATTCATTCATTTGAAAATTATAATGATAAGTTTTTATATCTTAAATCAGGTTAATTCAGTAATATTATCAATTTTTCCGGTATCAGGATTATAAGAAACTACTTTATTTGTTAATTTCTTCTCATATAATAACTTTAATAAAGCATCTTTTGCTTCACCTGCAATCTTTTTCTCTTTCATATATTCTGTTAACTTTATTTCACGGATTGGATATGGAATTCTAATCCAAGGTTTCTTATTAATATTATTCGTAATTTCATTTGGAATAGATGGATTCATTTCTTTTTTCTTAATTGCAGATTTACGCTCTTCCTCCATTTTAGTAATCTTTTCTTGTAATTCAAAATTGTCCATATCCAACATTTTTAAATTCTTATTATGGATTACCATATTTTGATACTTAATATCACTTACTGCTGACATTTTTGCTAATATCTATATTTATATTTCTTTATATATGAGTATGTGGTAGTGAATCATTTCTGCAAATAGGGCATTTATAACTTTCTTTGAGCAACCAAGAATCAATACAATCTTTATGAAAAATATGCGAACAGTTCAATTTACGGATAATAGAATTTTCATTATAACCTTCTAAACAGATTGGACAATTATCTTTAATAGATGGATCATCATATTTAATAATAACAGTATTTTTATCTAAAATTTCAGGAGTAGCAATATTTTTAACATCTTCATGAACTCTATTATTAATTCCAGTTAATCCGTTCATCAATGCATTAAAAAATGGACGATATATAAATGAATTTAATAAAGGAACATTATAAGTATTATAAGAATTATGTGTACTTAATAGTAAAGCTAAAGAATTTGTAGATAATTCATCATATGTTTCAGTATCTTCATCATCAGTTCCAGTATGTCCAGTATGTCCAGTTTCAGAACCAGTAAATCCAGTTGAATTTATTTCTTCAATAGTTGTACCAGATGGTCCAGTAGTATAATAATGATGTAAATTATTTAAATTAGTATTAAATAAATCAAATACAGAAGGTGCATTAATAATATCACCAGTATATCTATCATATTGTTCATTTAATTGATTTTCAGCATCTTGAATAGATCTTAGCATATTTATAAAAGTAGCACTTGTATGATATTGAATAGGAGTTTCAGTTGCAATTATTCTATCTAATACGTATAAAGCATCATCTTTATTAGCAGGGTCAATTTCTGTATATAATAAGCTAATTCCATTTTTTATTTCATCATTTGATTTTCGTTGATTTTTTAAATATCTGTACATTTGGTTAATTATACGAACTAGTGAAACTTGGGTATCATCTAATTCTAATTCAATTTCAAATGACATTTTTAAAGTAAGCATATAATCTAAATTTAGTTCTATTTCGGAATTATCATTCATTACTATAATATATTATTTTTTATAGAACGAATTGAATCTATTATTACATTTTCTTTTAGATATCTGTTTAAATTATCTCTTAATTTATAATTAATATCTTTAATAGTAACAGTTCTTTCTTGACCACGTTTTAATGGTACTGTTAAATCAGATAATTTTATTAAATAAATTTTTTTAATTTCATTCATACCATCACCAGCTTTTTGAGTAGGTTTTAATACTCTATCTCTTATAAATGCAGGAATATTATTTATATATTCATTCCATTTGTGAGAACCTCTAAATGGCCAAGGAATTTCATGATAATATAAATGATTAAAGAATATATTCATAGTATCTATTTTAGCAAAATAGGAAACTTCATTTAATTTTATACCATGAACTTTTTCTAAGACTAATCCTTGATCCATTTTTGATTTCATTTCTTGAACAACAGAATCAATATTACCAGGTCTAACATTAAATAATTCTTCAAATACTTCTCTAACTGCAGTGTGTAATGAATGAGGATCTTCTGGGTCTTTTCCACCACCAAAAACACTAAGATGATTACCTCTAAATTTATTATCAACACCTAATAAAACCATATAGTCATCAGAACCATAATTTTCAAAAAAGAATATACCAGCACCACGATAATTAGATTTTTCTTTATTAATTAAATCTAAATATTTTGAATAAAAATCACTCATATATTTATGTTAGGAAATTTAAAACAGTTTTCTATATTAGAAATAACATATGGAATAATATTTTTAGTTTTTTTGTTTTATACTACCAGAACATATAATATTAATTTATTACAATTCACATTAGTAGTGAGTGTAGTAATATTTATTGTATATATATCGATAGTAAAGAAGGAAAAATTAGAAAATCTAAAAAGTAGTTCAAATATTAAAAATACAAATAACGAATCATTATTACAATTTGTAAGTGATATTAAATATTTTGAATTATATAATCCACCAGTGTATAAAGATTTTATGAATAAAGTAGATAATTATATACGATTAGAAAAATTTATAAATTTTCATCAAAAAGATGGATATAAAATGTATCCAAAGGAAATATTAGAGCAAAATTTAGAATCTCAAAGGAATAATTTATTAAACACATTTGTAACATTTGAACATACATTAGATGACCGTATTACATCAGTATATAAACTAAATGATTTAACGAAAAAGTTAAGTCATATATTATTAAAAAGTAATCTTACACTTTAAGCACTAATTTCTTGCCAAAATAATTTTAATATAACATATACAACGATAAATATAAAACCATAATAAATATAATTTTGTTGAGAATTTTTAATACCATTAATATCTAAAGTATAAATTTGTTTGAATAATAATATGATACTATTTGCTAAATTATCAGAAACTTCTCCTAGTGATAATTCATGAATATATTTAATTGATTTTTCTTCATTAATAGCATTTTGAGTCAAAAATTGCAAACGTTGTTGTTCTTCTTTAACCCTTTCAATTCTATTTCTAGCTAATTGGTCATCAAATTGACTATTAAAATTAGAATTAATGAAATTATTATCTTTGTATTGAAATGAAGTAGGACCAGTAATCATATCACCGTTATATAAAGTAGTAACAGTTGCACCAGGTGTATATGCTCTAAGAGTTGCTCTTGATCTACTAGGAGTACTGATACCATAAGAAGGAGTTAATGGTATAATAATACCTTGAGCATCAACCATATTATCATATTTTACTTTTGTATGTTGATCAGTGTATAAAACAGCTTCAAGAGAACGATAATCTTTTAATTCTGAAATAGTAGATAATATACCAGCATAAACTGGGTCAGATAAGAATGTTTTAATAGAATCATCGGATAATACTTGTTTAGTAGAGAGATTAAAATCTTGGTCATGAAAGTTTAAGTTAATTAAGTCTGATAATTTATCGGATATATATTGTTGGTCGTCGACACTATAATTATTGTAAAGGCTTCTTAAATTGTTTAATCTTTCATCAAATGTTATTTTTTGATTTAGTATATCACCCATATTAAATAAAATTATAAAAAAATGAAAAATTTAAATTTAAAAATATAACAATAGTATTATAAAATGAAGTATGTTGTATGTCCTACATGTGGTAAAGTATTAGCTGATGTTGAACTTGAATATGAAACTAAAAATCTTGAAATAACTAGTTCAAAATTATCAGATAAGGAAAAAAGTATTAAAAGAAAAGAATTAATTGAGAGTATGGGAATCACGAGATATTGTTGTAAAATGCGTATTTTAACCCAAGTAGACCCTTATAAAGTTATTCGTTAATTATTCTTCTTTAACAGTAATTGATGTAAATGATGAATCAGATGATTTACTTTCTTCTGGATTTTTAAAAATATTAATATTTTTTTCTTCATCATTATCTAATTCAACAGGAGGATTTATTTGAACTTTAACAGAATTATTATATGTTTCAACAATATTTTGATTTTCTTTATATGCATGAAGAACTTGTTTAAATGTATCACTAGTTTTCAAATCATCTTCTTTATCTTGTGTATCTTGTTTATAAGTATTTTTATATTTTAACCAAATTTTTTCAGGAAATTCCAATGGTGTTTCTCGTAATATTTCCATTGTATCTAATATTTTAGTCATAACATTACTATCAATTTTATAAGTTGGATCATTTTTATTTAATATTATTATTTTTTCAATAGAGTATAATAATTTTGAATAATCATTCGATAGTTTTCGATGTGAATTTTTTAAATTAGGTAAATCAAAATAATTTTGACAAGCTGTTAAAAAAGTAGATAAAACAGTTAAACTAGCAATAATCAATACAGTTACTTGTTGAATAGATTGAGAATTTGCAAATAATGAACTGGAATTAAATACATTAATTATTACAGCAGGAAATCCAATTAATTTATCCCAACGGTCATAATAATTAGCAGTATCACGATGGCAATGATAATATATTTTACATTTACGTGACCAAATAATCAATAATTTAGTATTATTATCATCCATTATAATATATATAGAAAAATATTATAATTATCTTTCAGATTGAGTTTTAATTTTTTCGTATTTAGCTTTAAGACGGTGATACTTATCAACGATATCATAATATTCTTTTTTAAGCTTTTCATAATTTTCTGCTAATTTTTTATTTTCATTAGTAATATGTTCAGTTTTATTATCAACATTACCACTAATTTCTTCATCTGTCATTTTACGATATAATATAGATTCTTTTGTATTAACTGACCATGAAATCTTTCTATTTGTTAAAATAATATATTTATCATAATTATCTTTATTTTCTAAAAATCCACCTAATCTAAATTTTTTTTCTTTAGAACCATCACTATTTTTGACTATAGAATAATAACGAATATGAGTGTTGAGGGGTAGTTTTGGAATATCTTCAGTTTTAATTTTTTTGTATAAGTTTAATTTTTCTTCAATTTCAGTTTCAGTCATTTTAGATTGATATGTATCTTTGGGTCTAGGACCTTTATAAGAACTTAATCTAATTGTAGGTGCAGACATTCTCTATACTATAAACGTAGAATTAAATAATAATAATTAAACAAAATTGATAAAGTATTTAAATAATTAAATATAACTATAATAATAAAATGAATATTGATTGGGTAAAATCCGTAGATAGTCATAATATTTCATTAATTGGTATGGAAAATAAATTCCGTACTAAAGCAGAGTTATCAACTGCTGATGTATTTGAAGATAAAGTACATCAAAAATTAGATTATAGAACAAATTTTAGTGTTGATAATGAAGATGTAAATGATGAAGCAAATAGAATTGTAAAAAATTTACCTACTGAATCAATGAATAGTTTAGTATTATTAGATAATGAATATTTTTTAATACAATTTATTAGTAAGCATATTCAGCAATATAAAATTATATCAAGTAACATATCAAAATATATTAAATTTTTAGCATGGATTAGTGAAGCATCTTTAATTTTAGCAAATAGATTAAAGCAACCAAAAATAAACAAAGAATTTACAGGAGATTTGGTAAAACGTACATATGATTTTTGTCCGCATCGTTCTAGTTGTTCAATTAACTATGGTAAAAAGAAAGGTAAATGTTGTGCACCGCATTACATACATAATTTAGTACAATATGATGTAGAATCATTAATTAAATATATTGATAAGAATAAACACAATAATGTTTTTATCTATGACCAAGAAGTGTTTAAGATATTAAAACAAATTAATACGATACAATTTATTATTAATCAAATGTTTTTAGAATTATTATCATTTAAAAATTCAGTTGCTACACCTAACGATATTGAAAAATATCATCATAATTGTAAAGTAGAAGATACCAAACCAATTAATGCTCGTAAATTTGTATTTAGTGATCCAGATGTAGTTGATGCTATACATGGGGAAGAAGAACCAGCACCAGAACCAAGGAGAATGAATATGAATGTATATAGACAATGGAAATAAAAAATTAATTACTATTATATTAACTTAGTAATTAATCTGTATCTTTACTTGAATCTACTTCAGAATCAAAATTTTTTTTAAAATTATAGATAGGGTCACTACTTGAAAATAGTTCACTATAATTATTAGCATTAGTTGTGATATTTTGATTTGAAATTACAATTTCCATAGGAGGATTATTTAATATTTCAATGTAACTATCAATTTCATTTGGATGAAGTACATCACTTAGAGTGATTAAATTATGTTGATGCATATATTTGAATATTGGGTATTTATCTTGAAATAATACTGGAATTTCATCTTCATTTAACTCACCACATTCTATTTGTTCTTTAATTATACAATATACACGTTTATCAGCTTCTAATTTAGTTTTAAATTGATTCCAATTATCTTTTTCACGTGCTAGTCTTTTTCTTTCTTCATCATAATTTTTAACCTTTTCAATATACTTATTTTCATTTTCATTAACAACATCTTTAATTTCATTAGCTTTTTCTTCATATAATTTTGCTTCTTCTTCTAATCGTTTAATTTTTTCAGCTAAAGATTCAATATTAACTGGTTCTTGTTTCTTTTCTTGTACAGGTAATGGAGGTTCAGACATTGGAATAAATAAATTTAATTCATCGTTTATAGGTTTATCAGGACTATTAAACCATTCTTTCATATATCCTTCAAGTTCATAAAGAGTATTATTAAAATATATCTTATTGTTATTCAAACTATAAATACCTATAGGAGTTAAATTGTTGAAGACTTCTATTTTTGAATTAGGTATATATAATAATAAGCTAATTGCATCATCTTTATTTGTAAAGACACCTACTGTTTTATTTGTATATAATCTATAAATATAATTCATATAATATAAGTATCGTTAATTTTTAAGTCATTTATATAAAAAATTGAAAAAATAACTAAAAATAAACAGTATTAAATAATTAAAACACAATGAGTAGTTACGACGCTTTTAACAGAGGAAAACATTATAATAAAAAACATAAGAACAATAGAAATCGATATTATAATAAATCCTTTCCAGATGTAATTAAGCATGAAATGTATGAAGATGCTAAGGAAATAATTAGACGATATGAATGGGATAAACCACTTGAAGATGTAGGAGGAAAATACACACCTATTCCACCATCACCAAATCTACGTTCATCGCCTAGGAATAGAGATAGATCTGAAACTCATGATTCATTAGCATCAACACCAGCAGATGAGATATTTAATGCTAGATATAGTCCAGAATTACTGGATGGAAATGAAGCATTAGTTAGAGAAAAAATGATGTTAGATAAACCAATAATAAATGTAGATTTATTTGATATTAAAACTGGAAAATCATTTATAAAGTCAAACTTTATACCTATTAAATCATCATCATTTAAATCAGAAGAAGTAATTATTGAAGATGAAATTAAAAATATTCAAGACTTGATAAAATTAGGAAAGAAATATGAAACATTTAATGAAACTACCCATTATTCAATTAATATGAAAAAGCTTATGAAAATTATACCTCATTTACAAGAACTAGATGCAATGATTGGTATGAATGAAGTTAAAACAGCATTAATTACACAACTTATGTATTTTCTTCAAGATTTTCCATGTAATCATATGTTGCATACGGTAATTGAAGGACCACCTGGTGTTGGTAAATCATGTTTAGGTAAAATTTTATCAAAGATATATGTAGATTTAGAATGTATTAAGTCAGATGAAAAACCAGAACCAATTGAAGAAGAAGGTCCTATGAATATGATGAAAATATTATCAATGAAAATGCAAGAAGATATACCTAAACCAAAATTTAGAATTGTAAAGCGTAGTGATTTAATAGGGCAACATGTTGGACATACTGCAATTAAGACTCAAAAAATTATTAATGAGTGTTATGGAGGTGTTCTTTTCATTGATGAAGCCTATTCTCTTGCAAATGATGATGGATTTTCAAAGGAATGTATTAATACATTAAATCAAAATTTATCAGAAAATGGTGATAAATTTATATGTATTATTGCAGGATATCCAGCAGCGTTAGAAGGATTTTTTGCAATGAACAGTGGATTATCTAGACGATTTCCATTTAGATATCATATTAATAAATATACAGAAAAAGAATTATATGAAATATTATTAAATAAAATTAATAAGGAACAATATAAAACTTCTGATGATTTTAATCTAGAAAAATTCATTAAAGAGAATAAAGATAATTTTCCAAATTATGGAGGAGATATAGATACATTATTTTTCCATATTAAAATGGAACATTCTAAACGATTATTTGGTAAGGCATTAGCATTACGATATATACTTATAAAAGATGATATCTTAAATGGATATAATCAATTAAAAAATAATAAAACAAAAGAAGATGTATCACATCATTACATGTATAATTAATTTATTCAATGCTTTTAAGATAATATAATTTAGTATCATGGTTATTAACTTGAATATTTTTGTAAACATTTCCAGAACCAGCATCAATTGGTTTTATACTAGGTGATAAATATGATGGTGTACTAGTAGGTGTATATATTGATAAACCAGTAGTTCTTAATTCATCAAGAGAATAAACGACAGGTGTATCACCAGTAGTGTTGACCATTAATGTTTGTGTATCAGTTTTTAATGCTAAATCTGAATCAGTTTGTTGATGACCATATGTATTCAATGGACGATTTGTATCATTAGGATTATATACATATTGTTTAGCGGGTACTAATAAGTCGTATTCATTATCATATGATATATCATTTTCAGGTAAATCATTTGAATAGACATTCATATTGTTTAATTTTTCAGTTATATTACAAATAATTTTAATTAAATATATAAATATCAAACAAATTATAAATAAAATTAGGATTAAATGAGTCCTATTCATATAATATATAATTTAAAAAAATTGATAAATATATTTTTTAGATTTCATAATTTAAAGTTAAATAGATAAACAATAAAAATGACGGAACATTTAGACATTGAAGCACTAAATGATATTACATCTCTTACTGAATTATATCAAAAAGAATTAAAAGAAAGTATTGAACTATCAAAGCAAATGGATATTAAAAATGAAAGATTTACATTAATTCGTAATAAGATTACTCTTCTTCGTCATTCTAATGATGATAAATCAGAAGAAAAGGAAGACGTTTCACCTGTAGAAGAAGAGAAACCTAAAAAGGTTAAGAAAGCACCAGTTAAGAAAGATACTAAAACTAAAAAATTAGCTGAAGTGAAAGAAGAGGAGAAAGAAGAACCAGTATTAGAAGAGATTAAAGAAGAGAATGATAATAAATCTAAAGCAGATTCAACATCAGATAAGAAAGAAGAGCCTGTAGTATCAGTAATTGAACAAGCAAAGAAGCCTGGACGTAAGGCAGGTAAGAAGAAATAATAATTTAATTTAAAGATAAAATAAAATAAAATAACTATGTTATTAAATAGAATAGATACAAAGCCAACGTATTCGGAAGCAGTAGTATATAATAATACAGTATATTTGTCGGGTCAAGTGCCATGGTCAACAGTAGATTTAGATTTTAGAAGACAAGTAGAAGAGGTATTTCAATTAGTGGATACACAATTAGCAAAGGTTGGTTCAAATAAATCAAAGATAATATCAATGCAAATATTTTTAGTAGATCCGGAAGATTATGCAGTAATGAATAGTGTATTTTTAGAATGGATGCCATTAAGACAATCACCAGCTAGAAATACAATATGTGGAGTTAAGTTTCCAAATTCTAAATGGAAGATAGAAGTTGTGGTCGTAGCTGGTTTATAGTAAAAGTTGAAAAATTATTTTATTATTAGTAACTATTATTAATAAAATAAAAATGCCGTTAATACAATATAATTTATCAAGAGACGATAAATCATGGAAATATTTTAAAGAAGGATATATGGCTAAAATTACATATCTACATGATGATAATACAGGAGAATCAGAATCATTTTGGGTATGGATAGATAAAATAGATAAATTAAAAGAAGAATATGTTTTAGGAATAATATCAAATACATTAACAACATTTAATAAGCCACATAGACCAAATATGAAAATAGGAGATTTAATTACATTTGAGAAGAATTGTATTAAGGAAATTGCAAATAGATATTATACTAAAGAAGAGACGTTATTTGCAATAGAAAATAGTAAAGAAAATCCAATTACAAAATATTTTGAAAGTCTTAATATAAGATTTACATCGTATTAATTTAATTCTTTTACTTTACATCTGAAAAAATCAATATCAATATATGGTTTAATTTTATAAATATTCTTAATTAAATCAGTTGACATATCATCTTGATAATTTTTAAGTTCTAATACTACTTTTGGTTGATTATATTCATTAAAATATTCTAATAATTCAGTATCTTCTTCGGGTATTAAATCCCATACAATATCCAATGATTTATCAAGATTAATATGATTAGAAATATTGTAGATTAAAAGATTTAATTTTTTATGAATATATTTATTATTAGATTCTTCGATATCTTTTTCTATTTTTTTATAGAATTTTAATACTTCAGGGTCAACAATAAAACTCTTTTCAGCAATAGCTTTGACTTTAACACTTTTTAAATTTTGTGCACGAGACAATGCAGTATATGTTTGACCAGCAGCAAAAATTTTAGGTCCAATATCAACTTCAACTGCATCTAAAGTCATACCTTGAGATTTATGAATAGATAATGCATAGGCTAATTTTAGAGGCATGAATCCTAATCTTAAATTAGAATCTTCTGCATTTATTGAATCATGATATTTAATTTCTACTTTAACACCATTAACTTTTCGAATGATAACAGATGATGATTTAACATCAATTACTACACCTCGAGTACCATTAACAATTCCATTATCTTGGTCAATATTTGCAGTAACCACAACTTGGTCACCTACACAGAAACTTATTGATTCAGGTATATCTAATGATTTAGCCCAATTTTGTGTTTTATCTTTGTATTTATAATTTTTATATTCTACTTTATATGATTCATTTTTAGCACCAGATTCAATAAGTTTTTCTGATTCTAATTTATTAATTTTATCAACATCAAAATTTCGTGGATACAGGATCGTGGGTTTTATCTCACCAAATTCAGTCGTTGATAATGATGATAATAATTTATAATTCTTAATAGAACAGTAACCATATCTAGCATCGGATAGAATTTTTTGGAATTGAAGGTCGCCGTCTTGGCGGATGAGTTTTGTAAGATAAATAGTTTTTAAATTTAGTTCAGTCCAGGTAGCAGATTTAAATGCATATTCACCCGAAACAGGAGCTAATTGACAAAAATCACCAGTTAATACAACTTGAATACCGCCCATAGGTTTATCATTTTTGCATGTAAATTTTAAATAGTCAGATATTTTATCTAATAGATTTGCATCTAACATTGAGATTTCATCTATAATTAATACTTTAATTTCTCGTAATTTTTTAGTAATATGAGATAATTTATATCTTACATACTTATAAATTTCTTCAGCAGATTCAGTAGCTAATCCAATACCTAAATAAGAATGAATAGTTTTACCATTAATTAAAAAGGCAGCAGTACCAGTTGTAGCAGTAATACCGAATTCAATATTATTATTAATACAATGTTCTCTAATTTTTCGTAGAGTTACAGATTTACCAGTACCAGCAGGACCAGTAAGAAATATATTTTTACCAGCTTTAAAATGATTCAAAGCAGATTCTTGTTCATAATTCAATGTAATTTCATTAATAGTAGGTTTACCAGTATATGGTAATTTATTAATATTAGTAACAACTGAAAAATCATCAAGAATAGATTTTATTTTTTCATCTACATCATTAATTTCTTTTTTAGGTAATGTTTTTTTATTATTTTCCTTATCCATATGTTCTTTAATAGATGATACGGATAATTTTACAATTTCAGATGCTTCTTCAATAGATTTTTTATCTAGTAAAGAGACAGCGTAATGTAATAATTTACTTTTAATACTACCATAAGTACGTTTATGTGATTTAGCAATATCTTCTAAAGACATATCATTTTTACGTTGAAGTAATAATTGAGCAACATCTTCATCAGTCCATCTTTTACCTAAATTAGAGGTTTCAGGATTTTCTTTTAATTTTAGTATATTTTGATACATTCTTATTAATTATAATTAACAATAATACTTTAATAGTATATATTTCAATATTTAAAAAGTTGTAGATAATAATTAAAAATGGATACCAATATCACTTCTATACAAAATATACCATCACCAACAGAATTAATAAAAAGTTTTCCATTAGAATTTGATGATGAATTTTTTATTAAAGAATCTAGAAATATAATTCAAAATATTTTATTAAATAATGATCCAAGATTATTAGTTATAATAGGACCATGTTCAATTCATGATTTTAATTTAGCATTACAATATGCAGATTATGTAAAAGATTTTCAAAGAAAAAATCCAAATTTATTTATTGTAATGAGAGTATATTTTGAAAAGCCACGTTCTAGGCATGGATGGAAAGGATTTATTTATGATCCTGATTTAAATAATACATATAATATTGATAAGGGATTAAAATTAGCAAGAGAATTATTATTAAAAATTACAAGATTAAAAATTCCAATAGGTTGTGAATTTTTAGATACAATAAGTCCGCAATATTTAGCAGATTTAGTATCATGGGGAGCAATTGGTGCAAGAACTAGTGAAAGTCAAATTCATCGACAATTGGCATCAGGATTATCAATGCCAATAGGATTTAAAAATTTAACAGACGGTGATTATAAGAAAGCGATTGATGGTATATTATCTGCGCAGCATCCACATCAATTTTTAGGTATTGATTACAAAGGTATGGCATGTCATGTAACAACAAAAGGTAATCAACATACACATTTAATATTAAGAGGAGGAGTAAGGCCAAATTATTATCAGGAAGACATAGAGGAGATTACCTATGAATTATATAGGGAAAATATTAAAACAGGAATTATAGTTGATTGTTCGCATGGAAATAGTAGTAAAGAATATATGAAACAAATATTAGTAGCGTGTTCAATTACAAAGTTATTAACATTAAATAAATATCCGATTAAGGGAGTAATGATAGAATCGCATATCAATAGTGGTAATCAAAAATTACATTTGAAAGATGCATTACATTATGGAATTAGTATAACAGATGGATGTATAGATGTTAGAACATCAGAAATTGTATTAAATATATTAAATGAACATATGACAATAAAAGAGATGTATAATATAAATGAAGTAAGGAACTTTTTAGATAATTTTGATGAACCGTTAATATCATTAAATGCAAATCAAAATATAGAAGACAATATGTATTTATATGGAAATATATTATCACCAGAAATAGTTATAAATTATGATGATGAATTATATGAAATAGTAAATAATAATTCTAAATTAATGTGTTATATGCATAAGCGATTAGGAGTAAGTGAATTAATTGCAAGAATTAAATTTGAACTAAATCCATATGATTTTATGTTAAAAGAAAATAATTTTTATAAATTAATAACAGATAGAAATAGGGAACAGAATATATTAGATAAGGTAGGAGAAGCAAGTAGTTTATATATTAAGATGATGGAATTAAGTAAAAGAATTCAAATTAGGTATTTAGAAAAATATGTTGAAACATCAAGAATTGGGTATATGGGAAACAGGGGTAGTTTTTCATCAGAAGTGGTTAAAATATTTTATGGTAATTATATTGGCTGTACTAATTTTAATGATATAATAAATAAATTATCAAATAATGAAATACATTATGGATTAGTGCCGATATATAATTCATTGATAGGTTCAATCTATACTATTGGTATTGAGTATAAGATATTAGGAACATTAGATTATAAAATTAGATTAGCATTATTTGCGAATGATAGTAAAACAGATTTTAGTAATGTGCATACGTTATATGTACAGGAAGTAGTGTATAAAGAAGCATTAGATTATATCAAACGTAAATTTAATAAAGTTAATATTGTAATATGTAATACAACGGAAGAAGGTTGTTTAAAATGCATAAAAAGTGAGAATATTAATAGTATGACAATAGCATCGGAGAATAATGAATGTAATTATTTATATACAGTAGAAAGGGATATTATTGAGCATAATATAACAACATTTGCATTAATTAGTAATATTTAATATAAACAAAATGAATTATATTAAGTATATAATGCAATTATTAGGTGATCTTTTTAATAAATATGGTAGCGACAAAGATAGAAATGGATATACAGTATTATATCAATCATTATTTAAAAATCTTCGTCAACAACCAGTTGATTTATTAGAAATTGGAATTGGTACAATGTTACCTGATGTACATTATTCAATGCATAAGTATGCATTACCAGGATATAAACCAGGAGGTAGTTTAAGGGCATGGAGAGATTATTTTCCCAATGGTAATATTATTGGATGTGATATTCAACCAGATACACAATTTTCGGAAGACAGAATTGTTACATATTTAGCTGATAGTACAAAAAAGGAAGAATTAGACAATGTATTAGGAGATAAGATGTTTGATATTATTTTAGATGATGGTGACCATTGGGAGATAAATCAATTAAAGACACTAAAGAATTTATGGCATAGACTAAAGCCGAATGGATATTATATTATAGAGGATTTACAAGATTGGAATCGTATTGGAACAGAATTTAAGCCAGAAATTAGAGAATTTATTGGAGAAGGACCGGATATGTATTTAACAGAAAAGAGGAATATCTTTGTTATTTCAAAATAACCTAAATATATAGTATAGCATGATAAAATATATAATATAATAAATAATCGATAATATTATATATAATGTATCATGCATACTATAAATAGATAAAAATATATATTAAATTAATAAGATTTTGTTATTCTACCATATCTAGTGGTATATTGTTTTATTGGTAATAATTTCTTTTGATTTTTATTAAACCATATTTTTATTAATTTTGCATTATGATTTGATATATTATATTCAGTAATTAATTCATTAAAAGTATCAATAAATTTAATATGTGGTCTATCAAGAATATAGACAATATCGTTAATATATATTTCAAATCTTATTTTTGTTTCATCAAAAACGAATACTATTTCTGATGTTTCATTTAAGTAAAGAGTTTTGTGGCTATGCATTTTAATAGATATATAGGTAATTTTTTATATTTTGATAAGTTAAAAAATTCAAATTTCATATTAATTTAATAAATATAAAAAATTGAAAAAAAATTATCATATGCAATCTATAGGTAATATCAATAAAATACACATTAAAAAGCAATCATGAACACACCTAACCAAATGGAAATCGATATTAACTCACCTCATGCGCCTCTACGTCGTGCCCCATCTGAGCTGTCGCTCTCGGGCTTTCGTATTCTAGGCTCAACTACCAGCGAGCTACATCCTCGTTGCCTTGAACCTGTTTTTGAAGAACTATTACTTCCTACTGCTCGCAGCCTCATGGAGGAGTTTGCAGCAACTGGCTATCGTGCTTCGACACCGCCAATGACAATTGATACTAATAATCAATTTGAAACTGATATGTATCATCTTCGTGACGGCGAGCTACCGATTAGCGTCGGCTATCCTGCTCCGCCATCTAAGAACGAAGAGATTCGTAAGTGCAAGTGCAAGCGTGCCTATCTCATCGTCAATAAGATAACTGACCAGACCCGCCTTGGAAACAAGGAGTGCGGCTACTGTGCGCACAACGTTATCGAGAAGAACTAGATTATTTTATATTTTTTTGTATATAAAAAACTGAAAAATTATTTTAATATAGATATCAATTAATATTAAAAATGAATAATGATAATACAGTAGAAAATCCTGTTATACAAGTTATGGATGTTGTTCCAAGTGATAATATTCCAGATTATGTAATAAGACAACCAAAATCAAAATATAGTTGGATAAATAATCAAAAAACTATAGGTGGTAGTATAATGCTATTTGGAGTAATTATACTTATTCTTGTTGTATATTTTGGATTTGGATATAATCAGTAAAATTGAAAAAAAATACATAATCATATTTATTTAAATATTAAACAAAAAGATTACAAAATGACCAAGTATCCTGAAGGTGATTTTAGCTTTTTTAATGATATTCTTTATCGTAATACGTATAAGGACGCCTATGATGCAATTACAGCAACAAACTCATGGGCGCTTATGCGTGAACATCGAGGTGCAGGAGGATTTATGTTTTCAACTGATCCAGATCGGCTGAATATTGTTCATGATAAAATGAAACTCCTAGATACTCATAGTGGTGCTTCGTATGCTATTATGATGAGAGATATGCAATTTATTGCTACACATGGATGGAATAAATATATTGATTCAGTGATTGCATCAAAAGCATAAAATTGAAAATTTATTTATTAGTTATTAGTTATTAATCATTAACAAACATAAAATGAGTTTTCCAATTTATTGTGGTATGACAAAGGAGGAATGGAACAAGATGGTACACAAGGCTAATAACAAAGATGAGCGTGGATTTTATGCAAATGGTAGTAATTATATTAGTGCATCAGAGTTTCCATGGCCTGAAGAAACTAAAAAGTTGGCAAGGAAACTAAAAACTGATATTTATAATAAGTATCAACTTCTTATTATTATTAATGAATCAGACAATGATTATAAAATTGGTACAGTGCATGATGAATTTGCACTTTTTTGTATTCGTGCAGTACTGGGGCATTTTATGCCGACGACATTTGAAGATTGGATTAAGGATAAGATTGAATTTTCTGATGGTGATAGTTGTCCAGAATATTGTGGAATGAATAGGATTAAAGGTTATTACAGAAATGTAAGAGAATTTATGATGAAATTTGATCCAGAGGCACTTAATATTATTGCACGTCATGAGATGTATAAAATGGCTCAAGTAGAAGGGTGGTAAAAACAGAGTATCCTTAATTAATTTATAGCAAAATTAATTGGGGAGTTATTTATAGCACAACCAATCAAACTTATTTTGAATGGCGGTATAACCAAAAATCTAATAAAACTAAATGTTTTCCCTTGAACATTTAGGAAAAAATATTATTAGTTATCATTTAATAGCTGCAGACATACTAAACTTTATAATAATAAACATTTTCTGTGGATTTATATATTTCACATCATATCTTAGGAAACAGATTTCTCTGGCAAAATATAATGGAGGAACAAGTCCTTAACTCTAACCTAATTACTGTTAACAACAATTACTGCAATTGCATGCTAATTCACCTGGATACCGAACAGTCGGATGATTAACAGGAAAATCCCTAAAATGGGGATCAGTTACGCCCATACTACACACATGGTAATATGGATCATTCGCATTTAAAACACATCTACAATTATAACAAAAATGAACACCACACATACATTGCATGTGGTCACAACCAATTTCTTTTTCAACCCATATACTACATCCTGGGCATTTTCTATAAGATTCAGGATTCTCGAATTGTATATCGTCTACAAATATACACAATTGATTATCATGAAACGGTTTTTTTCCACATTCTCTACAATACGTGATATTACATGTTTTACATTTTTGTTTTCCACTTGGCATTCCTTTATGGATAATTCCAAATGAATCAATACAATTACCGGCACAATAAGTTATAAATCTACTTTTTGAAGGAAAATTATTTCTATAGTTATCTATACGTTTTTTATGAAAAAAATTTTTTATTTTATCAAACTCAACATTATTTAAATATTTTTTTAATTCATTTATTTTTAAAAGGACATTAATATCGTGATTACACGCAACTTCTTTTTCTATTTTTTTTCTGTTTTTATCTACATTAACTAATATATGTTTTTCAGGACATTTATAAATAGCACATTTTTCTATTAATTTTGAATCATGGTAATACCAAGAATAAACAGATTCCCAATTCGCCTTTTCAATCATATTGTATATATAATTGACTAAAAATTCTTTGGGGACTCCATGGATGTGTCGGCGAGATTTATGTATGGGAATATATTTATAGTTTTCTTTGTCAGATGTATCAATACCATTTAATTCAGCTGGAATATTATACATTTTTCCAATTATAATATCATCCATTCTTTTATGTATTTGATTTTTATCACATCCATCCCGGGGGAGCCCCAATTTTACTTTATATTTTTTATTTATTTTATCAAGTATATTATTTAATTTTCCGTATTTTGTCCAATTTTCTGGACTAATATCTTTTCTTTCTTTTTTATGTTTTATGGTGGATTCTCCATTTTTACTAATATCTAACATTATTTTTTCACACTCAACCACCGCTCTATGTATAAGGATATCTTTATATAGATTTTCATATAAAAATTCAGTCCATAAATGAAATTTATCCCAGTCCATTTTATTTCTATATATTTTTTATTTTATATCGTATTTTCTTAATAAATTTTTTTAGTGTTACAATATTAAAGATAAAATTTATATTATTATGTTTTCTATTATATAATTCTTCAATTAAAAATTCATGATTTATATTATTTTCTATATAATAGTTTATTAATTCATCATTCAAAATTAAACAATGTTTTTCTTTTGGTAGATTATAATAATTATCAATAGGAATAGATTTTTTTGATAATATATATTTAATAGTAAAAATGTTACCGTTTTTGATACCCCGTTTAATATCGGTATCAATAACAGCATTCCAATTTTCAGAATTATCTAATAAATTGTAAATACGTAAGTCATTTCCACCGCTACATAAATAGTATCGAAGACAAAGAGATTGAGGCATGTAGTTTTTAGGAAGAAGGTAAGAGGATAATTCATAATTTTCACTTATCAATGACATACGAATCATCATATCTTTATTAGGTAAATTATCAATAGGGACAATAGTTTCAGTAAGTTTATACATTTCAAGGTTTCCGCAAGTGCATAAAAAAGGTAAAATTTTAATTAGAAGGCTGATAGGTGATGCAATTATTTGTTTTTTAAAAATATCTACATTTTTCAATAGTATATTTGTTTCTATGCTTTTTTGCATATAATTGTATAAATTAATATATTTCAAATATTTAAATAAAAATTGATAAATATAATAGATATATTTAATTTAAATTTATTATAGTTTAATATGATTCAACCAACCAAGTGCGAATTCAATGAATGTAAAATTAAGATTAGAATTACTGATGTAAAATGTAAATGTGATAAGTTTTTTTGTCATAAACATCGTCATTTTAATGATCATAATTGCCAATATGATTATAAAATTGCTAATACTAAAAAATTGGAATCTAATTTGGTTAAAGTTGTTGCAAATAAAGTAGAAGAGATTTAAAGGTTATAATATATATAATGTGAAAGGAGCCATATATAGTTTTTTTATATTTGGTTCTTTAGCTCAGTTGGTAGAGCATGTGGCTGTTATCACAAATGTTGAGACACACACCGCAAAGTCAATGGTTCGAAACCATTAAGAACCGCAATATAAAATACTTATATTGTGATTTTTTTATTTATGATATATATATATGGATTTTGTAATATTAAAATATATACATGATTCTAAAAAAAAATTAATTGAAAATTTAGATAACAATACACCATCTAGTGCACCTAGTGGATTATTATTATCTCCTAGTATATCGGTAGCAGGTATTATTGCAGCAGCACCACCAGGTAGTGCTCATGTAGCTACAGGAGTAGGTGTTGGTGCATTAGTATCATGGATTGTTTTACTTATTGTTGCTTTATACGCAGCATATTTAAGTTGGGATTATACAGGAAAACATAATATAGATATGGGTATGAGACTTATATATGCAATAGGAGCATTTAATTGTGGTTCGCTATTTTTAGTATTCTATTTATTATTTGCAAATAAATAATAATGTAAAAAAATATTATTTAATATTATGGATGCTATATATATAATAAGAGAAATATCAAAAATTAAAAATAGGAAGTCATTAGATAAAGAAAAATTTAGTGTTGATAATAATGATAAAATAATTAATTATGGACAGATATTATCATTTATCATAGGAACATATGCAGCATATTTAAGTTATACATGTAATACTAAAGAAAATATGGATTGTGGTATGAAAGTAATATATGCTATATTAGCTTACATATTTGGATTATTATATTTATTATATTATTTTTTATTTAGAAATGAACAGTGTAGCAATTTATAATTTTTCAGTTTATACTAAAAAATTGAAAAATTATTAGCATATATGTTCTATTAAAATTAGATAATTAAAATGACTACTTATTATGATTTTGTGAATGTTATCAAGAGTAATTTGATGATGGAGTTTGTTATGGATGCAGCTGAGGTTAGCGAGTATGGCTGCAAGATTCCGAGTTGGCTGATTACAGCTGACAAGGAGTCCAAGATGAAGAATGAGTTCCGTAATGTCTGGGTTATGGATATCTATTCATCTACTTGCATTCTGTATAAGGGTGCTAATGTTGATGGCAAGGATGTTATTCCTAGTCTGATGCTATGTTATGAGAATATAATGTCTAATCGTTTTATTGGCGTTGTACGTTCTGCTGGCATTATTGCTATGATGAGGACCAATCCCATTAACGGTGTATGCACAATTAAGATGGTGACGAAGAATATTATTGTAGAAGCACCACGTATAATTAACGGACTGCATATTATTGAGCCACCACGCATGTTGGTAGTCCCTGTAGTTCACCGAGCTTATGTACCAATTATACCTGCTCCGGCACGAGTTGAGGTGCTGGTCCGGTCGGGAGCGACGCTGGGAGATTTGGCGAAGTTACGGGGCTTTCTTTAGAAAAATTTTTATTTAGATTATGCATAAATATTTTATATTGTAGTCTAGCAAAAGTAATTACTTCGTATAATTTATCTTTATCCCAAATACGAGATTTATAGAATGCAAATAAAAATAATGCGACTGTAGCTAATCTAACTTCTATAGATGATATTCTGTAAACAGGGCTAATTAATCTACTCATAAATGTCTGTGTTGATTTTTTATTTCTCAGTTTAGCTTCTAGTAAAGTTAATATACATGCATCACTATTAGTAATCCAATGAAACATAATAGAAAATACCATAAAACAATAAAATAATAAGATGTATGTATCATTTGTTAAAAATGGTGTAGATACAACCAATATAACAAGAATTAAATGTAAAAAAGCAATTATATTAGCCGCCAATTCCATATATATTATAGATATTTTTTAATATTTTTAAATAAACATATTAAGAATATAAGAAAAAATTGATAATATATATCAATACAATTAAAATTTAAGGATAACAAAATAAAAGAGTATATAATGGCTTCAACCGATGAAATTAACGAAATTATACCAGATGTACTCGAGAAATTTGAGACATTTGACGAAATGGGATTAAGTGATGATGTGCTCCGTGGAGTATATTCATTTGGTTTTGAAAAACCGTCCCCTATTCAACAATTAGCAATTGTTCCAATGATTAAAGGTAATGATGTTATTGCACAAGCACAATCTGGTACCGGTAAAACGGGAACATTTACTATTTCCATTTTACAGAGAATTAATTTTAATGAATTAGTTCCCCAAGCACTTATAATTGTACCAACAAGAGAATTAGCACAACAAATTAAAGAAGTAATCACACGAGTTGGTGAATATTGTAAAGTAAAAATAGCTGCATTAATTGGAGGAACAGATATTCGTTCAGATCTTTATACACTAAAAGATGGTGTACATGTGATTGTAGGAACTCCTGGACGTATTTATGATATGATTAATCGTAATGCATTAGACATTAGTAAATTAAAAGCATTAGTATTAGATGAAGCAGACCAAATGTTAGAACGAGGATTTAAGGAACAAATTCATGAAATTTTCAATAAAGGTGTTCCAGGTGATACACAAATTGGATTATTTTCAGCAACATGGACAAAAGATTCAGATGAAATTGCTAAAAAGTTTATGAGAAATCCTACACGTATTATGATTCAACGAGAAAAATTAACATTAGAAGGTATTAAACAATATAAAATTGCATTGAAGAAAGAAGAATTTAAATTTGGAGTATTATTAGATATATACAAAGCAATTTCAATTAAGCAATCTATTATTTATTGTAACAATCGTAAGCGTGTAGAAGACCTCGCAATGAATTTAAATGAGTATAAAATTTCAATGACAATTCTACATGGTGATATGTCACAAACTGAGCGAGAGCGAATTATGAAAGAATTTCGTTCAGGTACAGTACGTGTATTAATTACAACTGACTTACTTGCACGAGGTATTGATGTTCAACAATTATCATTAGTAATTAATTATGATATTCCAAATAATCGTGAAAACTATATTCATCGTATTGGTCGTACTGGTCGTTTTGGACGTAAGGGTTTAGCACTTAACTTTATTACAGAAAAGGATGAACCAGCATTAGCTGATATTGAAAAGTTTTACAATACTGTAATAGTAGATTTACCTGATGACTTAGCGGCTATATTTGAGAATTAATTTAATACAAAAAGTTGAAAAATATTTTAATTATAGTTAATTTATTATAATTAAAATATCATGCCGAAGAAGGATAAAGTTAAGAAGAATGATATTAAAACCAATGAAAAAATAGAAGATATGGAAGAATTTGACAAGATTATGTATGAGAATTTTTATGCTGTATCAGTAAAAGTCACTGAAAAACAGAAGAAAAAAGAGATGCAACTTAAATTAGAATGTGCCGACAACGTATATTCTAATTTAGAAAACGTTTTTTCAAAAGAGCTGGTATATACCATTGCTAATATTATTTATCAAGACAGTACCTATGATTTTTTAATTGAGCAGATTAGGTCAGATAATATTAAAATAATGAAGATATTATTACCGATATTTAAGAAAGAAAAATATATGAGGATGGCATTACCAAAATGTTCAATCTATTTACTATTGGGTGCAATTCAAAATCCAGAAATGTTTGAAGAAATGTTTTTATGGGTAGAAGAATTTGGATTTGATACTAAATATATTAATGATAAAACTAATTATTTGTATATTGTATTATATAATCATTGTTATAATAAGCCAAAGATTAGAGCAAAAATTATTGAGTATATGAGTAAGACATTGGATGTAACAAATATTAATAAACATAGTAATTACCACTTTTTTAATAATGATGATGCTAAATTAGTATTACCATTTGCAACAAATATTGAATCTATTACAAATCTTATTTCATGTGCACATAAATTTGATGCTATTAATATCTTAATGGAAATTGATAGTAAAGCAACAAAATCTAAATTTATAAAAGAGCGAACATATTTTTATGGAATAGCGTGGTACTTTCTAAGTCCAACTGCATTTTATAAAGTAATGGAGCTTAAAAATATTAATCCGTATGAAAATAAACAATTTGAAATTCAATGGATTAGTTATATATGTTATATGTCACGATGGGATTATTTACCATCAATGATTCAGAATTTAACTGATGATATGTGGAATATTATGGCACAATATTTTTACGATGGAAAACTAACATTATGTTTTGTGATGACGTTATTTCATCTGATGGATAAGTATAAAATTCCTATTTCAAATTTGAAGTTGGATTATAAGTATTTTCCACCTAATTCAAATTATTCACAATTTTTAAAAGATACTTTCCGTTACAATACTTTTACAACGGAAGGTGATAAAAATAAAGTATATAAGCCATTGAATGTTGCAATGTCAGCAACAGCATGGAATTCATCCGTGAATACTATTCCAGTGATGTTTGAAGTATTTATGAGTAAAGAAGCCGTAGTATTACCAGAAATTTTGGGAGAAATGTTAATTGAGATATGTCACAAGTATAAAACAGAAACGGAATATATTGAAACGCTGATTTATGATGATTTACTAGGATGGGATGAAAAGATGATGGATAATTATAAGAAATTTAAGAAATATATAGAAAATGTTCAAGAAGATGCAAGATTTGCGAGGACGGTAATTAATAAGTGGAATTCATTTTTCTCAATTGAATATAGTAATTTACCGGATCCATATAAACTAAGGTATGTGAATGAAATACTTCACGAATATCCCAAAATAAAATTTCAATATTATAAAGATGATTTGAAAGTACCGTATGAAAAGGCAACACAAATTAAGAAATTAAAATTAGGTATATTACGAAATTATTATAAGTGTCCTGTTAAGGATCCAAGTGAATTTTATGTTTTGCCTGAATGTGCTACTGTTGTTGAAAAGTTTATTGATTTGATTGAAAATAGTAAAGAATATAGACATACATATTCGTATCTTAATGAAAAATATATTGATATGTTAAAAGATTGTAAGCCATTACAGATTATGGCAAAAGTTGCGATTACTACATTTTTTGTACCTCTTCAAGAAATGACATCGATTATTTATAATACATATGGAGACTATGCAAAAGAAGAATATTATTTTTTGGAGTAATATAAAAATATATTATTAGTTAATTTATAAAATGCAAGAGTCAGTTCTTACACCGATGCAAAATGATAATATTTTAATCTATAACGGAAATAATTTACCTGTTGAAATTAGAGATAATGTAACAAGGTCAGTTGAAAATTTATTTAATTCATGCAAATGTTTATATGATGCTAAAATTCAAAAGAGTCCACACTCAGTATGGTATATATTAAATAAAAATATATCTGAATATTTATTTCTTATTCTAATAAAGAATTTGGTATCGAGGGCAAAAAATGCAGATTTATTGAAATCAACGTTAATGTTATACCCAGAGATTTTACAAAACCATGCATTAACACCAATTCTACCAAATACAATATTTTCATTAAATTTATTATATAATATTGCAATAGTAATTGGAACAACAGAATACAATAATAATATATTAAAAGAAGAATTTGATTTACTAGCATAATATTTTATGTTCAGTGATATATTTAATACCAAGAGTAAATAGTGATTTATGAACGTTACATAAATGTTGAAAAGTTTTCTTGGTAGGATTTTTAAAATATCCTTGAATATAATCAACATCATGGTCAATTTTAGCAGTAATAATATTATAAGCAATAGTAACTAACGCTTCTTTAACCTTAATATCATCGGTTAGCTCGTCTAAAAAGATATGAGCAATACGATTTTTTAAATTAGAATAGAGAAGTGCCCAACCATATCTATTATTATGATTCAAATGATGATCATAATAATGTATACCTTTGAGTTGAAAACATTCATCTAATATAAGATTTTTATTAATATAATTTTTTTGAGCGAGTTCCATTATAATTTTTATTTTTTTAAGAAGTTTAATTTTATTTTCAGTTTTTGGTAGAATAGCTAAATGGAGTAAAATATCATCAGCCCAGAATAGTTTAATATTATTAAATTCAGCTATATTAATATTACCAATATAGAAGACAGTTTGACGATGATGTTCACAAGGATAGCAATCACCATCATAATCAGGAACAACTAATTTACGATTATTGCCGTTACAATCATATTTATTAAATGGGCATCCTTTTTTTAAGTTCTTTTCAAATTCAAACATTTGTTCATATGCATCATAACGAATTAATTCAGTATCAAATTTATTAGGAATACCATAACGAGTAATTCGATAAGTTCCATCTACACCGGGAGGACTAGCAATATTAACTTTTGTTTTAGGATTTTCAACAATAACACGCATTGCTTCTTCACCTTGAGGAATATTTTCTATATATTCTAAAAATTCATCTTTAATATTACAAGCTGGATAATTCATAGGCATATTAATAATAGTACCATCATCTAGTTTTCTAAAATCAGTAGATTTATATTTTTTAACAAAATCAGCCAATGACATACTTTGAGTTTTAGTGATTATTCTAGAATCTTTAAGAACTGAATACAAATCATCCGTCATTTTTGATTATAATAATTTAAATATAATCAGAAATTTTATCAATTTTTATGTTGTTTTAACCATTTATTAAATACTTTCATAGCTTCTTTCATAGCAGGGGTTTGATTAGGATGATATTTAGCTCTATTATACATTGTAAGAACGACTAATTTTTGGTAAGTCATATCTCTACCTTTAATTATCTTTAATGTATCTAGTGCTTTTTGTTTGTCTTTGAAGCCTGTACCTTTAGTAGATTTTTCTGGATGATTATCTTCATATAATGATTTATTAACTTTTTTCATAATATTATAGAAAGATATAAAAAACTAATAATTATGTATTATATGGATTCTATTTTAGTAGTAGGTGCAGGATTATCAGGTGCTGTTATTGCAAGAAGATTAGCTGACAAATACAATGTTACTGTAATTGATAAAAGAGATCACATTGGTGGAAATTGTTATGACCATTATGATGATGGAATTTTAATGAATAAATATGGTGCACATATATTTCATACGAATAATGAAAGGGTATGGGATTTTGTGAATCAATATTCTAAATGGGTTCCGTGGGAGCATAAAGTATTAGGTAGAATAGATGATAAATATTTTCCAATTCCAGTGAATGTAAAAACTGCACAGATATTATTAGATAAAAATTTTAATCAAGAAATAATGAAAGAATTTTTAGCAGAAAATCAGATAATCTTTGATAAACCACGCAATGGCGAAGAAGTAGCAATTAAGAATGTAGGAACAAAATTATATGAATTAATATTTAAGCAATATACATTTAAACAATGGAATAAATATCCATCAGAATTAGATGCTAGTGTTTTATCAAGAATACCAGTTCGTGATAATTTCAATGATAATTATTTTAATGATAAATATCAGGCTTTACCTGCTAATGGTTATACAGCGTTTATTTCGAATATTTTAAACCATCAAAATATCACGGTAAAATTAGAAACACCATTTACAAAAGACATGATTTTAGAGAATAAGATGGTATTTTTTACAGGACCGATAGATCATTATTATTCTCATCTAGATTTACCAAAGTTAGAATATCGTTCTATCAATTTCGTAAAGGAATATTTGGATATTGATTATTTTCAATCAAATTCAGTCATAAACTATCCTCAAAATGAGATGATAGTAAATGGTAAAAAAATATTAACACCTTGGACAAGAATCATTGAATACAAGCATTTTAATAATCAACAAGTTCCGAACAAGACTGTAATTGTAAAGGAATATACATGTGATGGTGGAGAACCTTATTATCCTGTTCCAACACAGAAGAATCAAGATATTTATAAAAAATATCAGGAAGAAGCATTGAAAGATGAGACTAATGGTTTATATTTTTTAGGTAGATTAGGTAATTATAAATATTTAAATATGGATCAAGCTATTGAACAAGCATTAATTTTATCAGACAGATT
>Ga0208498_1000072_pt1 | contig 43228 bp, 65 predicted proteins | sample CryBogCBE12Aug09_FD_185502 | JGI IMG/M metagenome (GOLD analysis project Ga0208498, IMG submission 185502) | Freshwater microbial communities from Crystal Bog, Wisconsin, USA - CBE12Aug09 (SPAdes) (version 2) | ecosystem: Environmental > Aquatic > Freshwater > Lake | place: Crystal Bog... | reverse complement strand
TTAAGAGTGTCGTCTGCCAAGATGTAATAGTGACCGTCTGCCGTCATTCCTGCGGTGACGATACCGGTGGAGTCTGATTCCTCGCCTGAAGTAACGGCAGGATCTATGCCTACAACTACGCGAGTGAAAGCTAACGGCTCGCTTTGTACGCGAGTGGCTTCTATCTGTGCGCGATTCCATAGAGCGCCGGGGTTGTCGTCTAGGATTTCGCCAAAGAGTTCTTGACGACCGAGGCGAGTGCCAGCGTATCTATTCTGCATTTCGACAAGCGCTGATTGCGAAAGGTTGTCGGAGTTCTCAAAAGTTGATCCGCGTGTGACATAGGTAGTCTCGCGGGAGATTAAGTCCTTGATGATTTTAGTCGGGCGAGGCGTGGTCGTGATAACAACCTGCGGGGTATTGCCGAGGCGAAGTCCGAACTGAAGCTGGTCGTATGCGTCAGGCTTTTCCCAAGCTGCCAACTCATCAAGCCAAGCGCCGTGATGTTGCGGGCCGCGAAGTCTGTCAGGTTCTTCGGCGGAGAATAATTTAATCTTTGAACCGTTGGTAAGAGTTATCTCACCTATCGAGCGGTTGTAAGTTTTGATTGCTTGATAGCGATTGAGTACCGAGACGATTCCCGACACACCTTCAGCACAAGTATCACGCACATCGGCGTAAGTTTTAGCGACTATCGCCCAGCGAGTCTTCGGGTTGGTTATCGCCTGATACGCCAGCCACTCCGATCCTGTCCTCGTCTTGCCCCACCCGCGCCCCGACAGGATCAGCCAAGTCTGCCAGTTCGTCTCCGGCGGTAATTGCGAGGGTCGTGCCTGAATCTTCTGCCATTGGATTCTCGCTTGAGCTTTCCTCAGCGTGTCTTTCGAGTAGCGCGGCAAGGTCTTTGACTGCTCGGTCAATTGATTCATCGCCATCCCATGTAGTTACATCTTGCTGAATCTTGATTGGTGTATCCAACCCTAAGAGTCTAGCGCGTCTTTCCATGAGGCGAACGATGGTGTTGATGGAGGCGTTGTCGCCCTTCATGGCTTTGGGCCATAGAGCCAACTGAAGGCGGTCTATACGGTCTAATTCGGCTTCTCGTAGCTCGTCTGCGGGTTGTTGCATGGTGCGCTTGATAGCCCGCTTATAAGCCGCGTATGCCCCTGTGTGGTCGGCGTAGCCTGTTTCCTCGGCTATGCGTTGCCAAGTGAGCCCAGCGCGGCGTAGTTCGAGGACTTTAATCTCTTTATCTACTAGCTCGGGGCTAGGAACTGCGGCATTGTGATTTGGCATGGATAGATTACTTACTGTTCACAAGTTCGGCTTTTTGCCCTGTAAGGTTTTCCCATCGAGTGACGATGACATCGCAGTATTTAGGGTCTAGTTCCATTAAATAAGCTGTTCTATTAAGTTTTTCGGCGGCTACAATGGTTGTTCCTGTGCCGCCAAATGTGTCCAAAACTAATCCGTTCGGTGGACAAAAATTGGCAATAATGTTTTCTGGCAAATACACCGGAAAAGTTGCTTTGTGGATATTAGCAAATTCATTACCAGATGCGTTTGCGCCTTCTATAACATTCCAATATGTACCTTGTCCAAATTGCGCGTTTTTAAATCGTCTTTTACCATCGCCAAAGCATAAAATAAATTCAACAAGGTTATTTACAATGCCCGGTTGAATATGTGGGGCAACAGTTGATTTTTTCCAATAAATAATATCTTTAAATTGATTGCGGTAATGAGCCAAAATATCAACAATAACACGCTTGTTGCCTTCAACTAACCCAATGTTATATAAAACTTCGTCACATACGGCAAAAATACAATCCAAATTAGATTTTATAAAATGTTCATATTCTGATTCAGATTGATTATCAACAAAAGAATTATATTTTTTTTCTGTTGTTTTGTTGCCTTTAATTTCTAATGATCCGGCGTTGTAAGGTGGCGATGTAAAACAAATTTCAGCGCGTTTTCCATCCATCAACCGCTCAACGATGGCTAAATCCGTACTATCCCCACACATCAGCCTATGCCGACCTAATTGGTAGATATCGCCTATTTTAGTCTTAGGTTCAACGGGTGGTTCAAGAATCTCATCTTCATCTACAGGCTCAATGTCAGCTAGAGCGGGTACTTCAAATCCTAATTCGGTGATATCCCACTCGGCATCTACAAGTTCCAAGAGTTGCTTGGCGAGTTCAGATTCATCCCATTCAGCCAGTTCAGCCGTTCTATTATCGGCGAGCGCATAAGCCTTGGCGGTCTCGTCATCCCAATCATCAGGAACTTCGGCTACATCAATCTCTGTCCAGCCTAGAGTCTTAGCGGCCTCTAGCGTTCCATTTCCGGCAAGAACAACGCCACGATGGACAACGATAGGTTTGCGCTGACCGAACTTCTTTAGAGAAGCGGCGATAGCATCTAGGTTGCGCTGAGAGTGCTTTCGAGCATTTCTAGGGTCTAGGGATAGCTCTGTTATGGAAATCTTCACGGTTGCCTCCCGTTAGTGAATTGCGAGCGTCTAACAAATCGTCAACGCTCGAAAGATAAAATTGCTTCTGTTGATAGGTCAGCCGATTGCCATAGCGGTCTTGTAACTTATCCCTCAAGTGAGCAAGGGCTTCGTCTATGTCGGCGATTGTGACTTCTTCTAGGGCTATTTGCATGGCTCTCTCGTTACACGCCACCCAATTATAGATAATATAACTGAAAAGAAAAGCAAATGCAAATTACTTACGGAGGATATGCACACGCGGTTTAGACTTTCGGCGCTTGTCGTATGCCGCCTGTAACTTATCCAAGTCGTATTGACCATTCACGCACTCTATCTCATCTTCCATAATCCAGTTGTAAACGGTGCGGTTAGTGACTTTATAGAGAAGGCTGGCTTGAATGACATTAACTTTGGGCATCAAGCATCTTTCCAAGCAGTCGCCATTGGTGGGATTCCCAGACCGTACCGCATCGCCGGCACTTAATCTCTGAAGTGCGCTCTAGCTGAGTCGGGTCAATCTTGAGTTTAGTACCGCAGACTTCATCCTCTTTATTTATCGTGGGGCATTTGCCGATTATTATCTCGTCAGACTTCTTGCCAAGAATAAACATAATCTTGTTATGCGTAGAGATAATAACGGTGGCAAGGTCAACGGCTTCGTTGTAGTTCTTGTATGCCCAATCCCCGCGCTTAGATATGTATTCGCAGGTCATGGTGATTTTATTTATCTCTTGCCCGCGAAAGGTAATGCGCGTTTCGGATCGCGCCTCGCGCATCATGGCTTCGTGGCGCATGAGTGGAGTGCTAATACCGCCTGAGCGCATATTCAGGGTTTCGATACGAACTGGAAGCGGTGGAGTCTTGCTACCGGATACTTTCTCACCGCTTCGCCCGCTACTCGGAATCAGCTCGCGCTCTAGGTCGTAATATAAATCAGGAAACTTCACCAACCGCGACATGGCAAATTGCCAGCATGACGGACAAATATCATGCTGGCTATCCCTGCGACAGTTGGCACATTTCATTTATCGCGCTTGGCCTTAAACGCCAAAACATCAGCGCGGTTGTAATAGACCCTCTTGCCTTTTTTCTCTACCCAAGTTAACTGCTTGCGGTTTTGTAGTTGGTGCAGGTTGTTATGGGTAATGACAAGAAGCTCGCAGACTTCATCGCTTGTCATTAGTTCCAAGAGCTACCCCACTCAGGCTCATCGTTCTTAGGCTTTGAGAACTGTGATTTATTGGCAGACTTCAACACAATCGTAATGTCGTCAGCCTTGATTTCTAAACCTTGCTTCTGTGAGCCGTCTTTAGCTTGATAGGAGCTGACCTTGAGCGTTCCGACAACCTTTACGCGCTCGCCTTTGCGAACTGCATCAGTAACAAGTTCTGCTTGCTTGCCGAGGATAGAGGTGCGAAACCAAACCGTCTCGCCGTCAACCCAATCCTGACCCTTCTTCTCGCGTGGTGTGTACGCAAGCGAAAAAGACGCAACGCCAAACGACCCATTCTTGCCTTCGAAGAACTTAATCTCTGGATCAGTTCCTACATTTCCTACAACTTCAATGCGAGCCATCCTGCTATTCCAATCGTTCGTAGTTACCTTCGTTGTCTATTCTAACAACCTCAGCGCCGTGTAGGTGCATGGGGTAGTCGGCGGGATTAGCCCATGAAGGACACATCCAACCTTTCATCGTTGCCCGCGCCGGGTTGAGATGAATACTGTCTGTGCCGAGGTTATGGCACTTGTGATGAACGGCAATCAGGTTGCTTACTTCATCTTTTCCGCCGCGAGATTTCAGCTTGCGATGATGTAAGGCAAAGTCGTCACCCGAACCCCCACACATCTCGCAATATCCTTTTGCGCGAGCTAATACCGTCTCGGCTATTTTCTTATCCACGCTTTTGCTCAACAATCAAGAAAGGCGGTGCGGTATATGGGTCTTTCTCGGAAGCAATCGTAAGAGCTTTCTTAATACTTGCACCTTGCTTAAGCGCCCCAATAGCAAGGCTGCTGCCACTACCAATCCCATAAATACCATCGGAATCAAGGCAGATAGCGAAATCATCAGCAATATCAAATACTTCACCGTGAACTGCAACCAAGAACGCAAATCGTGTCTCGTCATCTTTATCATCTTCCAGCTTGAGGTCGTTGTCTTTAAAGCATTGCTTAAGCGCCGGGATGAACTTAGAAATCATGAAGTGATACAAGTCTTTCTTATCAGCTTCGGTTGGCTTGGGCGGGTTAAATATGTGTTGCGCCACATCGCAATACGAACTAAGACCAGCGCCAGCAATAAGGAATTGCCCGCGTTCGGTTATCTTGACCATCTTGGGGTGGGTGTATTTGCGAGTTGCGGTGACTAATGAATCCGATCCGATAACCACCTTGTCGGCGTATTGTCGGGCAACAATCGTGGTCATGGGGATACCTTACACCATAAGAAAATATGCGTTTGAGCGCATATTTGTAGCTACAATGTAGCTACAAGCACAAAGCCCCACACCCTTGAGAAATGTGGGGCTAAGGCAGACAACCGCGAGCGCAATCAACTGGAGGTAATCATGCGCTCAAGCGGTCGTACCTTCACGGAAGAGGAACGGCTCTTTCGTGAAATCTAGCGACTCACGCCCATAGGCGCGGTCAGGATTGTCATCCTTAATACCAGTAATGGCGATTCCAGAAGCGGAGTGCGTTGCAGGGAGTTGAGTATCGGTCACGAATATATCGTAACCCGACATTCACTTGCTGACTAACGCTTGCTAATGGCGATAATCCAATCCTCTGAGGAATACCCCCGGCGTGATAAGAAACCGTTAACCCATCCACCACTAGCTTCACAGGAGTAGCGTTGTAGGCGTTTGGTCGCCAGTTACTCTCGTTAGTCCAGACGGTGACTAGGCATCTCCATTGGTAGGTGGAGTTCCATCCGTATTTATGAAGTTGTGAGTGTGCGTAGGCTTTTGCCGCTGCAGGTGTGCGCTCTATCGCATCCGTAAATGCTTTAGGGCTTTGCGCCACCGATGGACTTGCAAACCCGATCCCAACCGCAAGCGCGGCGACTACAAGGAAACGAGTCTTGAACTTCAGCGCGAACCAATCGCCGCCTGTTCCATAGCGTTCATCGCGTGCCTCCGTTGTTAAGTGCGTTCATTTCTGAACCTCCTTAGTCGGTTGTGAGTTAATTATAGTGCATACAGAGCAGGTCTTACCCAAGACCATCCATTCTCCACACCCCTTGCATCGGGCGATATTCCACTCGTTCATGGCTGACCGTGTTTTGCGTACCCGGCGATGTCGAGCCAAGAATCCGCAAGGTCGGGATTAACTGAGATGCGTTGAAGCTTGAGAGCAATCATCATTTGAGCCACTTGATACGGCGCTAATGCGTAAGGCAGGTCAAGGATGACCCCCCACATAATTCCTATCTTGCGAAAGTTCTCAGTCGGATCACCGTACTGCTCTTGACGCTCGGCAAGGATGTCGTCTAGCTCCATTAAAATTGCCAGCCAACATAAAACATCAAGAATTCAATATCCAAGCCGTACTTGCTGACACTAATACCTAACCCAAAACCCTTACAGATTCCGTAGGTAATCCAGCTATTTTTTAACCGTAGTTCTCTATGCACTTGCCTTCTCCAGTTCTGTTTCGATGTTTTGTTTGATAACACAATGCTTGCAGACATAGACCCGAAAGCCCATATATAAGCCTTTATATAATTTTTTATTGGCGGCCGAGCAGAAACCACATTGAGCCATCATTTCACCCACTTGCGTTTCGCGGCAAAGTATCCATAGATTCCAAACGCAATGCCTACGGTGTCAATAAACGCAACCCACAACAGGGCAAGTTTCACAATCATCGCTGAGGTGTCCAGTTCACTCGGTAACTTTTTGCAAAAACGGTTAACTCAAAGATGCGGTTATTCGCGTAATAACTTGGCATGAGGCGCAACTTTAAGTATGGCTTGCGGCGCTTGTACCGGGGAAAAATTGAAAGGTGAACTTCTCGCCCAAAGATTCTTTTACGAAATGTTTTCATTTTGACCCTCCCCAACCGCCCCCGCGAAATATCGCTGGCGTTGCTTGAAAGACTTTCGACATGGGCTTTTTGCACTCAGGGCAATCGGGAGCAATATCCTCATAAAACCCTTGGTGCAATTCCATAAACGCTTTACATTTATTGCATCGGTATTGGTAGGTTGGCATTAGAACAATCCAATCTGACCGTACTGAGACGAAACCCAGACGATGCACTCGTTACCATTAGCGTTCTTGCGTAGCTTGCCTGACTCGTAAATCAAGCCATCTTTAAGAAGGCTAAGGCGAGTTGGGCGCAAGGTGTCGCCTGACATACGAAGCGCGGCTTGAATCTCTTGATCCGTAGCGCCGTTCTCCATTTGGTCAATGATGTATTGATTGACCTTTGCTCGGTTAGACCCCATGCGAGGTTCGGCTTTAATTTTCGCGGCGATAGATGTGGCTCTCATTTCTTATCCCCCAATGCAATCTGAGCGCAAGCGTCTTGAACCATAAGCGCGACATTCTCAATACCAAGCTTCACGATGCGCTTGCGATCCGTGACAAGCGGTAGGGCGCAAATCTGCTCGTAAATGCCGAGGCGAATCTGAGCTTCTAGGGTTGAGATGACTTGCTTGGCAAGCTCCTGCCCCTCCGGGGTATCAAGAATTAACTGACCATTCTTAACGCTCCAATGGTTTTCTTTGCAGACGAATTTCATTTGGTCAGCCTTTCCTCAATGTCAAACACGATGGATAGAAATACAACAACAAGCGCGGGTAAGCCTACTAACAATAAAAGCTCAGTCATTTGCCCATGCCTCCGATACATAGTTAGTCAGGATTACATATTCAAGCGTTGCGGTGTCGAATACGGTCTGCGACTCATATCCGCGAGATGACAGGAATTGTTGGCAGACAAGGATGTTCAGCCAATTTGGTTCGCACCAATAAGCCATCTTCCAAGTAAAGAGCGGTTGCTCGTCAAAACGATTAGCTTGCTTTGCCCAATCTTTACCCCATTGCATTGAGGTATTGTGAAGGCGGTCAAAGTCTGAATCCGTGATTGTGACGGTAAAAGTTGCCGATGCCATTATGCAAGCAATTCTGCGTAGCGTGGGTCAGCCATCATGGTTTGAGCTTGTTTTGCGGTACGAACAATCTCCAATTTCGTTGCTGAACTCCAACGAAAATCAAACCACTTATTAACAAAATCGCGGATTTCTTCTGCGGATTCAAGGTTGATTTTCAGTCCGTCAGCGATTGTTGCGGTATAAGCATTTGTAGCCATGTTATGCGACTTCAATTTGATTAAGGTTGAATGAGCAGAAATGTTGTCCAGCCTCAAACCACACATCAGCCTTGCCGAGCTTTGTATTGACTGAATCAAGGATTCCGTACTCAACACCTGCAAGTGATGTAACTTTTACAGTTTGTCCGATTGTCATATTGCGCACTTCATTGACTCGGTTAAGAAAGCAGGTGTAGCACTCAACTGCCATTTTGCCATTGTCTGATTGTGCGGTTGTAAACTTGGTATTGCAGTAAATACAATTTCTTGTAGCCATTTTGTTCTCCAGTTCTGCCCCGCCGTTCGGGGCTTATGGGTAAAACATACGCCCGATCCGCTAGGCAATCAAGCATTTTTGGGTGTGTTTTAGGTCACACAATCAAAGGGGTCGGAAACCTCAATATCCACGCCTGTAATGTCCGAATAGACTTTTTTTGCTTTTATGTCAATTACCTGTGAGTCGTCTAGGTAGGCGCACCCGGTGAGCGCATCCAGCACCCCGCGAACCAGTTTGTCTAAGTCTGGGGCTACTGTGGGAAGGGCGCGTTTGACCGTTTTAGGCTTTTTGAGGCGGAAAGTCATGGAAATAGCTATCGGGTCAGGAATCGGCTCGCACCCCGCCTGTTTAGCCGCGAGAGCAATTAGCGCCCGCCAAGTGGCAAGCTCGGTCGCCCGCGAGTGAATCATGCGCCCCTGCCCAATGTGCTTCATTGAGCCTTGAGGAATCGGAGTGCCTTCCACCCCGAATCGGATCATAATTCGATGGTGACTTTTTCCCCTGTAGCTACAAAGTGGCACTTGGGATTGCCCGATGAATCGCGGAGACGAAAATCGCGCCCGGTGCTTTCATCCTCAATCGAAGTCACTCCATAGCGGGTCGCGCCAAGAACCAGCACATCCCCAACTTCTACCTGCTCAACTGCTACCAAATGAATCAGTTTCATAGTGGTATCCCCCTTTCGGTGTTCCAGTATGACATATATTACTTACTCTGCGCAAATCGGACAGGCCTCAAATCGGGCATATTTGGGCTTTTGCGCCTCTTGGAGTTGTAGGCTTTGACCCGAACCGCCCAAGCGACCTAAAAACCCCGCAAATCGCCTCACACGCCCGATTCTGGGGGTGTGTGAACTGAGTCACGCAACCGTTGTTTTAGCTCGCGGATAAAATCGGGCGCTACAACGGCATTAGAGCTTTTGAACTCTAAAGCGTTGTAAGTCGGTGGCACGATGGTTTTCTTGAAGTAATCACGGATTGCGGCAACGGTAGGGAAATAGCTGGAAGTCTGAACAACCTGCTTGACCGCCTCAAATAACTCAGCCTTGCTGATTTCTAAATCGCCCAAACATTCGTAGTACGCCTCAACCTGCGGGCGGTCGAAGTTGTAGGTCGGAAAGGCGGCAACTGCCAACATCATGCAATCAAGAACATCGGCTTTGGTAATCATTGAGCTATCTCCAATACTGTCGTGGTTTTTAATTCTTCGCGCATCTTTTCCAACGATGCCAAAGCCCGAGGCTGGCGCTTGTTCTTTTCTGCTTGCGCTTCCATGCGTAGGCGCGGATATTTCAAGCGAAGGCTATTAGGCGAAAGGATGTTTTTTGCCCAGAACTCGTTGTTCATCGCCCAGTCAATCGCGGATTTAATCTGATCCGCAGATAGCGACCCGACATCTTCTAAGGTATCCATCTCGCCTATTTTCCCGGCAAGCAATAACCGCATCTCATTTTGCCAACGGTGGGTGCGTAAGGTGTCGGCAGAAGGTCGTTTGCGTAATCCCCGGCTTTCGATGGCATTAGCTAGGTAGTTACAGAGTTCATCAATCGTTGGGTCGGAGGTTTCTATGGTTCTCTTTGTATTCTTTGTATAAGAGGTAGAAGGGACAATTTTGTCCGTTCCATCGGACATATTTGTCTCATGGATGGGACTTATTTGTCCGTTCCAAAAGTCATGGTTGTAGTCAATCGTGTACCACTTGGTGCGGTCGTAGGCTTTGGGTTGGCAAGAAACCACCACGCCCAATTCCTCCAATGCGGTCATGGCGCTTTTCACTTGCCGGGCGGTTAGCCCTAGATTTTCCGCCCATAGCTCATAGGTGTTATAGACCCAGATGTGTCCTTCGTATTCATTATCGGATCGCTCTAACCAGTACGATAATTGTTGAAGGCACAGGGCTTGACTGGCTGACCCAAGTTTTCTCACAATTTCGGGATGCACTTGGACAAAGTAGCCAGAGGCTAGTAATGATGGCTTGGCTTGAGTATGATTCATGTTACTGCTCCTACTGATCTTAGGTGTGGTCACGCCCTCGGCCGTTTGCGCGGCGCGGGGGTCTTTAATCGTACCTGTAACCTTTGCATCCGGCGAATTCATGTCATCGCCCAAACTAGTAGGCAAAATACGGCAATAGCGCCACAAATGGCATACGGTAAAAAGCGTTCGTCAATCAATGCTTGCCTCCAATAATCTATCTACGATCCATGACACTACTGGTACTGCTACGGCATTTCCCATTTGCTTATAGCGTTGAGAATCCGATTGTCCTTCTGTCCAACCGTCAGGAAATCCCTGAAGGCGTTCGCACTCCACCGGGGTAAGTCGGCGAACAAGAATTTCTTGATTCATATCTTCCTCCTGCACTAAAAAAGTTTGAGCGTGGTGAGATTGCACCGATGGCTGATGGGCCTGTAAAGCGTTAGTCACCGTCAACTCTGTTGCGCTAAAAGTATTAGCTTTGGCATCCTCACGAATTGAATACGCTACGACTGGCACATTTCCTCCACCTGTTCCCCACCTAGAAATAACTGTTTGCATGATGTCATCTTCATACACGCGTACATCATTGACCCGCGTTCCATCAAGAATTAAAATTTTATTGAACAACGACTTTCCCATCTGAGACATATTGATTGCTAATTCCCTTAGCATCACTCGCGGTTAAAGTACCAATAATGTTTCGCTGCCCCCCCCAGAGCGCCCCCGCTTACAGTCAAAGTTCGGGAGACATCATCTTCTACGAAGTCTGCAAAGCCAGTTTCTCTAAAGCTTCTTGGAGAGCCTTTGGCAGAGTCTTTTCTCTTTTGTCGGCTCGTCTCAAGATACCTTGCGCGGCCTTCGCTGATAGAAAGTACTTGTGCAGGTGTTCGCCCATCGTCTCCAAGACATCCGACAATGAAGATTCTTCTACGGCGTTGGGGCACTCCGAAGTACTGAGCGTCAAGAACCCGGTACGCGACCCCATACCCGAGTTCAGCCAGCGCCCCGAGGATGATTCCCAAATCCCTTCCTCCGTTTGATGACAATAAACCGGGTACATTTTTGAGGATGAACCACCTTGCTTTGGTTTCGTCAAGGAGTCTGACGACTTCGAAAAATAATCCCGAGCGTTCTCCAGCAAGTCCTTTACGCTTTCCTGCAACTGAGAGGTCTTGGCAGGGGAATCCTCCGACAATAATTCCAGACGATTCGAATCCGAGATCAAGTAGTTGTTGTCCTGTGACATTTTTTACATCCTCCAAAATAGTTGAATTAGGAAATTGCTTGGTCAAGACCTGCCGAGCGTGTTTATCAATCTCTACAGACGCAACAACTTTTACACCCTTGCGTTCTAGCGCGAGGTCAAAACCGCCCACGCCGGCAAATAGGCTAACTGCCTTCATTATTCCCCCAACGCAAACTTGATAGCCAACTCAAAGATGTTATTGAGCGCCCAGACATATTCCGAAGCCTCGCTCTGATCGCGCGCAGCAACCCAATGGTCACGGTTCTCCATGAGTTGCGCGGCAATTTCTTCCCGAAGCGGTTGCTCAATTTCCTTCTGATATTTCTTAATGCGCCGGATTAAATCGGCGTGGTGGCAGTCAAAGATTCGCCCCAAGCACCTGTCTTGATGGTTTTGATTAAATGAGTCCACCGCCTCATCAATAATTGACTTCATCAAACACCCTCTCAACAAGTGACGCTTCTACAATTTCCTCGAACGGTACACCGAACTCTTTGCAATCCCGCTTCAATGGCCCAAGACGCTCCGATTCCAATTTGCCCCTGCCAACGAGCTGACGCTCTAACGCGGCAAGTCCACCCCAGAAGCCATAACGCTCATGAGAGAAACCAACCTCTAAACAAGCGCGTTGAATAGGGCATCGAAAACAGATATTGCGAAGCTGGCGATACTCTGCCTTTTTGTTCTTCAGCAAATCTTCTTCCAGATAAAACATATCGGTATTGATTCCCCGGCAGTTTGCCTGATCCCAATCCACTTGTGTTCTATCTACTGGTACTGGTGGCACGAATAAATCCAAGACCGCATCGAGTTCGTCACGGTCATAGACGGTCGTGTGAGTGGTTTTATCGGCGGTGATGTTGTGCTTTTTGATAATGCGATAAATCTGGCGCTCGCTATATCCGTACAAATCCACCGCTTCTTTCATCGTTATTTTCCGGCGCATCCATTAACCCCTGACTTGTCATAAAATTGGCAATAATCGGCGCAGAAATAAACCGCGCTTCTTTCAGGCGGTGGTGGGGTTTCCATCGCCTTTACATCGGCAACCCAAGCTCGGGCTTCCTCAACAAGTTTCGGATCGTAATCATCTTCCCAGACGCGAATATCCGACATCTTGCCGTCACGCGGAATAAAGACCAACCCGACCTTTTTCACCGAATACTTCTGCGCAATCATGCTCGCGTAGATATTGACCTGCATCTTCTGTTGTTTGGTAGGCAATCCGCCCTTCGCCATCTTTGCCAAGGTAACGGTTTTCCAGTCATAGACGGCTTCTGCTTTGCGTGAATAGAAATCGGCGTGACCCTTAAAAAAATCATCGCTTAGAGATTCCTCAAGGATAAAGTCGTCACCAAAGACATCGTGCGCGGCTAGGGCTTCGGCAATAACGGTGTGCATTGCCGTTCCCATGATTGCGGCTAAGGACTCGGTATCGAAGTTGGTCTTGGGAGTCTGGTTGAGGATATGCCACGCCTGAGTGCGACAACCCCCAACCGAACTCGCCCCCAACTCAGTTTGCACCGAGCGTTCGCGTTGGCTATCGGCTTCCCTCAAAGCCGTAGTCAATGTTTTAAAGATGTCCATTTAATTTCCCGCCTTAATTACTTTAGGTTCTAAGTATTTGCCTAATTCATAATTTGAATTTTTATTTTTAGGATAATCAGTAATTTTATATTTTAAGTTTTCCAACCATTCTTTTTTTAATTTTTTGTCATAAGTTGCAAAATATATGTAACGATGTTTTGCGCTTCTTATTTTTCGCAAACCATTCTGTTCCGTATTTTTGTAATGACGAGAATGTTTATTGCCTTCGGTATATTTATCAGTTCTTTCTTTGGTTTTGCCAGTATAAAGAAAATTTGTTGCTTGATAAATGTAACCATTGTGATTCATTTCTGTATCAGCATAAGAAACAATAATCCAATTTTTGCTACGCAACCTTCGCAAACAACCAGCTACAAATGCGCTTAATTGTTCATTCAAAGTTTCTATTCTGCATAAACGATTTAATTCATACACGCTTGTTGAATACTGTTCGCCCGCTACCCCTTTACAAAGCGACGGAGATGCGGGTTTGCCAAAAGAACAGACCGCCACTAACTCATTGTTAACAAACCATCCAAAAGCTATACTTATAGACGGAATGCGACCTGAATAATGTTTTGGCAAAAGAAAATCTACAGCCACCTGATAGTCAAGTGTGGAGATTTCACCTTTCATCACAAATCCAGCGTTGCTTTGATGGATGAAGAAATGGATCGCGTGATGTCCACCTGCGTCTTGATTCGGCTGACATTCGCCCGGTGAGCCTTAACAGAAGCCTCGGCATACGCTACGGCTTCGTGCTGGCTGGCGTTCTCAATAAGCGCAGCGTCATCGCGCATTACAACCGTCATCTTCATATCAGGGTGTGCGTTGCGCATACGAGACTTCGCCATTGCGATTTCATAGACCGCCTTGATAGTGGAGTATTGAGTCTCCGCTTCGACTAGCGCCTTGTGCGCGTCATCCATTTCAAGGCTGAGGTCATACAGACGCTTTTCGACTTGTTGTGGTGTCAGGCTCATAGGTAATACCGCCCATATAGATAAGCTCCTGCGCAAACAACAACCGCCCAGAAAACCCATGAACCGAATGAACGGAAGATAGAACGGTCGTTAGTACCTGTTGGGTGCATCATGCTCACTTGGTCGCCTCCATTAAATTATTACAAAAATCTTCAATTGTTTTTTCGTTAAATCTTACGCTTCTTCCAATGTTCATATATGGCAATTGACCGCTTTTTATCAAACGATTGACGGTCGAACGAGATATCTGTAATTGCTCCATAACATCTTCTATCTTCAATAATTTCACTTGGTCGCCTCCAATTCTTTCTTGCGGGCAGAAATAACCTTGTTTAAGGTTGAGCCATCAACAGGAATCTGTAGCAATCCAGCTTCTTGTGCGCCTGTATAAAAGAGCTTCAACTCGGCAACCGAAGAAATCTCAGGCACTTGGCTGATAGCCTCTAGCGCAAGGTTTACTTGGTCGTCTGTGTATGCAGGTTCTTTTGGTGTTTCAGCTCGGCGAGCTACCTTTTCCATTTCTTCCTTAGATGGTCGCTTGCCTTTCGCAGCAAACCCACCGTTCGCTAATGCGCGACCCAAAGCTGAGGTTTCGCAGTTCTCTACCCACGCATCACGATTGACAGGAGATGAACCTTTAACTTCTTCTGCAATCCCGGTAGCAATCGGGTTGAGGTCTGCGCGATCCGCGTAAATAGAACCAATCATCAAGATTGAGTTCTCTGTCTTTTCTAGCACCGCAGTATGAGTGCGACCGTTGGGATACTTTTCCCAAAAGCGTTCTAGTCGAACTTCTACTGGTTCGTAGTTATCAAGGTTGTAAGCCATTGCCGTTCCTTTGTCCATCTGCCGAAGTTGGCATTGGCTCAAGGCTAAAGGTTACAAAGGGTCAAAGTCAAGGATTTTGTAAGGTGTGTTTCTGTGCCATAATGTCGTCATGATTTCGGTGCGCATACGAGCTTACGAGCTAGAGGTGGAAGTTCAGCAGACCGAATCTCACCCTGACGCGCTAACAGACGCAACCAATCGCGCCATAACCTTATTTAATAGTTCGGTAACAACCTTACAATCTAATAATGTGGCTTTATACGATGCCGACCGTTTGCCCGATCCAGAGGAATTAGAGTAGTATCCGCATCCCCCCGCAATGACAAATAACCCCTAGGCAATCCTGCACCTAGGGGTTTTTGTTTTATTTAATTATGCGCCAACTTTGTCGCAATAATCGCGCTCAAATTGCGCTCTGCGCTCTGCAAGCATTTGCTTAATTTGTGCTACTAATTCAGCAGTTGAAAGTTCTTCAAGATTTGTAGCCATTTCGATTCCTCCAGAATCTTGAGCGCCGTTCGCTCATGTCTTAAAGATATACTTCCGCTAACCTCAAGTCAAGGATATTCAGCCAAATCTTAAAAAAATTTTGTGATTTAGCCCACACTCCTCACGGAGCGTAAATGGGCGGGGTTTTCGAACAGATGTTCTAATCTAGCCAAACCTGATATTGCGCCGTTACGCGCCCCTTGAGGGGATCAACGAAGTGGAGTCGCTGGCTAGGCATCCCTGACGCAGCCATAGAGTCTCTAGCGTATCGGTTGTCAGACTCGGTAGAACCTGTCCAGTAAAGGTTAAAGTTCTTTTGAATCGGCTCTTGTGCGTGACGGTGGTAGTGCCCCAAATATATGTCGTGGAAATCGTAATCATGCGCTCCAGCTTTCCAACGGTTAGCTCCTGCAATCCACGCGGCAGGTGAGGCGAATCCACTACGACCGAGTTCGTCTCCATGCATGAGTAAAGCACGATAGTTGCCAACTTCCACCTCTTGAATATCTTCTGGGCAATCTTCCCAAGTTAATCGTTTTTCACCTGCAAGAATTTGGCGAGACATTTCATAGACCATACGATCCACATTGTCGCTCTTAGGAACTTCGGCGCGTTTGCCACCAATACGACCGTGATTACCCCACTCAGCAACAACAGTTACCTTGTCAAAGTTGGCGAGCATAACCCGAACGAAGTCCACGCAGAGCCGAGAGACTTGTGTGAATTGTCCAAAGAGTGATGCGTCAATCTGCCAGAGTTGCGCCGGGTAGTTGAACAAGCCCTCAACCATGTCGCCACCAAACATCACTACGCACTCCCGAACAGGATGATGCTCGCGTTGCAGGTTTGTCAGGTGAACGATTTTGTCGGCGAACTGTAAGACGCGCTTGCGCATAATCTCCGAGTTGTACGAAGTCGTAACCTTTGCGCCCTGCCAGTCAGTTGAGTGAACAAGTGCCACTTCAGGATTTGCCTTACGAATATCTTTCTTTGGTGCGGCTACTAGCGGTACTTTGCCCAATGCCAGCATTGCTTCATACGCTCCACGCAAAGTAGCTACCACCAGTTCATCATTGCGAATCTTGGCTTTGGCTAATTGCTTCTGAGTGTTATTCAAAGCCTTGCGCAGTTCCACAATCTCTGGGTCAAGGTCTTTAAGAGCTTTGTCTAAATCGTTTTCTATGCTCATTGAAAGCACCGACAGTCTTTGCGGCGATGTTTATACAACGATGCTTTAGATACTTCGTAACCTTTGTTAATGACAATGTTATGAATACTTGCCACCCCATATTTCGGCGTATCTAATAGCTTGTTAAATTTTTCTTTGCTTTCATCGCTCAGCTTTTTTAAGAACTCGCCCACGCTACAAGGAAATCCTGTAACGACTGGACTATTCATTAGTTCTTCAATAGCAGAAAGAAGCCCCTGCTCATCCATATAGCCTCCCTAGAGTTAGGGTAGAGACTACACGAACAAGCAGGGGCTTGTCGGTATTGAAAGGGGCGTGTCTAGTGAACGATACCGCTATTGATTTGTATGACCTTCTTTACATCTGTGCCTTCGGGTTGGTAGGAAGGAACTGGCTCGGGAGCTCCCGAATTATTATCTTCAATGTTGGCGAGGTATGGGGTCTGAATGTGGGATGTCGGGGTAACATTGGGATTTGCTTCGGCGTTATGCGAGACTAATCCACCAGTCACAAAGCCAATGAGGATGTAGCCAAGGTGGGGCAGGTCGTGTTGAAAGCCTGTCGCCGCCCATGTGCTAAATGCGCCAGTCATGGCGATTGCTAGTTGCTTGGCATCAAATATATGAAACTTAAAATGCTTCATAGCGAACCCTTGAGCTGATCATAGATTATCTGTGGGAGCGCGCCTGTAACTTTGATGCCTTCCTTTCCTTCATATTTCACTAAAGCCTGTTCGGTCTGGGTATTCATAATCCCTGTGACATATTGAGCGGGAAGCAGTCCAGCTTTGAGTAAAGCCTTCTCCACCGTCATCACGGCATCGTTCTGTTGACCGAGGTTAAAAGCAGTCGCGCTAGTGGGAAATGGCGGGGCAACGAATACTGTTGTGGCTTTGGTTGTAGCGGTTGGCGTAGTAGTCATTAATCCGCTATGTACGGCCCCTGTAACGCCCGCAACCGCCGTTCCTGTACCCGCTACCGCAGCAGTCGCTTTCTTGCTTGTAACGCCCTTAGAAACGGGTTTTAGGGCTACTGGGTACTTGGGTCGGACAATCGCGGCGAGATAGAAATAAGGTCGGTGAACTCGAAAGCATCCGCTCTCATGAATGGAGTCATTGGGATTGCCTGTGTTAAATCCGATGGTTGTCAATCCGTCAGGCGAGGCGTTTTCGATAATCTCAACATGATCCACTACGCCGTCTGAGTTCCAATCCCAAAAGGCTAGGTCGCCGGGTTGCCCTTGGTATTTATTGACGACTAGACCTTGGCGCTGAAACCATGGAAGCGCGGCAGGGTTGTAGGAGAATCCTTTAGGGGTTTGCGCGGCAATGAGATTAGACAGACCGACTTGGGCAAAGCACCATGAGACACCCATTGCGCAATACGGCGCGTTCTTGATGCCGTACCAAATGCCATAAGGGTTTTCATCTTGCGCGCCAGCGTGAAAGCCAATCTGACTTCTGGCGACATTCAGAACATCTTGTGCGGTTGCCATCTCTGCCTCTCAATAGAAATAGCCCCCAACCCGAAGGCTAGGGGCTATGTCGGGTTAATTACTTTGTTGCGTCTGCTTGAACCAACTTAGTTGCGTCAGCGATAACCGCGTTAACAACTGGTGCGGTCAGAGTTGAAGGTGCGCCTGTTGCCGCGTCAATCTGATTGACAAGCGACTTAGGATTTACACGCGCAAGGATTGGAGCAACAAGACCAGCTACAAGCGCCTTGATTGCAAGTTGCTTGAGTGAATCGTGTGGTGCAAGCTGGTGAGCAGCAAGACCAGCAGCCAAGATGCCATAAACATAATGTTCGGCAAGTGCCTTTTCCTTAGCGGTTACATGATAACTAAACTTTGCCATTATTGATCTCCTGAGATGTGTTCGGCGGCTGGCAGAGAACCAGCCTTTCTGAATCTTAGCGCATCCCAGAGGGGCGCGGGGATGTCATGTATTCCGAACCGTGTGCGGTGGTGAGCTACGCACAGAACTTCTAGATTGCCCGGCGATTCAATCCATGCCTGAAAATCGTCATCATTGGCAAAATGTAACCCAAACGCCTGTTCTATCTTGGCGGGGTCTGTGCTTTCAATCTGAGAAAACTCAATGGTCGAATGGTGAAGCTCGGGCTCACCCGAACACAGGTCATCGGCAACTATGCACTTCCATAACCCTTGGCGCTTGATGCGCTCCTTGGCTTGGTTGAATAAGTGGTAGTGCGGATCAGACTCGCGCGGCGAATGTTCCGGTACATTGGTCGCTAGGTGCAAAGTGAGCTTTTGCGAGTGAGCGTCAGTCATCTTTGCCTTCGAGTAGGTCTTGCAGGTGTTCGATTTCTTGCTTTTCTAGCTTGAGAATGTGGCGAATGATTTGCGCATCGCGCTTAGTCTGCCCAATCATGGCGATACCGATAATCAATTCAACGGTGACAGCAAGCCATGAGGCGAGGTTCATCCACTTCACATAAGAGGAATCATCGCCAAACCAATGCGGGCGAATCCACCAGACAACGGTAATAACAGTCCAGCCAATGACAAAGAACCAGTTACGGATAATTCCTTGAACTTTCCAGCTAATAAGTTCGGAGAAGGTGAGAACATCGCCAGTAGTTTCATGGATGTATTTTTTCTTAAACATTAGTCTCCGTTGGGGAATTTGTCGTTAGGATTAACCCACCGATACAGGATAGGGAACAAAGCGGCTAAGCCAGCCTGAACAAGAACATCTTTTTTAATGAGGTCTTTAAAGTGTAAGACAAGTTCGAATGTAAGAAACGACTCAAACCACGCTCGAAAGAGAATCCTCAGTTTCCTGCGGTTTCTCACGCGCATCATAAACCTTCTTCGATGTGGTTCTCGAAACGCCCCTCTAGTTTTGCCAACTCGCGGGAAATTCTTTGTGTCAATTTAGTGTTCTCCGCAACCGCTACCTCTAACCTGTGTAGGGCATCTGCCATAGATGATCCACCGTTGCGCTTGTAAGTATGAGCTTCGATGTTGTCTAGCTTGTGCTTAATCGAAAAGAAAACCTTTCCTATCGCGGCGATTGTTGCGAGTGCGGCTCCGCTTGCCCAGAGTACCTGCGCCCAGTTTGCGGCGTTAGCTAATTGCGTGGCGTTCATTTGCGCCCTTTCGGGTTATGGGTTAGATGGTTGGATTCCTTGCGGGCCAGTCACATCTGGTCGCTCGGGTACTGCGGTGGTCGTTGGTGTTGGCGTAAGTGCCGCTTCCAACGATGCTTTAAGAATTGCGTTTTCTTGAGCAAGATTCCCAATGACTTCGCGCATACCTTTCAGCACATTTTCTATATCTATTTCAGCCATTATTTGCCTTCTAACTTTGCCAATCGTGCTTCGTGGTCTTGTAGGAGAGGAAGCAATGCTACTGCAACACGATCATAGTTTACCGAATCAGGTTCGCCTTGTTCGTTTTTATTCATAAGTAAATCGGCAAGAACGGGAATTTGTGCAATTTCTTCAGCAATAAGACCAAGGATGCGGGGTAATCCATCGGTCTTTCCGTCTTGTGCATCGGCAGAAGCCTTGTCAATAAATGACTTGGGTTGTAATTGCAGAATGGATTGAACCGGAATAACTTGAGGCTCTACATCTAGCTTGTAACGCAATGAGGATGAGGAACGAGCAAGTAAGCCTGTTGATGAGTTGATGTAGGCATTAGCCGATGATGTAGTTGTGGCGTATCCAGTATTGTAAATATAACCACCAAATGTTGAAGCGCCATAAACGCCCAAACCGCTCGTTGGTGGATTTTGACCGCCAATATTTACGCTTCCTGCAAATATTTCGCCTGCAAGAGAAATTTGCCCATTGCCGTTTGAAAGAAGTTGAATTGTGCCACTAGCGTTAGACAAGCTATAAGAGCTAAGATTAAAGCCGCCAATAGTTCCATTACTTGAATATAAACTTCCAGTAACGCTTGCTCCGGTACAAGTTAAATAACCAGTTGATCCATCAACATAAAAATTGCCACCGATATTAAGACTGCTACCAGTAATTGCCGAACCTGTAATTGAGCCAGAAAAACTAGCCGCGCCTGTTGATGCATTGATTGCAAAAGTGGCAGAGTTGCTTGAGTTATATCCTGCAATACCAGCAGAGTTCATTACTACGCGAGCGCCGCTTGATGATGACGAACCAGAGTAAACAGTAATGCCGTTTGCGGAAATTGCCGTCATCTGATTGCTGGCATTAACGATTGTTGATGCGCTTGGTTGCAGAGAACCGATAGCTGCGGTGTATGCGCTGGCAGCGTTAGCAAGCGCGGTTGTGGCTTGGGATTGAGCCGTATTAGCCGTTGATTGCGCTGAGTCGGCAGAATATTGCGCCGAGTTTGGGCCACTTTCTAGCTTGCGAAGGCGATCATTGATTTGGTTAAACATATCTTGCAGGTTAGGAGTCAGATTTGCATACGCCATTTAGCTCACCGTTCCTGTTGTAGCAAGGGGAAGGGTTAGGGTTAAAGTCACGCGGTCTGGAGCATTTTCGCCGGGCGATACGCTCATGGCAACAATACGATAGACCTCGTTAGCCGCAACGCCACCTGTGCTAGATGGGAAGAAATCATCGTTAATAGATAAGCGCACGAAGTCGCCTAGTTTGTAAGTATTAAATTGCGGATCAACATAAGACGGAATGACAACCTGAACCGTTGTTGGTGGGTAGGACAAAGCGTTCACTTGACCAAGGGTAACGGCTTTGAGAAGCGTGGGGTCGTTGATGTCAATAAAGCTGGCTGAGGATTCCAGCAAAGGCCATGTGCCAAGCTTGGATGAATCAACGGCGGTGGCAATGAGCTTGCTTGTGTTTGCGCCGTAGCCTAAGCCGTACACCGTGTTAGCGGTTGTTGTGCCATCTTCGGGATAAGTGTAAGAAACAATGTTGCCGGGAAAGTCAAAGACATGGGCGCTAGAAGTAGCCGCGTTATATGATCCGTTGCCAAGATAAGGAACGCCCATAGTAAAGGTGTTAGTAATGGCGCTGACACCTGTGCCACTTGCGTAGCTAGGAACAATGCGGAAATCAAAAAATGGGGTTTGCGTTCCCGCATCCAAACCAGTAGATAAATCCTTAATGGCTTGATAGACAGTTTTTAATTCGAAGTTGTAATAGGTGCGGCTGACCGAGTAGCCCGATGTCGTGGTGTTTGTAGCTACACCAATATAACCATAGGTTGCAGTTTGGGCTTGAGTGATAAGCTGATTGGCGATGTAGCAAGGGTCTTGATTGGTGAAAACGGTGCTACCGCTCGCGCCACCAGAAGTATTGTAAATGACTCGGCGGTTAAAGTACGACATCATTTCTTGACCTGTAATAGTCAAAATTTGCGTATCAGAGCTATATTCACGATTCCAGATAACACCGCCCCATACAGGCGATCCATTAAAGTCCACATAAAGCGCAAACTGTCCGGGGATGGTGTTGGCAACAACATTCGCCGTCACGCCATACGCTCCCTGCGACAAGCCAGAGAGCAATACCTCGCCAGTAAAAGTACCGTTGTTATTTACCTCTTGGGTAAAGTTCACATTGGTAAAAGGAATTTCAGCAACAATAGGGTTTGCGTTAATTCCGCTCTGATAGAGCTGAGTAATAAAATAACGATAATTAGACATAAGCGTTCCGATAGGTTACTTGCATTGAACCTGAACTCATTGACCAAGTAGATGAAGTGTTACCGGGTTGGCTGAGCCAGCTAGAGGCAACAGTCAAAATCTGACGAGCATAGGTGGAGTTCTGATAGATAGAGCGGGCAAGTAAATCTATCGTGATGCTTTGCGATGTATTGACATTAGAGAAATACATATAATTGCTAAAGCCGTCAGTAATGGAGAAGGTTGAGGCTGGCGGTGTGGCAATGTAAATTGTGGGGCAAGTGGTCGCCCAACCTGTGTTATTAACCGTAACCGATGTGCCAGAAGTTACCGTTGCCGTATCGTCATAGTAACGAGGATCGGGGAAATAAAACTCTACTTGGGTGGCGATAAAGCCAAAGGAAAAATCTGGGTCAATCGTGGTCTTAATAGCGCGAACGCGACCGTACATCCGTTGCAAGCCTGTAGCAGAAGTCAAATAGAACTGAAAAAGTCCAAGCTGATAGGCGCTAGAGGTAATGGTGGATGGGTAGTTACCTAACTGCTGGTAGGTCAGATTAGATTGCAGTTGCTTGTAATAATACTGCGCGTTGTGCGTTCCGTCTCCGGTGATAATAAAATCAAAGGTTACGGTACGAGAATCCAAGAAATCCCGACCCGACCACGATCCGTCAATGTAGCCTCGGTTGTCATCTTGAACGCGAATGGCGGGAAGGTCGGCAAGACCGTCAATGTTTTCCACTACATAAGGCGTACCAGCGCCAAATAAGAATCCGTTAAAGGCAAACTGATAAGCCGATGAAGGGGTTGCCATTATCTTGTTCCCGTCTTAATCGCTTTGACAACCGCGTGACCAGTAGCAGTTGGATTTTGTGCGCCATTAACATTAACAGTCACATTGCTCATTGTACCTCGTTTGTTTTTTACAATTGAAGTTTTAGTGCCTGTGGTTTTAGTGGTAGATGGCAAAACGGAATAAGGGCGACCTTTAAGATTTGGGTTAGCGTCAGACATGGAAGTTCCAGCATAAAACTTCGTGCCACCAAATTGAGGGGCAGTAGCAGCAGACCAAGGTGTAGCAGCAGGCCCAGATGTAGCCGTAACTGGATTTTTGCCTTTAAGAAGGTCGTTTAATTTAATTCCGCCGTAAATGGCGGCGACACCCGCAATAGCGGCAGTACCAGCAGCAATGTTGATACCACCTGTTGCCCATGCTTCGGCGGCAGCAGCTACAAGCGCAGAATCTCTAAGGGCTTGATAGGCTTTGATCATAGTTCCGATTGCGCTAACAAATCCCGCAACTTTAGGTACTGCCCAAATAACCGCAAGGGCGGCAGCCAAGCCTTCAAACAAACCCTTGTTGTTTCTAACAAGCTCAAAAAATGAACGCAATTTAGGAATACCAGTACCAACTATCCATTGAGACAATGAGATAAGTTTAGGAACAAGAGCAGTACCAACTTCAATTTCCAATTTCTGAAAATTGGCTTGAGCAACTAAGAGGCTACCCGCCAAAGTTTTAGAAAAATTATACGCAGCATTTCCAGCGCGCATTTCAACGGCTTGTAAGATTTGAGCTAGTGAAGCGCCTTGAGGAATTGTCTTCTTAATAGCAATACCCAAATCGCCCAAGCCCTTAGCCTGACCTATTGCGGCGCGGGCAAGAAGTGTGCCAGCTTGTGCAAGTGAAATCTGCTTAAAGCGAGCTAGATCGGCGGCAGCTCCAAGTGTTTTTAACGCTATTGCCGGGCTACCACTAGCGGCAGTCATGGTGGCAAGAGCGGCATAGGTGTCGTTATAGGTAAAGCCAAGGTTCATCATTGCGTCAGCGTGTTGCTGGATGATAGGTTGCGCATCCTTAAAACTGACACCTGTATTAGTAATGGCAGTTTCTAAGTTAGATTGTGCTTTTTCAAAGCTATCAAGTTGCTTAATGCTCGCGGCGGCAAAGACACCAAATGCTCCACCCAAACCAAGAAGCGCAGTACCCGCCATTTTAGAAGCGGTTTCAAACTTTGCCATTGAGCCAGAGGCTAAAGCCCCCTTGGCTTCTAGCTTGTCCATTTCAGCATTGACCGAACGCAAGCCTGTAATAGCGCCTGTAACCTTTGCGGTGACTTCAAGGATTACTGGTGGAATAAAATCTGCCATCGTTATTCCTTCCTATCCTAGATGCTTGTGAACAATGGTCATAAATACTTTTTTAAACTTTTCATACGCAGGTTTCATGTAAGGATAGCTTTGTTGATTTTTCCATGAAGGCGGTGCGTACTTGCCACCCATTTCAAGAGCGCGGGCATACACGCCTACGGTTGGGCCGACAACGGCGGTATAAGTACCAAAGCCAATCTGACCCTTTTCGCCGCGAATGGATCGGCGCAAGTTGCCTGTCACATTCATAGGTGGTTGACCCGGTGTTGCTGGATAACCCACCGCTTTACGGTCGCCTTTGATTTCCTTTTGAGCGAGCTGGATAAAGGTAGCCATCATTTCATCACGCGCAGCGCGAGCGCCTGAATCTAAATTGGTTTCGGCTTTGTCAATAAACTTCTTGACTTGGCTGATATTACTCTTTATCACTATTAACCTCTTTAATGGCTTTGTGAAAGTTCACTACCCAATCAAGGAAGTGCGCTGGCTGGTTATCGGTTTCCTCGATAGTCCAGCCGAACTCTTTAGCGCAGAGGTAATACAGAAACTCATCATCAGGATATACCTGATTTGAACGCTGGCTTGTAGGGTTATTGACCGCCCAAACTAAGCGTTGGATTTGTCTAAAGGGCTATCGGGGTTCGATTCGTTTTCTGGTGTTGCCTGAAAGCCAGTACCAAAGATAATGTTTTGAGCCTTGCTTGCTTCTTCGGCGAGAGCGTCATAATCAGGAATTTCTAATTCGCCAAGAGAGGCAAGGTGAACAGAAGGGATGATTAGGTCAAATGACCATGACTCGACAAGAACGCCGATAAGACCGTCAATCATGGATACGCCTTGCATAATACCTTCGGCGTTGCTTGCGGCTTGATAAACCTTCGTGCGGTCTTTTTGACGCAAAGATTTTGGATCGCGCAAAGTAACGGTTGCGCCCGATGGGAGTGTAATTGCTTTAGACATGGTTTCCTTCCAGCTTTGCCTTCACGAATTAGGGTCTGGCGGGCAGGGAAGGCGGCTGCCCGACAGACATCTAGTTTACGCGTTTACTGGTATGTGCCGCTAGTAAATGCGTTTTGCAGGGTGAACTTAACAGGAGAGTATCCGCTAGTTGCACCGACATCGGTGGTATTTCCAAGACCTTCAATATCAACCGTCACCTGAACATAGTCGGCGGTGCGGTCAATTTCTCCGGTGTTGTAAGCACCCTTTGACAAGGTGAACTGAACCTGAGTTGCAGTTGAACCTGAGCCAGTTGAAAAGTTGAAGGTAAGAGCAGGTTGGGTATTGGTGAGGTAACGAGTAAGTTCTGTGTCGTCTTGCATGACGAAGGTGACCTTGCCCTTGGCGGTTAATGAGCCAACGAATACTTGATAAGGAGACTGGGTGTTTGCAACGCCCCAAATAGCTTCTGCCTTACGCGACAAGTCCAATGTGCCTGTGCGAACATATCCAACGGTTGTTCCGCCGATGGTTACTGTTCCTGTCCATACCTGAGTAGGCAAGACGGTGGTGAATGAAGGTGTTGGTGCGCTAGTGGTTGTTGATGGGAAGCCCATAGCCTTAGCGGTGTATTCCAACATTCCGTCAGCGCTATAAGTTAAACCGAAATCGGTAATCTGAACGCCGGGATATTGACGGGTGTTTGCCGAATAGAAATCGGTAATGGTCAAAGACTTAGGTTGTGCGTCTCCTGATCCACCGACTGCGTTCTTCAGAGCAATAACATGGGTGTAAGGGGCGCTTGAGCCTGTTGTAGCTACATCGCCAAGAACGCCAGCAATCCAGAAGCCAACGGTGTCAGCGAATACTGGGCCACCAAAGTCAACGGTCGTGTTACGGCGACCCTGAACATACTGGTAGTTCTCAACCATTGAGCCACGAATACCTGTGTCATACAAAGGCGCAATGACATCAACTGGCTTGAATGAGTTAAGGGTAATAGGTACAAAGTTAGTAGCGGTGACCGCAGTTCCCTTGGTTGTCTCTAGAGCAACCCCAAGGTAACTTTTGACGGATGGTTGTGCGAGCGTTGTCATTTATTCATCTCCTACTGTTGGGGCTGGCTTGGATTTTTTTGCGGGTGTGACATTGTGAGCCTTAAAATCATCGGGCGCTTCGAATGAGTCGCCGGGCTTAACCGTGACGGCGATTGACGGAAACACGACTTCATGTGTTCCGTTATATGTGAAGGTTGCCATTTCTCTCCTTATGCTTGAATCATTTGGGTAACATCAAAGCGGATAATCGCCCAAGTCTCTGTGGAAGTTCCATCGTTAGACATTGGCTCACCGTAGGTCGCGCTGATAACTGGCTCTGCGCCTTGCCAGACAAGATAGCCCGAAGGGTCACCGAATTGGTGATCCGAACGCAGAACGGTTTTGAGGCTATCTATTACATAGTCAAGGTTGTTCATGGCATCCTCGGAGTTGCGCTCCATAGAATGATGGAAAAGCTGAATAGCAACCGTGTAATCAATACGCTTTACGCCACTATGCGCACCACCGATAGCTAGGCGGTTTTCGGTTTCGCTTTCGATATGGATAACTGCGGCGCACCGAGATAGCTGAGAAGGCAAGGCGTTCACCTGAAAGTCAATACGCTTAGGAAACGAGGTAAAGACTTGGTTGATGCCATCTACATTAGGCGGCGCGATAAAGTTCGCAAGTGTTGTGCGAACATCCTTGCGACCCGCCATTAGCGAATCCTGCGGTAAGGGGCGAGAAGGTCTTGCGCTTGCTTCAAATCGCCGCCCATGTTCTGAGCGCCCGGTGTGGCTTGTGAAGGGCGAGAGGCTACAGACATGACCATTGAGTTATCGCCACGAACCTTAAGCATCGCAGTTGTGACCAAGATAGCCGCTTCCTTGATTGCTGGTGGTAGGGCAGAGATAGAAATACCTGCGGCGTGTGAGTACGCCAAAGCTGAAACAAGCGGAACGGTTGCTGATCCGAATGTATAGGTGCTGGCAACCATGACATTCTCTGAGTTAAAGCCGTCATAAATCTTGAGCATCTGTCCGGCAACGATTCCTGTGCCGTCAGCTACGGTCAGGCTTGATTGTCCTTGGGTTGCCGTTGCAATAGTGGTGTTGGCGTAACCGTTGATGTAGGTATATTTGAGAAATACCTCTTGGCGTGGCGTGGTAGGAAAGCCGAACTGAAGTGGGCCTTGATTGCTATAAGTGGTAGCAAGCATGGCGTAAGGGAAAATGATTTGTGAATCTTCAATCCAAGCAAGCGAGCAATCCTGAACGGTGGTCATTTGATAATTGACCGAGCCGTACTGCAAAGCAGTCAGCGCAATAATTGGGTTATAGCGTGGATGGAAGCGGATTGTGCCATCGTCTCTAATGCGTGAGCGTTGTTGTTCGGTTTCGTTGGTAGCCGCCAAAACTTGATTGCAGTATGTATCAATCCATGAGCTTGCTCGAGCAATGACATTGTTGAGTTCCGCATCCTGAACATCTGGGTCTTGTGAGTTAAATACGAGGTTATCAAGGTCAATAGCAGTCGGCGCGTTCTTGTATTCCGTTAGGGTCAAGTACGGAGTGGAGAACTGGTGGGTCGTACTGGTGATTGCATTAGCCATTTATTTCTCCGCACTTTGAGCATTTTTTGAAGAATGAGCCGAACCCGCACTTTTGGCAGGTGAATCCAATTGTGGATGGTCGAGCTATCGAACCCATCGCATTTGCCGTTCCTAAGCCTTCAGCCTTCATTTGAGCCGCGTGTTTGGGGTTATCTACATTTATTAACCCGGATTTGTCTGCTCTATAAACCTTTGTGCCACGCTCGGTTCTTACGGATACTTCACGCAAGCCTTGTGGTGGGATCATCTTTGTCATATCGCCTTCTTTCTGTGGAGAGAGGGTGACCGAAGCCACCCTCTCAGCACTATGAGTTCAGTTATGCAACTGCCTTAATACCTGAAACAACGCCGTTCCACGCAGGAGCGTAGCAAACGAAGGTTCCACGGAAGTAAGTTGAGAAGTCATACGAGAACTGAGTTACAGGCCATTGGATACCCATGTAGTCCTGAACATTGAATACTGACCAAACATCAGAAACCTCTGTGTCTGGGATAGGCAATGTGTAAGACAATACAGGCGCAACGCCCTGTGGCAACCATGGGTGAACCGTGAGGTTAACCATCTTGCCTGTGATTTCATTGTAAAGCGCACCAATTGTTGCGCCGCCAATGTAGTCTCCAGCCTCAGTCTGTGTGAGATTCAAACGGTAGTTAGCGGTTGAGCCGTTTTTGATTGAATCTGACAACTGCTTGCGGTCTGAACCGTTGAGAAGAATCTCATCTGGATCAGCCTTAACATTGTTGTAGAGGTTGTAGAACACGGTCTGGAACTCATTGCCCGGATTAGAGGTTGAGAAAGTACCGTTGATGTTGTTGTTGTATCCGGTGTTAGGGCCGAGTACGGTAGCCAAGATGCCGTCATAACCTGTTGCGTAAGCAGAGGTGTCAGCAGCGTGAGCAGCAGCAGTATCACCTGATGTTGCAAGAGTTCCCTGCAAGGTGATTGTGCGAGTAGCAGACTTGCCGTTGTAGAACTTAGCTGAGTCAGCAGGTTCGGTTGCGTTTGCACCAGCATAGACCTTGTAACCAAGTGCGCCAGTTACAGCAGCAGAGATTACAACATCAATAACCTGAGTTGAGCCGTCTGGAGTTGCAGAAGCAACTGACGAAACAACAGACTCACCGAAAGCACCAGCATCAGAAGTTGCCTTGACCCATACCTTTGTGCCTGATGAGATTGGAGTCTCACCTGTTGCAGCAGTACGAGCGGTTGCGGTGATTGTAGGAGCAGCAAGTGCGCCTGAGTAACCTGTTGCAGTTCCGCGTGACATCAAGAGCATACGCTCTTCCATCAGCATTGTTGCGTACAAGGTAGAAGTTGATGACAACTGGCGAAGGTCTTGGTATCCGAGACCTGAGAAGTTAGCATCGAATGAAACGCTATCAGATAGCGAGTATGAGTTGTATGGCAGAACGAGATCGTCAGCAGAGTACGAAATCTTTGGGCCACGCTCGTAGTTGATTGAACCAAAAGCGTTGGTTGTAGATTCTGTAATTCCTGGCCAGATTGTTCCTTGTCCGCCTGTGCCAGTACCGGTGTAACCAGTAATGCGCTTGATGCGGTGTGAAGTACCGACACCCTTCTTGCGTGGGAGCTTGTTACGAAGTGGTGTTGGGCGTGGTGTCAAAAGCTTTGCAGGTGCTTCCAAGTCGAAAGCTGCGAAGCTGGTTGAGAGTGGGGTTGTAAGGCTGATGTCCTTTACGATGTCAGCCTGTGCTTGGCGTTGTGCAGCCAAAGCGGAGTTCAATGCGCCAATAGCATCTGGTGACATTGACTTGTTAGCTACAAGAGCCTCAAGTTGTGCAGTTGCATCTGGAGCTGGTGCTTGACCGGGAACTGATGAAGCGTTGGTCAACGCCTTACCAAGAACCTCTGTGTATTCATCCATGCGTGACGCTGCTGATTTAGCAGAGTCCACATCAGAAAACAGGTCATTTGCGCGTGGCATCTGGGCCATGTGTTTCCTTTCGGTTTATTCGCTCTTGTTGGCTTCTGCGATTAGATCGTTAGCAATTTCGCGGTAGCCCTTAGCGAGTACGGAATCTGTTGCTGAAGCGGCTTTTGCAGAATACTGCGCAGCCTTAACAAGCAGATCATTTGTTGGGGTTTTACCTGCCGCAATAGCAGCGCGCTTTGGAGCGCCACCTATTGCAAGAGATTTAGCCTGTGCTAGTTCGGTTTCAAGCGATGCTGCCTTGCTCTCGGCTGCCTCAATTGCAGACTTAGCAAGCTCAACTTCTGCTTTCACAGATTCCGTAGCCATAGACACGGCCTTTTCAATGATGGCGTTTACAACATCATCACTAAGCAGGGATTTTTCTTCGGCTAGAACCTCTACTGGCTCTGCTTCGGAAACTTCTTCGGTTGCAACTTCGGCAACCTCGTCAGCCTTTTCTTCGGCTGGTGCGTCTGCTTCAGCAGACTTTACTGAACCATCGGTGTTAAGAGTATCAACGGTGCTGACATTAGCAACCTGTGATCCGCCAGCGGCGGGAACGGTTACTGTTGTTAGACCATGAGATTCGGTTGGCTTGTGGCAACCGCACTCTAGGCACTTGTCAATGGTTTCTGACTTTTCAGCGTCCATGTGATGACTCTTGCACATCTTGTCATCGCATCCGCCATCAGACTTGCAGGACTTACAGCCAGCACAATCGCATCCGGCGGTTGTGTCAGGCTCTTTTACCGTGTCAGCCGCAGCAGACAACTCGATTGATTCTGGCATTGTTTCTCCCTCTTGTTGTTCCCCTGCGTACCAAGCCATGAGGTGATTAGCAACCTCAACAAGCTGGCCGAGGGAATAGGTTTCGTCCTCGCCGTCACCCATTTCGCCAGCTTCAACTTGAATCAGTTGAGCGATAGCGCGGCGGGCAACTTCGAAGGCATCTTGGTCAAACTTCACACTATCGGCGGTGATGCCCTTTAGTGCTTTTCCTACATTCCATTCGTCAGGAAGAACATCAAGAGCGTTTAATGCGCGAGCGCGGCGGATGATGTGCTTCTTAACGGCTGATGGATTCTTAGCGCGACCAAACGCCTGAATAGCGTTCTTGAGGTCGCTGACATTGGCAATAGGATACGAACCGTCTGGCATCGCAGCTCCGCGATCCGCTAGGCGCTGACGCTCTTCGGCAGAAACTTCGCGCTTAACAATCTCGCTAGGAAGTGGTGCTTTGTATTCGTGCAGTTCTTCAACCTGTACCAATGATGATTCGCCTTCAACGCTCTTAGCCATGATGAGCTTGGCGTTAGGGTTGGCTGGTCGGTCAACGAGTGACACTTCAATAATCTGACCGTCAATGATGCGACCGTTAGCCGCCTTCTGGTCACGAACAACGCGTGGGGCTTTGATTCCTATTGAGAATCCCTTAAGAACGCCCGCCTCGACCTTTTTAACAGAAACAGGGTCAACAACATGAGCAGTAATGTAGTGACCGTCAGTTTTCGCTTCATATTCTTTAGCCACTCCTGCCGCGATGTTTGAATGTTGTTCACGGATATTTCCACCAGACTTGAACCAAGCTGGCATTGCGCTATCTAGCCAAGTGGCATCGCAAATCTGATTGTCCATGTCAATAGAGTCGTCAGTTGCCTTGCCGTAAACCATAAGCGAGCCATCTTCTTGCTTGTCAGCCTTAACAATGGCGGCATACGAGGTTGCGAAGTCTTTATTCATTAGTTACCTGCTGTCCAGAGATAAGAGACGGATGTTGAAGCGCCAGAAGCAATCACAGAGATTGTTGTTCCGGCGGTAAATTCAATTGCCTGAGTTGTAGCAGCAGGGATAGGCAAGCCCTGTGTAGCACCGCTTGAAGTAACAGTTCCGTCACCGATATAAACGGTCTTTGAGGAATCGTTGTTGCGGATGTATAGAAGTGCGCGGCGAATACCTGTTGGCACGACAAACAAGCTAGTCGCGGTTGTGCCTACGGTTACTGTGCCGTGTTGAAGTGGTGCTGCCATTTTTTCTCCTTATAGGGTGCTGGTATCAACCATGTACGGCGCAAGCGCGCACATACAGTTGGGGTGTGCTGGTGGTTCTGTATCTCCCGAAGGAAAGACTTCATCTATGCCGATTGGTGAGGCATCTGCGTTCTCTTGGCAATCTTCGCATCCGATAGCTACTAGCCATTCGACCTGCTCAACGCCAGAAGTTTCGTACAAATCTCGGGAAGCTACGGATACTGCGCGAGACATTTCGGTCTGAGCAATAACAAGAGCTTGTTGCGGATCATTGATTACTTGGTCAACCATGACTGCAACATCTTTTGGCGTAATACCTGCGGCGAGCGCCTGACCCAATACTGTACCGATTCGGTTCAGCTTGGTATCGGTGATGCCGTCTAAGACAATGCCTCGGCGGTTAAGAAGATTTTGCAATCCGCCTTTAGGCTTAATGAGCGCGGCGGCAGCTTGGTTGCCGGGTTTCCATGTTTCCCAATCAACAACTGTCGCATCTGCTTTTGGCGCTTTTTCGATACCGCGAAGCATATATTGACCTGAGACAGTTCCCAAAACCCAACCGTCTGCATAAAGAGGCTTCAACGCATCAAGCAGATACTTCTTGTCAGGTGTAATGCTTGTCCTTGCCCAATCGCGGGCTTGTTGTGTCGTAGTTGATTCCGACCCGATATGGGAGTGAAACCAACGCTCTACGATGTCATCTGCGTTAAACGCTTTCTGGAATCCCTTACGGATTTGGTCAGCGTGTTTTGCAGCAATGCGAACCGTTGCGCCATGCGCGGGCCATTGCATTACAACCCCAAATAGCGTTCGGCGTACCAGCGAGCGCCGTCAAGGTCTTTTTCCTCAACGAACTTATTGAGAACTTCAGCGTAAGCATGGTCAAGATGTTCGAAGTTAAATGCGCGGGTTGGTGTACCTCGGCGAACCCAACGGATGAACTTCTTGACTTCTTCCTGAGCTGGCTCTGCTGGCTTTTCAGCAGGTGCTTCTGTGGCAGAAGGTTCGTTGTCCTGAATACCGCTTTCGTCTAGTGAAGTACCAGCAGCAACCATTCCATCTGGAGTAAAGAGGAACACGGATTGTCCGGCAACGAAGATAGGCATATCGGCTTCTGGAGTATCCAAGAGAGGCATACCAGCTTCGGCGCGGTGTTCGTTAACTGTCATTCCGCCGTTGCGAACAACGATGTCGTCACGCTTAGCAACGCCTTCGGTGTCTTGACGCTCTGCCTTCATAAACTTAAACTCAAGCTCGCGTGGCATATTGAGGAATGAGTAGGAAATGTTAGTGAGAATCTTGCCGAGCCATTGCGAAATCGGATCAACGCCGATAGCTTGACCTGACTCTGCTTCGCCGTCTTGGTGACCCTTGCCGCCAAGTCCACCGCTCTTAGGGGTGAATCCGATTTCACTTGGCATAACGCCGAAGTGACCGCAGATAGAGGTAACGAGATAGTCGTCTAAGACATCCTTAAACTTCTCGCCGTAGCCATCAAACTGAACTGCCTTGATACCCGCAGGAAGCAAACGAGCGCGCTTGCGTTGTTCGGTCTGTCCGGCGAGGTCATCGTTGAAGATGTTCTCATAGGCACGAAGCAACTCTGGGTTGTTACCGAATGTTGCATCGGTTTCGAATAGCATCTCAGGCACAACGCCATCGGTGTATTCAGCGCGAATCCATTGCTGACGGCGCAGGTAAATATCGGCAATCATCAACGAACGCTCAACTGGTGAGTAGCCGTAAACAGTCCATGTACGGCGGTTCATGATGTTATAGACAAGCTGATCCGAAGTGAACTCACCATCGGCAGCAGGGGCATCATCCGTCACATCAAATTCTGTGCGAGGGAAGCCGTAAAGAATCTGTTGGTAAGCAGGGCCTTGTTCTGGTGTTGGGCGGAATCCAAGGTCGTTAATAAGTGGCTTGATAGTTGAGCCGTCAAGAACCTTCAGACCCATAAGGTCGCCGCCTACGGTCTTTTGGGGCCAGATAGCCCATGCGTCTAGCACAAGGATTTCTTCTAATGAGAGCTTGAGCCAATCGGCAAATGTCAAACCTTCTTGCACATCAGGCATACGCCAGAAATCAACGAGGCGGTCAATCTCAGGAGCGAACTGGTCGCGGGCTTTGTTCATCGCCTGAAGGTGGTTGCCACCTGAGTTAGCAATAATCTTTTCGCTAGCGGCTTGGGTAATCGTAATATCCCATTCCAGCGCGGCAATCTTGTTCTTTAATACTTCGATGCAACGGCGCAAGATGTCAATCTGGTCTGCGGCAGCGCGTAGGGTCTTGAACGGTACAAGGCGAGTTTCGGTGATGTTGATGTTCTGCGCAACAAGGAACTCATAGCGGCGTGGATCAGGGCGACCGCGCTCTTGTAGCGGGTTAATAGCGCCGGGGATAAGTGGAACGCCGGGGCTGAAAGGAACATTGGCGATATTTTGGTCGCGTGGAAGTGGTACTTGTGTGCCGTAACCTGAGTTTTGGGTAAGAACACTATTGCGCAGTTGCGATTCAGACATAGCTACCGCACCAGTTGGCAATCCCGGTGCTTTAACAATCTCTGAGGCTACGCGCGCGGCGAAGCGGTCTAGTAAGCCCACTTGTTCTCCTTTGTCATATAACCCACATCATGCCCACATCGGCAGTTGGTCGTAGTCCTGCGTTTTTCCATTCATGCGATTCCCAAAATGATGCGTGTTCGTTGCGCCATGTTGTTACATCTAAATCTATGTCGTACCAAGTTGCAGGTCGTTGCAAGTGATGAACGATGAACTGTGGTGCAACCTTCGTATAGCCAAGTGATGCGAGATAGGCTAACTGCTCTTGATGCTGATCCAAGGTTTCCCGAGTCCATTCAAAAGTCAGCTCGCCGTAGTGCTGAGTCATGCCTCGAAAAACATTCCATTCAGCGCCTTCAACATCTATCTTAGTCAAATCTGGCTTGCCGTGTTTCTTGACCAAGGTGTCCATCGTGATTGTCAGAACTTGTATCGTATGAAACGGCTTGCCCGAGTAGGGCATGGTCTCGGCGGTCAGCCAATCTTTATTCAGGGTGCTTAGCCCATCTTCGTCAGCTTCGTAAAACTCCACCGTCTGATAGTCGCTATCGGATACGGCGTATTTTAGGGGCGTGACATTCGGGTTGTTGATGAAGTTACCCGCAAGCTCGCCATACATCCGTGACGGTTCGATAGCTATTACTTTGTAGCCAAGGTTTAGCCCGGCTTGAGTTGCATCGCCTTTATTTGCGCCTATATCAAATAGAAGCAAGGTTGCGCACCACCGATTCACGATATTCAAGGGTGAGGTCGTAGGCAAGAAGGTCGTTAAATATCTTGACCGCTTCATCCTTGCGACCAATCCACCACGCCGCCACGCCCTTCTCAAAGAGCAAGCAGTAATCGGTGAACTCTAGGTCAATCGTTGGATCGCTTTTCTGTCCGTTGTGCAATCCCAACTCGGCCCATGTGTAGGACTCTTGGTATTCACGCTGGCGTTCAAAGAACCGCGACATCCAGAAATACGCCTCAGAGCGATAAGGCAGATAAGCGAGTGCTTGCAAGATGCAGTTAGAGACGGTGTGCAGTCTGTCGTTCTGTTGTTCGAAGCACTTGGCAAGTCGCAGCAGCGAGGCATAGACCAAGCTCGGATGCGTGTCCTTGCCGTACTCTGCCGTTCGCAAGTAGAACGATACGGCGCTCGCAATTTGATTCTGCGAGTCGTACTTTACGGCGGCTTGGAAGTTCAGCTCAGGATTAAAAGGGTCTTTGGATAAATCCGCGATGATTGTCTCTATAAGCACTTTGCCACCATTTCGTTTACAAGTTCGCCTGGTACTTGCAAGATAAACGCGGCATTGTCTTGGAAACCCCAAGAGATAAGCAGGTCGCCGTTATGTTCGGCAGCTCCTACGCAGAACTCAATCCTGCCGTCTAAGAACTTAAACGGTTCAGGTGAGATGCCGATAAGGTGCAGTTCGTCATCATAAACGCAGAGACGGTGGTTGTAGATGCCGTCCTTTTGCCCAAGATAGTTCTTGAACAAGTCCACTTCATGCGTGATAGAAATATAGTGGTCGCCCCAACGGATAACCTGCGAGCTTCCGCGCTGATCCTTTTCGGGCTTTAGCCCGCCGAAGTGAAGCGTGTCTTGCATGGCTTGGTCTCCCACAACAGAGACAACCTCAACAGGTGAGTGCCATTTGATGAAGTTAAAAGGTCGGTCAATGACCGGAACCCAGTTCTTCTCGCAGTACGAGTTATCGGGTTGCGGTGCTTTGATGCGTGTTCGGGAAACTTCCTTAACGCTCCAGTTGTTTTTATTTATCTCTACCTTAGATAGTTCCATGCGACCCACGCCGTTAGTTGTGGTGTCTCGGCGAACTCCGATGAGATAGTAGCCATCCCAGTAAACAAGGCGAGCATCTTCTAATCCGACAAACTCCCAGATAGGTTCATGCAAGTTCAGCATTTCTACCTTGGTGCAATCGGTGATGTTTAAATCGTTGTTGAGTCGAACGACATAATTCTCAGTAACGAGTCGCTGGTCTTTCTCGGGGTGGAGATAAGCAAGTGGCCCCCACCGCGAGGGAAAGATTTGCACATTCTCGCTATGAAAGAGGATGTAGTTGACGACTCGGACATTAACGAGGATGTCGCCATCTGGATCAATAAAGACCGATGGGTTCATGCCACCGAATGTTCCGGGTATTGCTAGTGGGGCTAACTTACCGCCCTGTGCAACCGCCTTTTGCACTAAATTCATTTGTGTAGCTTATCAGGCGCTCGCTACAACCTCAGTCCACGACTTAGTGGCTTCATCCCATGAGTAGAGCTTGCCGTCTGTTGGCATAGGGGTTGGAGCTTCCCAGAGGTAAGTGGTCTTGTTGAGTGTCCATGAAGGGAAAGGCTGAGGCGCGTGGAATCCGGTGCCGTCCCATGTGTAACCAATTCCGGCGTAGTTGAATCCAATTTGTGCGCCACCGTCAGGCTGACCATCTGATCCGTAATGAACTCCGCCGCGAGTGTTGTACGAAGTCTGAACCCATGTGCCGCCTAAGCCAAGTTCCTCAGAAAGAAACTTGTTGCCATCAGTAACTGAGTTATCAACAACGAGAACGCGAGTGACGATGTTGTTTGAATCTATTTCGGCCCAATGTGCCATGTTGTCTCCTTAGTTGGTTGCAAAGGTAAATGAACCAGTAGATTTAAAGGCGTGATAAGTGTAAGTGCCATCGTTGGTAATTGTTCCGCCTGTTGCTTGAGCGGTAGTTCCAAGATAACGAACAATTACAATACCCGACCCACCAGCACCACCGGCAGAACCATAACCGCCACCGTCAGCACCGCCACCGCCACCGCCTGTATTTGCAGTTCCAGCCGTAGCTGATCCACCGCTTCCATTACCGCCAGCGCCGCCACCACCGTTACCACCAGCAGCAGCGTTAGGGTTATTGCTACCACCACCGCCGCCACCTGCATAATAATAATGTGAGGAAACGAGCTGACCAGTTGAGGTTGCAGAACCCATCGCATCAAGAGCAGCAATCGTTGTTCCGCTTAAACCAATACCGCCCGCTCCACCAATAGATGTAGTGCCGTTGCCGCCGACTCCACCCGCTCCACCGCCGCCACCTTGACCATACAAAGCAGCCGATGTTGCATTACCGCCGTTGTTACCATAACCAGTTGCGCCACCAGTATTGCCCTGTGTTGCAGTTCCCGGAGAAGTTTGATTTTTGTCACCAGCTCCACCGCCAGAACCACCGCTACCACCAGCATTACCACCGAAACCGCCATAACCACCGCCGTTGGATGTAATTGTGTCAAAGGTAGAGTTGTTGCCAACATTTCCGTAAGTGCTTCCAACCGCTCCACCAGCACCAACGGTTACAGTAAAACTGCTAGTTCTTGCTAATGTGCGACCGCTTTGCCATGAAAGACCACCCGCGCCACCACCAGTTCCAGTTGGTGCGCCACCGCTACCGCCACCAGCAACAACCAAAACATCAACTGTTAAAGATGGTGGGTTAGCAGTACCAACCGCAGCCCAAGTTCCAGTTGCCGTGTAGTTAAGCATCTGCCCTAAAGTCGTGTCGTAATACTCCATCCCCACGAATGGCGAGGATGGGCGATTGGATGTTGATCCGATTGCATAACCTGAACGAGATAAATCTCTAGAGCGTGACATTATCCACCTACCTGTGAACGAGTGTAACGAACGATGATGATACCTGAACCGCCGTTGAAGCCAGAAGCAGTTCCGCTATAAACATTTCCGCCTCCGCCGCCACCTGTGTTTGTAGCGCCGTTAGAACCGTTTAAGCCCGGTGTCCAATAAGAACCAGTTCCGCCACCACCAAAGCCACCAGCAGTTACAGCGCTTGCGCTTCCGTTAGAACCACCACCACCGCCAGCGTAATAATAATTTGGTGAGTGATAATCGCCAGTAGAAGTTGCGGCAGCCATAGCGTTAATGAGTGAGCTTGTTGCGCCGATTCCACCGACTCCGCCAGTATTAGAACCACTAGCATTTCCGCCAGCTCCGCCAGCTCCACCACCACCGCCACCGCCTTGAGTTCCGCTTGGTGATGAACCGCCGTTATTTCCTTGACCGCTTGTTCCAGTACCGCCAGATTTTGCGGGAGCGCCACCGCCACCCGAACCGCCGTTAGAACCGTTATTGAAAATGGTGTCGGGTGAGTCAGCAGCGCCACCACCACCGCCGCCATAAATAGTTCCAGACAAAGAACCAAATGATGAGTTTCCACCATTAGTTCCGTTGGCGTTATAAACACCACCGGCACCGGGGCCTCCAACGGTACAAGTGTAAGCTCCGTTTAGAGATTGAGATGTTGCAGTCCATAAACCACCAGCACCACCAGCGCCAGACCATTGACCATTAGCGCCACCGCCACCACCGCCACCAGCTACTACCAAAATATCTGCGGTGATTGTGCCGTTGGATACTGTAAAAGTGGATGTTGATGTAAATAAACGATAATAATAAGTAGAATCAGAATAAAGAGTTCCACCGGATACGGTTGGCAAGGAAAGCGCCAACGGATACCATGCACTTCCATTGTAAACCTGCAACGCGCCCGATGTTGTATTCCAGAACAACTGTCCAGCATAAAGACCTGTTGGGTTTGTCGAACCGCTTGGTGGGTATTGCTCCCAGTTCAATCCGTTAGTCTGAGATGAATCAGCCGTGAGAAGGTAAGTATTTGATCCGATAGGCAAACGGTTAACGGTTGATGCCGCGTTACCAACAATCAAGTCGCCCTTAGTAGTGACGGTTGAAAGCGGGATTGCGTTAGCCACCGAGAACGATGATGGCGAGACTACTGTGGCAATATCGCCAGAAACAAGAGCCGTCAGTCCGGTGATAGATGTTCCTGTAGTTGCGGTGTAGTCCACGCCGCGCTCAAGAAGAACGCCGTTGATAAAGACTTGTTCAGCTCCTACGGTATATGACAGGGTTGTAGAGAATCCGTCAGTTCCGGACAATGAAGTTTCGCCGCCTGTTGCGGTGTAACGCCATTGTTGCATGGAGACAGAAGCGGTTGAGCCTTGAACGCCTTGAGTACCTTGTGTTCCAGTCGCACCCTGAACACCGCTTGTTCCAGTTGTTCCCTGTGATCCGATTGAACCAGTCGCGCCCTGAATACCATTTGTTCCTTGAGAACCTGTCGCGCCTTGAGTACCAATGAGACCTTGAGTGCCTGTCGTACCCTGAGCGCCAGTAGTTCCCTGCGCTCCGGTCATTCCTTGAGAACCAGTTAGACCTTGGCTACCAGTTGTTCCTTGTAATCCGTTAGAACCGCTAGTGCCAGTCGTACCTTGTGAGCCAGTCGAACCTGTTGCGCCGACTGCGCCTTGAGTGCCAGTCGTACCCTGCGCACCATTAGTTCCGCTTGTACCTTGCGCGCCATTAGAGCCAGCAGTTCCCTGAGCGCCTGTTGCACCTTGCGTTCCGTTAGTACCCGAAGCACCTTGAGTTCCTGTTGTTCCTTGCAGACCTTGAGTACCAGCGCCAGTTGCGCCTTGTGTACCTTGAACACCCTGCGAGCCAACTGCCGAGGTCTGAGTAAAGAGAATCTGATCCGTGCCGATGATAATTGAGCCATCAGCATACGAACCGACATTGTATTGAATCCATGAAGTTGAAGCGTTGGCAGTTCCCGATGTGACATAGAGATAATCGCCGGGTTCTACTTGACTCATCACATGGTCGTCATAGTCTGTTGCGCGAGTCAATACCCATGCGCTACCAGCAGGGTTGTTCTTACCAAAAGCGGTGACGGTGTAAATACCGTTTTGCGTGCCGTCAGTTTGATTCTTAACGAGTACGCGCTGACCGTTAGCAGTAAAGGTGTGACCGTCAATAACAAGAACGGCGTTCGATGATGCGGTGAGCTTTGCGCCAACACCATAACCACCGTTAGCGTCCAGCGTTCCCGGTGTGTAAGTAGGCGTGTTAGGAAGTACGGCGGCAGTTGCATAGATAGCAGCAGCGTGAGCGTTAGCGGTTGATGTGCCGCCAACAAGTCCTTGAACGCCTTGCAATCCTTGGATGCCTTGCGCTCCGACAGTTCCCTGAATACCAGTTAAACCTTGTGTGCCTGTCGCGCCTTGTGATCCAGTAATACCTTGAATACCTTGCGAGCCAGTCGAGCCAGTTGCACCAGTTGAACCCTGAGTACCAATAGCGCCTTGGATTCCGTTTGTGCCTTGAATTCCCTGTGCGCCTGTAAAACCTTGAGTGCCTTGGCGACCTTGAACACCCTGAACGCCTTGGATACCAGTAACACCCTGAGAGCCAGTCGTACCCTGTGTTCCTAAAGTTCCTTGTGTGCCAGTTGCACCCTGTGTACCTGTTGTGCCTTGCGCACCAGTCATTCCTTGCAAGCCAAGCAAACCCTGAATACCTTGCGTTCCTTGAACGCCTTGTATTCCCTGAGTTCCCTGATTGCCTTGAGTTCCCTGAACTCCTTGAACGCCCTGAGTTCCTTGCACACCTTGAATACCAGTTGTGCCTTGGTTGCCTTGGATTCCTTGAGTGCCTTGCGCGCCCTGCGTACCAAAATGACCTTGTACGCCTTGAGTTCCCTGTACGCCTTGAACTCCTTGCGTACCCTGAACACCTTGCAAACCGCGAGCGCCAGCAGCAGAGATAACGATGTTAGGCGTTACTGCTTGGATATTGATGTTATCGCTCACCGAGAAACCTCTGCATCAACTTGAACAACGCCGCGACCAAGAAAAATAGAGCCGTTAGCTGATGGGTTGGTCAATACCAAATCCCATTCGTACTTGCCGGGAGCTACTGCAACCTGAGCATCTACTTGAACCTGTGGTGTGGTGGTGGGGTTAAAGGTCAGCCCACTACCTACGCTCAAAGAAAGAGCAGTTGTCTTGGCGAGCGCCGAAGTACGGAATTGCAAAAGAGGCGTGTAGCCAGTCAGGTTAATAGGGTTGTTCGATGGATCAGTATAGGAAAAAGTAATTGACCATTCTTGATTCTGGCGAAGGGTGAGATTAACTGGGTCAGGCGTTTGATTTATTGATTGCGCTGGCATCTGAATCTCCTATAACTGAACCGCAACGAGGACATACACGGCTGGACTTGGGGGCTGGCATCTTGCAATTTGGGCAGAACACCGCCATTGCTGCCAATGCGGTCATTGTTGCCGAGCCTTCACTCAATTCTGTAAGCGCCCACACTAGGGCATCCATGCGGTCAGGAGATTTCAGACTTACGCCCGGCTCCCACTCGCACATCTCTGTTTCTAAATCTGCGAAGTATCCAACATGGTGAACTCTGCCTTGTTCATAAAGTGAGGCGATAGGTTCTGCGCGAACTGCTTTGCCGCGAGTAGCCGTCACTTTTTTAACTGGCACATTGGGATTAACTTGTTGCAATAGATGAACTACCAAATCGCCGCCGTTATTCGTTTCTGCGATGATGCGGTCTGCTTTATGTAGTTCAAAGGCGTTGATTGCTTTTCTTGCCCAAGCATCGGGGCTGGCTTTAAGAGTGTCGTCTGCCAAGATGTAATAGTGACCGTCTGCCGTCATTCCTGCGGTGACGATACCGGTGGAGTCTGAATCATCGCCTGAGGTAACTGCGGGGTCAATTCCTACAACAATACGCATAAGAGGCGGAACTGTTGTCACGCGAGTTTCGTCAATTTGAGCGCGTTGCCAGAGAGCGCCGGGGTTGTCATCAAGGATTGCGCCGTATAGCTCTTGCTGACCTAAACGCGTTCCTGCGTAGCGAGTCTGCATTTCTAGCAGAGCTGACTGCGACAGGTTCTCAGCGTTGTCGAATGTTGATCCGCGTGTGACTATCGTGGTGTCGCGGGCGATAAGGTCTTTAACAAGCTTTGTCGGGCGCGGGGTTGTCGTGACGATGACCTGTGGATGTTCGCCGAGGCGTAAGCCAAACTGGAGCTGATTCCACGCATCTTCATACTGCCAAGCAGCTAATTCGTCACACCAAGCGCCATGATGTTGCGGGCCACGAAGTCTGTCGGGTTCTTCTGCCGAGAATAGCTTGATACGAGAGCCGTTGGTGAGGATTACTTCACCGAGCGACCTATTCCATGCTTCAAGCGCACCATACTCCCGCAAGATAGGGAGTAAACCCGATTCACCTTCGATACAGGTATCGCGGGCATCTGAGTAAGTTCTAGCGACTACTGCCCAACGAGTGCCGGGTTGTAATACTGCTTTCGCGGCGATTGTCTCAGCGCCAATACGAGTCTTGCCAAAGCCACGACCAGCTAAAACTAGCCAAGTCGCCCAATCACCGTCAGGCGGGAGTTGGTTCGGTCTCGCCAGACCCTTGTTCGGATGAAACCACTTCAGGTATCTCAACGCGGCTAGGGCGGGATTCGAGTTCTGAGCTAAGTCGCTTGATTGCCTCATCAATAGTCTCCCCATTGCCTACTACGGCAGTACGACTCGTAGCGTTGCCTTCTAGGAGTTCGGTCTTGTCAATCAGGATGCCAAGAGTGATGGCGGCTTCGCGGGCTTTCAAGTCCTCAACGATGCCGTCTAAATGGCGTAGAACCTTATTGCGTAAAGTCTTAAGTTCGGCGATAAATGTCTCGCGGGTTTCAGGCAGTATCTCAGCCGTAGCAACTGCCATATCGCTTTTATGTGTAACATTTTCGTTACACCAACGGTATAAGGTTTGGCGAGGTATGCCTAATTGCTCGGCGGTTGCTTCCATGTTGCCGCCATTAGCCTCAAGCGTAACTAATGCTTCGGCGCGTTGTTCGGGTGTGTAAGCCATCCTTTTATCTTACAGGATTTGCAAGTGCATTGCGCGCATCTAGTAAATCGTCAACGCTGGATAGGTAAAACTCTCGCTGCTGATGAGTGAGGCGATTACCGTATCTGTCTTGTAACTTATCGCGGAGATGTGCAAGCGCTTCATCTATTTCGGCGATTGTGACTTCTTCTAGGGCTATTTGCATGGCTCTCTCGTTACACGCCACCCAATTATAGTTAATATAACTGAAAACAAAAGCAAATGC
>Ga0208498_1000067_pt1 | contig 45752 bp, 40 predicted proteins | sample CryBogCBE12Aug09_FD_185502 | JGI IMG/M metagenome (GOLD analysis project Ga0208498, IMG submission 185502) | Freshwater microbial communities from Crystal Bog, Wisconsin, USA - CBE12Aug09 (SPAdes) (version 2) | ecosystem: Environmental > Aquatic > Freshwater > Lake | place: Crystal Bog... | reverse complement strand
CACAGGTCGAAAGCCCGTGGCTGAGTAGACGCTCTTCGCCTGGAACACCCATCATGAGTGAGCGAGCGCCGGTGGCCAAAATCACCGAGTCAGCGGTAATCGATGGTTCGACGTCGTCGGTCAACCAGGCCTTGAAGGGCCGTGAGGTGGCGTCGAGCTTTTGCACCTTGGTCACACGAAGGTCTGCTCCAAATCGCTCGGCCTGAGCACGCATGTTGGCCATTAACTCTGGTCCGGTGATTCCCTCGGGGAAGCCTGGGAAGTTTTCGATCTCAGTGGTCAGCATCAACTGTCCGCCGGGCTGGTCGGTGGTTGATGAAGGTTCGCCCTCGATCACGATTGGCTTTAGCTGTGCGCGGGCGGTGTAGATGGCCGCGGTAAGTCCGGCGGGGCCAGATCCAATAATGAGAACTCGGGTGTGGTCGGTCAATTGCGGCGACTCTTTCTAGATACTCGGAAACGCAGGATAAAGAGCCCCAACAAAATAAACCAGGCCCCAATGCTGAGGTAGCTCAACCACTGGTGCGAGGCGAATAGGTAGGTGTCAATAAAGCGGAAAAGACCAATGGTGAAGAAGACAAAAGACGCCACGCCGAGGACAAACAAAATAATTGAGAAGGCGACAGCCCGAGCGAGAACGGTGGCGGGGCGGACTACCTTGGCTTGGACCTTGTCAACGGCACCGTCGACAAAACCATCGGCTTTTTCGACAACTTGATCAACCTTGTCCTGAGCTTTGGAGTACTTGCGCTCCATGAACTCTTCAAACAGGGCTTCAGCCTTCTTGCCCCACGTGGAAGTTTGGTCTTTGCTCACCACAGAAATTTAGTGCTTAGTTGGCTTCGCGAATCCACGCGACGCCAATAATTCCCGGACCGCCGTGTGTTCCGATAGTTGAACCCATGTCCGCAATCACGAGTGGGTATTTAGTTGGAATATCAGAGACCAAGTCAATAAGAGTTTGGGTATCGGGGCACTGTGAGTGAATGACCGAAATTCGTCGGATTGGACCGGCGTCGCGGGCTACTTGAGCCAAAATCGCTAACGCCTTAGAGCGAGTTCGCGCCTTGCCAGCTTCGGCCACAACTCCCTCACGCACGGCCAGAATTGGTTTGATCGAGAGAATCTGACCCAGAAAGGCCTTGGCCCCGCCCAAACGACCACCCTTAATTAGGTGCTCCAGGGTGTCAATGGTGGCGATGACTCCTAACTCGGGAACCAGTTGGTTTCCGCGAGCAACAATCTCCTCCATGGACTTGCCGGCTTGAGCCATCTCACCGAGCTCAATGGCGAGAAGACCCTCAGACATTGTGGCGGCACGAGTATCAATAATCGAAACAGGAATCTTGCCCTTGACCGCTTCCGCCGCCAAGGTGGCCGAAGAAAACGTGGCCGAGAGGAGAGAGGTCAATGCAACGACAACAATTCCATCGCAACCCTCAGCCGCGGCGCGCTCGAAGGCCTCCTGAAAAGCCCCAGGTGACGGCGCGGATGATTCGGGAAGAGTGGTTGACGATGCGCACTTGGACCAAAACTCTGCAGGCGAGAGATCGCGGTCGAGAAACTCTTCTGCTCCGAATCGAATGGTGAGTGAAACGACGTCAATGCCGAGGCGGTCGGCCTCGGATTGGGGAAGGTCGCTTGCGCTATCGGTGATTATGCGTACTGGCGCCATGGGTCTCCTTCGAACGAGAGAGTTGTCGTCTCTGGCCAACTAAAAGTACTACGAGATAGACCATCATTCCGCTCAGGGCGGCTCCTGTGAAACGCTCGAAGAGCCCAATACCGACTTTTGCGGTAATGGCGGAATAAACGAAAGTCATGGCGAAGAGCGACACCACAGACGCTACGAGCGAGCGGCGCACGTGAACGCTCCATAGTTCAGACCAAATAGAAACTTGGTGCCGAGAAAGAACGAAGAGAACTAAGAAGGCGCAGAGTGAATAGGAGATAGTGACCGAACCGGTGAGCCCCGCCATTGAGTGGCGACCAATGGAGTAGGCCAAAGCAATGTTTAAGAGGTTCTCGACGGCGTAGAGGGCGAAGACCTCCTTGGCGCGCTGCATGGCCTGGAGCCCTCGAATTCCCAGTTGAAATACGGTAAATCCGGGGAGTCCCACCGCCAAAATCTTCAATACCGTCCCCGCCAGTAGCGGGTGGCGCAGGTCGGCGTGGTGCAAGAGAAGCGCAACGAGTGGCGAGCCCAGCACTACGAGCAGCAAGGTGCAGGGGATGATGATTACGAGCGACTGGCGAAGCCCGAGACGAAGTCGAGAGGTCAGTGCTTCAAAATTCTCTTCAGTGGCGTAACGAGCTAGTTGGGGCGTGAGTGAAGAGATCACTGAAACCACGACCACGGCGTAGGGCATCTGCATAAAGCTCCACCCATAGGTGTAGGCCGAGACTGGACCACTTCCGCCAATCGCGAACGCCACTGCGAGCACCACGTAGAGCGAGGCCTGATTCGCCACCACGACGGCCAGCGTCCACGCACCGAGTCGACGCACCGCCGCGAGAGCAGGATCAGCAAAGTCAATCCGCAGACGAAGTCGATATAAGTCAGTGGCGCTGAGTGAAGGGAGCAAGCACAAAAACTGGAGGGCCACGCCAAAGGTAGTGCCAACGCCGAGGTACATCAGGTGTTGCGTTGACGAAACCGAGTTCACCGTTGGGTGTGGTTCGACTTGGTGAAACCAGATCAAGACCGCAATGCAGATGATGTTGTTTACGACGGGTGTCCACGCGCCCGCGGTGAACCGATTGCGAATGTTTAACATCGCCGTCGAAATGCCAATGAGGCCGTAGAAGAAGATCTGGGGGACAAACCAACGCAACAATTGAACAGCGACCTCCCGTTGGGAAGCGAGGGAGTGGGAGTGTCCGTGTTGCATCGCGGTGAAGCCCTGGACGATCTGAGGGGCCAAGATCCACGCCGCAACTGCGGTAATGGCGAGGATGCCAATTGCTCCGGTGACCACCGAGGAAATCGAACGCCACGCATTTTCTTCGCTGTCGACGGCCAGGCGTTCAACAAAAACTGGGATAAAGGTGGCCGAGGCCACCCCACCCAGCACTAGGTCAAAGACCATATTTGGCACGGTATTTGCCAGGTTGAAGGCATCGGCCAGGGGGGTAAAGCCCAGGACCCAGGCCAAAACAAGGACCCGAAGCAGTCCAGTTAGCCGCGAAGCCAGCGTCCCACTAGCGAGGGAAACCACGCGAGAGCCGTGTGTACTCATGAAATTTGGCGCGGACCTTTGCGTCGTCGCCACGTCGTGCGAATCCACCACAGGGCCAGTACTAACGCTGAAAGGAAAGTGAGCAGATACCCGGCGAGCGAAGCTCCAGCAAAACGAACCTGAATAACCTCATGGGCAATAACAAACTGACCATCCTTGGTTCGCACGTTGACGTGAAGTGTGAGTGAAGAACCTCGTAGGTCAAAGGTGGTAAAGCGCAAGGACTTAGTTTGTGACCGAATCGTTATGAGTTGTGCCGATCCCTTTGGAAAGCTCAGACCATCGGCGACAACTTGTACCTGCACCGTGACGGGGTAGTGAGCCTTTGACAGCAAAGTGATGGGGATACTCGAGTGGCGCGAAGTTAAGGTAATACTTGACGGGTCAATACTTAAGAGCTTGTACTGGTGTGCGAGTGATGCGCCCACTCGGTTGAGAGCGGCATTGAGAACATCGGACGTCCCGCTTTGTTCCGCGTTGGCTAGTCGCTCCATCAACGCCAAGTTGAGCCAAGGGTCGGATATTGATTGGTTGAATGAGCTAACTTCACCAATCAACTGCAACAAATACGAAAGCGAATTTTGATTCCAAGTTGGAGTCGGTCGGTCAATAACGTACTGACTGGCCGAGGCGCCATTCGCGCCGATTCGCGACGGGGAAAGGGCAGTCGTTAACTGTGTGGGGGCAAGGGTTCGGTTGCGCCCGAGACCAGCGAGGAATTCGTCAAGGAAGTGCGGATCTGCGCTGCGGGCGTTGATTGGAACAATGACTGACCGCTCTTGCGGGAAATTAGGCGCTTCGTAGTGCAAGAAGGAAAGCAGGGCCAGGACCGCATTGGCCCGAGCGCCCGGAGAGAGTCCGGCGGCATTGAGGAGTTGATTCAAGGGCCCGAAGGTTGGAATTGCTGTGATTTGGGGGGTTTGGGCGAGGGCGAAGGGTGAGCCCCAGGTGTAGGTGGCTGAAGGAGGGGTCACCAAAGAGGACTCGGCAATAACCGCGTCCTGGACGCCCGCCTTAGCGAGGGCCGCCAATGAAGCTACCGAGGTCACGCCACGTAAGTACAACGGGGCATCAAGGTTTCGTCCCGTGGCGGTGTAGAGGAACTCGTTAGTCAAGTTGAGTTGTTGTTGGACCTGCGAGTCGAGTCCGTTAGCCGAGAGCTGGCCAAAATCAATTTGGGTCGATGGAGTTGAAATCACTCGGTGCATCAGTGAGTCAACCGCAAAGTGCAGCGCGTCACTAACAGCGCGTGGCGCAATGCTTATTTGCTCGAGGGCCTGATAGTTGGTGGCCAGAGTTATCGGAGTGCTTGGGTAGTTCGCGAGAACCTGCAACAGTGCGGTGAGTTGGCTAGGTACGCGAACCGACCCTGCGTCCATCGTTAACAGCGGAACCACGTCAACGGGGTGCGTGATCTTGTTGTTAGAGACTGTTACGAGTGCCCAAGTAGAGAGGATTTGTGTTCCCGGGTGAGTGACGTATTGAACCGGGTATACGCCATCACAAAAGTTCCGCTGACATTTCAGGCGGATGTCGAGTGGTGACTCACCACACGGTCCCTTGCCGACGTTCTTGTTTCCCGACTGCAGCACCAGGGTCACTTGGGCAATTCCCTTGTTTAGGCAGGTGAGCGGAACAGCGTTTGAACTGGTCAGTTGCGGAGTGCCAGGTCCCTTGCCCTCAGCCACCCCAATCAACTGCGAAGTGCCAACGAGAGGGGGGTAAATAACGGCCTGAACGGTCGTGCCAGCCGTGGAAGATGGGACGAAAGTGGCCGAGAATCGGGCTATTCCGTTCGAGTTCATCGTGGCCACGGTGTCTTGGTGGTTCAGCACCAAGTCGACAGTGGTCGCAGCCACGCTGAGGTGCGGCCACGTGATCGTCGCGAGGCTAATGAGTACCACGCACAGCGCCCGCCACCAGGAAGAAAAACGGTGGAACATGCCTCACTAGGCTACAAGCGCACCACTACTAAAGCCGGCGCATATTACCGTTGAGGACAATGAATTTAAATGAAAACGCAATGACTCGCTTGAGCGAGATTGCGAACCTGTCCGCGCCCCTCGCTCGTGCTTTCGCCCAAGAGGGCTTCTCCCTCTACGCCGTCGGTGGGTGCGTCCGTGACGCTTTCTTAGGTGCGGAACTCGGTCCAGAGATTGACTTCACGACTAATGCTCGCCCAGATGACATCGCTCGCATTATGGGACCGCTCTGCAAGGGCCTCTGGGAACAGGGCCGAGCCTTTGGCACTATCGGCGGAATCCTTAAAGAGAACGACATGGAAGCTGAAGTCACCACCTTTCGCTCCGAAAAGTACGTTGACCATTCACGCAAGCCGGCCGTGGAGTGGGGCGACTCACTCGAGGCAGATCTCTCGCGCCGGGACTTCACCATCAACGCCCTCGCCTTTGACGTAATTGCCGAGGTTCTCAAAACCCCAGAGGTCCAAAAAGTCTTTGATTACTTTGGTGGGATTGGTGACTTGGCCGAGGGGGTTCTGCGAACACCTATTGACCCAGTGACGCTGTTCCGAGATGACCCGTTGCGCATGTTGCGTGCCGCCCGCTTCTCTGCCCGCTTCGCACTAAAAATCGATGAGAAGGTCGAAGCAGCAGCGGTTGAGGTTGCCAGTGAGTTGCCCAAAGTTTCTGCTGAAAGAATTCGTGGTGAACTTGATTTGTTGATGATGACCAACGTGCCGTCCATTGGCTTGGACTTCATCACCCGCACGGGACTCGCCGATCACTTCTTTCCTGAGTTGCCAGCGCTACAACTTGAACAAGACCCGATTCATCACCACAAGGATGTACTTCGCCACACCTGGGCGGTGGTCGACAAGACAAGTCCGCGCCTCGTACTTCGACTCGCTGCTCTCTTTCACGACATTGGAAAACCAATTACTCGTGCAATCACTCCCGAGGGCGTGACCTTCCGGTTCCACGAAGTCGTCGGCGCCAAGATGACTCGTAAGCGCATGAAGGAGCTCAAATACTCCCAGGAGATGATTGACGACGTCTCAGAGCTCGTTGAGCTCCACTTGCGTTTCCACACCTACAAATTGGGATGGACCGATTCAGCAATTCGCCGTTATGTCACTGATGCTGGGCACCTTTTGGATGATCTAAACGAACTGACGCGCTGTGACTGCACTACCCGAAACATGCGTAAAGCCAAGGAACTCTCGGCTCGGATGGATGAACTCGAGATTCGAATCGCTGACCTAAAACAGCGCGAGGACTTAGCCAAACTCCGTCCCGCGCTAGACGGCACCGAGATTATGGAAATCCTGGGCCTCACGCCAGGTCCAGCCATTAAGGGTGCAATCAACTTTCTGATGGAGATTCGGATGAACGAAGGCGAGATCTCTAAAGCCGAAGCAACTCATCGACTCAAAGAGTGGTGGGAAGAAGCCCAACACTAATGCGCGTGTAATGCAAAAGGCCCGGTGCACAATGCACCGGGCCTTTTGTTAGTTGTAGTGGCTTATGGCCAGACTGGGTTGTCCGCACCCTTGTCAGCGAACTCCTCAACCATGTTGAGCGCAACGTCGTCGTGCAACTGAACTGGTGGGCTCTTCATGAAGTAAGCCGATGGAGCAATGATCGGTCCACCGATGCCGCGGTCCAAGGCAACCTTGGCGCAGCGTACGGCGTCGATGATTACACCAGCTGAGTTTGGTGAGTCCCATACTTCGAGCTTGAGCTCGACGTTGAGTGGAACGTTTCCGAAGTTGCGACCCTCCATGCGGATGTAGGCCCACTTGCGGTCTTCCAACCATGGCACGTGGTCACTCGGTCCGATGTGGACACTGCCCTCTTCCATGTGGGAGATCTCGAGCTGGCTGGTGACGGCCTGAGTCTTCGAAATCTTCTTGGACTCGAGACGGTCACGGTCGAGCATGTTCTTGAAGTCCATGTTTCCACCAACGTTCAGCTGGTAGGTGCGGTCCAAGGTCAGACCACGGTCTTCGAACAGACGAGCCAAGACACGGTGGGTAATGGTTGCGCCCACCTGGCTCTTGATGTCGTCACCAATGATTGGCACCTTGGCGTCAGTGAACTTCTTGGCCCAAACGGGGTCTGAGGCAATGAAGACGGGGATCGCGTTAACGAAGGCCACGCCAGCGTCCAAAGCGGCCTGGGCGTAGTAACGCTGGGCATCTTCGGAACCTACGGGGAGGTATGAAACCAAGACGTCGGCCTTGGCGTCACGCAGGGCCTGGGCAACGTCGACTGCTTCAGCGGGTGATTCCTCAATAGCGGCACGGTAGTACTTGTTCAGTCCGTCCATGGTTGGGCCACGCTGCACCAAGACGCCGAGTGATGGCACGTCGGCGAACTTGATGGTGTTGTTCTGACCACCCCAGATGGCTTTGCTCAAGTCCTGACCGACCTTGGATGCGTCGACGTCGAATGCGGCGACGAACTCCAAGTCACGGACGTGGTATCCACCGAGGACGACGTGCATCAAACCAGGGACATGGTCCTCGGGCTTGGCGTCCTTGTAAAAGGTGACACCTTGGATTAATGAATTGGCACAGTTACCCATACCAGCAATGGCGACACGAATGTTTCCCATAGCTTCCTTCCTACTTCGCTTCTTCGGCGAAGGATTGTTGATTGTTGCGTTCTGCGGACAACATGGAATCAATCCACGCAATGTCCAACTCGACTGCTTGCGCGGCGTGTGACATCACATTGCGCGCATACGGGTCGAGGCTTTCGTTATGCGAACCGGCCTGAACTTCGGCGAGTCGCTCCACGAGATCAGCGCGGCGACGCTCCAAGAGGCGCACACGCATAGAAGGGGTCAGGTAGCGATAGAGCGCTACGCGAAGAGAGAAGGTCTTGGAGTCATCCAAGGTCGAGGGATCTTCGAGCAGGGTGGTGAACTGCGCGCGACCGCGCTCGGTAATTGAATAAACCTTGCGTCCACGTCGTCCGCCCGACTGGGTGGCGCGAAGGGCGCGCAGACTGGCGCGTTCGCCAGAGAGGGATCCGGTCGAGAGGGTAGAGGTCTTGGTGCTCGGCACGCTGACCGCAACAACTTCGCCGTGGCGCTCGAGGCGGGCCAGGGCGGGGTAGATCGAACCAAAGGAAACATTGGCCCCAAAGCCCAGACGGTCGCGCAGCTGGGTGCGGATTTCGTAACCGTGGTGGTCACGTTCCATCAGCAGGCCAAGAATGGCGATATCGAGCATACGAAACATAATATCAGTTCGATATATCGATATCAACATAAATTATACGGGTGGAATCCCGAGAAATTAGGGATATCGGGGAAGCGGGTAGCCTCAATTTCATGAAAGGCAAGGGCAGATCCACCACCGCGGTTAGCGCCGTTGTTGAATTCGGGCTCGTTCGCCGGTCCCTGCTCGCCAGTCTGGCCTCGGGCCAGATTCAAAAAGACGATATCTGTGATGCTCACCCCGAGCTCCTTCGCGCGGCCAAGAACGTCGGACGCTCGACCAAAGAGAACTGCCCGGTCTGTGACGAGAACGAACTGGTGGAGGTGACCTACGTCTTTGGCGCTCGACTTCCCGCGGGCGGCACCTGTCCGCATACTCGCGCGGAGTTGCTCGCACTCGAGCGTCGAGCTGATCCGGTTCTTTGTTACGCCGTTGAAGTGTGCACTCAGTGTCACTTTCATCACCTCGCTCGAAAGTGGCAAGCGGGTGGCGTGAAGACAGCTAAGCCAGTTGCGAAGAAGGCCAACCAATGAAATTAAGTGCGCCTCAAATCGCGAAGAAGAAAGTTTCTAATGGTGCTGAACCGCTCGTCATGATTACGGCGTATGACGAACCAAGCGCACGTTTTGTCGAGGCTTCTGGTGCAGACCTTTTACTAGTGGGCGACTCCGTGGCCAATGTTGTTCTTGGGCACGAAGACACCCTGCACGTCAGCGTGCGTCAGATGTGTCACCACATCGCCGCCGCTCGCATTGGCGCACCCAATACCCACATCGTTGGTGACATGCCGTGGATGAGTTATCACACCGACGTCAACGATGCGGTGCGCGCCGCCGCCGCACTTGTTCGCGCTGGCGCTGACTCGGTCAAACTCGAAGGTGGGCGCGTACGAGCTGAAGCGATCTCCGCAATCCTCAACGCAGAAATTCCTGTGATGGGACACCTGGGACTCACCCCGCAGAGCGTCATGAAATTTGGTGGATTTAAAGTCCAGGGCCGCGAGGACGAAGCCGCGAAGGAGATGGTGCTTGACGCTAAAGCCATCGCCGATTTGGGCGTTTTCTCCATGGTCGTTGAAGGCGTGCCGGCCGAGTTGGGATTAGAGATCGGCCGAGCGGTTTCTGTGCCCGTAATTGGCATTGGCGCTGGCGCCGACGTCGATGGACAAGTCCTGGTTTTCCATGATCTTTTGGGCCTCGGGAACCGGAAAACGGCCAAATTCGTGAGACAGTACTTAAACGGTGCCGAACTCATGACCTCCGCTTTACGGGAGTTCGGGAACGATGTTCGATCTGGGAAATTCCCCTCAGACGAAGAAAGTTATTGATTCAATTTTTAGGCGCTCGGGATGCTTGCTGTGCCTCAAAGCGTAGTCTTAAAACTTCCCAAAGTGTAGTCTTCATACTCCCCAAAGTGTAGTCTTGAACTACCGTGAAATACCTTCCTCGCATCATCGACCAACTACTGGCGGACCGATTGGAATCCTCTCGAGCCATTCTCCTCGAGGGTCCAAAATCATGCGGCAAAACATTCACTGCGCAAAGGCACGCGAAGAGCGCAATCTATCTCGGAGGCGACCTCTATGCGAGAGAGGCGCTCCGGACCCAGCCAACGTTGGTACTCAATGGGGAGGCACCCCAGCTGATCGATGAGTGGCAATTGGAAGCGAACTATGTCTGGGACACCGTAAGAAAAATTGTCGATGACCGTCAACTACCAGGCCAATTTATTCTTACTGGATCAGCGAGCCCTACTAAGAACAACGATCGGCACAGCGGAGCCGGTCGATTCGCTCGATTGAAAATGAGGCCGATGACTCTGTTTGAAAGCGGGGAGTCGAGTGGAAAGGTCTCGATCAAGAATCTCTTGCAGGGCCGAGAGGTTTCTGCCAAAGCATCTCAACTTGAGTTACGAGACGTCATTGAACTTCTTGTCCGAGGCGGGTGGCCAGGAAATCTCGAACTCACCCCGAAACAATCGTTGCACGCAAACAAGGACTACCTGCAGACACTGCTTGAAGTAGAGCTGAGCGAGGCAACTGGCCGAGTGAGGGATGTCAAATTGCCCTCGCGAATAGCTCAGGCGTTAGCCCGACGAACTAGCCAAGAGTTAAAGATCGCCAAAATTGCCAGTGAAAGTGCGGGTGAGTCCGAGCAAGCCGCTCGATCGACGGTGTATGACTACTTAGGCCGCTTCGAACAAATCATGTTGTTTGAAAACCTGTTGCCATGGTTCACCCACCTTCGTTCGCGCTCGACTTTGCGCAAGGCTCCGCGAGTCCATTTTGTCGACCCCTCTTTGGCGATTGCCTCTTTGGGGGCAAACACGGACGTTCTGTTGAGGGACCTCGAAACTACGGGCTTCTTGTTCGAGTCAATGGTGGTCAGAGACCTTCGCGTCTATGCACAAGCAAATGATGCGGAGGTGTTCTACTTTCGCGATAGTTCAGATCTAGAAGTAGACATCATTGTCGAAGCGTCAGATGGCACGTGGGGTGCGCTGGAAGTGAAATTAAGTCCGAATTCGGTGGAGGATGCCGCTACAAAACTGAAGAAATTTGCCTCAGTGATTGACACCAAGAAAAAGGGCGAACCGGCGTTCCTCGGGGTGGTCACGGCCTTTGGCTACGCCTACACCCGTCCAGATGGAATACACGTAATACCCATCGAAAGCCTTGGCCCATAGGGGATTTGGCGTTCTGAACAGCCCCTCGGTAAGATGGCAGTCCCGCAAACGCGGGGAATTAAACAAACCCTGCTCGTAGTCCTACGAGCCCGGACCTTGGTTCGGACCAGAGGGAAAGGACAGTGGCCATGAGGCCTTATGAATCAATGATTGTCTTCGACACAACCGTCGACGCACAGTCCATCCAAGTAGCACTCGACCGTGCGCTGGAGACCATCAAAAACAATGGTGGAACTCCTGGTGCTCTCGACCGTTGGGGCAAGCGCCCCTTGGCGTACGAGATCAACAAGCGCAAGGAGGGTTACTACGTACTCGCAGAGTTCACCGGAACCCCAACTACCGTTGCCGAGCTCGACCGTATTCTTACGCTGTCGGACGAGGTCATGCGCTTCAAGATTCTTCGTCGAATCGCGAAGGCTCCGGCTCGTGTCACGGCACAGGCCTAACTTTCGCTTAGCGAAACTAGGAGAATAGTTATGGCAGATAACCAAATCACCGTCGTCGGGAACATCACCCGTGACCCCGAACTCAAGTTCCTGACCTCCGGCAACGCCGCGATGAAATTTTCTATCGCTGTGAGTCGCCGTTGGCAGAACCGCCAGACCCAGGAGTGGGAGGAGAAGACCTCTTACTTCGACGTCCAGGCCTACGGTTCGTTAGCCGAGAACTGCGCCAACTCTTTGCAGAAGGGCACCCGTGTTGTGGTGACCGGCCGCATGGAGCAGCGCACCTGGGAGACCGAGAGTGGCGACAAGCGCTCGGCCTTCGAGATCGCCGCTGACGAGATCGCCCCTTCATTGAAGTGGGCCACCGCCGTTGTTACCCGCACCCCCCGCGCTGAAGGAAGTGGCTTCTCAGCTCCCGCTGATCGTCCCGCCCCCAGCCGCCCCCAAGAATCAACCCCCACCTACGCTTTTGATGAGGAGCCCTTTTAATGCCACGTCGTAATATGCCCGAGCCGCCAAAGCGCGCTCCCAAGATGGACCCACGCCGTGGGCTGAAGAAGAAACCTTGCGCTTTCTGTCAGCACGGTGTGGCCACAGTTGACTACAAGGACTTGGCTCAGTTGCGCAAGTACATCTCCGACCGCGGCAAGATCCGTGGCCGCAAGGTGTCGGGCAACTGCCAGCAGCACCAGCGTGACGTGACCGACGCCATTAAGACGGCTCGCGAACTCGCACTGTTGCCATACACCCAGCGCACCGTAACGGAGCGTCGTGGTGGACGTGGTGGTCGTGACGACCGTCGCCCCCGTGGTGACCGTGACAAGGAAGAGGCGACCTTGGCCGACATCGTCGGTGAGGATGGCGCAGTGATCTCTGAGCGCGAAGTGCTCGAAGACGCCAGCGTCGTGGCCGCTGACTTTGAAGCCGCCGCCGAGCTCGAAGAGGCAGAAGCAGTTGCCGAGGAGGTTAACTAATGAAGGTTCTACTCCGTGCAGACATCAAGGGAATTGGACGTCGTGGTGACATTGTTCAGGTGAAGCCTGGCTACGCCCGCAACTTCCTTCTCCCTAAGGGTTCAGCAGTAATCGCTACTGACGCCACCGAGTCACAGTCAGCCGCCATGCGCAAGGCTCGCGATCTTCGCGACCAGGCCAGCCGCGCCGCTGCTGAAGTACAAAAGGGCGAGCTCGAGAAGGCTTCCATTGTGGTGGCCGCTCGCGCTGGTGCTAACGACCGTCTCTTTGGTTCAGTAACCGAGGCCGACGTCGTGAACGCCATCCGTACCGCGACCAACATCTCTCTTGACCGCCACGCCATTGTTATGGCCGAGCACATCAAAGAACTGGGTAAGTCCCAGGTCAAGGTCAACCTCTTTGACGGCGTAATTGCTGGCATTGAAGTAGAGGTCGTAGCGAAGTAGTTTTTCGCCCATTTTTGAAGGAAGGCGCACCGCGAGGTGCGCCTTTTTTCATGCCCTTATCCACAGGCTTTTCCCCACGTTGTTGGTCTTGCGTCACACAGGCAAAGTAGACAACCTTTGAGGTACTTATGAGCGACATTGACGAACGACCCAGCCGACAACCCATGGGCGCCCCGCGCCTCCCACCTTCGGCGATCGAAGCTGAGGAGTCACTACTTGGCGCGATGATGCTCAGTGCTGATGCGGTGGCAATCGCGTACGACTTAGTGCGTCCCGAAGATTTCTACCGACCACTGCACGGTCAAATCTTCTCGGCGATTATCGCGCTCTCAAACGCTGGTGAGCCCATTGACTACGTCACCGTTCAGAATCAAATTCAACAACACGGATCAACTCCAGTAGACATTGGGGTCTTGTCGGCTCTGTCAATGAACACCGCGAACTCGGCGAATGCGAATCAGTACGCGATGTTGGTGCGAGAAAAGTCGCAGCAGCGCAAACTCATCAGCGTGGCGAGTGAAATTGTCGATGAGGCCTATAAGCCCACCGACGACGTCGACATGTTGATTGACCAGGCTGAAGCGCGAATTAACGCGATTACCGATTCGCGTGGATTCGAAAGTGTCTCGCACATCACAGAGTTGTTGATGAATGAAGCAAACATCCTTGAACTTCGTGGTGAGAGCCGTGGTGAGTTCAATGGAGTCACGACCGGTTACCATTCGCTCGACAAACTGGTTCAGGGATTACAGCCAGGTTCGATGAATATCGTTGGTGCTCGACCGGGTGCTGGTAAGACCGCCTTCGCACTGGGAATCTTGACCCACGTAGGTGCAGTTACCAAACGACCCGCCTTGTTCTTCTCACTCGAAATGAGTCGCCAAGAAATCACCGAGAGAATCTTGGCATCAACTGGTCGTATTAACTCAATGAAGCTCCGCACCGGTGACTTGAATGAGGCGGACTGGAATCGAACTCACGACGCCTTCAGTTTCTTGGGTGGCGCCCAGATCTTCATTGACGACAACCCTGGTCTCACAACAATGGACGTGCGCGCACGAGCCCGCCGAATTAAACAGCAGCAGGGCGACTTGGGCATTGTGATTATTGACTACTTGCAGTTGATGTCCTCACGTGGCCGATATGAGAACCGCCAAACGGAAGTTGCTGAGATGAGCCGTAACTTAAAGATGTTGGCTCGTGAGCTCGAAACTCCCGTGCTGGCTCTTTCGCAGTTGTCCCGTAAGGCTGAAGAGCGCCAAGAGAAGAAGCCGTTGATGTCGGACCTCCGTGAATCAGGTTCACTGGAACAGGACGCGGACATTGTTATGTTCATTCACCGGGCCGACATGTACGCCCAGTCGGTTGACAACGCTTCGAAGGGCGAAGCGGAGATCATCGTGGGAAAGAACCGTAACGGTCAAACTGGCTCAGTCCACCTGAACTGGCGACCAGAGTTCACTCGTTTCGAAAATATCGCCGAAGCGCCAATTTGATCCAGTAAACAACAAACCCAGGAACTTTCGTTCCTGGGTTTGTGTGCCCTTCTCGCTGCAACGAGTCGGACGGATTTGAGAAGAACTGAGAGGGGGGACTCTCGAGTTAGGCGCTGGTAGCGACCAATTCTTCTTCGTGATTCTTAGCGCGGTCCTCGGCCTCAAGAACCAAGGCAATCGCTGGAACTCCGAGCGCGACGCCCATTCCAAGAGCTACGAGTAGTGCTGATGCTGCAAGTACCAACATTTGAATTCCTTTCGTTAGGTTGATGTCAACCAGTTAACTCACCCACTTGAAGAAGAAATCATGAGGATTCCTAACAAAAGGTAAGAATCAGCGCGTTAGGTAAGAGGTCTATAAAGCACGTTTAAAAAATCGCAAAACAGCGCCCGGTTTATCCTCTAGCGTGTTTTTATGACTTCGCTCTACGAACTCTCCCGCGAAGAACTAGGTAGCCAATTATCTGGTGAACCGAAATACCGAGTTGATCAACTCTGGCAAGGACTGTGGAGCGAGTCGCTTCCGGCGAGCGAAATTACAACGCTGCCAAAGTCTCTGCGCGAAAAACTGCAATCAGAATTTCCCCCGACCCTAGAAATTGCCAACGACGTTGAGACCGACCGCGGGGCCACTCGCAAGTGGGTCTTTCGGCTTCACGACGGGGCCACAATCGAAACCGTTCTCATGAACTACGACGACCGCGTAACGGTTTGCGTCTCTTCACAAGCGGGCTGTGCGATGGGTTGCACCTTCTGCGCCACCGGACAGGCCGGCTTCTCAAGACACCTAACGGTAAGCGAAGTTGTGGAACAAGTGATGTTCGCCGCCCGTACTGCGGCCCCGAGGCGACTATCCAATGTGGTGTTCATGGGTATGGGTGAACCCCTTGCGAATTACAACGTGACCATTGAGGTGCTTCGCCGGCTGCATGAATTCAAGGGCATGTCGGCTCGACACCTCACAGTGTCAACGGTCGGAGTTGCGCCAGCTATTGAACGCCTCGCTGATGAGGGCTTGCCCCTTACCTTGGCCGTCTCACTCCACGCGGCCAATAACAAGACTCGTGACGAGTTGGTCCCACTTAATAAGCGATATCCCTTAGAGCGCTTAAACGCAGCGTGTGAAAAGTGGATTGACACCACCGGTAGGCGATTGAGTTTTGAATGGGCGTTGATTGATGGTGTGAATGACACCGATAAGGCCATGGATGAACTCGCTGACTTCGCGTTGCCGCTGAACGCTCACGTGAACCTGATTCCACTCAACCCAACTCCCGGTTACTTGGTGATGGGTTCGAGTTTGCAACGAGTCATGGAATTCCGTGATGGGCTCGAAGGACAAGGGGTTAACGCCACCGTTCGTTCCACACGTGGAAGATCAATTGCTGCCGCGTGTGGACAATTAGCGGCGGTGACAAATGGAAAACGGCGTTCGGTCTCTATTCGCGAAAAGGAATAGTCCGGAGACTCAGATTTTTAAGGGTGGCTGGTAGCCTTTTTTAATGCCAAAGGTAACTTCTCGACTCTCTCGCGTTGAATTTTCAACCTGGCTAGTCCTAGGCACCTATCTTTTCTTTTCGCTATTCGCGGCGTGGGGAACCTGGATTCACGGGCCCACCACTCACTTGCCCAGTGGCATGGGTGGCGACGGAGGCCAATTCATCTGGTTCTTGAAGTGGATTCCCTACGCGATTGTCCATGGGCTAAATCCCAATCAGAGCATGTACCTCAACATGCCTCACGGAGTAACTCTGGCGAGTTTGACCTCAATGCCATTGCTGGGGCTACTCATGGCGCCGGTGACCTTGACCCTTGGCGCAGCGCTGAGTTACAACATCCTCGCCGCACTGGCGCTCTTTGGATCAGCGACATCGGCCTACTTCGTAGCGAAGCGCTGGGTTGAGTGGAAGCCGGCGCGGTACCTAGCTGGTCTGATTTTTGGTTTTTCACCCTACGTAGTGGGGCAAAACACCGGACACATCTTTCTCGCAACGGGCGTGGCATTCCCGGTCATGCTGCTTTGCTTTGACGAACTGTTCAATCGTCAGCAGTGGAGCAAGAAGAAGTTGGCGGCAATCCTCGCGATTACGGTCGTGTTCGAAATTGGTGTTTCCATTGAACTCCTCGCTGACGCCGTGGTGGTCGCGGGAATCACGTTGGTCCTGGTTGCGGTCTTTAAGCGCAAAGAGGCAATCGCGAAGTGGCCCTACGTGCGAAGTGTTCTGCCGTGGTTTGTGCTGTACGCGGGTCCATTCGTTATTGGTTATTGCTTGTTGTACCTACAAGGCGCTGGACTCGGTGCAGCACGTGATCCACAGACGGTGGCGAACCTCTCGGCGGACCTCGCGACTTTTGTGTTGCCTGGAGCGAACCAGTTATTCCACTTCGGCATACACGCCTCTGGCGATAACTTCGTGAGCTTCACCACCGGCTCTGGCAATTACCCAGACTTTGTGGAGAATGGTGCTTACGTTGGCCTGCCATTGCTCGCGCTGCTCGCGATGAGCATCAAGTTGTTGTGGAGCCGAAAGTACGTTCGTTATTTAACGACAGCTTTGGGTGTGAGTGCAGTGATTGCATTAGGGGCTTACTTACGTATTGGTGGAACAAAGACTCCCCTGATTCTGCCCTTCTTCTTCATGTCGCGACACAAGTCAGTTTTCTTTAACTCCATGATTGCTATTCGCTACATGGACTTTGCGTTCTTGATTATCGGTTTATTGGTGGCGCTGGGCTTGGAAGAGTTGCGCAAGCGATTCACCGTTGGTTCCAAACAGTTCGGCGTTGCTGCGATTGCGGTGTTGCTGAGCGTAGTGACCTTGCTGCCGCCCTGGCCGATAAATGGTTCAAAGATTGCCTTGCCCGCTTGGTTCAACGCGAAGAACCTCGCTCACGTGCCGAGTCGCTCGACTCTTCTAACCTTCCCGATGGCTCATGACGGCACGGGATGGCCAATGATGTGGCAAGCCCTCAGTGACTTTAAGTTCAACATTCCTGGTGCGGAAGCTGGTGGACAGGCCATCAATTCCGCGCCACTACTGCTCGATCTAAACGCCTGTCAAGCACAAGTCCCAGGTTCGAACTATGCGCTTAGCCCGCAACCCGCAGCTGACCTAAAAGACTTGCGTAGCTGGCACGTTCGCACCATCGTGGTTCCCGAATCTCCGTTGTCTAATCGGCAGGTGGGCTGTGCTGTGAAACTTTTTACGGAGTTAACGCAACGCGCACCAGTGAAGCAAGACCACGCGTTCGTCTGGCTTAGTTTGCCCTATTAGGGGCGCTCGTCAAAGAGAGCTGAGGTGCGAGCGAAACGCTTTGCGAACCTTGGGTAGAAGGACTTGAGCTTCATCGCCTGTTTTTCAAGTATCCACCAGCTGAGGTATCCAGCTAGAACCGCGAAGAGTACCGAGAGCCCAATGTAGAGGGAGTTGTTGGCAGCCGACGAGGATGTCAGGTGATTCCAACCGTATTCGGCGAGCAGCATTTGAATCGGAAATGCGTAGACGTACGTTCCGTAACTCGGGTCTCCAAGTTTTTCAAATGCGCTGACCTTTAGTCGGGTGATCCACCAGACCAAGAAGTAGCCGAAGGCGGGTACACCAATTACTTGGAAACCACGGTGGCGCATGGTGAGCAGCATGAGGAGGAACGCGGCAATCGCGTAACGGTCATCGAGCGGGACCACATCGCGGTAAAGCCAGATGGCGGAGCCGAGGAAGAACATGAAATACCAAGCGGTCGAATAGGTCGACATTGGAAAGAGGATTGGGGCTGCCGTGGGGGCAATGATTTTGGCAACGTTCACGACAAAAAAGAACAAAGCCATACCCGCCACGAAGCGTCGGCGCTTGAGCAAACCCAGAAGTCCGAGAATGCCGACAATGACGTAGCACTTGACTTCGTAGACCAAGGTCCACAGGGAACCGTTCCAAGCAACCACCGCGCCAGACTTTGCGAAGGGCGTGGCACCCAGCAAATGGCCGATGTTCCATTGATTCACCGACACGAGTGCGTTCGAAAGGAGGTAGTGCCAGGGCGAATCAGAGGAAATGCTCCAGTAGCTGGCCAAGGTGTGGTGCTCGTGCACCCAGGCCAGCGGGGCGAAGACAAACGCCACGAGTGCCAACGAAGCCCAGAGAGCAGGAAGAATTCGCAGTGCGCGACGCCAGGCAAATGAAAGGAAGTTCTTGGTGGATTCGTAACTACGAGTAATCAAGATGCCACTGAGAATGAAGAAGCCGTCTACGGCTAATGACCCAGCATCAACCTGTCCACGGCTAAGGCGGGCGAGGGGCTCACCGAAAGATAATCCGCCAAGTGGGAAAGAGTGGGAGCAAACGACCGCTACTGCGAGTAAAAAACGAGACAGCGTAAGAGCGTTGTTCTTAGGGTTAAAGAGTTCGCCAAAGGTACCGCGTTGTAACGTCAGGGATTTCAACGAAGGCTCCTCAACTGTTGCGATGCAATGTTCGTTGGGAAATTATACAACAGCGTCTTTCTCATCCTTGGTTTGACGCCAGAGTTCAGGGCGCCACTTAGAGAGAACAAATACTCCCGCGATGCACGCCAAACCACCAGAGACAATTGAAATCTCGGTAGAGAAAAGAGATGCGACGATGCCCGACTCCGCGTCGCCGAGTCTTGGTCCACCAGTGACCACCGCCATTTGAATGGATGAGACGCGCGTACGAAATTCATCAGTAATCGCCGCCTGCAACAGAACGTTTCGCAACACAGTTGAAATGACATCCATCGCGCCCGCAACCGCAAGGCAAATAAGCCCAATCCAAACGACGTGCACCACTCCAAAGAGCGCCATTGCCAGTCCCCATCCCATAACCGCCAACGCGATTAAACGACCGGGTCGCTTGACGTGCTGAAGCCAACCGGTCACGAGCGCCATCAATACCGCTCCAACGCCAGGGGCTGAGTAGAGTAGCCCGAGCACTTGAGGACCTGCGTGGTACAGGCCAAGCGCCACGGCGGGAAAGAGTGCCCGCGGCAATCCAAAGAAGTTCGCATTGAGATCGACTAAGTAAATGGCTTGGGCTAGTCGGTGGTGGCGAATATAACCAAAGCCGTTAGCAATGGAACGGAAGAGTCCTTGTGCTGAATCACTCTTGAGAGTTGCAATTGGCGTCATGAATACAGTGGCCACAGCCAAGATCACGAAGGTCAGCGCATCGAGGTAATACAGATTCGCCACGCTCGCGACCGCAAGCAGCAAACCAGCTAGTGCGGGGCCTGCGATGGTGGCGATATTGATTGACAACTGCATGAGTCCGTACGCTGCCGGTAATTTTTCTTGCCCAACGTAATAAGGAATGGCCGCACTACGAAGTGGCCCCGAGAATCCGCCGACTCCAGCCCACAGGGCGGCGAGGGCGATGAGTAAGCCCAGTGAGTGTTGGTTACTACTGGCATTGATTGCTAAACCAACCGAGATAACGGCCATGACCAAAGTGGAATAACCAAAGAGAGCCCGTTTATCAAAACGGTCTCCGTAGGCTCCGCCCGCGAGAGCTCCGAAGATTAAGAACGGAAGTTGGATCAAGCTGGCAATGCCAACCCACAAACTTGAGTGAGTGTCGCGGTACACCTGATAGGGAACGGCGACCAGAGTGAGGTTAGAACCAAGTAGCGAAACAAACTGACCAAGGTAGAGCAACCGGAAGTTTCGGTTTTCTCGAAGCGGCCCGAGATCGAGGAAAAATTTGGCCATTCACTTCAGCCTAAGGGCGATAAGGGCTTACCCGTGGGTACCTCTTCGCTTTCGACGACAAAAATTTCTGGCGTTGGCGTATTGCGGGAAGTGTAAAGTATCAAACGGGGGATAGCGACCAAGGAGTGTCGATGATCGACGAGGAGCTAGTCCAGCTACTAACACCAGAGGGCGAGCGAGTTGCTCACCCTGAGTACGAATCAACATTGAGCGGCGAAGAGATCTTCGGTCTCTACCGCGATATGACGATTGTCCGCCGACTCTGTAATGAGTCGACCTCTCTGCAGCGCCAGGGTCAGCTCGCCTTGTGGGCACCGATCCAGGGCCAGGAGGCCTGTCAGATCGGGCCGGGCCGCGCGCTCGCTCCGATGGACTTCACCTTCCCCACCTACCGCGAACACGGTATTGCGTGGTGCCGAGGAGTCGAGCCCAAAGAGATGCTTCGCTTGTTCCGCGCCGTTTCAAATGGTGGCTGGGATCCCTACAAGTACCGCCACTCGGTACCAACCATCGTTTTGGGTAACCAGGCACTAAATGCCGTTGGTTACGCCATGGGTATTCAGCGCGATGGCGCCGAAGAAGCCGTACTTACCTTCTTTGGTGACGGTGCCTCATCACAGGGTGACGTGCTCGAGTCTTTCGTGTGGGCCGCATCATTTAACGCCCCCGTGGTCTTCTTGTGCCAGAACAACCAGTGGGGTATTTCCACGCCCATGTCGGTGCAGTCAAAGATTCCTCTGTACCACCGTGCTCACGGTTTTGGCTTCCCCGGAATTCGTGTGGACGGCAATGACGTCCTCGCCATGTACGAAGTCTCCAAGCGCGCACTAGAAAATGCTCGCGTGGGTGGTGGCCCAACCTTGATTGAGGCCTACACCTACCGTTTGGGTGCTCACACCACCTCAGACGACCCCACTCGTTACCGTATTGACGCCGAAGTAGAAGTATGGCGTCACCGCGACCCAATCGAGCGTGTGAAGTCACTACTCGTACACGAATACAAGATGAAGCAGTCTCGCTTTGACGAGGTCGCTGAAGAAGCCGAGAAGTTGGCTCTTCAGCTGCGTGAAGACGTCTTGGCTATGGACCGCCCAGACCCCATCACCATGTTCGACAATGTTTACGCGGACATGCACCCACTCATTGAAGAGGGCCGTCAAGAAATGATTGACCTCGGCGTAACCGGAGGTGCCCACTAATGGCTACGAAGACTATGACTATGGCCAAAGCCCTCAATGAGGGACTACGCCGTGCGATGGAAGAGAACAAGAAAGTTCTCCTGATCGGTGAAGACATCGGAAAGCTCGGTGGAGTATTCCGTATTACCGACGGACTGCAAAAAGACTTTGGTGAGGACCGCGTTATCGACGCACCACTGGCCGAGTCGGCAATTGTCGGAACCTCCGTTGGCCTCGCGATTCGTGGATACCGCCCAGTCGTTGAAATGCAGTTTGACGGATTCGTCTATCCCGCATTCGACCAAATCGTTTCCCAGGTGGCCAAGCTACGCAAGCGCTCAGATGGTCACTACACCATGGGGATGGTTATCCGCCTGCCCTTCCAGGGTGGCATTGGCGCAATTGAGCACCACTCGGAAAGCCCCGAGGGCTACTTCGCAGCGACCGCCGGTCTTCGCGTTGTTTCTTGCTCGACTCCAAACGACGCCTACTGGATGATTCAGGAGTCAATCAAGCACGACGACCCCGTTATCTTCTGTGAGCCCAAGAGTCGTTACTGGGAAAAGGGCGAGGTCGATCTCGATAACCCACCAGCCAACATCTTTGACGCAGTGGTTCGTCGCGAAGGAACCGACGTCACCGTCATCGCTTACGGTGCCACGGTGAAGACCGCCCTTCGTGCGGCCGACACCGCTGCTGTTGAGGGAACCTCGCTTGAGGTCATCGACCTTCGTGGCCTCTCACCATTCGACACCGCAACCCTCGAAGCTTCAGTAAAGAAGACCGGTCGCGTGGTCTTTGTGCAAGAGGCGCCACTTACCGCCTCAATCGGTAGTGACGTTATTCGTCAACTCACCGAAAAGTGCTTCTACTCCTTGCAAGCCCCGGGCCTCGTTGTCGGTGGTTACCATGTTCCGTACCCACCAACTCGTATTGAAGAGGACTACCGTCCAACCGTGGACCGCATTCTCGATGGCGTGGACCGAGTGATTGGATTTGGATCATGAGTCAAGAAGTCTTTCTTCTCCCCGACGTTGGTGAAGGCCTAATTGAAGCCGAGATTGTTTCTTGGAAGGTTGCCGTTGGTGACACTGTTGTTCTCAACCAGCCACTGTGCGACGTCGAAACCGCTAAGGCCACCGTCGAACTCCCAAGTCCCTACTCCGGAGTCGTGGTAGCCCTCCACGGAAACCCCGGAGACATGATGGAGGTTCACAAACCTCTCATCACTTTCGAAGTTGGTGGCGATGGCTCTGCACCCGCCGCTGCACCCGCAGCCGCCGCTCCGGCGCCAGCTGCTGAAGAACCCAAAGTCTCGAACTCCACTGAAGGCCGTGAGGCAGTGCTCGTTGGCTACGGTGTTGCGAACGAAGATGGCGTGGCAACTCGCAAGAATCGTCGCAGTGGAGCCTCAGCGACACCAGTGGCCGCTGCCCCTGCTGCTGCGCCACTGAGCTCTGGTCCAGTGCGCACCACGCCGCCTGTTCGCTTGCTGGCTAAGCAGAATGGTTTGGATCTGTCTTCAATTCAAGGAACTGGTCGCGATGGAATCATCACTCGCGCCGACGTTGAGCGTGCGTTGCAAGGTGGTGGATCAACCGCCCCCGCAGCGCCACGGAAGCCCAGCGCTCCCAAGACCGGCCCAACCCAGTCCACTCGTTTCGTTGGTCACGACCTAGCTCCATGGGCTACCGGTCCAAAGGAAGAGCGCATCCTTGCGAAGGGTGTGCTGAAGGCCATGGCTGAAGCAATGGTTTTGTCCAAGACAACAATTCCTCACGCCGGAGTTTGGCTCAAGGTAGACGCCACGAAGACCATGGAGCTAATTGCTGGTCTTAAGCAACAATCGAGTCTTGAGGGTGTTCGTATTTCACCACTGACGGTCATTGCACTTGCTGTTTGTGACGCTGCCCGACACTTCCCTGGCATCAATTCGCACTGGGATGACGTCACTAAGGAAGCGGTCATTAAGCGTTCGATGACACTCGGCATTGCCGCTGACACCAACAAGGGTCTGATAGTTCCCAACATTAAGGAAGCTGACAAGCTCGACCTCGTTGGAATGGCCCAGGAACTCAATGTTTTGGTTGACAAGGTTCGTGCTGGTACGACCTCGCTCGCAGAGATGTCCGGTACTTCGTTCACCATTACCAACGTGGGTCCAATGGGTGTTGACGCCGCAATGGCAATCATCCCACCAGGATCAGGTGCGATTTTGGCCGTTGGTCAAGTTGCCAAGGCTCCGTGGGTTGTGGATGACGAAATTGTTGTGCGTCAGGTTGTTGAACTCTGCTTGTCCTTCGATCACCGCATGATTGATGGTGCGCTGGCCTCAAAGGTCCTGGCCCACATTGGCAAGTTCTTGAGCGACCCCGCCGCCGCAATTATTGCTGGCTAAGCGCCGCCAACGCCTCGTCGGCGTGCTTATTCATATTGATTTCAGACTTGATCACTTTGATCACTCGCTGGTCACGTCCGATAACAAAGGTGGAGCGTCGAGTCTTTAGGACATCAAAGGCGCGCTTAACGCCGTAGGCGGTCGCCACTGAACCATCGGTGTCTGAGAGTAGTGGATAATCCAGGTTGTTTACAGCAGCGAACTCAGCTTGCTTGGTGACTTCATCCATTGAGATACCAATGGGCTGTGCCCCAATCTTCTTGAACTCACTGTGGAGGTCTCGAAAGTGACAGGTCTCTTTGGTGCATCCGGTCGACAGGGCCACTGGATAGAAGAAGAGCACTACCGGCCCATTTGAAACTAATTCGCTCAATCGGAGGGTTTGGCCACTTTGATCAGTGAGTGAAAAGTCTGGTGCGAGGTCGCCTGGGTTCATTACCCAAGACTATTGGTCAAGTCGAAATCCAACACCGCGAATTGTGACCAAATGCTGAGGGTTAGCAGGGTCTACTTCAATTTTTTGCCGAAGTCGCTTGATGTGCGTGTCGAGAGTACGGGTGTCGGAAAGCTCGAGTCCCCACCACAGGGTGTCTAGACAGTGTTCGCGGGTAACAACTTGTCCTAAGCGTGAAGCGAGAAGCGCCAGCAGGTCAAACTCTTTGCGGCTGAGTTCAATATCTTTTCCGTCGCGAGAAACGGCTCGACGAAGCAAGTCCATGCGGAGTGATCCAAATGAGATGAACTCTTCGGTGTTCACTTCGGTGGTTGGACGACGAAGTACCGCGCGAATTCTCGCAACGAGCTCACGCAACCGGTATGGCTTAGTGACGTAGTCAGCAGCACCAATTTCAAGTCCGAGCACAACATCAACTTCCGAAGTTCGCGCGGTCACCATGATTACCGGCACCGTGGAATTGTCGTGCACCTCACGACAGAAGTCAATGCCTGAACCGTCAGGCAACATAACGTCGAGCAAAACCAGATCGGGGTTAGAACTCGCTAGGAGCGTGCGGGCTTCGGCCAAATTGTGCGCAGCTACGACCACGAAACCTTCAACGGTAAGACCGACGTTGAGCGCCTCTTGGTATGAAGTCTCGTCTTCGACAACGAGGATGACGGAACGACCCTCGGGATCAACCATTGATACCAAGGACCACTATTCGATTGGAAGCACGACGATGCGCACCAAGGGGGGAAGTATGAATTCGTCGTGCCACGACGGAAAATTTAAGAAATCAAGGTTTCTCGAGTGTGAAAAAGGGGTTTGCTAAACGTGTTCGCTAGATGAAACTTAATTGGAGTTCAGGTGAAAAGGCATAATTCTTGAGCCATTTTGGTAGCTGCCTACCCCCGAACAAGCGTTGGCGCTAAAGCAACGTAGGGCATAAAGTCCTCCCGCCGCACCCGCGGGCAGGTTCGAAGGCATTGACAACCCAGTCACCTGGGCCCAGACCCCATTGGATTCGACATCAACCCCAACAAAGTAATTCTGCAAAGAGTCAACGTAGGCGACTGCTCCAACGCAGTTCCCCGAACTCCAACAGGACATTCCAACTACGCCACCGAATTGTCCAGCGGAAGCCGCGCTTGGAGGAACTTGCATGAAGGTCGATTGCGATCGAGGATTCCACACGCCGTTGACCTCGCTCGTGAGAAAACCCCCAAAGTGTGTAACGCCATTCACTTGGTAGGAGTACTGAGCGCCTAGTGAACAATTACCTGTCGAAGAGCAGTCGAGTCCGTGAAAGCCAAAGAGAAATGCCTTGGGTGAGGGTGCTGCGTTAGCGGGAAGAGGAATCTGTACACCGGCATCGATTGAGTTTGCGGTAATGGTGACCGAGAAGGGAACGAGGGTACCAGCGGTGGTGTGATACGAACCAGCTGCGGTGCAGGTCCCGCCAGCCACACACGAGATTTCACTCAAGGACTGCGATCCCATAGATGCAGCGTTGCTGGGCATCTGGGGAGAAACCGCGTTCAGCCAAGTTCCATTTTGACGAATAGCAATGAAGGGCCGCATCTGCCCTTCCCGTGTGTTGAAACTGCCGATATAAACACATCGACTGCTCGATATACACCCGACTTGCCCGGGGTTAACTCCAGGATTAGCACCAGCGGTTGAAGGGAGTGGAACGGTCACCGCATTTGCCCACGAGCCGTTTGTTTCGGAGTCAACCAGAAGTGCTGAGGAGTTTGCTCCCGCCGTGACGTTGACGTATCCGCCGGCCACGCAGTTCCCATCCGAAGTACACGCGACGTCTTTTAGAGACGAGTGAGTTGTGTTGAGAGACTGATTAGCAAACGTGACTGGAAAGGACTCGACCGACTGAGAGCTCCACGAATAATGGACGATCTGGGCACCGAGCGAGTTGCTGCCGACGCCAATGCATTCATTGGTGGCGCAAGTAAGTCCGTTTACTTCAAAATTGAAGCCACCGGAATTGTCAGGGACGGAAATCGCGTTACTCCAATTAAGACCGTCTTCCCGTTCAAGAAATGTGTGGACCCCATCATTGGCGTAGGTGTAGAACCAACCTCCCGCCAGGCAGTTTCCGGCACTAAGGCAGGACAGTAGCGTGACTTGCCCGTTGGCCACGGAGTAGAGAGAGGGCACACTGATGTCACCGGCACTCCATACTGGCGCGGTGGCCGAAGCTGGTGGGGCGACGACTACGCCGAGAAGCAGTAGTGCGGGGAGTAAATAGCGGAGACGATTCACAGAGTTCCTTGTCAGATAACTCAGTCTAAGAGGTTGTGGCGAAGTCGCTTAAGCCCAGTCAACAATTCGACAGGGAATCTCAGTGTTTTCGTCAATGAAATAACTTGCGCAGATGCGGTGATAGCCATCGGCCACCGTTAGTGGTCGATCAACTTCAATGTTCCCTCGTACCAAGAGGACTGGAGAAAGTTTCTCTCCTTTTTCGACCTTTCGGAGGTTGTTGCGCACGTACTTATTGTCTTTATCTAATAGGGGGAGTCGAGAAGCACGGAGTAAGTCCTTCGCTTTGTATCGGACGAGATCTCCAGTTTTGAGCGCCTCCGCCAGTGCTCCCGCGTGTTTGGGCGCGAGTAGGAGCGAAAGGTAGTTGGCGGCCGCGGGGTAATCGTGGTCTTCGGGCTGATCGAGCCACTTACTTTTCATAACAACTCCTTAGTTCCTAGGCAAAGGTATCTCTCGTGAGGGTCCGGAATCGGTCATTGGTTTAGTAAAGTTTCAAAGAGGTCTGCATGCAAAATTGTGAGTTAAATCAGTGAAACGCGGCCTCTCTGGCAACATTGCCCTCATCCCGAGTCGATGGAAGATGTTGGTCGAACTAGAAGCACTCGATCTATCGGGAAAATTTGTTCGTCTCTTTATCCGCAATTATCTGACCACGACCCCGTCGTGGCGCGTAGTGCGCTTACGTCGGATTCTCGGCCCGGGCTCATTGCGATACAAGATTTTTATACGCCTACTTCTCTTGATTCTCAAGACTCAAGTAAAAGTGCAGAAGGCGCTCTCGAAAAAGCCCCAATCCCAATCGGAAGAGCTTCAACACCTCTTGGCCACTGCCGGGCCCTTATCTTTCACTGCTGCGGTGAATCCAAGAGTTACCATCATCATCCCCGTTTTTAACAATTGGCACCACACTGAAAATTGCTTACGTTCCCTTTCACGCCAGAATCTTGACTCCAGCGTGCAGGTAATGGTCGTAGATGACGGTTCGAGTGACGAGACCCCAGAACGCCTCAAGCAAATTCCCGGCATCCAGGTTGTTACTCAGCCGAAAAATGCGGGCTATATGTACGCCATTCGTGCCGGAGTCGCGGCAGCCGAAAGCGAATTCGTTCTGCTGTTGAATAACGACGTCATTGTTTGCGACAATTGGCTTGAGCCCTTGCTGGCGCGCGCTGAGGATCCCCAGATCGGCGCAGTGGGGTCAATGTTGTTGTTCCCGAACGGATCACTCCAAGAAGCCGGCGCCCTGATGTTCACTGACGCCACCGGTGCAAATTTCGGTAAAGGTGACGACCCTCGCCGCGCTTGGTATCAAACCCCGCACCAAGTCGATTATTGCTCGGGGGCAAGTCTGCTCGTTCGCAAGACCGCCTGGGATGAAGTGGGCGGCTTCGATGTTGAGTTTGCCCCTGCTTACTATGAAGAGACCGACTTCTGCTTTGCACTCCGCGACCGGGGTTACGCCGTTTGGTACGAACCCAGCTCTCGACTCTTCCACATTGAGGGGGCTAGCTACGGCAACGAGCTTTCCCCCGAACGCCAGGCATTGTTGGAAAAGAACCGTCAACGGTTTGTCAATAAGTGGAAGGACGAACTCGCCACCCACTGGACGCCCAGTTACGAAAACCAAGTGGGCGCGAGTTGGGCTTCACCACTGGGGCGAGTCTTGGTCATCGACCAGAAGATTCCCCAGCCCGACCAGGATTCGGGTTCAATTCGAATGATGGGAATCATTCAAATCTTGGTTGAAATGGGATTCGGCGTCACCGTGTTGGCACTTCGTTTAGCGCCCACCGAGCCATACCTATCGACGTTGAGAAATATGGGAGTTGAGGTTCTCGACGGACGAATCAACTACACGCACGAAATTGCCCGCCTCGCGCCATACGTCAAATTCGCTCTACTCTCGCGTCCCGATGAAGCGCAGTTGACCTATGAACTCATGCGCGAGTTTGCGCCTCAGGTCCCCGTGATTTACGACACCGTTGATTTGCACTTTGTTCGCGAGTCCCGTCGGGCGGAGATTGAACACAGCGAAGAAGTAGCGAAGATTGCCGCCACCTACCGGGAGTTGGAGCTTGGACTCGTTGAAAAGTGTGACGCCACCTTTGTGGTTACCCCCTCTGAGAAAACCATGCTCGATGAACTTGTGCCGAACAAGTCAATCGCCGTTGTCTCTAATGTCCACGGAGACTTGTCACCTGGACCAGGATTTAGTGGACGTAAGAACTTGTTGTTCGTTGGAAACTACGAACACCTACCGAATGTGGACGCCGTTGAGTGGTTTGTCGCAGAGATCTTGCCAATTATTCGACGGAGCTTGCCTGACGTTTCACTTTCGGTCGTGGGCGCGAATTTGCCAAATCGCTTGGCGGCCTTGGCTGGTGAGGGTGTCGACATAGTTGGTTGGGCCAAGGACTTGCGCCCCTTCTACGACCAGACCCGCGTTGTGGTTGCGCCACTACGTTTCGGTGCCGGCATCAAGGGAAAGATGGGCGAAGCCGCCGTACACGGTGTTCCCGTGGTCGCGTCGCCCATGGCCATTGAAGGCACCTATTTTGTGCCAGGTCAGGACCTTCTCTGTACAGATGACGCCGAGCAATTCGCCAAGGATGTCGTCTCGCTCTACCAAGACCAAGCCACTTGGGAAAAGTTTGCTGACAATGCGCGTTCAGCAATTCTGCGCCAATGTGCACCGGAGGTCGTAGCGAGAGAGATTAGTGACACACTTCACCGCATTGGTGTGAGTACTAGTCGCTAGCGCTTAACTTCGGACAGCACTCGACCAAGAGTCGAGACAAATAAATCGACGTTATCTTTTGAAAAAATCATCGGCGGCTTAATTTTGAGAATGTTGTCGCCCATTCCGTTCGGGTAGGTAATTACACCTTCGTCGCGCATTCGCTCGCTGACTCGATAAGCGAGTGCGCGATCCGGATTCTTGGTTTCACGGTCTGCAACTAGCTCAATTCCGACATAGAGACCAACACCACGGATGTCGCCGATTGACTCGTGGGACGCCTGGAGTGACTTCAATTCCTTCACGAAATAGTCGCCAACGCGTAGAGCGTTTTCTTGCAGGTTCTCTTCAAAGAGAACATCGAGAACGGCGTGACCTATGGCGCACGAGACCGGACTGCCGGCGAAGGTGTTGAAATACTTCATTCCGTTGTCAAAGGCGTCGGCGATTTCTCTCGTTGTTACGACTGCCGATAGGGGATGACCATTACCCATGGGCTTTCCCATAGTCACAATGTCGGGAATCACTCCGTGAGTTTCAAATCCCCAGAAATGAGTTCCCAGGCGTCCGAGCCCAACTTGCACCTCGTCGGAAACACAGAGGCCTCCCGCTGAACGAACGTGATTGAAAACCTTGGCTAGATACCCCTCGGGCAACATGACTTGACCGGCGGTGCCCATAAGCGACTCAGCGAAAAAGGCCGCCGGAGGGCGACCCTGAGTCACGAGTCCATCAATGAGCGCAATAGCGTCGGCGGCATAACCAGCGCCTGGATTCTCGTGTCCGTATTGGTAGCTTCCTCGATACAGGTTTGGTTGCTCAAACTCGTGAGTGAACTCGGGTTTCCCCGATCCACCAGCGCCACGATAACGATTGGGGCTGATGTCCATTACTGCGGCGGTATTTCCGTGATACGCCCCACCCAAAACAAATACGTCTTTGCGCCCAGTGACCTGCCGGGCGATGCGCAGGGCTAGGTCATTGGACTCTGATCCGGTGCAGGTAAAGAACACCACCTCCAACGGATCAGGCAAAGTGGCCACGAGTCGTTCGGCGTAGGTGGCGAGAGCACTGTAGGTAAAGCGCGAGTTGGTGTTCAAGGATTTCATTTGTCGATAAGCAGCCTCGACAACGTGGGAGTTTGCGTGACCAACGTGTGTGACGTTATTCACCGCGTCGAGATATCGACGTCCGAGCTCATCGTTAAACCAGACTCCAGTTGAACCAACGAGGTTCATTGGTTGTTTATAGTAAGCGCGTTGCGATGATGCCAGCACTTGTTGACGGAGTCGAGTTACTTGGGCGCCAGATGCTTCACGTGGTTCAACGTGCATCTCGAGCAACGAGAGAGGGTCAGGACAGCGGACCTCCCACATGGGGATTTCCCAAGGTGCAATAAATGCGGGTAGCCGATTCACAATTGGAGTTAGTGAGAGAACTATGCGAATGTCCGAGCTGCGCCCAATCTCCTCGCCGCCCTCAACGCGCTTTCCCGCGATGCCACTTACTCCTTCAATTTGGCACCAAACCCCGTTGTCGCCCCTGAGATTCAAGGTGTCGTCGGGGCCGGCAGTGAACTCCCCAGAAAAAGGGGCGCGCACTAAAAACTCTGACTCGTGTCCAAGTCCCAGGCCAAGTTGAATAGTCCTGGCTTCGCCCGACGCAGTCTGTCGGAGACTCTGTTGGCTCGAGGGAGCACTGAACTGTGGTGATACCTCAAATGTTGTTGAATCAAGGTCTACGAAGTCCACGGGAGTAAGGGGAATAGACCTAGTGCGGACAGGAAGATTTGCCGAAAGTCGGATGAAGTCAGTAACCATGGCACGGTCGAGTTCAGCGAGCTGAGTGAGTACTGGCCAGGTCATTTGGCTACGTGCGACCGCATAGGGCGAACTTCCTTGGGTCGCGATGCGATGATTCCACGTACTCGCGTTCATTGACAACCGCAGAAGGGAGAGGGGAAAGACCAGGTCGGCTTCTTCCTCGCTCAATGCACACCGAGAGGTGAATCCCTCCACAACCGCACCGAGTGCTCGAAGGGGGTCAGGTTCGCGCAACATCGCGTACGCCCCGGCAATTGCTAATTCACAAACCCGTGCAGACCTTAGGACGTCACCAAAGTCAATGAATCCTTCAACTCGCCAGCTGTAATTTTCATCCAATTCGGCGACGATGTTGAAGTCATTCAAATCGTGGTGCAAGACCTGGGTTGGGAGAAGCGAGAGTCGAGGACCTATGGATTCACGGAATTCCGTAAGTAATTTTCGCACGAGTTCTGAATGCTGTTGATCGCTCAAAGACCCAAGAAGTGGCTCGATGAGTTCGTCGTACCGACGCAAGTCCCACTCATGAGTCCGCTCAGCACGCGAATCATCAAAGTCACTTCCGGCAATGACTAGCTCGGCTACGTTCTCACCAAGTTCTCGCAGGAATGCTCCACCGCGGAAATCCATTTCGGAAATCAGGGATCCGGTTGTCCAAGTATCAACAGTGGCGAAATAGGCTTCGCCGGCCAAGTCAAAATCCGAAATGAAACTTCCATTTTGCGCGTTAACCGGCGTTGCAAGTGGTAGTTCGGAATTTCGGGAACGAAGATGGGCGGCGAAACTAGTCTGCATCTCCCTCAGCGCCCGGGCCTCTGACCCCTGACCGACCTTGGCCACGTAGTCCTCATTGACAGTTGTGAGTCGAAAACTCTCGGAGTACTCTCCAGAAAGTGGTGCTACGGAGTTAATTTCGAGGTTGAATGACTTGGACAGAACATCGCGCAGAGCGCGGCAAAAGTCGTCGGTCGTAGAGAGTGGCATGAGGATGGTTGTCCAAATGTTACTTAGCCCAAAAGCCGACAACTCCAACATTCCGAATTAATTCTTCGAACTAATCTCGTGTCATGGCCACTTTGACAAATACTCACCCGAGTTTGAAGAAAGCGTGGCACTCACTGTGTCGCTCCAGTGAAGCAACTGCGGTACCCCACAAGGAAACGTTGATGGGTGAGGACTGGGTCGTATGGCGTGGCCCAAATGGCAAGGTGAATGTGTTCCGTGACCTTTGCCCACACCGCTTGGCCCCACTCTCGATCGGAAAATGCGAAGGCGACAACATCCGATGTGGCTATCACGGCTGGGTCTTTGACCCGTCGGGGGACTGTGTAGAAATTCCTGCCCTCGGTGAAGACGCGACGATTCCTCCGCGCGCAAAACTCAGTGGGCCCGCAGGTGTTCATGAATCTCACGGAATGGTCTTTATCGCGCCAGAAGAACCTTTGACACCGGCACCAACACTTTCAGTCGAGGGTGACGCAAGTTTTCAGATTGGTGATCTACCAGTCATCACCACTCGTGCTTCAGCGGGGTTGCTGGCCGACAACTTCTTAGATATGGCGCACTTTCCTTTCGTTCACGCGGCAACCTTTGGCGCGGAGTCGGAACGACTCGTTCCGCCATATGTCGTTACTCGTGATGGGTACACCTTTGAAGCTGCTTACGAACACGACTTTGCCAATCGAGAAGATCCCGGAGTTGAACAGGGCATCAGACCCTTAATTCAACGCCGAAGGCTCACTTATCGATACATTGCTCCGTTCCACTTGGAATTAGCAATTGAATTCCTGGACGCTGGCGGAACAAACGTTATTGGTTTCTTTTTAACGCCTCAAGATGCCGATACTGTTCGGATTTACTCATCACTGTGGCGCAACGACTTGGACTTCTCTGAAGAGAGGATGAAAGAGGCGGTTGACTTTGAGATTGCTGTGGTGGAGGAGGACCTCGCTCTGCAGGAGAAATTCAAAAATCTCTCACTTCCGTTGAACATCACTACGGAGGTCCACACCCGTGCGGACAAGACCACCATTGAACTTCGACGAATACTCGATGATTTTGTGGAGGCTGCCTCGAAGTAATTCGAGCTACTACTCGCCATAGGGGGGCTTATGAGAGTCGAATTAGAAAAAGCAGCGACGGTTGATGAGTTTGTCGCCGCGATCACGGTTGAGGATTTAGAAGCAGATCCGTATCCAATCTACGAACGGCTCAGGGAAGAAGCGCCCGTGGCCTTTGTTCCAGCCATCAACCTCTACTTGGTGACCAAATACCGAGATGTTGAGTATGCGGGAATACATCCAGAAATTTTCTCAGCGGAACTTGATGGTTCACCCGTTGACGCAACCTTTGGCTCTCCAACAATCATCACGATTGATGGTGAGGTTCACACTGAACTTCGACGAAGTCTGGATGCGAAATACCGCCCACGGGAGGTTCGTTCTTACATTGACGATTTAGTAGACCCAATCTGTGCCGAACTCCTCGACGGAATGTCCGGGGCTACTCACGCTGAACTGATGAGTGAGTATTTCGAACCAGTTTCGGTCAGGTCACTCGCGGCAGTTTTGGGAGTCGATGATCTCTCGACCGAAACACTTCGAGACTGGTTTTGGCGACTCCACCAAGGAGTGATTAACTTCGAAGATAATCCGGAGCGACGCGACGTTGGTCAAAGGGTTTCGGCGGAGATTTCGGCGCGACTACTACCAAAACTCGGACAACTGGAGAACTCTCCAAACGACTCAACAATTTCGCACATGCTTCACAATGGAATGCCCGAGGGGGTGTGTCGAAGTAGAGACTTGGTGATGCCAACTCTGAAGGTGATATTGCTCGGGGGTATGCAAGAGCCCGGGCACGGGTCTGGCTCGACAATGCTGGGGCTACTCGAGAATTCCGATCAGTTGCACGAACTAACGCGCGATGTTGAGGGCTTAATCAATCAAACGGTCGAAGAGGGATTGCGCTGGATTGCGCCTATTGGCTCTCAGACGAGACAGATTGCTCAACCGGTTTCCCTCGGTGGGGTTGACCTTGAGGTCGGCCAAGCCGTGGCACCAATGGTGTCAGCGGCCAACCGGGACCCTGAGATTTTTAGCAACCCTAATCAATTCAACATTTTCCGGGAGAAGACACCAAATGCCGCGTTCGGTTTCGGCCCACACTTCTGTGCCGGACACGCCTTTAGCCGGTCACAAATGCGCATTGCCCTATCTCGGTTACTAGAGAGATTTCCTGAACTTTCACTGGACGAGTCGGCTCCGCCGATCACGCGTGGCTGGGAATTTCGTGCTCCGAGAAACCTGAATGTTCACTTAGGCAACGCACAGTAATCTGCCGACATGTTTGATTTTCATGGGAAGAAAGCGCTCGTCACTGGTGCCGGGGCGAGGAACGGAATCGGCTTTGCCAGTGCCCAGCTTTTGGCTTCACTCGGTGCCTCGGTGTACATCACGGCGACAACTGATCGAGTAGCTGAACGCGTCGGTGAACTTCGCGCCGCAGGGTACGACGCTCACGGTTCGGTTGTTGACTTAACGGACGAGTCCGCCACGCGAAACTTGGCGGCTTTGGCCCTCAACTCAATGGGTGGCCTAGACATCCTCGTCAATAATGCGGGAATGACTTCACAGCACTCTGAACGTCACGTCGCCAAAGAGAGTGGGGGAATTGACGAGATGGACGTCGACGGTTTTCAGCGTTCACTACTTCGCAATGTCACCTCGGCATTCTCGCTGACCAAGTTAGTAATTCCGGAGATTCGGAAATCTCCTCACGGGCGCATCATCATGATGGCGAGCGTGACCGGCCCCCACATGGCAATGCGACACCAAGTTGCCTACGCCACCTCTAAGGCGGCGATGGTGGGAATGGTTCGTGCGCTAGCTCTAGATGAAGCGGCGGGCGGGGTAACGGTAAACGCGATTGCCCCGGGTTGGATCGCTACCGACTCACAAGGAGTAGAGGAGGCTCGCCAGGGGACCATAACGCCGATGAGGCGATCCGCACATCCTGACGAAATTGCTTCGGCAGTTGTGTGGCTCGCCTCATCGGGTGCAAGTTATATAACTGGTCAATCCATCGTTATTGATGGAGGAAATTCAATTATGGAAGAGAGGATCTAAGTCTTCTCGGACTTAGAAAATCATCCCCGCAGCCTTGATGAACTTCGTCAAAGCGGCTGATGGCTTAACTGCGACGGGCGCAGTCTGAACCATGACAATGTAGTTGTGGAAGACAAAAGCATCCAAGCGCACGCTGGAAGCCTTAACGGTTGATCCCAGACCGTCTTCCTTGCCGTTTCCAAAGTCCAAGTAGCTAGTAGTTCCAGCGGTGGGGGTGGCCTTCATGGCACCAGCAGAGTCCTTGACCATCCAGTGCATGTACTGCTGAGCGGTCCAGCTCTTCTTGCCACCAGCTTGAACTGAAAGCTTGGCGATGTCTGATGGGGTGACGCAGCTGACTACGAGTGCCTTGGCACCAAAGTCAATGGTCTCGCCTAATGCGTTGTTTGCATTGGCTGAAGGCTTTTTGAAGTTGTATTGAGTGATCTTTGGACCAGTCGCCTGGGTGAAGCCATATGACTTAATTGCGGACAGGGTGAGCTGACCACACTTGTTAGAGGTCGAAGCTGAAGCGACCGAGCCGGTTGCCGCGACAGTCAAAACGCTGGCGAGCAAAGCGGCGGAACCAAGCAAATTCGTAAAGCGACGCATTGAAATACTCCTCGTAATTGTTAATGGGCTCTTCGAGTGTAATGGTGCAATGCGAACTTCACTTAAGAAATTCATAACACTTTGACTTGGAATTACTACTTAATCAATGGTGAATGGTTTGTGGACTTCGCCCAAAGTAATGCCGGCTGAGTGTAGGTCGGGGGATTCACCGCGAGCCTGTTGAGCCCGCAGGGCGGCACGTTCCCAGCGTTCTTCGACCCGGCCGTACTTCCAATAGAGCAATGCGAAGGCCCAGATCACAATGAAGAGACCCACGATGGTGAAGCCCGCGCCGTTGATATTGAAACCACTGGCGTAGTTCCACAAGCCACCCGATAGCTTCAACTGACTGGCCAGAACCTGCATGATTTCCAGGGTTCCGATATAGAGGGCGACTACGACGCTGAGGCCAGTGATGGTGATGTTGTAGTACACCTTGCGAACTGGCTTGGAAAATGCCCAACCGTAGGCAAAGTTCATAAATGATCCGTCAATAGTGTCCAGCAAACTCATTCCGGCGGCAAACAGAATTGGGAGCGACAGAATTGCCCAAATTGGCAGCCCACTCGCAACTGAAGTTCCCGCTAATACCAAGAAAGCAACTTCGGTGGCGGTGTCAAAACCAAGCCCGAAGAGAATTCCCAGTGGGTACATCTTGCCCGGGCGATCAATGGAGCGCGCGATGGGGCCAAAGAAGCGCATCATCAATCCACGTGAATTGAGGTGCTTTTCCAGTTCAGAGTCATCAAAGCGGCCTTGACGCATTTGAATGAACAACTTGATGATACCGATCAAAATTACAAGATTCAAGATTGCGATTAAGTAGAGAAAGCTTCCCGAAACAATCGTTCCTACTAAGCCGCCGTAGTGGTGAAGTGCGGAGTGATTGTTGCGAACCTGGGCACCTAGCGCGCGTGCGCCAAATCCGAGAAGAACGGTTAAGACGAATACCACCGAAGAGTGACCAAGCGAAAAGAAAAAGCCAACGGACATCGGACGCTTACCCTCAGACATAAATTTCCGAGTGGTGTTGTCGATTGCGGCGATGTGGTCAGCGTCAAACGCGTGGCGCATGCCCAGGGTGTAGGCCAAGACGCCAGTTCCAATACCGAGAACACTCTTGCCTTGCAGTTGATAGTGATGCGAGGTAGCGAGAATCAGTAGACCCCAACCAACGATGTGGAGTAGGGCTATAAAGATGAACATGCTCGAAAGCGATCGCCGTTCGGAGGGGCTAAAGCTGTCGCGAAGTTTGGTGCGAGCAGTCGGGGCGGAGAGAAGACTCATACGAGTACCTTAATAGGAATTATTCGCATTAATTCAATACTCCGAAAACCCTGAAATTCTATGAATTAAGGGGCTCCTAGCCACCCCGAATCCGGTTTTCTTCGTTCGCCCAGTGGTAATTCTTACTAGTAATCGGAGGCGAAAGGTGCGAGAATGATTTTATGAAAGCAACTCGCAGCTCGCTAGTGGTAGCCGGCATCTTGGTACCAATTCTTTTTTCTGTTTCATCCGCAAGCGCTAACCCCTCAGGCGGGCCAATCTTTGGAACACCTATTTCCATGGACGTCGCTTCAATCAACCTCACCGAGACTCTCAATTCCGACTCCTCGGGTTGGGACGTTGCTTTCGACCAATACGACCAAACGGGTCACCTCGCCCAATACACAGTTACCTCAACAACCGGAGACAACTGCACCGCGATGACCGCTGACGCTGGCGCGCAAGAGGTTTGCACCTTGCCGCTTGTAAACAACGACACCACAACTCCACCAACTATTGACAGTGTCTTCTACGATCCAGTTGTGGCTATGGCTAGCGGTGTGCTGGGTGGAACCAATAACAGCGGGGGAACGGTCGTGGCCGATGGGACAAGTACCACGACAACTACCGTCACGGACCTAGCTCCAGTAAATCTTGATACGACGAGTGCCACCGTCACCGACAACGGTGATGGCACTTACACCATCTCTATTCCAGCCAGCACCGACCAGTCAGTATCAGGTACTTACACCTTCGTCACAACCGCTGGAGACACTTGTTCTACAGACGTCCCCGCGGGTACAGATGCAACTTGTTCGCTCACGCCGAGTGACGGGCAAGAGCCAATCGTTAGCTCGGCGACCTGGTCTCCGATTGTGCCAACCGACATACTGATGTACGCAGCCAAGGATGCCTCGGGTGTCCATGTGATGTCGGCTTCCAGTCCAGGGATCCCAGTCCTCTGGGCCTTTGCCATCATCACCCTTTTAACTACCGCGGGCGTATTGTGGCTGAATTCACGGGCTCGCCGGCGTCACGCTAACTAACTGCCCCTAAAGGGCGGACGATGTAGTGGTGCCCGCCGGTAGGCTGAGCCGGTATTTCGGACTCAAAGGAGCCTCACATGACCGACGCAAACAAGTGCCCAGTTGGCGACCACAAGACCCTCAGTAACTCGCGTGCGAACGCGAAGTGGTGGCCAAACCAGTTGGATCTCAAGGTGCTTAATCACAACTCGCCAGAGTCTGACCCGATGGACCCAGACTTTGACTACGCCGAAGAGTTCCTGAGCCTTGACCTCGAAGCTCTGAAGAAGGACGTCACTGATGTCATGAAGACGTCACAAGACTGGTGGCCCGCCGACTACGGTCACTACGGCCCGTTCTTTATTCGCATGGCGTGGCACTCAGCTGGTACCTACCGCATTGCTGACGGTCGCGGTGGAGCGGGTGAGGGAATTCTCCGCTTCGCACCACTTAACTCGTGGCCCGACAACGTAAACCTTGACAAGGCTCGTTTGCTGCTCTGGCCAGTGAAGCAAAAGTACGGCCGCAAGATTTCCTGGGCTGACCTCATGATCTTTGCCGGAACACTCGCGCTAGAAGACATGGGTCTACCGACCTTTGGATTTGCTGGTGGACGTCCTGACGTTTGGGAGCCAGCGGAGAACGTCTACTGGGGACCAGAAGACAAGTGGCTTGACGACAAGCGCTACACCGGTGACCGTGACCTTGAGAACCCACTCGGTGCAGTACAGATGGGTCTTATCTACGTAAACCCAGAAGGACCGAACGGCAACCCCGACATCCTCGCTTCAGCTCGCGACATTCGTGAGACCTTCGCCCGTATGGCGATGAACGATGAAGAAACCGTGGCGTTGATCGCTGGTGGTCACACCTTTGGTAAGGCGCACGGCGCTGGCGACCCCGGCAAGTACGTAGGACCAGAGCCCGAGGGTGCTCCAATCGCCGAGCAGGGCTTGGGCTGGAAGAACTCACTGGGAACCGGAAATGCCGAAAACACCATTACCAGTGGTCTCGAGGGCGCTTGGACTAAGCAGCCCACCAAGTGGGACAACGGCTACTTCGACCTCTTGTTCGCTAACGAGTGGGAGCAGACCAAGAGCCCCGCGGGAGCCACGCAGTGGATTCCCAAGAACGGTGCAGAAGCCAACACCACCCCCGACGCCCACCTACCTGGCGTCTCGCACACCCCAATCATGTTCACTACGGACCTCGCCATGATTACCGACCCGGCCTACCGTGTCATCTCCGAGCGGTTCCACAAGAACCCAGACCAGTTCGCCGATGCCTTTGCGCGTGCTTGGTTCAAGTTGACTCACCGTGACATGGGCCCACGCTCACGTTTCTTGGGATCAATGGTTCCAAAGGAAGAGTTGATCTGGACCGACCCAGTTCCATCGAACGCTGGATACAACCTTGAGCCTAAGGATGTTGAAGAGCTCAAGCAGATGGTCTTGAAGGCTGGACTCAGCATCTCTGAGTTGGTTACCACCGCTTGGGCGTCAGCGGCCACCTTCCGTGGTTCTGACAAGCGTGGTGGTGCCAACGGTGCTCGACTTCGCTTGGCTCCACAAAAAGACTGGGCGGTTAACAACCCACCAGTACTCGCCAAGGTCCTCACCGCACTTGAGAAGGTCAAGGCTGACTTCGAAGCAACGGGCAAGAAGGTCTCATTGGCCGACTTGATCGTCCTCGGTGGTGCTGCAGCAGTTGAGCAGGCAGCTCGTAACGCCGGCACCAGCGTGGAGGTCCCCTTCCTGCCTGGTCGTACCGACGCCAGCGCCGAACAGACCGACGTCGCATCCTTCGCAGTTCTCGAGCCAACCTACGACGGCTTCCGTAACTACCTCGCCGCTGGTCACCGCCAGTCAGCCGAAGAGTTGCTGTTGGACCGTGCAGAGAAGCTCACCTTGACTGCGCCTGAAATGACCGTTTTGGTCGGTGGTCTTCGTGCGCTGAGCGCGAACTTCGACCACTCAGAGCTCGGAGTCTTCACCTCGAATCCAGAGACCTTGACTAACGACTACTTCAAGAACCTCTTGGACCTGTCGGTTACCTGGTCGGCGACAGACGCTGCAGAGTCGACTTTCGAAGGCAAGGACCGCAAGACCGGTGCCGTTAAGTGGCGCGGTACTCGCGTCGACCTCATCTTCGGTTCGAACTCGCAGTTGCGTGCCTTGGCAGAGGTATACGCCATGGACGACGCTAAAGAAAAGTTTGTTCGCGACTTCGTGAATGCCTGGGACAAGGTCATGACTCTGGACCGCTTCGACCTGTTCTAATAAAAGACGGTCAGTGAATGGGCGCCGGGGAAACCCGGCGCCCATTTTCTTTCCCTAAATTATGTCGAGTGCCGCTTGCCACAGGGCCTCAGCGAATTGTTTTTGGTCTTCGGGCATCTCAGCGAGGGCTTTCCTCTTTATCTCATCTAAGTCAATCTCGTCAGATGGAAGAACGGGCATCTCACCGGGAAGAAAATCTACGAAGCTAAATTCGCGGCTAAAAGTTTCAAAAATCTTTCTCATGACCCCATTGCACATCGCATCACCAAGAGTCCCTTCCATGTAGTGATCCATTCGTGAAGTTGCGCACAGCACCTTTACGGCGTCGAAGTAAGTAGAAATTGGAATATCTTCCAGGTTGCGCCCATTGAGCCAATCCGACCAAGGGTGGGAAACAATCAGTCCAATTTCGTAGTTCATTGTATTGAGCGCACTCAGTTCCTTCGAGGTGTTGTAGTACTCAAACACTTTCGTTGACTTACCGGGAAAATAATCTCCTCGCAGCTCTTCAGGAACCAAGTCGAGAGCTGTCTGAAATATCTCAAGGTAGTTTCGCCACTGCGCCACTGATATGTGAGAGATGGCATCTCGAATCTCGCGATCAAGCGAGGGCTGGGGTGTTGGCACTACTCCTCCTTAGGGCTCTGATGATGCTCAGTGTAAGGAGAAGGTGTGACTTTGACTTAAGCCTTGCGCTTGACTGGCTTTTCTTGATTGAGTTTCACCGCAGCCTTGATGAGCGCCTTGAAGGCAACTTTGGGGATTTTGTCGCCCTCGTAAAGGTCGAGCGCACGGCGGGCGTTGCCCTCCAAACTCGCATTAAAGACACTCTTCGGGTCATCTAATTTGGCGCCCTTGGCGAAAGTGACCTTGACGTGGTTTTTGTATGTTTCTCCGGTGCAAATCAGACCATCGTGACTCCACACGGGAATATTCCACTTCCAATCTTCCGTTACACCGGGATCGGCAGTCTTAATCAGGGCACGAATCTCAGCCAGTAATTCTCCGCGCCAATCTCCGAGCTCCTTGATTCGATACTCGATTAGTTGCGGTGGGGTAAGACCCTTAGGAACCGGAGACTTGTTCATAACTAAATGTTACGCACAAAGCAAATAGCCCCCACCACAGTTATTGGTGGGGGCTATTAGTTAGCGACTAGTGGCCCCGGAGAATCCGGCGCCTGACTAAGGCGAGGAATAGTCCGCCAGTTGCGAAGAGCATGAAGACTGAATAGACCTGCTTAGGAACATTTGTTCCCGTGAAGGCGAGTCCTGAGAACTAACTACTCGATTTCTTCGTCAGCTGCCGCGGGCAACGTCCAGCGGTCCCCGCGTGACTTTAGGTAGCCGTAGAAGTAAATGACTCCAAGCACGAAGACCCCAATGGCCACGGTTGGTGGCACCCAGTCGCCCTTGCTGCTCTCGTAGGCCACGACAACCATTGCCAACGTCAAGAGAATTGGTACTGCGGGGAACAGCTTCATCTTGTAGTTCGCGTGAGCGGTGGCCCCACTGCGACGACCAACGAGTGCCGCGAAGGCCACGAGGAAGTAAGTGATCAAGAGACCCGAAGCGGTAATGATTAACAAGGTGGCAAAGGGCACAAACTTGAAGATTGCCGCAGCGCCAACCCCGGTAATCAGCGTTGCGACGACTGGGGTCTTAAAACGAGGGCTGACCGATGCCAGTGGCTTGTTAATCGCATCTGGCCATGATCCGTCTCGAGCAGCCGAGAAGAGCAACCGGGCAATCTGCAAAATGATGGCGAGTACCGCATTGATGATTGCCACCGCGATTGCAATCGACACGATGTTGTTAAGAGTTGTGCCGCTTCGACTCAACAAAAAGTAGTTCATCGGCGAACTAGAGCTCTGAAGTTTCTCCATCGAAGGTGCACCGAGGAGAACGGCGACCAGTGGAATGAGTTCGGCGGCGACAGTAATTGCGAGTGACCACATGATTGCCTTGCCTATGGTCTTTGTGGCTTGCTTGGTTTCTTCGGCGTAGTAGACCGCGGTTCCGTAACCGTTGTAGGAGAAGAGCGCCACCGCAATCATTGCGACAATGATTCCGAGTGAAGCCGTAGTTAGCGTGCCAGTGCTCGTAACTGACGTTGCGTGCCACAGAGTCGATACTGAGCGATTGGTGTGAGCAAATCCAAGAACGGTAAGCACAGCCAATGCCGAGAGCTCAATAGCTAGGAATATTCCAGTGACCCAAGCGTTGGTGCGGATCTGGAGGCAACCAATGAGTCCCGAGGCCAAGATAACCCCAACGCCGGTCCAACTACTGGCCATCACTGGCCAAACCGATCCCAGGTAGGCGCCAGCGCCAAAGGCGATAACTCCGATAATGCAAATTCCACTAACCAGACTCAGAAGGAATAGGCCAAAACCCCAGGACTTGCCTAAGGTGCGAGCCACAAATGCGTACTCCCCACCGGTAATTGGGAAGGCGCTCGACAGTTCCGCATAGGAGAAGGCAACCAGAATTCCAATTAGGGCGGCAACTGCAAAGACAGTTGCGGATGCGCCACCAACGGCGGCAATCACTGCGGGCAAGATGATGAAAACGCTCGAGGCCGGGGTTACAGAAGAAAGTGTGATCAACACGTTTTCCCTGAATGTCAGTGAGCGAGATAGTTGCTGGGAATACTTTCCCGCACTCGGCTCTAGCCCTGGGCCTTTGGATCCAAAGGCGCGACCTGCAGATTCAAGATTCGACTCGTTTGACATAATTCCCCCTTTAAAGGACTCCAACCGAGAGGTCGGGGTCCTAAGGCGATGCTAGCAATGGTCAAATTTGAATTTCGGTTCTTCGATAACTCAGAAGTAACTTCAATACATTTCGGAAAACTGAAATCTTGACTCTCGGGAAACTTGCAAATACGAGAGATAGTATCGACTCAACTACAGCGGCGAGGGGGAGCGGTGAGCAACGGTTCAAGTGAGTGGGCTCAAACGCCAGAGGGACTACGCCGTGCTCGTCAACTCGGTTTCACCTTTGATGGGACACCAGGTGCGAAGAACGCGATTACTGATGTATCTGGTGTCGAAGTTGGCATGACCACAATTATCGAAGGCGAAGGTCAGCATGTCCTAAACAAAGGACCGGTGCGTACTGGGGTGACAGTACTTTTTCCTAGGGGCCGAAAGGACAACGGGGTTTCGTGCGCCGCGGGCGTGTTTTCTTCCAACGGTAATGGTGAATTGACTGGAGCCCACTGGATTGAAGAATCAGGTTCACTCTCTACGCCAATTGCGATTACCAACACCCACGCTGTGGGTACCGTGCACCGAGCTCTGGTGGATTGGATATCCGAGAGCAATCCTTCGGTGGCGGCCCAATGGCAATTGCCGGTTGTGGCTGAAACGTGGGATGGATTCTTGAATGACATCAACGGCAATCACGTAAAGCCCGAGCACGTTCGTCGAGCTATCGACACCGCTACTTCGAATCAGCCCGCCGAGGGCAGCGTGGGTGGTGGCACGGGAATGAACTGCTACGGATTTAAAGGCGGTACCGGAACCGCCTCCCGACTGGTTTCATTTGGGGATCAGCAATACACCGTCGCAACGTTGCTGCAATGCAACTTTGGTTCTCGGGCCGAACTCAAGTGGAATGGCGTAGCCTTCGGCAAGGAAGTCGACGCCCCGTGCCAAATTGATCAGGGCGACTGGTTCGAAGATGATCGGCGTGTTCCACCCGGAGCTGGTTCGGTCATTGCGATTGTCGCAACGGACGCTCCGTTACTTCCAGGGCAACTCAAGGCACTCGCGCGCCGAGTCCCCTTTGGGCTAGCGAGAACCGGAACTTCGGGTAGCCACTTCTCTGGCGACATCTTCCTGGCGTTCTCTACGGCCAACCCCGGTGCATTGGACTCGCACTTTCCCGACGTCGCACCGGACGAGGCGTCACTAAAGAGCGCCTCGTTTGTTCCCTGGGGCTACATCGACCCGTTCTTCGAAGCGGTGGTCCAATGCGTTGAGGAGAGCACCCTTAACGCATTAATCGCTAATCAGGACATGACCGGCCGCAACGGACATTTCAGTCCAGCGCTACCGCACGACCAAGTTACAGCTCTTCTAAATCGCGCTTAGTGCTTCGCATTCTTGCCGGTAGCGGCTGGCAAAGTGAAGGCAATGATGGTCACCACAACACCAACCAGTGCTGAGATAAAGAACGCACTGTGGTATCCATCGACGTAGGCCTGCGCGGGTGACACTGAGTGCATCGCCGAAATTGTGCGGTCGGTTGCCACGGTACCCAGAGCGGCGAGTCCAATTGAACCACCAACCTGACGTGACGTGTTGAGCACTCCAGAAGCTAGACCGGCGTCAGCGCGGTCAACTCCCGAGGTGGCGGCGGTGGCGAGCGGAGCGAACAAGAGACCCATGGCGAGTGCGCACAAAACGGCTGGTGCGATGACGCTGGGAAAATAGTGGCTGGTTGGTTGAATCAGAGTTAGCCAGTAGAAGCCAAGCGTGGCGAAGGACCCACCAACCAAGAGGATGGGGCGAGCGCCGGTCTTACCCAAGAGGCGAGATGAAACTTGGGCACCGATAATGATTGCTACCGCCATTGGCACAAAGGCCACGCCAGTTCGAACCACGCTGAAGTGCAAGATCTCCTGGAAGTAATAGGTCAAGAAGTACCACATGGCGAAGAACGCTCCACCCACTAACAACATGATGACGTTGGCGGTGCTGAGTGAACGCGCCTTAAAGATACGGAAGGGCACCAAAGGGTGGGAAGCAACCTTCGACTCCCAGAACAAGAAAGCGATGAGCAGCGCCACACCACTGATGACCCAGCCCAAAGTGGATTGTGATGTCCAGGAGTTGCCAGGAGTGGTCGTATTTACGATCCCATAAATAAGGGCGGCGAGTCCCGAAGTAACGAGAACGGAACCAAAGATGTCGAGCTTGACGGTGGCGTCCTTGTTGCGCATCTCGCGCAAGTAGGTAAGCGCCGCCACACCGGCCAACAAGCCGAAGGGCACGTTAATGAAAAAGACCCAACGCCAAGAGGCCCAACCGGTTAGGAGTCCACCAGCGAGAGCGCCGACGGCGCCACCCGCACCCGCAACCGCACTCCAAGCACCAATTGCTTTGGCGAGTCGTGGGCCCTGGAAGGTGGTGACGATGATGGTCAGAGTTGCGGGGGAGAGAATTGCACCACCGAGACCCTGCAGTGCGCGAACGGCAATCATCTGACTTCCGGTCGCGGCGAATCCCGCTCCGACACTGGCGATGGTGAAAACGGCCAGACCAGTTAGGTATACGTGACGGCGACCAAAGAAGTCAGCGGCGCGACCACCGAGCAAGAGGAATCCGGCGAAGGTCAAAACATAGGCGTTGACCACCCATTGGGCGCTGCTCTGGGTGAAGTGCAGATCGGCACCCATTTTT